>Ga0157378_10005885_pt1 | contig 10742 bp, 7 predicted proteins | sample M65metaG_FD_115309 | JGI IMG/M metagenome (GOLD analysis project Ga0157378, IMG submission 115309) | Miscanthus rhizosphere microbial communities from Kellogg Biological Station, Michigan, USA - M6-5 metaG | ecosystem: Host-associated > Plants > Roots > Rhizosphere > Soil | place: USA: Michigan...
GCTGCTCAACCTGTGCGACCGCAAGGCTGTGGAACTCACCATCGACGATGGTGCCACTGTGATCGTCGAGGCCGGCAAGCCGCCGGTGGTTGGCGGTGTACAGGAAGAGCGCATGCGCGTCGGCTGCGGCTCCGCCACCATTGGCATGTTTGCCAAGCAATGGTTCGGCAAGGTGGACGAAGTCGTTGTGGTCGATGACCACATTACGGGCGTCCTGTCGGAACATCAGGCAGGAAAGCTGCTGGGCGTGCGTGAAACAGGCATCAAGATGAAGGGACACCGTTCCACTCCCGGCCGCTACTTCCGCGTGGCGGAGCCCGGGACGGCATGGGGCGGAACGAACATCGACGATCCGCTTTCTATTCTTCAGGACTTCAATCCCAAGTTTGCCTGGCCGAATCTCCGCTTGCTGATGGTAAGCACCACGGGCGAGCACCATGCTTACTTCGAACTGGATGAGGCTTTGCGACCGGTCGAAAAGGACTTGCCTGCTCCTCTCGTTGAGTCGGTCGCTCGTATCAAGGAGAATTGCGAGCCCGCGCTGTGTACCGTCCTCTTTATGGGAGGCGCTGGAGGTTCTCTGCGGGCAGGCGTGACCGAGAATCCCGTCCGCCTTACCCGCTCCGTGCGGGACTCGCTGACCCGCGTAACCTGTGGAGGCGCTCCGGTTTATATATGGCCCGGTGGTGGCATCACGTTCATGGTGGACGTCAGCCGGATGCCGGAACATGCTTTTGGTTACGTCCCTACTCCCGCTCTGGTTGCACCCATCGAGTTCACCTTGAATATCAAAGACTATGCCGCCCTAGGCGGTTACATGGACCACGTTCGCCCACTGGACTCGATCATGGACAGCAAAGGGCAACGAAGGATGTCAGCCAATCCCGGCAACCCCTGGCCATTGGCTCGGGGGAAATCAGAATGAAGCCACGAGCCCAGGTACGGTTGCTGGAAGACGGCCGCCGGCTTCATCTTCATGACGGTCCCATCGACCTGATCGTCGAGGCCTTCGGCGAGCCCGGCGAGATAAATACTGCCTACCGTGTCGGCGCGGAACGCTTCGCCAACGTGCTCGACGAACTTTGTGGCGAACTCGAATTTCTGCGAAAAGGTACCCGACTGGGGAATCCGCTGCCGTCGGGCGTCATTGCGAGGCGAATGGTGGCAGCGGTAACGCCATATTGCGAGCGCATGTTCATTACCCCAATGGCAGCCGTAGCGGGCGCTGTCGCAGAGGAAATCCTGGGAGTTATGACATCCGCCGCCACCCTGTCCCGGGCATACGTCAACAACGGCGGAGACATCGCGCTGCATCTTGCGCCCGGTGAACATTTCGTCGTAGGCATGGTGGAGAGGCCAGAGCGTCCATCTCTGTTCGGAACTGCGACGCTCGACTCGATACAGCCTGTTCGGGGCATCGCAACCAGTGGCTGGCGTGGCCGGAGCTTCTCGCTGGGGATTGCCGACGCGGTCACCGTTCTCGCCGACGACGCGGCGCTGGCGGACTCCGCTGCAACTGTCATCGCCAACGCTGTGGACTTGCCTGGACATCCAAATATTTTGCGGGTGCCGGCGCGAAGTCTCGCTCCTGACAGCGACCTGGGGGATCAGTTCGTAACGCAAGGTGTCGGTGAACTTTTACCAGCCGAGATTGAGAGCGCTCTGGACCGCGGGGTTCTGGTCGCCCGCGGGCTACTTGCTGATGGATTGATCCGCTCGGCTGCGCTGCATCTGCGTGGGGAAACATGTGTGACGAGTCTTGAGCAATTTTATACCGATCAGATTTTAGAACTTAGGGAAGCGTGACAGGGATGAACGACAAGCAACGTAAGAAAGTACTATTGATTCAAAATGCCTTGCGTAGGGAACGCCGACTCTCCCATCCCCTTGTAACCCGCGAATACAAAGGTGACATTTTCACTGAAATAGATGATGTCACGGTTAAGATCGGGCGCGCCGGTGGGATCGAGATACCCGCCATTCGTAGCTATTTGGATTCGTTGGACGCTGTGGTCAATGCGCGCAAATATTTCGACGATCAGCGAGAACGAGATCAAGCAAACCCAAAAGCAGCCACGTTCAAGACCGGCCATCTTAATCCGCGTTTTGATCCCGGGAAGGAGCGCTGTTTCGGCGAACTGAAGTGTCCACGCTGCAGATAGTCGACCCGGATGATTTATACGGCAAGGATTTTCCAGAAAGCAGGAGTTTGATTCATGCCTGAGGTTCAGGTTCGCAAGAAATTCACGGCGGTGGAAGAAATCTTCCACGAAGGTGGGCCGGTCGCATCCACTCCGCTGCGCCGCGCCGCTGCGATTGCTGTAATCCACAATCCCTTTGCCGGACAGTATGTCAAAGAGATCTCCGGTTTCATGGATGACCTCAAGCCTCTGGGCCTTGAGATGGCGCGCTCGCTGGTCGCCGCGCTGGGCGGAGATCCCAAAGTTGTCGAGGGATACGGCAAGGGCGCCATCATCGGCTCGGCGGGCGAAATCGAGCACGGAGCTTTGTGGCATGTGCCCGGCGGCTATGCCATGCGTGAAATTCTGGGCGACGCGAAAGCAATCGTAGCTTCCACCAAAAAAGTTGGCGGCCCTGGAACCCGGCTTGATGTGCCTATCACCCATATCAACGCTTCATACGTTAGGAGTCATTTTGACGCAATGGAAGTCGGCCTGGCCGATTCCCCACGGGCGGATGAAATTCTTCTCGCGCTGGTGATGACCACCGGCCCCCGCGTCCATGCCCGTGTCGGCGGCCTTAAGGCCTCAGAGATCAAAGGAGAGGACGGGTTACGCTGATAATGAGAGCTTCTATCCGCAAAATCGCGACGTTCGTGGAGGAAACGCGCAGCGAGATGGGTCGCGCCGTCGATCCTCCGACTCGACGCGCTGCCTCGGTCGCTGTCATTGAGAATCCGTACGCAGGAAGTTACGTCGAGGACCTGTCCGAACTGATGTCGATCGGCGAGGAACTTGGCGAGTTGCTCACGCTGCGGGCAGTAGCTGCTCTGGGCATTCCAGCGAATACTGTCGAGAGCTATGGCAAAGCAGCAGCCGTAGGAGAAAACGGTGAACTCGAACACGCTGCCGCGATTCTTCACCCGAAGCTGGGCGCGCCAGTCCGCAAAGTCCTCGGCAAAGGAACTGCACTCATACCGTCGTCCAAGAAGCGCGGCGGTTTGGGCGTGATTCTCGATATTCCCCTGGGACACAAAGACGCTGCCTTCGTCCGCAGCCACTTTGACGGTATGGAAGTGAGAATCAACGACGCACCGCGCGCCAACGAGATCATGGTTGCTGTCGCAGTCACCGATAGTGGACGGCCTTTACCCCGTGTCGGGGGATTAACGAAGGGCGAGATCAAAGGCGAAGACGGCCTGCGATAAGGCTATGTGGGGCAACCGCCAGGACGGCGGCGCCACAAGAGCCTGCGTACAATAATCTTTCCGAGGTTCCAATGACTTTTCGCCACTCTGTCGCTTTCACTCTCACCGTTCCGCTATTGTGCGCGCTGCTGTCGGCTCAAACCCACAAGGAAAAAGCTGACCTGCTCATCTCTGGAGGCACGGTTGTGACCATGGATGCTTCCCGGGCCATCCTGGAAGACGGCGCTGTTGCCGTAAAGGGTGACACGATCGTCGCCGTCGGCCCTCGCAGCGACCTCGAAGCCAGGTACGCCGCCAAGCAGACCATCGACGCCAGAGGTGGACTCGTCCTTCCCGGATTCATCAATGGACACACTCACGTTCCGATGACTCTTTTTCGCGGCCTGCACGATGATGTGACTATCAACGACTGGCTCTACAAATATATTTTCTCGGCGGAAGCAAAGAACGTAAACGAAGAGTTCGTTCGCTGGGGCACCCGGCTGGCAGCAGCGGAACAGATTCGCGGTGGCGTGACAACGTTCGCTGACATGTACTACTTCGAAGACGCTGTGGCGGAAGAAACCAAGGCCGCGGGCATGCGCGGAGTGTTGGGGGAAACCTTCATTGATTTTCCCGCGCCGGACAACAAGAACCAGGCGGAGATGTTGGCCTACACCGAGAAGTTCCTCAAGAAGTGGCAGGGCGATCCCCTGATTCACGCGGCGGCGGCGCCTCATTCGATCTACACCTGCTCGCAGAAAACTTTGCAGGACTCCGCGGCGTTGGCGCGCAAGTACCACGCTCCAATCCTGATTCACACTTCGGAAATGAAAAAAGAATGGGAAGACAGCGAGAAAACAAACGGGATGTCCCCGGTGCAGTATCTTGACAAGATCGGGATTCTCGGCCCGGACGTGGTATCTGCGCACTGCATCTTCGTAGACGCAGCCGACGAAAAAACGCTGGCGCAAAAGCAGGTTGGATGCGTGCATAACCCGTCAAGCAACATGATGATTGCCAGCGGGGTATCGCCCGTCGCTGACATGCGCGCCGCCGGAGTCGCGGTCGGGCTCGGCACTGACGGCCCTGCAGGCAGCAACAATGACCTCGACCTCATGGAGGAAATCGATCTCGCGGCCAAGCTGGCAAAGATCAGCAAGATGGATCCCCTGGCGCTGAACGCAAAGGCGGTGGTTGAGATGGCTACCATCGATGGTGCGCGCGCCCTGCATATGGATAAAGAGATTGGTTCACTCGAAACCGGAAAGAAAGCAGACGTAATACTCATCGGCCTGGACGAGCCGAATGCCGTTCCCATGTACGACATCTACGCGCAAGTTGCTTACGCCTTGAAAGGCAGCGATGTACAGACTGTCGTGATCGGCGGCCGAATGGTAATGCGAGATCGCAAGTTGCTTACGGTGAACGAGGTGGAAGCTATTGCGAAGGCGCGCGAATACAAGAAGTCCATCGCAGCGTCGTTGGGAATGCAGTAGGAGATTTTTGCCGCGCCGGCGCTAAACAGAATCTTTGTTGGCCGTTTCACGGTCGCCGGTGCGGCGGGCGGCTGCGGTCACCTGGTCTCGTCCCGCAGCCTTCGACTTGTAAAGGCTCTGGTCCGCGGTCTTCAGCAGGTCTTCGGAGTTCTCTCCATGTTCGGGAAAGGTTGCCACCCCAACCGACAACGTGACGGTTCCCAAACCACGATTCTTGTAGCGCATTTCCATTTTCTTCGCGGCTTCACGCAATGCGTTGGCCCGTATGACGGCATTCTCCAAGGAAGATTCCGGCAAGATGATTCCGAACTCTTCGCCTCCATACCGGCAAATCACATCATCGACGCGGAAGAGTCTGCGGAACAAGTCGGCAACGGCTCGTAGGACAAAGTCACCAGCGTCGTGACCGAAGGTATCGTTGAAGCGCTTGAAGTGGTCGAGATCGACGAATAGCACCGAAACCGGATGGTTTTTGCGGACGGCGCGTTGCATTTCCCTTTCGAGGGATTCTTCCATGAAACGCCGGTTGAAGAGTCCTGTGAGAGGATCACGAATAGATTGGTCCCGTAAAGTCTCGCGCAGACGCAAGCTGGCCAGCGAGAGCGCAACCTGTCCTGCGACCGTCGTGGCCAACCGTTGAGCGATCACTTCCAGACTCTCAGAACCAGGTTCAGCCAGGATCATGGCTTCCTTGGCGAACTCGAGATGCAGGACTCCTAACATGTCTCCGTGCCCGACCATAGGCACGCACAGGCATTTGCCGGTTGTCGGTTCTTTCAGGTGAGCGCAGTCGATGCCTCCGGCCAACTGGTTCCAGTGCGGTTGACTGCGGCGCAGGCTCCAGCAGGCATCGGGATCGAATAGCGCTTCGGAGAAGCCTGCGTCTCCCCACTGGATCGCCGCCTCCACCAGGTTCCGCGAGGAACGAAAAAGATAAAGGGTTCCGGAAACGACCTCGGGCAAAAGCTTTTGCATCGACTGAGCTACCACTGAGCAGGCTTCCTGGGTGGTTCCGCATACATCCAGCAAGTCGCCCATTTCGCTCAACAGACTCATTTGCCGAGCGCGAAGCTGTAATTCAGCCACCAATTTATTCAGCACCTCAGCGTGTTTGCGTTCTGCCTCGGATGCTCTGATTTGTTCGGAAATGTCTTTATAGATGGTGTAAGAGCCCCGCACCCGGCCATCCACGGCCAGGGGAATGGCGTGTACATCAAGATCGCGGTAGAGGCCATCCTTGGTCCGTCGCCGTACCGTCATGTGGAGCGTCTCTCCGCCCAGAACCCTTCGAACCGAAGTCTCGAAATCAGTGGGAAGATCATCCGCCATGAAGGCACTGTCCAGAGTGCGGCCCTCGAGTTCCTTTTGCTTACACAGGAAGAGCTTTTCGAATTCAGTGTTGACCAATTCGATGCGACCGTGTCGATCCATCACAACGATTCCAAACGGGCTGTTTTCGATGAGCGAATTCAGGTGGGCAGTCTGTTCCAGAAGGTCAATCGAAATCCGGTGCCGTTCGCTTACCGAGGAACCGACGATGAGACCGACTCCGGAGATCACCAGCATGAACAGCCCGACTTTAGAGGAAATTCCCTCCGCTGGCGGGAACAAGTGCATCGCCAGAATTATGCCGAAGTTAAGAGCCAGCAACCCGCTGACCACGCGGCGAATTCCCTGCCGCATGGCAATCCAAATGATGGGAAGAAAGCCCAGGAAGAACAGTTGTTGTGAAGCCAGCCGATCGCCAAACATAACCCAGAGAGTTGTAAGAAGAGCAAACACCTGGCCGACAGCTTCCGCAATGGTGATCAGACTGACTCTCGACTTCTTTCCTCCAAGCCGCCGCTTTTCCTGCTGGTGCCACCCCTCTGTCGAAGCTATCTCCTTCCTTACCCACGGAAACACATGAATCAGGAAAAAGGGGGCTACACCCAGTAGGCCGATTCCATCGCCGGCAAACCACATCCATGCGGAACGCCAGACGTCGCTCCATTGGATTATTTTGTCAGCAGCCAGGCAGCTGACACCGATCGCTGTGGCTGCGACGGCGGCAACCACGGACACAAAAACGTAGCGCACAACATCCCGGCGACGGCGCAGCCCAAGGTCGATGCGCAAAGGGCCGCGCAGGACGTACGCTGCAACTCCGTAGCACATCGCGAATCCCAGGTCTCCGACTGTCTGACCAAAGGAAAAGAAGGGCTGGTGATAGAACAGTGCCCCGGGGATGACTCCGATGACGCAGACCAGCACGGCATACCAGGGACTGATTCCCAGGTAGAGAGCCAGGACGAAGCCAGTGGCGGGATACCATGTCACCGAACCCAGCCTGGAGATAAGGAGAACAGAGGAATGGTTCAGTGCGATGAAAAGCAATAGAGAGACCAAAGAAACAATCGCGTGGCGAATGATCAGGCGGCCGTTTTGCATGATGTCTCAACTCCTGATCTTCCCGACGCCGAAGAGGCACCCGTGAGCGCCGAGGGTGGACTTCCAAACGGCCAGTTCTCCGCTCACTCTTCAAGTCTATGAGACAGGGCTATTTCACAAGCTTTTCATCGACACCTTGTCCGCACTGAAGTAATCCGACCTTAGTGCCGGAAAAGTTTATTGGACATTAAAAAACCCTCATTCCACCGGTTGGTTCGCTCTATCGCGACTGCCGCTGCGGCGTGTGGCCAGGCTGACCTGATCTCGCCCCGCCGACTTCGCTGTATAAAGACACTTGTCCGCTGTCTTCAATAATTCTTCGACGGTTTCACCATGCTCGGGAAAGGTAGCCACACCAATCGACAATGTCAGCGTTCCCAGGCTGCTGTTCTGGTAGCCCATTTCCATCTTCTTTGTCGCCTCGCGGAGTTCGTTGGCCCGTATGACAGCATTCTCTGAGGAAGACTCAGGCAGGATGAAACCGAACTCTTCTCCTCCGTAGCGGCAGACCACATCGTCCGCACGCACCGACTTACGGAACAAATCGGCGACAATTTTCAGAACGTAGTCTCCCGCATCGTGTCCGAACGTGTCGTTAAACCGCTTGAAGTTGTCGAGGTCAGCAAAAAGGATGGAAACCGGATGATTTTTCCGGACGGCCCGCTGCATCTCTCTTTCGAGAGACTCCTCCAGGAACCGGCGATTGAAGAGCCCGGTAAGAGGATCGCGAACGGATTGATCCCGCAAGGTATCGCGCAACCGCAAACTGGCGAGTGAGAGAGCGATCTGGCCCGCTACGGTGGTTCCCAATCGCTGAGCAATGGCTTCCGGATTCTCCGAGCCGGGATCTGTCTCGATAGCGTCCCCGGCAAATTCGAGGTGCAGGACTCCCAACGTGTCTCCGTGTCCGACCATGGGGACGCACAAACATTTAAGGGTTACGCTTGCCGAGATATGGGTACAGTGAATGCCTTCCGCAAGTAGGCTCCAATGTGGCTGCCCACGGCGCAGGCTCCAGCATTCATCGGGAGAGAAGGCCGCCTCGGAAATACTCGCATTGCCCCACTGGATTGCCGTCTCCACCAGGTTCCCTGACGATTTGAATAGATAAAGGGTCCCGGAAATGACCTCCGGCAACAACTTCTGCACGGACTGCGCCACAACCGAACAAGCGTCCTCGGTGGTCACACAGCACTCGAGCAAATCGCCCATCTCGCTTAGCAGGGTCATCTCCCTGGTGCGGCGTTTCAGTTCGTTCAACAGTTGGTTCAAGACTTCCGCGTGTTTGCGTTCCGCCTGAGAAGCCCTGATATGTTCCGAAATATCCTTGTAGATCGTGTAAGAGCCTCGCACCCGGCCATCCACAGCCAGCGGAAGCGCATGCACTTCCAAGTCAAGGACGCGTCCGTCCTTTCGCCGTCGCCGTACCGTCATGTGCCGGGCCTCTCCAGCGATAACTCTCCGAACGGACGCCTCGAAATCGGCGGGCAGATCGTCAGCCATGAATACGGTGCCGAGACTCCGTCCGGCAAGTTCGGCCTGACTGCAAAGAAAGAGCTTTTCGAAAGCAGCATTGATCAGTTCGACGCGGCCCTGCCGGTCGAGTACTACGATTCCAAAGGGACTATTCTCGATCAGGGAATTCAAGTGAGTGGTCTGTTCCTGAAGATCACGTGCGATCCTGTCTTGCTCGCTTACCGCCGCTCCGGTTATCAAACCGATTCCGGACAGAACCAGCATGAATAGGCCAAGCTGGGGAACCACTCCTGCATTGAAGGGGAAAAGATGCAAAGCCACCACGATCCCGAAATGAAAAAGAAGAATCCCGCTAACCACCCGGCGGATACCCTGCCGCATAGCAATCCAGATGATTGGGACAAATCCGAAATACAACATGCCGGGATAACCAAAATCGGGGCCGAACATGATCCACAAAACCAGCACGATCACAGCTAACTGACCGACACCTTCGCTAAATGTTCCGAGATTGGAACGTACCGTTGAGGCGCGGACAAATTCGTCTCGAAAAGGTTCGTCGGCGGGTTGAGACAGTAGTCGAGGGCGTATCCGCGGCAGCACCTGAATCAGAAGAAACGGCGCGACTCCGAGCAGTGCAATGCCGTCGCCCAAAAACCATTTGAACGAGGCGGGCCAGAATTCGCTTTGCGGAACGGATCCACTCACGACGAGCGAACCGACGCCGATCAGAGTAGTGGCGGCAGCCGCCGACATCGAAACGAAGAGATAACGCAGTACATCCTCACGTCGCCGCAATTCAAGATCAATGCGAAGCGGCCCGCGCAAAATGTAAGCTGCAACCGCATAGGCGAGCCCAATTCCGAGAGACCCGGCGGTGTCCACGAACGACAGGGGATTCCGCTGATAGAAGAGCACACCGGCGAGCACGTTGGAAAAACAAACGAGTAGAGCGTAGCGGGGGCTGATGCCCAGCATCAGGGCCAGAACCAGGCCCGTTGCCGGATACCAGGCCGATAATCCGAACTGCGAAATGAAAATCAGTTCGGGACGGTTCAGAACGAAGAACAACACCAGGAACACGAGCGAGATAATTACGTGGCGAACGATCAGGCGGCCGTTATGCATGCTTTCCAACTCCTGATCTACGAAGCGCCGAGATTCGAGCTTTAAAGACAGCGCTTCCTCACGCTCTAGTTTATGAGAGGCTGAGATTTCGCTATGTTCTCATCGACACTCCTCCCACACGCTGGTAATCCGACCTTCGTGCATTAGATTTTTCTCAGGCGGGCAATATTGCTGGTGCGGTAGTAGCTGGGGGAGTGTTCCGACTCCGTTGCGTGCTGACGGCGCCATCCACGATCATCATGCCAATGCCTGGCAAATCACCTTTCTGGATGCTGTCGAGTACGTCCTTTCCGGACGAATGTTGAGCTTTATCGAGCATGACGAAAGTAGCGTCGCGGCCGGGTGCCACGAGTCCGCACTCGAGTTTGCGAATTTTCGCGGTGTTTCCAGTCGCGAAACAAACAGCCACTTCGGCAGGAATCTCTCCCAGCGAAGACAGCATGGCGATCATTCTCAAAATGCCAAGCGGTTGCACTCCCGAACCTGCCGGCGAGTCAGTGCCGAGAATTACCCGATCCAGTTGCTTAAGTTCCTTAGCGGTCCGCAGCGTAAGTAGTGCGGCCCGCTCATTGCCGTTGTGGACAACTTCCAACGCTCGTTGGGACTGCTCGCACAGACTGACGATCTGATCGTCGGGCAGCGCCGTGTGACCGCCATTGATGTGTCCAATGACGTCAGCGTCGGCAGCCAGCACGATGTCCTTGTCGATCAAACTTGACCCCGGAATCGAAGGACCGCCGGTATGAATGGTGCTCTGAATTCCAAACTTGCGTGCCCAGGCCACCATCTGCCGGGCGGTGGCGCCATCTTTCACGCTGCCGAGACCGACTTCGCCCAGCAGC
>Ga0157378_10005886_pt1 | contig 10741 bp, 6 predicted proteins | sample M65metaG_FD_115309 | JGI IMG/M metagenome (GOLD analysis project Ga0157378, IMG submission 115309) | Miscanthus rhizosphere microbial communities from Kellogg Biological Station, Michigan, USA - M6-5 metaG | ecosystem: Host-associated > Plants > Roots > Rhizosphere > Soil | place: USA: Michigan...
AGTCCATTGGCTTCCTTTGGCACCTGCACGGCGGCAGTGCGGATGGCGCAGGACGGTTTTTTTAGTTCAAGCACCAGACCGTTGGTATAGCCCCGGGTATTGGCCGGATAATCCCAGGCGCCGGCAGTCATCAGGCTCCAGTTCATGAAATCTGTTCGCGGATCATGGCTGAAACTATTATCATCAAAAAAATCAGCCAGGCAAAATTTACCTGCACGTATGGAGAAGTAAGATGCTGGCGCATGTTCCCGCAATTGGTTTTGATCATCTTCTACCAGGCTGGTAGCGGCATCCAGTGCAAATTTTTGTTCAATATAAATTCTGGCCACATATAATTTGGGTGCCGCGCTTCCAATACGGAAAGTTTCACCATTGGCAAAGCCGGCAATGCCAGTGGCCTTGCTAAGACCTTCACCGCCGGCTATTTCGGGATTGAAATAAGCCGCCGCATTTTTCCAAAGCCGCCGGCCAATATAATAGGTATTGGTAAACGAAACCTTTGTGCCCTCCGAGGTTTGCAGGCTGTTATTACCTGTATATTTTGCGCTGAAATTAAAATGGTATTGTGGTATAACGGTGGCCTGCAGGTGCAGGCTCCAGTTTTCCTGGATGCTGGTATCTTTTATGAATTGCGCATGTAACGCGGTGTTGCAAATTATGATGTACAACAAGAGTAATAGTAAGTGGGTCCTCATCAGGTGTAAAATTTGTGCGGCAAAAGTAATTAATAGGAACAAGTGACACCAATAGCATAGCAGCAATCTTTGCAATATGGATGCGTAAATAAAAAATAGTGGCGAAAAACTGAGCCTGCATGCAATGCCGCTGCTGAACATAAAAAAGCCCATCATTTTTTATGGATTTGTGTTTAAATGAAATCTTATTGGCAGGCAATATTATTCCGGACGGTATTTGCCCGGTGAATTAACTGCTGCGGCCGCTGGAGTTATTCACCTGCACTGGTTCTTTACCCGGGTTTCTTTTCACCAGGCAGGCCTGCCCATTTATTATCAGAAAGCTGCACGCAGAAACTTTTCTGCGCTGTACATTATTCCAACAATTAAAATTATTTATTATGGAAATGGGCAAGATCCTTACAGCCGATGTGCTGGACATCATTTTCGATCAGCGCAACAAAGAATATGGCGCGTATGATCTCCGGAAAAACTACCAGCGGCGTTTGACGAAATCTTTAACAGTAACAATGCTGGTAGTTGTATTAATTTGTTTAACGTATATTTTATTAGGGTCTATGAAGCCGGGCACAAGCGAATTATTGGCTGGGCCTGAAGTAACACTCAAAGCAATTCCTCTAGCAGAGAAGCCTGTTGAAAAAATTATTCCGCCGCCGGTAAAGCAAATACAACCGCCGGTTGTAAAAACAATACAGTTTACCAAGCCTTTAATAGTAGCAGTTGATCCTCCAGAAGATGAAAGGCCGCCCGTGAATGATGACCTGGATAGGGTGAAAATTGGAACCGTGAATACAGCAGGTGCTGACGATGATGGAGCAATTCGCCCGCCGGTAAATGAAAGAACTGGTGTAGTGGACGTTCCCAAAAATATCAATGACGATGATGGCAAGCCATTTACTGTTGTTGAAATTGAATCCAAATATCCTGGCGGCATACCTGCATGGAGCGCATTTCTTTACCGCAAACTGGTGTACCCGCAACAAGCCATCGATGACGGCAAACAGGGCACAGTAATCGTACGGTTTATTGTAGACAAGGAAGGAAATGTGAGTGATGTGGAAGCTCTCAGCGGGCCAGAAGAATTACGCGCTTCAGCGGTTAGCGTTATTAAGAAAAGCGGGCGATGGGAGCCTGCTATCCAGAACGGAAGAAAAGTAAAATCATACAAAAGCCAACCCATTACTTTCAAGCTGAATGATGAATAGGATGAGTGTTAATCACTATTCTTAAAAGCAAGGGGTCGTCGCGATGCCGCAATGACCCCTTGTTTTTTTCGATTTGCACAAAACGTTCCTACGGAACGTGGACTATTTTGTTTTTGGTTCTGCCTGTAAAATGTTCCGCTGGAACATTTTGCCATTGTTGGTGTTATCACCAACAATTATATGCCCACAAAATACTATTGCCCAATTGCGCCCACTTTCCTTAATATCTTCCTGTTGCTGGCATGGTGCATAAATTTGAACACCACGGCATAAATGGATGGCAATATCAATAACGTAAGAATAGTGGCTGTTATCAGTCCGCCAATCACCACAACCGCCAGCGGCTTTTGCGTTTCACTGCCAATGCCGGTGGAAACCGCTGCTGGCATTAAGCCAATCATCGCCATCAGCGCAGTCATTACCACCGGGCGCACACGCGATATCACTCCTTCTCTAACGGCCTCGTCTAAGTGCATACCGGCATCCAGGTTTTTCCGGAATACTGAAATCAGGATCACCCCATTTTGAATACATACGCCAAATAAGGCGATGAAACCGATACCGGCGGATATGCTGAAATTGATACCGGTGATATGCAGTGCCAGTATACCGCCAATCAGGGCAAACGGTACATTGATAATGGTAAGAAAAGCGTCTTTTACATTACCATATGTTATAAAAAGTATCAGAAAGATTGCCAGTAAGCAAATCGGTACCACGCGGCCCAATGTTTTGGTAGCGCGCTGCTGGTTTTCAAATTCGCCATTCCAGCTCATTTTATATCCCTGTGGCAGATGCACGGCGGCATCTACTTTTTGTTGTGCTTCTGCAATGGTGCTGCCCAAATCTCTCTCCCGAACAGAAAACTTCACCGCAATATGCCGCATATTATTATCGCGGAAAATAAAAGCAGGGCCGGTCAATGTTCGTATGTCCGCAATTTCTTTCAACGGCACTTTCGCGCCATCGTTGGTGGGCACCATCAGGTTTTGTATGGACTGTTCCGTAGCGCGGTATTCTTTCTGGTAGCGTACGCGCACATCAAACTTTCTTTCACCTTCATATAATTGCGTGGGCGCTTTGCCACCAATGGCCATTTCAATCACGGCATTTGCGTCGGCCGTATTCACACCATAGAAAGCCATCTTCTGTTGATCCAATTCTATCCTGAATTCGGGCTGGCCTAAGTTCCTGAGTACACCCAGGTCCTCAATACCGCGAACCGTTTTAAGAACATTGAGTACGCTGTCGGCCTTATCATCCAGGGTTTTAAAATCGGGCCCAAATATTTTTACTGCGAGCGCAGCATTTACACCCGCCACAGCTTCTTCCACGTTATCGCGGATCGGTTGCGAATAGTTGAACGTAATACCGGGGAATTTTCTGAGCTGTGCATCCATTTCGTCAATGAGTTGCTCGCCGGTAATTTTGCGATCCCACTGTTTTTTTGGTTTCAGGTCCACCTGTATCTGCACATTAAAAAATCCTTTGGGGTCGGTACCGTCATTGGTTCTGCCCACCTGCGATAAGGTTTGTTTTACCTCGGGGAATTTGGCCAGTATATCAATCATTTTGTTTGAAATGGTATTCGCTTCCGACAAAGAAACACTCATCGGCAGTTCGGCTTCCACCCATAACGCGCCTTCATTCAGATCGGGCAAAAATTCGGTACCCAGGAATTTAAAGGAGAAAAAGCTCAGCACCATCACAACCAGCGCAAGCACAATACTTTTTTTCTGGTTGCGGTAAACTATATTGAAGCATTTGCTAACGCCTTTTTCAAAAAAGATAACTACGGGATTGTGTTTCTCGCGCACGTTCTTCCGCAGCAGGATGCTGGATAATGCCGGTACCAATGTAAGCGTAAACAACAATGCGCCCAATAAAGCAAAACCCAGGGTATATGCCAGCGGGGAAAACATTTTGCCTTCCACTTTCTGAAAAGCAAAAATGGGGACCAGGCAGGTGAGGATAATTACCTTGGAGAAGAAAATGGATTTGCCCATCTCTGTCCCCGTATTTTTAAAAAGGCCCAGCTTGGCCAGCTTATTAAATTTTTCCATTCCCACTTCCTTTGCTTTATGGTCAAGCGCCACAAACAAGCCTTCTACCATTACAACGGCACCGTCGATAATGATACCAAAGTCAATAGCGCCCATGGACAGCAGGTTGGCACTCATTCCTTTTATCCGCATACAGATAAATGCGAACAATAAAGACAACGGTATAATGATACTAACGGTAACTGTTGTACGCCAATCGGCCATAAACAGCAATACAATTACCGTCACCAGTACAATGCCTTCAATAAGATTATGGATAACCGTCTCCTGCGCAAAATCCATGAGATTGGTACGGTCGTAAAACGTATTGATCTTTACGTCTTTTGGAAGAATACTGGTATTCAATTCGGTCACTTTCGCACGCACCCGATCAAGTACTTCGCTGGGATTCTCTCCTTTTCGCATTACAATAATGCCTTCCAGCACATCTTCGTCCTGGTCGCGCGCTACCTGCCCCAGCCTGGGCTTGCCGGCTTCCACCACATTGGCCACGTTTTTTATGAGCAGTGGTACGCCATTTATTTTATTAATGATAATGTTATTGATATCATCCACATCATTCAGTACGCCGATGCCGCGCACTACATAGCTCTGCCCATTGCGTTCAATCACATCGCCGCCTACATTCACATTGCTTTTGCCAATGGCATTGTAAATATCAAGCGAAGTAAGATTGTATTTAATCAATAGATCGGGGTTGACGCTTACCTCAAACACTTTTTCTTCGCCACCAAAACTGTTTACATCGGCGATGCCCGGTACGCTTTTAAACTGCCGGTCCAGTACCCAGTTCTGGATCGTAGTCAGATCGCGGATCGATCTTGTTTTACTTGAAAGCGTATAGCGGAATATTTCGCCGGTAGGACCATAAGGCGGCTGCACATCCGGCTTTACACCCTCGGGCAAATCAGCTCCGCTAAGGCGTGTAAACACCTGCTGCCGGGCAAAGGCATCGTCTACATCGTCATCAAAAATTATGCGCATATAACAAAGACCGAATGCGGAAGTGGTGCGCAGGTTAGATTTTTTCTGAACCGAATTCAAGACGGTTTCCAGCGGTATGGTGACAAATTTTTCTACTTCTTCTGCACTACGTCCAGGCCATTGCGCTATAATAATAATCTGGGTATTGGTTACATCCGGGAAGGTTTCGATTGGGGTTTCTTTGTAACTCCAGATGCCGATGGCCACCAGTACAGCGGTCATAAAGAACACAAAATAGCGGTGACGCAGGGAGAAATGTATAATATTCCTGATAAACTTATTCATAAAAACTGGTTAGGGAATGTCTGCAACAGCACATGGGCGGCTTCAGCATCATTCTTCTTTGAGCGCATTAAAAAGCAGTACCTGGTTTTCTCCAATCAGCAATTCGCCCTCTTTTATACCGGAAGCAATAAATACCTTGCCGGCAACAGATTTCAGGACGGATACTTCGCGTAGCTCCAGGTTGCATTTATCATGGTAAATTATTACGAAGTTCTTGCCGTTATCGCTTACGATTCCCTCAGAAGGTATCATCACTGCTTTTTTGCCTTCTTTGTTTTCAATGATGATATTGGCAAACATTTCAGGCTTCAGGCGCATACCGGGATTGGCTAAACGCACCCGTATCTTCATCACTTTTGTGACGGGATCCAGTATCTGGTTTACTTTGTCTACCACGCCGGTGAAAACAGAATCAGGATAAGCAAGCGTGATCACCCTGGCTTTATAGCCTTCTTTTACTTTTGCAATATCACTTTCATATACATTGGCCCAAACCCAGATATCGCTGATATCGCCAATGGTAAAAAGATTATCGCCGTTGTCATTCCTGATAAAACCACCCTGGTTTATCTTTTTTTCAACCACGTACCCGCTCATTGGCGCTGTAAGCACATATATGCCGCCTGCGGACGTGTGGCCGCCGCCATTGATGGCTATCATTTCCTTTACCTTATTGGCCGCTGCCAGTGCTTTGTTATAATTTTCTTTCGCTTCTATGTATTCACGTTCGCTGGCAATCCCGTTTTTGTAAAGGGATTCGGTATTGTCCATTTGTTTTTTGGTAATGGCGACATCGTTGCCGCTGGTAGAAAGATCGCTGTAATTGCCAGCGACATCGGCGCTTTTAATTACCGCCAGGGTTTGACCCTTGCTCACCTTATCGCCAAGGGATACTTTCACCTCTATTACCTGCCCGCTGCTGAAAGGAAATACCTTCACTACCTTGTTGTCGTTAAAGCTTACTTCACCCCGAAAGTTTTAATTCATCATCGATGTTGGCAATGCCCGCTGTATCGATGTGTATTATTTTGGAAAGTGAATCAGAAATGCAAAGCTTCCCTTTCTTTTCGGGATTGTTGGCGGCTTCGTTGTTATTGCAGGCCAGCAGCCACACCGCACCAGACAGTAAAAGAAAAGCGTTATTCAGGGTCTTGATCATGTATAAAATTTTAACTTGGCTTATTTGAGCTTGATCACCGTGGTGCCGGTGCTGTAATTAAGTTCTTCCACGGCATTGTGCAGGGCAGTTTGCTGTTCCAACTGATTGGTAACCGCTTCTTTCCAGCCATCAAAAAAATCAATGAATTCCAGTAATCCTATTTGCCGTTCCTGGTAACTTTGTACCATATTTTTCATCAGTTGGTTATATTTATTTATAAAATCCGGCGCGATAGATTGGTACAGACCCTGAATGTTCAGCAATTTGCGATATGCCGAAATAACCTCCTGCTGAACCGAGCCCTGCACCTGTTGTAATTGTACGGAAGCTTGTTGTACGCTTACCTGCGCGGCTTTTATATTTCCCTTGTTCCGGTTCAGGATGGGTAAGGGCAATGAAATTCCCAGTCCCCAGAAATTGTTGATATAGCTGCTGCGCTGGTCGTATTCGGCTCCAATAGTAACATCGGGCACAACCAATGCTTTTTGATAACTGAGGTTGTGCTGCTGCGAAAGTATATTTGTCTGCGCCAGTTGCAAATCGGGCCGGTTATTGCGGGCACTGTCAAGCAAAGCCGCCAGTACGGGCGGGGCGTCCACCATCATAGAGTCTTCCCGCTGCGGTATGAATATGGTATCACCGCTTACCTGTAATAAAATAGCAAATTCTTTTTCTGTATCTGCTATTTGCCGTTGCATATCGGCTGCATCTGATTGCAGATTATACAACAATGCCTTTACGCGAATATTATCTTTTTGCGAAATATTGCCGGCCTGCAGTTGGGCATCCATACCGGCTGCCAATTTTTGCAGGGATGCTATTTCACTGGTATAAATGCGCCAGGTTTTGAATTGCAGGTTCAGGCTGGTAAAATCATTTCTTAAAACAAACCGCAGGTTGCGCAGCAAATCGTCGAATTGTTGCTGGGCGCTCAGCACCTCATCGTTGGCCAGTTTAATGAGCTTGTTTCGTTTGCCCGCCGTTTTTATCAATTGCTGCAATTGAATATACACCTGGCCAAAATCTTTGTTATGACGAAAGAATTTACCATCGTAGACGTTTTGATCTGTATTCAAAACTGGATTGTCCCAATATTTTGCCTGTTGTACCTGCGCCTTACTGATATCGATATTGTATTGTTGCGCCAGCAGTGATAGATTTCTTTGCAGAAAAATGCGCTCCGCGTCGGCCAGCGTCACCTGCACCGAATCGGGCACTTGCGATTTAGCGATGGTTGAAACAAGCAATAAACATAATATCAATACCGGCAGGCGGTGCATCATAGATCCGTTTTTGTTGCAGGTGCAAAACTGCCCCTGTCTTTAGTTAAGTAGTGATTAACTTATGTTAAACAGCGGTTAACAAAATATTGAAAAAACGCGCTTGCTATAAACGTAAAATGCATTGTTTTAATACATCACAAATAAAAAAAGCGGGGTAAACCCGCTGTACTAAAAATATTTGCAGATATATCAGGCTGCGGAAAGAGAAGGCACATTAAACCTGAACCCTACGCCGTGAATGGTTTCCAGTACAATGTCGGGATCTGCTTTAAAATGTTTACGAAGCTTGGTGATAAAGACATCCATACTTCTGCCCAGGAAATAGTCATCCTTGCCCCAGACGTTCAGCAACACTTCTTCGCGTTTCAATACTTTGTTCGGATGCTGGCACAGGAATTTCAAAAGGTCGGCTTCTTTCTGCGTCATGGAAGAACTGCCCTGGTCGGAAATAATTTTGAGATCTGTATAAGAAAATTTTAGTTTGCTGATCTGGAATTCCTGCACCTGTTCTGAGTACATTTTTTTTGTGCGGCGAAGAAATACTTCCATGCGCAATAATAATTCAGCCATATTAAACGGCTTGGTAATGTAATCATCTGCGCCGGACTGAAAGCCCCTGATCTTATCTTCTTCCATAGATTTGGCGGTGAGAAAAAGTATGGGTACCAGGTCTGAATGCTGGCGAATTTTTTTTGCCACTGCAAAGCCATCTTTATTGGGCATCATAACGTCGAGCAGGCAGATATCAAACTCGCTTTTATTAAAGCGATCGATAGCGGATTGACCGTCTGCACAGTGCACCACTTCGTATCCGTCTTCTTCCAATGCATCCTTAATAATAAAACCAAGCGAAGCATCATCTTCTGCCAGTAATACTTTTGCTTTAGCGGGCATAGTCGTTCATTTTAGGAGATACAAATTTGAAACATTCTCTGTACCAGTTGGTGTTAACCACTTGTTATTCGGGCCTCACTAACGGGGAAGTATAATTTTGAACTCTGTTCCAATTCCGGGAATACTGTTTACGAGTATTTTACCTTTGTGTGCATCAATCACTTTTTTGACAAAATTGAGACCCAATCCAAATCCTTTTACATTGTGTACATTACCGGTCGGCACCCTGAAAAACTTTTTAAAAAGCTGGTTAATGTATTTTTTTTCTATCCCGATCCCGTTGTCTTTCACAGAGATGTAATAATGGCCGTTTTCAGTGGAGGTCGTAATGATCACATGTGGTTCGCTGGAGTACTTAATTGAATTTTCCACCAGGTTTACAATCACCATAGCGATATTACTTTCATCTGCACTGATGCTGGTGTTGTTTTCTTCTGCTACAAATTCAATGCGCGTGTTGGTCTGCTTCACCAGCGGGTCCATGTCTTTTAACACGTCTTTTATAATATTGTTGGGTATGAAAGTCTCTTTTTCAAGTGGCAGGGTATGCTGGTCTGTGCGGGCTGTTTTCAGCAGGCGCTCTACCTGTGCCTGCAGGTGCTCTGTCTGTTGGGCAATGATGGCACTGTATTTTTTCAGGCGTTCAGGCTGCTCGGTAATAGGTGGGGTGGACAATACCCCGGCCGCCAGTTTCATAACTGCCAGCGGGGTTTTGAACTCGTGGGTAATATTGTTCACGAAATCCTTTTGCAGTTCATTCAAAAATTTCTGGCGATAGAAATAAAACATGCTGGCTGCAAAACCAATCAACACCAGTAGCAACAATACACTGGTCACTATCCAGAAATTAAGCTGGTGGATAATATACTGTTTCCGGTGCGGGAAATACAAATGGATATAGGGGTAATTTTTGGAAATAACCGGCAGGTCTATGGATGTAAATTGCGGATGAAAGCTGGAAAGGGCTTGCGTAGAAGCGGCCGTTGGCAGGTAAACCTGGTACAAATATCCGCCGGCGCTGTCGCTGTAAACAGCCATTTTGCAGTCTGTAAATACGTTGAAATCCTCAAATTCACTGTAGAGAAAATTAATAAGCGAGTCTTTTTGCGGTATCGTATCCACCCTCACAAGAAAGGTATTGGGGTTGGGGCGTTCAATCAATTTCTGCAGTTGGGTGCCTGGGTGGTCGTCAATTTTCATGTCCTCGCAAACCCCTCTTATGCTTTTGACAACATTGGTATTAAATTCCTTGCCTTCAAGGTTATACACCTGGTTGATCCAGTACAATTGAACCACCAGGATAATGCCCACCAGGAAGGTCAGCAGCAGCATCATCCATTTTAATGTAGCAGAGCGCATATCAGGCTTAAAAGTTACAAAACATCCCGGCAAATATGCGAACATTTGGTTGCAGCACGTATCGCGGTGTTGTTAACCGGGCGTTAAGTGTTAACACCCGTTAAGCTGCGGTTAACGGGCAATGAAAATTTTACCAGTGCAAAATTGTTACCCATCTTAGCAATACCACAACGATATTTTTTCAAGATAGTAGTAATAGAGGGTTCTTTTTAGGGTTTATGCGCCGCTTTTCTAAGCGGCGTTCCCTTTTTTTGGACACCAATGAACGCTAATGTTAGACACGAATGAACACGAATGGAGACTAATTTTGACGCGGGTATAAACAGAAAGGTAATTACATACTATTTCTGGAAAACGGCTCTCTGTTAACAGCTAAAGGCTAACAGCTCATAGCCCCCAGCTTTTAAACCGTCACCACATCTTTCACATTCCCGGTTCTTTTCAGCACACCCCAATGCTGCAATTCTCCCTTGATAGCTTTCCGGAATGATTTGAACAATACATAATACATCAGCCAGCGGTAAATAAAACGCTGCGGAATCAGCCATACCAGCTTGCTGAGTTTTTCTTTTTCATAACTGAACGCCAGTATTGAAACAGCAGCATCTACCAGCATAAAAATAAAATAGTAAGACAATATTTTTTCGCTGTTGCCGCTCCAGATACCGATAATCATAAAAATATCGGCAAGCGGCGCAATGGTAGGTATAATAAATTGAAAGATGAGAATATTGGGAAGCGCTATCCACCCCAGCCATTTATATTTCCAGTTGAACAATGCATCGCGGTTCTTGTAAAAAGTTTGCATAACGCC
>Ga0157378_10005888_pt1 | contig 10740 bp, 11 predicted proteins | sample M65metaG_FD_115309 | JGI IMG/M metagenome (GOLD analysis project Ga0157378, IMG submission 115309) | Miscanthus rhizosphere microbial communities from Kellogg Biological Station, Michigan, USA - M6-5 metaG | ecosystem: Host-associated > Plants > Roots > Rhizosphere > Soil | place: USA: Michigan...
TGGTGAAAGACCCGCGGGTCGTTCAGTTGCTTATTGACTGGAACGCTGGCAATGGTCTTAAAAGAACAACGCTTAAGTCGGTTGGCTCCGCTTCGGCCATAGCGTTGGTTACCATGCCTGAGTTTTCGTCCCGGGACTATCTCCTGGGTGGGCGTGCTGTAGAACGGATGTGGCTAAAGGCCACTGAGCTTGACATTTCGCTACAGCCGATGGTTGCAGCAATCCTGCATTTCGCACGCCTGAACCATGGTAACGGCGCCGGGATGCCTGATTTTATGAAAAAGGAGTTTACTGCATTATATTCACGGTTTATTAAGGTTTTTCCGGAAGCAAAAAGCAGGGGTGAGATATTTTTGTGCCGGCTGTGCATAGCAGAAAAGCCAGGAGTAAGATCACAAAGAATACCGGTAGAGAAAGTGCTTAAATTTGGATCGTAGGATTATATGCGGCTACACATTTTATTTGTTACTCTTTTCTCACTCTGCTGCATTTTCTCTCACCGGACCTTCGGCCAGGACACCATTGTATTTAGCGACGCTGCAAAGATTCAAAGCATCGGAGCCAGTGTAGCAATATTGGAAGATAAGGATAACAAACTGCAAGCCGCCAATGTGGGCCAGGCAACCCAGTTTGTGAGCAATCATCAGGCTGTTCCTAACCTCCAGGTAAGCGGCTCCGCTTTTTGGGTTCGGTTTGCAATTACTAACAAAACATCGCTGCATGCGCTGGGACTGCAGCTCGATTATCCCACAATAGATTCCGTTGAACTGATCAAAATGAAACCGGGCGGCGGAATGGATATCGTGTCTACAGGTGAGTTTGATCCATATTATCGCCGGGCATTCAAGCACCAGACATATATATTCAACCTTGAAATTCCGCCGGGCGAAACCCGGCAATATTTTCTGAAAGTAATGGCATCCGAACAGATGCAGTTGCCATTGAATCTCAGCTCTGTGCAGCGTATAACTGAAGCCATTAATAACAATGATCTGATCTTTGGGTTGTATGCGGGGCTGATATTGGTAATGGTGTTTTACAACCTCTTTATCTATTTCACCGTAAGAGACCGTACCTATCTCTATTATGTGTTCTACATCCTTTTCGTAGGGCTGGTACAGGCCTGTCTGCAGGGGTATGCGCCACGCTTCCTGTACCCTGATTCTTATTTCCTGGCCAATGCCATGCTTGTATGGATGCCGGCGCTCTCTGGTATATTTGGTATAGCATTTACTGCCAGTTTTCTCTCGGTAAGAACATATACTCCTGTGCTTAGCAAAGTGCTGACCACTATTCAATGGCTCTATATAATCATCCTTGCGCTCAGCTTTACGGGCAATTACAGGCTGTGTGCCCAGTTGCTGCTGATGACCGTGGGAACACTGGCAATCATCGTGTATATCACCGCCGTCAGAATCGCCCTGAAGGGCTATCGCCCGGCACGGTTCTTTGCATTCGCATGGACCATTTTCATTGCCAGTGTTGTCATCTTCGTGCTGAGGAATTTCAACGTGTTACCGTACAATTCTTTTACTTATTATGCACTACAGATTGGTTCGGCCTGCGAAATTGTATTGCTTTCGTTTGCGCTTGCGGATAAGATAAATATTTTCAGAAAAGAGAAAGAGGTATCGCAGGCGCAGGCGATGGAGGCGTTGCAGGAAAATGAACGCATTGTGAGAGAGCAAAACGTAATGCTCGAAGCTAAAGTAACCGAACGCACGCAGGAATTAGAGGTGGCCAACGACGGACTAAACGTTGCGCTTACGGAGCTAAAGGACGCTCAGAGCCAGCTTGTAGAGTCAGAGAAGATGGCTTCCCTTGGCCAGCTAACTGCAGGTATCGCTCATGAGATCAATAACCCCATCAACTTTGTTACATCCAATGTCAAGCCCCTGAACCGGGATGTATATATGCTGCTCGACACGATTGAGCACGTTGAAAAACTGGCTCTTGAAAATATTCCCGCCGAAGAAAAACAGCGCCAGATAGATGAGTATAAGGCAGACATTGATTTCGATTACCTCAAATTGGAAATAGAACAGTTGCTGAGTGGTATTGGAAGTGGTGCGGCGAGAACCGCGGAAATCGTAAAAGGCCTGCGCATTTTTTCCCGCCTCGACGAAGATGATCTTAAAAAAGCTGATATCAACGAGGGGCTTGACTCCACACTTATTATTGCAAATAATATCCTGGGCGGCGCAATAAAACTCAAAAAGAATTTTGGAAATTTACCCTTGATCGAATGTTATCCCGGTAAGCTGAACCAGGTATTTCTGAATGTTATCTCCAACGCTGTGTATGCGATTAAGAAGAAATTTGAAGAAAAGGAAGGCGGGGAGTTGACGATAACGACTAGCCGTGACGAGCAAAGCGTGAAAATATCTATTAAAGACAATGGCATCGGGATGGATGAGCAGGTAAAAAGAAGATTGTTTGAGCCTTTTTTCACCACGAAGGATGTGGGCGAAGGAACAGGCCTCGGGCTGTCGATAGCGTACAATACCATTTCGAAGCATAACGGGCAGATAGCGGTGAATTCAGAAACGGGAATAGGAACAGAATTTATTCTTACTTTACCTTTAATGCAGAAATAGCGGCGATTTTGAGCAAGCAAAGCAAGATTAAAGTCTTATACATAGACGATGAACAAAATAACCTGGTGGGCTTCAAGGCAACCTTCAGGTTTGATTATACTATATTCATCGCTACCGATGTTCAGCAGGCTTATGCTCACCTGAAAGCCAATCCGGATATTTCTATCGTGCTTTGTGACCAGCGTATGCCGGATATTACCGGCGCCCGGTTCTTTGAAGAAATGCGTGAAAGGTATCCCGATCCGGTACGCATGCTCATCACCGGCTATTCCGATATTGAGTCGGTGATAGATGCGGTGAACAAGGGCCACATCTACCGCTATATAAAGAAGCCCTGGACCGATGCGGATATCCGGTCGGCGATAGAAGAAGGAAATAAATACTACACGGCAACAGCAATGCTTGCACAGAAAAATCAGGAGCTGCAAGTGGCCTACGAAGAGCTGGGCAAATTCACTTACAGCGTTACCCATGATCTGCGTGGGCCGTTGCTTAGTGTTATAGGCGCGATAGACCTTGCAAAGGTTATGGAAAGCCTGCCCGAAGTGAGGGAACTGCTGGATATGATGGATGACGCGGTGAAAAAGCTCGACGAGTTCATCAGGAATACCCACGAGTACTATAAGTTGAAAAAAGGTAAACTCATTTTTGAAGAGATAGATTTCAACCGGCTTATTTCCGATGCTACCTCTATTTTCCGCGTAGCTGGCAGGATGGATAATATCCGGTTTACGTCGAATGTGCAGCAGAACGAGCAGTTTTTCAGCGACGAAGTCTCGATTAAGATCATCCTGAACAATTTATTTTCGAATGCCTTCAAGTTTCAGCGAAAAGGCGCGGAGGACAAATTTGTGGCGGTAGAGATAAAGGTTGCAGATAAATGCGCCGAGATAACGGTAAAAGATAATGGCATTGGGATTGAAGAAAGCCATATAGACAACATCTTTGAAATGTTCTATAGGGCTACGTCGGAGGAACCAGGTTCGGGTTTCGGTCTGTTTAACCTTAAAGACGCCCTTACCAGGTTAAGGGGCACCATCAATGTTCAATCGAGGGTTAATGAAGGAACTCTATTTATAGTTAATATTCCAAGTGGTTCAAATGGCGCAAAGTAAGAGACATAATTTCATAGTAATAGACGATAGCAGGCTCGATTCCTTCATTGCGGAAAAAGTGATCCGGAATACAGGAGCATGCGACGACCTGGTGTCTTTCCTCGATGCTACAATGGCGCTGGAGTTTCTTACTTCAGGCAGCACAGAACATAAACCGCAGACGGTGATACTTGTGGATATACAGATGCCTGTCATGAATGGTTTCCAGTTTGTTGAGGCTTTCGAAGAATTGCCCGAAAGTATTACTGCAAATTATGCGGTGTTTGTGATTTCATCGTCTATCAATGAGGCCGACCTCGACAGGGTACACAACTATGCATGCGTGAGGCAGTTTCTTAACAAGCCGCTTAACAGCAATGTGCTGGGCGCACTGTTGCAACAGCTGTAATGCTGATTGAAATTAATTTCGCCTATGAATGTTCATGATACGCTTACACTGGTAGAATGCCCCAGGGATGCCATGCAGGGTTGGGGCAGAATGATCTCCACAGATGAAAAAGTGGCCTACCTGAATAAGCTCCTGAAAGTGGGATTTGATGTGCTGGACTTTGGTTCTTTTGTATCCGCTAAAGCTATACCGCAACTTGCAGACACCCGGGATGTTATTCCCCGGCTGGAGCTGAACGGTACCAATACCCGGCTGCTGGCCATCATCGCCAATACGCGCGGTGCAGAGGATGCCCTGCAGTTTGACGAAATAAGCTACCTGGGTTTTCCGTTCTCCATTTCCGAAACCTTCCAGCTGCGCAATACGAACAAAACGATTGCGCAGTCGCTGGTGCAGGTGGATGAGATCCAGCGGCTGTGTTTGCAGCGCGGCAAGCAGCTTGTAGTCTACATATCTATGGGTTTCGGTAATCCATATGGCGATGAATACTCTGCCGAGGTTGCTATAAAATGGGTAGGCAGACTGCATCAGCTCGGTGTCAAGATCATTGCGATGAGCGATACTGTGGGCGTGGCCACCCCGGACAATATCACTTACATATTCAACAGCCTCGTGCCGCAGTTCGCCGACATCAGCATTGGCGCTCATTTTCACTCAGCCCAGGATAAGTGGCAGGAGAAAATTGATGCGGCGTACCGTGCCGGCTGCCGGCGATTCGATAGCGCCATGAAGGGCATAGGGGGCTGCCCAATGGCCGAGGACGAACTTGTAGGTAACATAGCTACTGAAAATATTGTTGGCTGGTGCGCGGAAAATAAAATATCACTTTCCATTGATCCAGCCGCTTTCAGCAAAGCCCTTATGCTTGCCGGGGCTGTTTTTAGCCATTGATCCATAAGCGGGCTGGAAACATTGAAGATATTTATTGAGCCGATCGGGAAGGTGGCCAAAGGAATTCAGGACCTGTGACGTCTAATAAGATATAAACACCCATTTATGCTGAGGAAATTCATTGGCTGCGGTCTTGTTGTGGCAGCACTTGCTGCCGGGCCTGCACGCGGGCAGATCGGCCCGGACATCACTACCTGGATGCAGAACACCACGCTTACCGGCTACGGAGGGCACATTTCTAATGTGCAACTGGTGCAGTATTCGGCCAACTATGTTTACGTAAGCACCAACTGCATACCGCTGTATGCGATAGGCCCGTGGCCAACAAACCCCAATGTGCCATCGCCGCAAAACTTTGTGTGCGAGTTCCCTCGCCACCCGGTGCAGAATACCGGCACACTCACTGCTGTGGGACTGGGCACCATAGGGCTGTGGAGCAATGGCGTCTCCATCTACAATCCCGAAGATGGTTTTCACTGGAGCGGCACTGCATGGGCCATGGGGCCTGGTACAAGCTGGAACAGGAATGCCCTGATGTTTGAAGCGGTGAGCTTCGATTCATGCCTCGGTCATCCAAACAATACCGGCGACTACCACAATCATGTGAATCCCCGCTGTCTCTATAATGACGCTGATAGCACGCACCATTCGCCCATCATAGGCTTTGCTTTCGATGGCTTCCCCATCTACGGCGCTTATGGCTACGTGAGCACCACGGCGCCATCGGGACCCGTGAAGCGTATGAAGAGCAGCTATGTGCTCTCTACAGCGTCGTCGCGACCGGCCGGTGGGCCGCCGGTAGGCACTTACCCCATGGGCGACTGTATAGACGACTACACTTATACTGCAGGCGCTGGCGATCTGGATGTGCATAATGGCCGCTTTTGTTATACCCCAGAGTACCCGGGTGGCACTTATGCCTACTTTGTGACGATAGATGCGAGCTTGAACCCGGTATATCCATTTGTGCTGGGTCCTACGTATTATGGCGTAGTGGGCTCTACCAACACGCACATCACTCCTGTGGGACCTGATACTACCTTTCATACCAGCTCGCTGGGAGTGGCAACCACTGGCTTGATCAAGTATGTGATAGCGCCCAACCCAGTTGCCGATCATGCTTATATTTATATGGATGCTGCAAACGTAAATAATGTGAAGGCTGCGCTATATGATATGAAAGGCCGGAAGGTAAGGGAGTTACCGGACTTGCAGCCAACTATAGCTTATGCGCTTGAAATGAGCGACCTGCCCCGTGGTATGTACATACTTAACTTTGAGGCGGGAGAAGTACGCGCGACGGAGAAGATAGTGAAGCAATAAATAATGAATCTGAGGGTACTGAGATATCTGGTTTTGAGCATGGCAACCTTTGCGTTGCCATGTTTGGCTTTTAGTGCCGCGGGCCAAGGCTCCATGAAGGTGGAGTTTGAGCATTTTCTGGGTGACCAGGCATTAAGGGTAGATGATGTGCAGTATTACAACGCAGCCGGGCAGAGCTTTACAGTAAGCAAGCTGAAATATTATGTGAGCAATATGATGCTCTACAGCACAGACGGAGCAGAAGTGTCATTTGGCGGATACTACCTCATTGATGAAGACAAGCCGGATTCCAAAGATATAATACTGGAAAATGTACCGGCGGGAGACTACAACGCCATCGGTTTCACGGTTGGGGTAGATAGCCTGCACAATTGCAGTGGCGCACAATCGGGGGCGCTGGATCCGGTGAATGCTATGTATTGGACGTGGAATACCGGTTACATATTTCTAAAGCTGGAAGGGAAGTCCCCTGCTTCGAAATCACCGGGGCATTTGTTTGAGTTTCACATAGGTGGGTACAAAGCGCCGGCTAATTGCATCAGAACGGTCAGGCTGCAGATGCCGGCGCGCCGTGCAGGAGCTGAAATATACATTAAAGCAGATATATCTCTGCTGCTCTCAGCCCCAAGCCAGGTTGATTTTTCGAAGCTCTCATCGGTTACTGATTTCCACAATGCGCCGATGATTGCCGATAATTATGCTCATATGTTTTCCATCGTAAATACGCCAGGCATCAGGTGAGGACCAGATCAGTGATAACGGTTGCATTGTTTTCCAGCCTGCTTCTGTATGGCTTTGCCAGAGATAATAATTATTTCACGGTTACGCTGAAAGATGTTGAATTCAAGGTGCCGCCTGGTTTTCCCAGGCCCGTTTATGACTTTAAGAACAATAAGCTCTCGCCAGAAGTATTTGTCCTTGGCCGCAAGTTGTTTTACGACCCTATACTCTCTGCAGACAGTACGATAAGTTGTGCCTCGTGCCACCAGCGCATAGCGGCCTTCGGTCATTTCGATCATCCGCTGAGCCATGGCATCAACGGGCTGATCGGCAAGCGCAATGTGCCTTCGCTGCAGAACCTGGCTTGGAATAAAGCCTTCATGTGGGACGGCGGGGTGAACCACCTTGAAGTGCAGCCGCTGAGCCCGCTCACCAATCCGCTGGAGATGGGTGAAACGGTGAGCCATGTGCTGGAGAAGCTGCATGCCAGCCCTATGTACCGGGCTGACTTTTACGCGGCCTATGGTGATACCCTTATCAGTAGCGAGCGAATGCTGAAGGCGCTGGCGCAGTTTACCGGCCTCATGGTATCGGCCGACTCGCGGTATGACCGGTTTGTGCAGGGCCGCGATACCTTTTCCACAATGGAGCAGCGGGGGCTGGCACTGTTCCGCAGCAAGTGTGCCGACTGCCATAAGGAGCCGCTATTCACTGATAACCTTTACCGGAAAAACGGGGTGAAGCCAGACACTGCACTGAACGACAAGGGGCGGGGAATGATAACCGGAGAGGAGCGCGACAACTATGCGTTTAAGGTGCCATCGCTGCGCAATGTGGAACGGTCATACCCTTATATGCACGATGGCCGTTTCCGGAATCTCATGCAAGTGATGAGTTTCTACGGCACACCAGAGAACTTTATCCCTGGCTCTGCTCCTGATCTGAAGAAAATAGGCCGGCTCTCAGAACAAGATAAGCAAGACCTTGTCGCGTTCCTGCTAACCCTGACAGACAAGACCTTCCTTTACGACCGCAGGTTTGTGGACCCATTTATTCAATAGAGATAGCTTCCATGTTGGCTTTCAGTGATTTTTAAAATGTTAAAAAGTTCTGAAAAACGGCTGAGTGGCACCATCTTTTTCGGTAGTGGCAGTAAAGAAAGGTATGCGGCTATTCAGATCTATTCTAGTCATTGTCTTGCTATTCGTCCGTTTTTCATTGCCGGCAATTGCACAGGTAGTAAACCCTACCGGCATAGGGCTGCGGCTGTCTCCGGCAGGGGCGGGTATAACGGCTAAGTTCTTCCTCAATCCACGCTTCGCGGTAGAGGGCCAGCTCAATGGCTCGGGCAGCTATGGGCGCTCAACTGGTGGCCAGTTATATGGCTCCAGTTACTATGGTGTAGCCCTCATTGAATACAACCTTATTTTCCCCGATCCGTCGTGGCGTATATTCATTGGCCCCGGCATTCATGCGGGAAGCTGGGACAGATTCAACCACCACGAACATGAATTGGCAGAGCAGCCTCAAGGCATCTTCGGACTGGATGCCACGCTGGGGCTCGAGTACATGTTTAAATCAATGGGACTGAGCCTGGCCGTTGATGTGAAACCTGCCTGGAATCTGGCCGACGAATCCACGTTTTTCCCCGATAATATGGCCGGGTTTACCATCAGGTATTATTTCGGGCACAGGATACGGGTAGCAGATGTGGAGCGCACCGGCGATGCGGCATACGGCAGTCCCCATGAGCCATAAATGACCAGCATTAGAAGGCCCCCTGCCCGCCGTCATTCACGAGGCAGGCTGCAGTATATAATTTTACATTATAAAACAGGAAGCAATGAAAGTCTTGTATATATTCCTCGGTATTCTGCTGCTTGTCGTGCTGTGGGGTGGATGCAGTTACAACTCGATGAACGCAGGCCGGATCAATATCAATGCCAAGTGGGCCTCGGTACAATCGGCCTACCAACGCCGTGCCGACCTGATACCCAACCTGGTAGCTACTGTAAAAGGTGCGGCTGCATTTGAGAAGTCCACCTATGTGCAGACTGCGCTGGCCAGGGCAGGAACCTTAAAAAGCCTCACCCAAGGCAGCGCCGGCGATCTGACCCCGGAGAAAATGGCGGAGATACAAAAGGCATCGAATGAGGCACAGAGTGCCGCGCGGACGGCTATTAACGTAGCCGTGGAGCAGTATCCGCAACTACGGGCCGACCAGAATTTTTTATCGCTCCAGGATGAGCTGGCAGGCACTGAGAACCGCATCAATGTGGCGCGCAACAGTTTCAATGAATCGGTGCAGGCGTATAATGTGCGCGTCACCTCATTCCCGGGCAATATACTGGCCGGCATGTTTGGATTTAAGGAGCAGCCTATGTTCCAGGCTGCGCCGGGGGCTGAGAATGCACCCAAGATTCAGTTTTAATCTCTGCTTATGTTCTCTCTAACTGGTAAGAAAGTTCTTCTTGATGAGGCCGCACAAAGGCGCATAGTGGACGCCATAAGGGAGGCTGAACAGCATACCACCGGCGAAATACGGGTGTACGCAGAGCCCCGTTGCCGCTATGTGGACCCCATGGTGCGGGCTGCTGAATTGTTTGTGAGGCTGAAGATGGACCAGACCGCAGCACGTAATGCAGTGATTATCTACATAGCAGTGGACGACAGGGAATTTGCCCTATATGGCGATGCGGGCCTGCACGAAAAAGCTGGTGGCGCCGACTTTTGGAAAGCAGCTGCGCGGCAGCTTGCAGGCCACTTGCAGGATAAAGGGCTGGTGGAAGCGATATGCAAGTGTGTGTACGAGCTAGGTGCGGCGCTGGCACAGCATTTTCCGCACGACCCTGCTGTTAAGAAAAATGAATTGCCTGACGAAATAGTTTTTGGAAAATGAACCACCTCAAACATCACCGGTTTCGCCTCATTTGGTTTATCCTGCTCGCGGTGCTTGCAGGCCTGCGTAGTTATGCCGATGACAAGGTCTATCCGGATAGGCCGAACCCGCCGCTGCTGGTCAATGATTTTGCACATGTGCTTTCTGCGGATGAGGCTGCGCAACTGGAGCGCAAGCTGGAGACCTTTGCCAACAGCACCTCTACCCAGATAACGGTGGTGACTATGAAGAACCTGGGCGGGCACGATGTGGAGGAGTACTCTGTTGAAGTATTCAACCGCTGGGGGCTGGGGCAGAAGGGCAAGGACAATGGCGTGTTGCTGCTGGTGGCCATAGACGACCGTAAGGCGTGGATAACAGTGGGTAAGGGCCTTGAAGGTGTACTGACAGATACTAAAGCCGGCTTGATCTTCCGGAACGAACTGCGACCAGCCTTCCAGGCAGGGCAGTACTACAAAGGGCTATCTGATGCTTCAGATGCAATAATTGCAGTAACCAAGGGCGAGTACAACAATGACGGACTCAACAGCGGCGGGCATGGTATCCCGGTTGCTGCCATTATTATCGGTATCCTATTCATCCTCATCATCATTCGCATCATCAGAGGCGGTGGGCGTGGCGGAGGCAACTACGTGAGCAGGGGAGGCTGGGGCAATTTTTTCACGGGCATGTTCCTGGGGAATATGCTGGGTGGCGGCCGTAATGGCGGAGGTGGCTTCGGAGGCGGATTGGGTGGTGGTGGGTTTGGTGGCTTTGGCGGTGGCAGCACCGGTGGCGGTGGCGCCGGTGGCAGCTGGTGAGAAATAA
>Ga0157378_10005890_pt1 | contig 10738 bp, 7 predicted proteins | sample M65metaG_FD_115309 | JGI IMG/M metagenome (GOLD analysis project Ga0157378, IMG submission 115309) | Miscanthus rhizosphere microbial communities from Kellogg Biological Station, Michigan, USA - M6-5 metaG | ecosystem: Host-associated > Plants > Roots > Rhizosphere > Soil | place: USA: Michigan...
ATGTATTTCGGTTCGATCTTGCCTGACGATGGTGCAGAGCTCATTTGGTGCCTCCCGCGTTGCCGGAGCTATAAAGTTTCGCGGCTTTATCGTGCTGATACAGCCGCGCAAGTTCGAGCGCCTTGTTCTGTGTGATGGCGCGTTCGCCGACCAGTTCGGCGAGCGCGGCGGCGAGCGCCGTTCGCGTGGTATGCGCGGCGAGCCAGAAGCTTTCTTCCGCGCCCAGTGCATCGTTGAAGGGAAAGGCGTCCGAACCGTACATCATCTTGTCCGGAAAGAGCGTAAGCAGTTGCTTCAAGACGTCCTTGAATTGCGAAGGATAGAGCAATTCCGATTGAAATGAAGTATCGAGGTAAACGTTTTTTACGGCGGTCAAAAGGGCCGCTTCTTTCTCATACGGCCAGCCGCCGTGCACCAGCACGAACGTAGTGTTCTTGTAGCGCGGGTCGCGCAATACGTTTTCCAGGTTCAAAACGTGGCCTTGGTGCAGGCTGAAGTAGTCCCCGATGCCCACGGCGGTGTGGAAGTGCAGGGGCAGCTTGAGCTTGCCGGCCTGGTCCACCATTACGCGGAAAATGTAATCCTGAAAAATCCGGTATTCCTCGGCGGATGGCACTCCCCCCGCGTGATACTTGGCATAAATCGCTTCCGCTTTTTCCCGCGGAGGGTCGCTGAAATAGAGCGAGCGAAAATAGGCCGCTTCGTACTTCATCGCCACGCCGCCGCGCTTCTGGTTGTCGGCCATGGTAGTGCGAACGAAGGCTTCGTAGCCGGCAAGGTCGTCAGGCGGCGCCTCCACGCTCATCTGTCTCTTGTAGCGCGCCAGCATTTTCTCCTGCAGCGGGATGTACACACCCATGTCCGGCGTGCTCGCCGTCTGGTCGCGATTGTCGAAGGGATAGAAAAACGAATCGCCGAAGAATACCCAGTGAAAGCGCTTGCTGTCCAGATACGGCGCCATGAACGCGCGATTGGCCAGGCAGGTTTCGACGTTGAGCTTGTCGAGTATCTGGTCGAAATAGGTCGAGCTGCCCGACTTTTTGGCTGCGTTCTTGCGGTCGGCGAGCCACTTGGCGTGTTCGGGCTTGAAGTCGTCGTAGGGATAGCCGAACAGTGATTTCGCAGCCGTGACGAATTCAGGGTTGTCGTCGCGCAGCCGCAAGACGCTGCTTTCGTCCGGCGGCGCGGCCATGGCGTCCACGTCAGAGTCATCAGCGAAGCCCGGGTGCGAGTGATTGTCGTAGAGAGGTATGGCGTTGATCTTGCCGAGCAGGTCCTGATAGAGCTTTTGCACATCTGTGGTCGGATAAGGGCTCGACTGGGCAGGTACTACGCTCGCCGAGGCGAGGGCCAGCAAAGCCATGGTGGCTGCATGAAGCAAACGTTTCATCTGCACCTCGGAGTTACAAATGACGTGCACCCTGGCAGACGCCAAAAACCCGCGCCCACAGAAATGAGTCAAGCGGGAACGGCACGCCATTTTACAGAGACACGCTGCATGCGGTCGAGCGCATCTTCCAGAAGATTGCGGGCGCTGACCAGCGAGAAGCGCAGGTAGTTGCGCCCCTCGGCGCCGAAGGCTGTTCCCGCGATGGCGGCGACCCCGGCTTCCTCGAGCAGAATCTTCTGCACTTCTTCCGCGGAGAGTCCGGTGTCTTCGATATTGACCCAGGCGTAGAAGGCGCCCTCCGGTGAATGGCAGCGGAAGCCGGGTATCTTCTTCATCGATTCGAGGAACAGGTCGCGGCGGAGCTGGTATTCGGCGACCATCGCATCCACCGCATTGGTGGTGTCGCGGAGCGCTTCGATCGCCGCCACCTGAGTGAATTCTGCGGCGCAGGTGAAGGTGTTCAGAACCAGCATGTCCATCGCGTCAATCACATGCACGGGAGCGACGGCGTAGCCCAGACGCCAGCCGGTCATGGCAAAACTCTTCGAGAAGCCGTCAATGATGATGGTGCGCTCGGGCATGCCGGCGAGGTTCCAGATGGATTTGTAGGCGCCGCCGAAGACAATGCGCGCGTAAATTTCGTCGGTGATGACCCACAGGTCGTGCTTTCTAGCCAGGGCCGCGATTGCCTCGATCGACTCGTCGTCATAAACCGTGCCGGTTGGATTGTTGGGGGAATTGAAAATCAGCACGCGCGTTTCTGGCGTGATCTTCGCGGCGATTTCGCCGAGATCCGGCTGAAAACTGTTTTCCTCGCGCAGCGCGAAAGGTACCGCTTTGCCGCCGAGGCCGCGCGTGAACGACGGATAGATGGGAAAGCCCGGATCGGGGTAGAGCACTTCGTCACCGGGCTCGATCAGCGCCATCATGGCCAGCGAGAGAGCCATTTTGCATCCGGGAGCGACCAGGACTTGTTCCGGTTTCAGGGAAAGCTTGCGAGTGCGCCCGAGGTAATGCGTGATTTCTTCGCGCAGAGCGGGAATGCCGCGTGTGGCGCAGTAGCGGTCACGGCCGGAAGCCACGGCGTTGCGCAGCGAATCCACCACTGGCGCGGCGGGGTGGAAATCCGGCTCACCAAGTTCGAGATGGATGATAGAACGGCCCTGGCGCTCAAGTTCCTTGGCGCGAGTGAAGACGGCGAGAGCGCCTTCGCCATTGAGCTGCCCAACGCGGCTTGCGATGCGAGTCATGCGGGAAAGTTTAGCACCCCAAAAGACGGTTTGCAGTTTGCCGTTGAGAAGGGAAGGAGAGTCAGCGCGGAGGCGGCGTTACGGGAATGCGCAGGCCGTCAATAAAACGCGGAAACATTTCAAACGCGGCGGCGGTAAGAAAAAGTTCGATGCGTTCCGGTTCCGAGAACGATCGAGCGAGAGTCGCGAAGAATTCGCGGTCCACAGCGGACGCGCCTTGGTGCAGTCGATCGGCCAGACGGAAGCCGATTTTTTCCTTTTCGGAGTAAGGGCCAGACTCGAAATCTAGGACGCCTTCGATTTGCGCTTCGGTGGCGCCTTTCTGGCGCGCGGAGATGCTGTGCGCGCGAACGGCGTAGGTGCTGCTGTGATGCTGCGAAACGCGCACGGCTATCAGTTCCTTGTAGAAGCCCGGCAGTGCGCCCTCAGAGAGCAGCGGCTTGAGAAAGCCGGCGACGCCTTCTGCGATTTCCGGGCGATGGGCAAGGACTTTGAACATGTTGGGCACGACGCCGCGGGTGGCGAGCAGTGCGTCGTAGATTTTTTGTGCGGCCGGCGAGGCGGCCTCGCGCTCAAGCAGGTGAACGCGGGAAGAGTCATCCATAAGCCGATCTCCCATAGCGACTGGACTTGAGCCAATTCGTTTGCGGCTAGCAGTTTACCGTTTGCCGCGGGTTTCGTCACAAAGAGGGAGGAGGCGAACCGCGGCGCGGAGCGGGCTAAACAGAAAAAGGGGCGCGACCATGAATCGCGCCCCGTGGTTTATGGAAATAGCTAGAAGGAATAGCGAAGAGAGAATTGGATCAGGCGCGGCGTGCCGACGGTGGAAAAGATCTTGCCGAACGGGCTGCCAGGGCCGGTGCCAACTTCGACGTCGTTGATGGCCGGATTGGCGAAGTTCGCATGGTTCCAGATGTTGAAGAAATCGATGGTGAAGCGGAGCTCCTGATGTTCGGCAAAGCGGAACGTCTTGATGAGGGAGAAGTCCCAGTTTTGCTGGTAGGGCCCGCGATAGATGTTGCGGCCGAGGTTGCCGAAGATTGTAACGGAACCGTCGCCGCCCAAAGAAGGATCGAGAGGAGGCGCGGTGGTGAAGTTTAGGCCGTTCAGGTAGCCATTGTTGACGCGGTCGTGGATGTCACCGTGGGTCAGGCCGGCAGTGATGGAGCCACCGGGAGCGAGCTCTCCCCCCAGCGTGGCGGAAGCGAGGCCGGGTCCAAGGAACGCCGTGCCGGCCCCCGAGTCGGTGACGGAAAAGGGTGAGCCGGATTGGAAAATGGTGATGCCGCTGATCGCCCAGTTAGCCAGCAGCGCACGCTTCAAGCCTTCGGCATCAGAGAAGAACGGAAGATCGTAGCGGTAGCTGACGACGAAGCGATGGGTACGGTCAAAATCGGAAAGTCCGCGGGAATTCTTCAGATCGGATTCATCGTTGAACGCGGTGTTCAGCGCGGTGTTTCCGCTGGAAGTAGCGTCCGTGGACCGCGAGAAGGTATAAGCGGCCTGAAAGTAACCGCGATTCCAACGGCGAGAAAGAGTGGATTGGAGCGAGTGATAGTGGGAATACGCATCATTGGCGAAAAGCTGGAAGCCGTTGTAGCCGTTGATACCGGCGTTGTTGGAGCGGGCGGGTCCATTGCCAACGGTGCTGACGGTGACGTCGCAAGTCGCGCTGGGATCGATGACGCTGCCGTCGCAGTTGGCGCCGTGGAGAACGAACGGGTTTGTGGGACTGGCGAGACCCGCCTGAATGCTGGTGCGAGTTTCGCGCAGGTGGACGGCGTGAGTGCCGACGTAGCCGGCTTCGAGCGTCCAATTCTTGCCCAGGGCTCGCTGGATGGTGAGGTTCCACTGCTGCGTGTTGGGAACCTGGAAATGGCGGGGAACGGTAAGGCCAAAGATGAATTGTGACGGCAGGACGCCGGGGCTGCCGCTGGCGCAAGCGTAATTCGGAAAGACCGTGGTGTCGCCGCCGGGGAAGCCTTGGAAAACGCCCAGGCAGGGGACAAAGTTGGGATCGAGAGTGCCGGCCTGCGGAAGAGCGTTTATGCCAGTCAGAAAGAAATCAGGCATGGAACCGGGAGCGCCGCCGCCGAAAGCAACGGGGAGATACGGCACCTGGAAACTGAGCTGGTCGACAGTGCCAACATCCTCTCGAACGAAGTAGATGCCGTAACCGGCGCGAACGGTGGTGGTGTGCTTGCCGCCCAGGTCGTAAGCCAGGCCGATGCGCGGAGCGAGGCCGGTCGCGTAGTCGTTCTTATAGGTGGTGTCGCTACCGGAGCCGGTCAGACCGGTGACATTCAACTTGTTGGCGCAACTGCCGTTCACGAAAGGATATTGGCCGCTATTAGCGAGGTCCTGGTCCAAGTTGCCGATGTGGCAGAGGTCATCGTGGAAGGCGCCGAGCGTTTCCACGCGGAGTCCGAGATTCAGGGTCAAGTCGTGACGGACTTTCCAGTCATCCTGAGCGAAGAAGGCAAAATCGTTAGCGCGGTATTCATGGTTGTAAACGCCGCCGCCGCCAAAGCTGAAGTCCGGGGCGCCGAGCAGGAATTTCTGCCAGTCGGTAAATTCGGCAGGATCCGAGGAGCCGGACAGAGTGCCGTTCACGAAAAAGAGCTGGCCATTGAAGACTTGGGGAAAGAGCTTGTCGAGATTGACGCGGGCGGCCTCGCCGCCGAAGCGAAACACGTGAGCGCCTTTGACCCAGCTGACGGTGTCGGTGAAGTTGAACGTGTTTTGATCCTGAAACTGGTCGGCAGGAGGAGTTGGACCGATCTGGAAACCAGAGCTGCCGAAAGTGAATTTGTAGATGGACGAGGTGACGCTGTTGGTTGGGCGGTCGATGCCGAGGTCGGCCGCGGTGACCGGCGGAACGTTAACCAGGCTGTCGTTGATGTGCACGAAGCCGAAGCGGAAATCGTTGACCAGGGTCGGAGAGAACAGGTGCGTTTCGTTGATGCTGAAGAAACGGGCTCTGACCGGAATGTCGTAAGGGAAATCCAAATCGGTGGCGCTAATGCTGCTGGCAAGCGTGCCGCCGAGCGAGGCTTGCAGGCCGCCGGCGCCGAAGGGCAGCAGTGATTCGGCGTTGGAATAGAAAAAGCGGGCGGCAATCTTGTCCTGGCCGCCGCGGAATTCGCGGTCCCAGTTGGCGGTGAACTGATCGTCGGTGTATTTGCCGGGCTTGCTGACGATGAGAGAGCCGGGCTGGCCGACAATACCGTTGGCGGTGGGAATCAGAAAGCCGCCCGGATCATTGAATTGACTGCTCTGAAAATTCAGGAGGGCGACAGCAACTGGATCGAGTCCGGTGACTCCGGGCGGAAGGCCGCCCGGGAAAAAGGTGGAAATCAGGGATGCTTCGGAGCGGTCGGCCGGAAGAACGGGGAAGCCGGGATTGTTGATTTCCGTGCCGGGAGAAAGAGCACTGCGCTGGCGAGTGCCCTGATAGTTGACGAAGAAGAAGCCAAATTTCTCGGTCCCGACCGGTCCGCCGAGGCTGCCGCCGAAGATGTTCTGTTTGACCGAGGGACGAGGCTCGCCGGCGGCGTTCAGAAAGTAATCGTTGGCGTTGAGCTTGTCGTTGCGGAAATATTCGTAAGCATCGCCGTGAAGCTGGCGGGTGCCCGACTTCAGAATGGCGTTGACGTTGCCGCCGCCGTTGCGTCCCTGGCTGGCGTCATATAGCGATGTTTGGACCTTGAATTCCTGAATCACGTCGGGGTTGGGAAGCGGAATGTAAGTGGCCTGGGCGACGTTGTAGTCCGTTGCGGAGATGCCGTCGATCAAGTAGTTGTTGTTGTCTTCGCGCTGGCCGTTGACGATGATGCGGACGTTGCCGCGGCCGAGCTGCGCGGAGGCATTGAGTTCGCTTTGCACGCCGCTTGAAAGGGTGAGCAGCTGCTGATAATTCTGCGTGGCGAGCGGCAGCTCGCGGATGGTTTCGGGGCCGATGGACTGGCCGGTGGTGGCGTTGGTGGTTTCGACGTTGGTGACTTCGGCGATGATTTCGACTTTTTCGGAAACCGAGCCGGGCTTGAGCGAGATGGTGACCCGGGTGGTTTCCGTGACGTGGACGTCGATGCCCTCGGCCTTGGCTTGCGAGAACCCGGATTTGTTGACGACGGCAGAATAGCTGCCCGGCGGGAGCAGAGTAGCGACGAAGGAGCCGTCCGTTCCGGTGTTAATCTTGCGGACGACGGATTCGGTTGCGCTGGCAATGATCTGGACTTCGGCATCAGAGACCGAAGAGCCGGAGGAGTCAACGACGACGCCGCTGATAGCGCCGGTGGCGCCACCTTGGCCGTGAACCGCCCGGCCGGCTGAAAGGCTAAAGGCAACGAATAGGAACACCCCGACCAGAAACCTCAAACTGCGATGCATTGTGTTTTCCCCTAACTTGGCTGCACTGAGCAAACTCAGGTTTCTTCAGGATTCGTGGATTCCCGAGGCCCAGAGAATCCCACCCCGAGTAGGCTCATGAGGAACAGCGCGGGTGGTCTGAACACTACCCCCTTAAGATTGAAACTAGTGTCTGGAGTATCGGAGTGTCAAGGCGCAGTTTCCATCCGATTCCACGGCGAATTAGGGCGAAAAACAGGGTGCCAAGCCCGCCAGCCCCCGGGGTTGACATGACGTTGACAGGATGGAGCTTGACTGGCTCCGATCAGGCCGCCAGTATGGAGGCAGGCGTGGCCGGGTCATCCACAGGTCTATGGCGGGTTTCTAAGAGCAGGTAACCTCGGCACCGCGACCGGCGTCCTACCTATGGACGGGGTCCCCGCCAAGGGGGTGAGCGATGGCCGGCCTTCAGAGAGTTTTCCCAATCTTATTTTTGGGGTTGTTGGTTACGGGAGGCCTCGGCTTGCCCGCTTATGCTGACACCAGCCATGCGCGAATCGTTAGGTTAAGCCTGGTGGCGGGCGACGTGCGGTTCGCCCGGGACGTAAAGGGCGATCCGCTGAGCGACGGCTCGCAATTGAGCTGGGAGACGGCGGCGTTGAATCTGCCGATCCGGCAGGGGTATGTGGTCGCGACCGATAATGGGCGGGTCGAAGTGGAATTCGAGAACGGAGCGCTGGTGTTTCTGGCGGAGAACACGGTGCTGCAGTTTTACGACTTGTCGAGTGAAGACGGCGGGCTGACGACGCGGCTGATTTTGCGGCAAGGCTCGGCAGAGTTTTACGTGAGCCCGGCGCGCGGGGATTATTTCAGCGTGACCGGCGGGGACTTCAGCGTAGAGGCGGAGTCGAAGGCGACGTTCCGCATGAACAATTTTGACGACGGCAGCAACGTCAGCGTGCTGCACGGGCATGTGACCGCCCTGGCGAACGGGAAAAACACGAACTTGTCAAAGGGCGAAGAATTTTCGATGCGGGCGGGAGACGCGGAATCGGCCGAGGTAGCGCATCGGAACGATAACGACGAGTTTGATCAATGGGCCGCGAGTCGAATTTCGACCTCGCTAGCGGCGACGAATGCTTCGCTGCAATACACCAACGGCGCCGACTATGTTTCGGGATTCGGCGATTTGTACACCTATGGATCGTGGTTCCCCGCGGCAGGGTATGGCTATTGCTGGCGACCCTATGGTGTGGGTTTTGGCTGGTCGCCGTTCGACTATGGCTCGTGGTACTACGATCCGTTTCTTGGCTGGTCGTTTCTCGGCGGATATTCCTGGGGGTGGCTGCCGTATCACTACGGCGGATGGCTGAACCAGCCGGGAGTGGGCTGGGTATGGAGTCCTCGTGGAACGCGCGGAGGGCCGGGCCTAGGCAGGTGGCAGCCGGTGACGGGCGTGTGGATGCGGGGTTCGAACGGCAACATGGGAATTGTGCCGTCGCACCCGATGGACGTGCGCGGAAAGACGCCACTGAATCTTTCGCAGGGATTGTTTGCCGTGACCACGCGGGGAGTGACCGGGCAGATCACGCCGCAAAGCGACGCGAGATGGAAGGTAGAGAACAAGCCTGACCGGGACGTCATACAGAATCAATTGGCGACGACTTCGGCCCCGACGCGCGCGTCGCGCTCGATGGCGGCGAGCACCGGCGGAGCGAGCGGAAGAGGTGCGGCAGGCTCGACCATCGTATTTGACCGCAACGAAGGGCGATTCGTGAATTCGACGAACGCGCGTTCGAGCGATTCCGCGCAAGTACCGGCGGGCAGTGCGGCAGAAGCGAACAAAGGCAACGCCGAGCAAACGCAACGCGAGATGAAGGTCTATCCGGCGCAGAGCCGAAGCGGAAATGATGCGCGCGTGCCGCCCGCAGGCGGTCGCATGAACGCACGAGAAGGACAAGGACGGCAATTCACGCCAGCGGCCAGGAACACCCCGCCTCCGCCGAATGTGCCTCGTGCGGTTACGAATGAACGCGTGTTCAATCAGAACAACGCAGGTGGCGGGCGCGCTACGGGTTCGGCCGGCGCGGGCGCTGCAAGCGGAGCGTCGCGCGGTTCGGCTCCCTCGGCCGCAGGTGGCGCGTCCGGTGGCGGTGGCCGCAGCTCAGGCGGCGGTACGGGTGGCGGAAGACCGCACTAGGGACGCACTCATTCCAATCGCTGTTCCGGGAAAGGCTCCGACCGGAGCCTTTCTTTTTCTACCTGCACTGAAATCACGAAAACAGGAATCCGGCATAGCCAACCACTTTTCTGGTGTCGTGGGAGTAGTCAGCGGAAGTTGCATGCATGACCAGGCTGGCATGGGTGGCGCCGATGTGGCGCAGCGCGGTCAGCATGGCCACCGTTGGGCCCAGGCCACACATCGAAATTCTCTCTCTGTGGCAAACGTCGTAGAGGCCCGCCGCATCCAGCTGCAGGATTTTTTCGACTGCGAGATTGTCCTTGCGGATAGTTGTGGACTGATTTTCGTAGTGATTGAGATCGGTAGTGGTGAGAAGGAGGACGTCGGGTTCTTCCGCAAGAATTGTGCCCAGGGCTTGGCCGACTGCCACGAGCGCATGGTAGTCGAGAGTACCCAAAGCTATGGGAACGAAGGTGAATCCGGGATCGAGCACCTGCAAGAATGGAATTTGCACTTCGAGGGAATGCTCACTCTCGTGGGCGACAGGATCTTCAAGAAGGAGCTCGCAGGAGTGCGAAACCTTTTTGGCGAGGTCGCAGTCGATCGGCGCGTCACCGAGCGGCGTGCGCCAGACTCCCCGCGAGAGCATGGCGGCATCTTCTCCGTAAGGAAAATGACGGACGCCCAGGACGATGATTCGTTTTGGAAGTGAGATGCGCGCGAAAACCGCGCCGGCGACGGCTCCTGAATAGACGTAACCGGCATGGGGGACCAGGCAGGCGCGGACGTTCAGTCTTTCCCCGGGAGCGTCAGCCGGGACGTACTTATGAATCAGCGACGTCAGAGCGTGCGGCTCAGCGGGATAGAAGGCGCCGGAAACGGCTGGCAGGCGAAGCATCTCGCCTCCGAAGGGCTACGAGGCTTTCGAGGGTTTACCTTTGACTCTAACAGCTTTCTTGGTGTCAGGATCGTAAAAGACGGTGACTTTGTCGCCGTACTGATAGCCGCCCTTGTCAATGATGGCCAGCATCTTGGTGGAAGCGTCTTCGGAAAGCGGGAAGGTTTCAACCGCCATGTCGTTGCCCTTGGCGCGGACGGTAATCTGCGCGATGGTGGCATTGACGACGGTGCCTTCGAATTTCGGATGAGTATCTCTATGCGGCCGGATCGTTCTGATCACGATGGGAACAGCGGTGTCGACGGCGGCCGCGGCTATCGGAGCGGGAACCTGCGCCGCTGCGTAGGCGGCTGAGCCGGCGGCAGCAACCGCGAACAGCGCAGCGCGAACGAGAACGGATTGGCCGAGAAGCTTCATTCGGAGTCGTCGGTGGCGATACGCAAAGATTTCAGAAAGCGAATGTCCTGCGGAGTCATGGCCAGCTTGGCCACTGCTTTTCTTTCGGGTTCGCATTCGTTGAAAGAGTCTTGATCCACCTGGATGCGCAGGGATTCGAGAAAACGGCGGTCAAGTGTGGTCAGGCGGGAATCCTGCTGGTTGGCGCCGGAATCCCGGCGAGCCAGGCCAATGGTGGCGTCGAGCTTCAGCACGATGTCGTAGCCGTGCGCGCG
>Ga0157378_10005893_pt1 | contig 10735 bp, 11 predicted proteins | sample M65metaG_FD_115309 | JGI IMG/M metagenome (GOLD analysis project Ga0157378, IMG submission 115309) | Miscanthus rhizosphere microbial communities from Kellogg Biological Station, Michigan, USA - M6-5 metaG | ecosystem: Host-associated > Plants > Roots > Rhizosphere > Soil | place: USA: Michigan...
CGAGCCACCGGAAGTCGGCGGCGGGGCGCTCGACAATTCCACCGAGCGATGCGCGATCGACCGTCCGATCAATCCGACGATGGCCGCGTGCGGCTCGCGAGGCACCGGCACCCGGGTCTACGACATCCGCGATCCGCTGCACCCTGCGGAAATCGCCTACTGGAAGGGCCCGGCGCCGCGGACGGCCTTCCTTCCGGGATCGGGAAGCTGGTCGCCGACCACCGATCGCACCGTCGAGAAGCAGGCGGGTCTGGCGCGCTTCGTCAAGGTTCCTGCGGCCGACGGCAAGGGCCACGAGCTCAATCTCTGGATCGTCGGCGATGCCGGCGGTTTCCAGGTGCTGCGCTTTACCGACGACTTCCTTCAGCGCAACCCGGGCAAGGCGATCCACGCGGATGCGCTGAACGGGGACTAGCCCGGCTGCATCGTTCGCCACATTTCGCGCCAGCGCACGCGGCAATTCCGGTTCATCGAAACAGGGGTTGCCGCATCCGCGGTCATGTGGCGGCGCTTCGATGCGCGTCAAAGCGCATTGACTAGAATCGCGCAGCGTCGGGCGCTCGGCGCGCCGGTCTCGCCGAGCCCGTCGTCGCGCGCGCGTGCGTTTCTTGCGCGATGACGACGCGGGAATAGACATTCGCAACGCGTGTTCGTTGACCAGTCCGTCCAGGAGGGGTGTCGATGATTGCCAGGCCGCGGTTCGCCGTCGTTCCGCTGATGCTCTTCGCCGCGTGCGCTACCACGCCGCCCGCGGGAGGTCCCACCGTCAAGATGACGCCGCTCGGCACGCACGAAGGCGAGCTGTGCAATCGCGATCGCGCGATGATCCTCGAGGATCCCTCCGGCGTCCGCATCCTCTACGACGCGGGTACGTCCGTGCTGGGCGGCAGCGATCCGCGGCTCGGCACCGTGCACATCGTGCTGCTGAGCCACGCGCACGGCGATCACATGGGCGACCAGCGCCTCACCGCGCTGGGGGCCGGCACCTGCCAGTCGCCGACGCTCGCGTCCGCAGCGCCCAACACGACGACGGCCGAAATCGCCGCGTCGAAGAATGCGGGCCTGGTGATGATCCTCCAGATGGCGAATTTCCTGGGCAAGCGCGCCGAAGCGATCAAGGGGCGCCCGGTGGGCGCCTGTCGGGTGGGCGCCGCCGGCGACGACCACACGGTGCCGTTCGCCGAAACCTGCCTCGCAGGCAACAACCTGGGCGGGACGCGCACGTTCAAGGTGGCGGGCGCGGCGAAAGGCGTGGAGATCACGATCGTGCCGGCCGCGCACGACAGCTCGGTCAACCACGTGCTGTTGAGCGAGGCGGAGCGCCGCAACCTCGAGCCCGACAACCTGGCGCTTCCGCTCGGCCCGCCCAGCGGCTACGTGATCCGCTTCACCAACGGACTGGTGCTGTACCTGACCGGCGATACCGCGGTGCACGCGGACATGAAGACCGTCATCGCCGATTTCCACAAGCCCAACGCGATGGTGCTGAACCTCGGGCTCACCGCGATGACGTCGCCCTCGGGCGCGTACATGGTGAACGACCTGATCCACCCGGCGACGGTGATCATCTCGCATCCGAACGAAGCCGCGTCGGTCGGCGGCAAGCCGCGTCCGGGGTCGCGCACGGCGGAGATCGCGGGTCTGCTGCGCAGCCCGCTGGTCCTCGCGCTTTCGGGTCGTACGATCGAGCTCGACGGACAGGGGCGTTGCGTGGCCGGCTGCAGCTGACGGCGCCACGGGATCCCGCCTTGCGCGAGCTCGGTCGGGGGTGATCCAGGATCATGGGTTGAACTTCACGACACCGGAGCGCGGCGTGTTCTCGCGAAGGATCAATTCGACGGGGCGGATCGTTTTGATCGCAGCCTTCGCTGCTGCCGGGGCGGCGTGCGGTCGCAAGACATGCTTGCGCAGCGCCTGTGCGCGAGGCACATGAGACGGACGACCAGCGGGCACCACATCTTCGCCGAGCAGCCTCAGCTCGTGAGCGACGCCATCCGCGAGGTCGTGGAGGCCGTGCGCAACGCCTGCGCGACAATCCCCTGCGACGGCGTGCCGCCCAGACCCGACCCGGCGATCGTGCCCGCCTCTTGCGCGGCCGGTTGACGCCGGCGCTTCGGATGTCCGGAGTTACCCGCGCTGCTTCGACACCGTCAGTTCCTCGATAGCCGCCGTCGCGCGCTCGAGGCCGTTTTCCGCGCGCATCCGTTCACCGACGGCGCGTGCGCGCGAGCGCATCGTCGCGCTCTCGGCCTGCTCGATGCTTCGTGCCAGGTCGCGGGCGCGCAGCGTCCTGCCGCTGACGGCATCGCCCGCCACGCCGACGTGTTGCAACCGGTCGGCCCAGAAGGGCTGGTCGCCGACGAACGGCACCACCACCGAAGGAACGCCCGCCCGCGTCGCGGAATGACTCGTGCCGGATCCGCCATGGTGAACGACGACGGACATCCTGGGAAAGAGCCAATCGTGCGGCGTGTCGCCCACCACCAAAAAGCTTGATGGCAGGTCGCTCGCGTCGATTCCGCTCCAGCCCGGCGCGAAGACGACGCGGCGCCCCGCCGTGGCGGCCACGATCTGTGCGAGCATCCGCCTGCGATCGAAGCCGGTCATGCTCCCGAATCCCACGTACAGCGGCGCTTCGCCGGCGGCGAGAAAGTCCGTCAGTCTCGCGGGCGGAGACCAGCGGGGCGACGGCGGTATCCATTGGCCGCACACGCGCGCGTTGTCCGGCCAGTCGTCGGGACGTGGCACGAGGCTGGGCGATACGCCGTAGAGCATCGGATGGCTGCTCCAGATCGCGTGTCGCGGCGGAAGGTTGCACACCTTGGCGCGCGCCGCGTTGGTGGCGCGGCGGAATGCGCGCCAGAGCACGCCGTTCACGAGCGTGTGGCTCGTCCGGTTGAGAAAGCGCGGCACCCGGCGCGGTGGCAGGAACGGCGACGCGAACGCTTTCGTCGGGCTGATCGGAATGAGACCCGTGCCGATCGCCGTGGCGCCCACGTATTCGGCGGCGGACAGGCCGACGAACGCCGCAAGCCCCGACGCGAGGATCGCGTCGCAGCCTGCGGCTGCAGCGACGACGTCGCGCATCCACGCCTCGGCGTTCGCATTGGCGATGCGCGCCAACGCACTCGCGACGTCGTTGAAGCCGCGGCCGTGCGCGACGACGCTGGAGATCGATCCGGCAGGCTGCAAGGTGCCCTTGATGTCGCCGGCGAGCGCCGTCGCGGGTACGCCGAGGACGACTGCGGTGCCCAGCGTCTCCCGGTCCGCGAGAAGGCGCGTCTCGTGGCCGGCGTCCATCAGTGCGCGGCACAGCGCAGACAGCGGCCGCGTATCGCCTTCGGTGCCGTAGGTCACAGCGACGATCTTCATCGTCTCGTCCGGCGGATCGTGCACGCGACCCGTGCGATGCTCCCCACCGCGCGCATTTTGCTTTCAGGCGCTTCGACGCTCTTCGCCGAGTTGCGCTCACGGGTAAAGGCGGAGCCTACATGAGCCGCCAGAAGCACGCACCGAACAAGCCGCCAAGAAGAGCGCCTCCGAACACCTCGGGGACCGTGTGACGAAGCAGCGCAACCCGGGACCAGCAAACCGCGGCCGTTGCCACGCACGCTGACGCTTGGTACCCAACGCCGAGCGGCCAGAGCAGCAACGCTGCGAACGCCGCGAACGCCGCATGCAACGAAATCTTGCCCCAGGCCGACAGCGACATCACGACCAGGATCAGCAAGCCGGACAGGAACAGCCCCAGCGCCAGTCGCGGCTCGTTGAGCTGATAGAGCGCCACCGCGCTGCCAACGACAAGGACCATCGCGAGGAACATGTTCAGCGAGCGCCGCTCGGCGGGGGCCGAAGCATCGACGTGCCGCCATTGGCCACTGCGCACTTGCCAGACCGAGAAGGCCAGGATGACGCCGCCGACGCCGCAAACCACCGAGACAATGAGAGCGGCGGACGCGGTGCTTCTGTGCGCCGTAAGAAGGGCGACGGCGGCGGGAATGACGACGACAGGGTGTCCCAGAACGGACACCACGCGCGCGACGAGGATGCGCGCAGGCATGGTTAGCAGACGCTATTCGCTTGCCTGCGACTGGCGGCTGCCATCAGGCAACGCCCGCGCGGGCAGCGTGTGCGCCGCATTCTAGCGGGCGCGTGTGACCCGTGCCGCCTGAAGCTCCGGGACCACGACAGCGGTGTAACGGGCGTCGTCCAGCGAGAAGGTAATCTTCACCTTCGGAGGATCGCTTGCTCGCCACAGGTGCTGGAAGTCGACATTCGAAGCGTCGAAACGCGTTTCTATCCACGGACCCAGATCGAGCTGAGGCTTCGCTTGCACGAGGCCCAGGATCGCTTGAACCTTGGCGTGGTGATCGGGGCGGCGGTGCTGCAGCGCACCGAGTGCTCCCGGCGCGTTCAAGTCGACGGGTTCCGCCGGCCCGGCCGCCTGTGCGACAGCGCTGAGGCAGAATAGAGTGGCGAGGATGCGCATGCCGTTGCTCGCAGCAGAGACCCAGAAAACAGTCTGCGCCGGGAGTTTCGCGCCCGTCAACGGCGATGCGGCGGCGCCGCCGACGCTACGTCGCGTCGGCGGAACGCACGCTGGCGGAGTCGCTTACTTCCCGTCGCGATCGGAGTCGCCCGGGACTGCGCGCTCCACGGCATCGCTGACGCGCTGCCACGAATCCTTCGCAGCGAGCTTGGCGCGATCCCATTCCAGACTCGACGTGCCGCGAGCCTGCGTCCAGTCCCGCCGCAGGTCAGGCTCGATGTCGTCGAAGGTTCGTCCGGGATAAGCGCTGTACGACGATACCCCGTAGCGATAGGCGGGCGCGAATTCGTCGTACGCTTCGCCGCTCACGTAAGGACGGCTCTGGTAATTCTCGCGCCAGTAGGCGTCCTCCGCCGTCGGATCGATGCCTTCGGCGACGGCCTTGCCCGCCAGACCCCCGAGCACCGCTCCCACCGCGGCCCCCGCGAGAGTTCCGAGCGGCCCGGCGGCCGTGCCCGTTACGGCACCCGTGGCAGCACCCGCGGCGATTCCACCCGCGAGGCCTCCTGCGGCTGCGCCGATGCCGGTCCCGACCGGATGCGAGCCTGGCGTACCTGTGATGGGATCGCGGTTGGCGTCCGTCTCCGGATTCAATGCTTGTTGCTGGCGTTGCGTCATTGTCATTTTCTCCTGGTTGGATTGCCGGGGCGGATCTTCTGCGGTCCTTAGAGCGGCGCACCTTGCGCGGTAAGAAGGCCTCGCAGAACTCCGATCGCAATTGGGCCTCGTTCGTGATCCGCGTACCAGCAGTGGAGATCGCGGTCAGACGTAGGCGGGCTCCGACGACGTCAGCTTGGCCTTCAACCACGCCACGTCTGGTCTGATCCCAGATCATGGCGATTCCAAGCCCGTCCTTGACATCACAGGATCATCGGCGTACACGGTTGCCCAAAGTCACTAGCTGCGCGCACTGATCACCCTTCCCTGCAATCCTGTCGCGATACAACAGTATTCTGTTCCCGGGTAGGTGCTGACTGGCCCCGTCAGGAGGGCTAATGGACATCGTGCACTTCGCGAACCCGTCCGTCGCTTGAAGGTAAGGGGCCGTCCCCGACGGGGACAACAACCAGGAGGTTCATCATGAAGGGGCTGCTCATGCTGCTATGCATCGCGCCGACGATGGCCGTGGCCGCCGGCCCGTTTGATGGAACCTGGAAGACAGACGTCGACTCGTTTCAGATGTCCGGAACGCCGAATGCATACGAAATCAGTCAAGGAATGTATCGCTGCACCAGCTGTGTTCCGCAGATCAACGTCAAGGCGGATGGCACGGACCAGCGCGTCACAGGACATGATTACTACGACACCGTTGCGATTCGGATCGTAAACGACGATTCCGTCGAGCAGACGTCTAAGAAGGGCGGCAAAGTTGTCGGCACGGACGCGCTAACCGTATCCGACGACGGCAACACGCTCACGGAAAAATGGGTGGACTACACGGGAGCGCAACCCGCGAAGGGGACCACCACCTCCAAGCGCGTGTCTGCGGGACCGGCCGGTTCGCATCGCCTGTCTGGAACTTGGCAACAGGACAGATTCAGCGAGGGCTCAGATTCGCTCGTCACGGTAAAGTACGAATCGACGGCCGATGGGCTGAAGATGGAATGGAACGGCGTAAGTTACGATGCAAAATTTGATGGCAAGGAATACCTGACCAAGAATGATCCAGGCAATACGATGGTCTCCTTGAAGCGCATTGATCCCAATACGATTGAAGAGACCGATCGTCGCAATGGCAAGGTGACCGATATCATACGCATTACGGTATCGGCCGACGGTAAAAGCCTGAGCGTCGTGGACACCGACCCGGTGCGCAACACCAAGATGACCTACACAATGATCAAACAGCCGTGAATCCTTGACGCAACGGCCCAGTCAGCGCATGACCTCGCCGAGGTGTTCGCGCTGCAGTAATTCGCCTTCGAATTCCTGCAGATCGGGCCCGAGTGCATCTCGAGCCGAAATCATGCCGAGCGGTTTGCCGTGCTCGACGACCGGAACGTGACGGAATCCACCGTCGAACATCATAAGAAGTGCGTGCCCCAACGCCTTGTCCGGACCAATTGTCTTGGGCTTGGTCGTCATGACTTGGGCAACGTGCGTCGTCGTGGGGTCAAGGGACTCGGCGACCACGCGGAATACGACGTCGCGCTCCGTGAAAATGCCGGCGAGGCGGCCATGTTCCACGATCATGAGCGCGCCCACATTGTGTTTCTTCATCAGGCGCGCAGCCGTGGCGATCGTGGTGTTCCCTGGTGCAGAGAACGGCTTCTGACCCGCGATTACGTCCCTGACTAAACGGTGGGGCATATCGGTCTCCGGATAATCATGCCGGAAAGGCATCCTACGCTTTTCCGATGCTTCCGGCCCGGCGGGTCCCGGCAGCCGCTGCTCGGGGCACCTTTGAACTTTTCTCCCGGATATCGGCAAGGGCGCTATGCCACACAGGCACGGCTGCTCTGTGACCTTCACTCGTTCCATCGATGCACGCAATGTGGATCGGCATAGCCGGGTGGATTACGGAGAAAGGTTTCTTCGCGCCCCCAAACGGCCTCCCAGACCTTGGCAAACGCGGCGCGAGCCGTCCCAACCTTCTCCCGAGGCGAGAAGAGCGCCGGAATCTCCGGAATCTTCGGGGATCTAGTCTGGCGGATGGGGTGGGATTCGAACCCACGAATCGCTTGCGCGATTGCCGGATTTCAAGTCCGGTGCATTCAACCGCTCTGCCACCCATCCGGATGTCCGCGGACAATTTCGGCAACGGCGCCAGCCTCGACGGGCCAACTGGTCTGCTCGGCCGCGCGGGCGGCGGAAAACCCCGGGCGACCCTTACGGTGCGTGCCGAGGCGAACACTCCGCCGCGCGAAAACAGTTGATTTTCACCCGTGGAAAGCCCATGTTAGCACGCGAGGTTGGACGCGCAGGAACGCTAGATTGTTGAAACCTGTATGGTTTCTGCTAGTCTAATCCGCAGTTTCGGCCCACTGTCGGGCCGTCAACGGAGGCACCATGGATCCCAAGCTTCAACCCGTCTTCACCAAGGACCAGACATGGGGACGGCAGACCGGCGAACCGGCGGCGGTCCTCGGCCAGAACCGCGTCCTGCGCAACACTTATTGGCTGCTGGCGCTGTCCATGCTGCCGACGGTTGCCGGCGCGTGGGCGGGAATGCAGTTCAACTTCGTCCGGCTGTTCATGTCGGCGCCGATTCTCACGCCGCTGCTGATGTTCGGCGTGATGATCGGGATGCTGTTCGTCGTCACCCGCCTGCGTAACAGCGCGTGGGGCGTGCCGGCGCTGTTCGGCTTCACGTTCATCGCCGGCGCGATGCTGACGCCGATCCTGACGGTCGCGGCGCAGTTCAAGAACGGCGGACAGCTGGTCGCGCTGGCGGGCGGTATGACGGCGGTCGTGTTCTTCACGATGGCCGGCATCGCGACGGTGACGAAGAAGGACTTCTCCTTCCTCGGCAAGTTCCTGTTCGTGGGGCTGATCCTGCTGATCGTGGCGTCGCTGGTCAACCTGTTCTTCCAGGTGCCGGCGGTGTCGCTGACGATCTCGGCGGTCGCCGTGCTGATCTTCTCGATGTACCTGCTGTATGACGTCAGCAACATCGTGCGCGGCGGCGAGACGAACTACATCACCGCGACGCTGAGCCTGTTCCTGGACGTGTACAATATCTTCATCAGTCTGCTGAACATCCTGCTGGCCTTCACCGGCCAGCGCGACTAGCCGGTGGATTGAGCGAAGTCCTAGCACCAACAGCGACTGACACGGGGCTCGAAAGGGCCCCGTTTTTTTTTCCTTAGCGCGACGACGGCGATGCGGGGGCGCGTTCCGCCGCCGAGCCTCGCGAATCCGATTCCGACGCTCGACAACGTCGCGTTGCTGCTGCTGGGCGCGAGGGTGGTGGTCGTCGGCAGCATGGCCGCGCACCGGCGCGATCGACCTTGCCGCGGCGGCGCTGACCGGTCGAGGGCGCCCGCGTGGCGCCCTCGGCGTTCATCGCTCGAACACAGCGATCGATTCGACGTGCGCGGTATGCGGGAACATGTTGACGATGCCCGCCGCGGCCAGCCGATAGCCGCGCTCATGCACGAGCACGGACGCGTCCCGCGCGAGCGTGGCCGGGTTGCACGAGACGTAGACGATCCGCGCAAGCGAGCGCTCGTCGTCACGGTGCGGCAGCGACTTCACGAGGTCGATCGCACCCTCGCGCGGGGGATCGATCAGCGCGCGATGGAGCGCGCCCAGCGCCGCCACGGACACCGGGGTCGCGGTGAAGAGGTTCGCGACCTCGAACGACGCGCGTGCCGACAAGCCGTTGCGTTGCGCGTTCGCCGTGGCGCGCGCGACGAGCGTCGCGTTGCCCTCGACGCCGACGGCCATCGCGCCGCTTTGCGCGATCGGCAGCGTGAAGTTGCCGAGGCCGCAGAAGAAATCCGCGACGCGCTCGCCGGGCCGCGGCGCGAGCAGCGCGAGCGCGCGGCGCACCAGCACGCGGTTGACGGCGAAATTCACCTGCGTGAAGTCGACGGGTGCGTACGGCATCGCGACGTCGAATTCCGGCAGCGTATACGCCAGCGTCGAGTTGCGCGGGTGGAAGGGCGCCACGGTTCCCGGTCCGCCCGGCTGCAACCACAGGTCCACGCCGTGCGCGTCCGCGAACGCGACCAGCTTCGCCTCGTCGGTGGGCGTCGGCGGCTCCAGCACCCGAAGCACCAGCGCGCAGACGAGCGCCGGCCGCTCGAAACTCGTATCCGACCCCGCTTTCAAGCGCTCGCCGAGCGCCACCTCGATCTGCGGCCGACGGTCGCGGATCGACAGCGACGCGACGAGCGCGCGCAGCGGCACAAGCAGGTCCGAGACCGCGCGCGGCATCACGTGGCACTCGCGCATGTCGGCCACGTACGAGGAGCCGCGCTCGTGGAAGCCTACGAGAACGCCGCCTTTCTTGACGACGTGGCGCACCGAGAGCCGCGCGCGGTAGCGATACCCCCATGCCGGTCCGTCGACGGGCGGCAGCAGCAGTTCCGGCTTCACGCGACCGATGCGCGCGAACGCCTCTTCCAGCGCCCGCTGCTTGGCCGCGAGTTGCAGCGCCGGGTCCGCGTGCTGCAGCGTGCACCCGCCGCACACGCCGAAGTGCGGGCAGCGCGGCGTCACGCGCGACGGGCTCGACGTGTGCACGGCCAGCGTGCGGGCGAGGTCGAAGCTCGGCCGCTTCTTCGTGATCTCGGCCGTGACGCGCTCGCCGGGCAGCGCTCCGGTCACGAACACGACCTTGCCGTCGGCGTGCGCGACGCCGCGGCCTTCCTGGTCGAGCGATTCGATGTCGAGGAGCGTGTTCATGCGGGCGGGTGAAGGCGCGGGATTGTACCCGTGGGCTGCGGCCGGCCGCGGGCGGGACGGTAGAATCGCGCATGCGCATCCTGGCCTTCGACACGTCCACCGCGTGGATGTCCGTCGCCGTCGGCGACGGCGCGTCGTGGCGCGTCCACGCCGAGCAGACGGGATCGGCCGCCTCGGAAAAGCTGCTGCCGGCGATCGACGCGATGCTGCGCGCGGCCGGTCTCGGCCTCGCCGACCTCGACGCGATCGCTTTCGGCGCGGGCCCGGGCGCGTTCACGGGCGTGCGCCTTGCGTGCAGCGTCGCACAAGGCCTCGCGTTCGGCGCCGTCGTGCCCGTGGTGGCGGTGCCCACGCTCGCGGCGCTCGCGCAGGCGGCGTGGCGCGAGCGGCGCGCGCCACGCGTGTTCGCGTGCCTCGACGCGCGGATGCGCGAAGTCTACGTCGCTGCGTACGAGCGCACCGGCGACGGGTGGCGCGCCGTCATCGACCCGGACGTCGTCAAGCCCGATGCCGTCGCGTTGCCGGCTGGAGGCACGTGGGACGGCGAAGGCGACGGCTTCGCGGCCTACCCGTCGCTCGCCGCACTCGACGGCCTCGCGCGGGTGAACGCCGCGGCCGTGCCGGACGCACGCGCGATCGGCGAGCTCGCTCAAGGCGACGTCGCCGCGGGCCGCGCCGTGCGTGCCGAGGACGCCCGCCCGCTGTACGTCCGCCATCGTGTCGCCCTGACCACCGCCGAGCGCGACGCCGGCGCGCGTCTGTAAATGGCGACGCTCCCCATCGCGTCCGCCACGCCGCACGTCGAGTGGCGCGCGCTCGTTGCCGACGACCTGC
>Ga0157378_10005894_pt1 | contig 10733 bp, 10 predicted proteins | sample M65metaG_FD_115309 | JGI IMG/M metagenome (GOLD analysis project Ga0157378, IMG submission 115309) | Miscanthus rhizosphere microbial communities from Kellogg Biological Station, Michigan, USA - M6-5 metaG | ecosystem: Host-associated > Plants > Roots > Rhizosphere > Soil | place: USA: Michigan...
TCGGGCCCTGTGCGACGGGCGCCCGGGAATCAGGTCAGGACCGGGAGGTAGCAGCCTTCAACGGCAGCGCTTGTGTGCCGCAGGTCGCCTGGCCGTCACCTCATCCGGCGGGTGCTGTTCGTTCCGCCAATCGCTTGGCCCGCTCCGCAAGTTGCGGCGCTCCGAGACGGGCGGCGATGGCCGCGAATCCCTCCGTCGGCCCGATCCACCGCCACTCGTCGACCGTGCCGACCTCGACGTCGGTCTCGACGGTGGCGATCCTTCGGAACAGCAGGGCGAGTTCGAGTTGGTCGCGCAGCGTGACCGCCAACTTCTCGGCGCCGCGCAGGCCGCCGAGCCCCCACTCCGCAGACGACGTTGGGATGGCCGGTATCGACCCGAATTTGGCCAACACGGTCGCAGCACTCTTCGCCCCCCAACCGGCGATGCCGGGGTAGCCGTCGGCCGAGTCACCGACGAGCGCCAAGTAGTCGGCGATCGACTGCGGCCCGACACCGAACTTCAGTGTGACGGCCTCCTCGTCGATGATCTCGCCTTTGCGGCGGTCGTATTGCACGACACGCTTTCCGCGCACGCACTGACCGAGATCCTTGTCCGGGGTCACGATCATCACCTGCTCGACCCGGCGATCGGCGTCAGCCACCGCCGCCGCGGCGCCCAGGGCGTCGTCGGCTTCGTACTCGATCATCGCCCAGGTCGTGAAACCGGCGCTGACCAGGGCTTCTTCCATGAGCGGAATCTGCGCCAGCAGCTCAGGATCCATGCCCGCGCTGGTCTTGTAACCGGGCCACATGTCGTTGCGGAAGCTCTCGATGACGTGGTCGCTGGCGACCCCGACATGGGTTGCTCCGTCGCTGACAAGTTGCAGGGTCGAGTTGACGACGCCGATGGTCGCGGCGAACGGCACGGCCTCGGAATGGTGGGCTGCGGAACCGAAATGTTGGCGGAACAATTCGTAGGTTCCATCGATCAAATGGACGCGCACAAGGCCACGGTAGTCGGCAAAGATCTCTCAAGATTGGGGCAAGTTCGGCCGATGCATTGTCCGTGGCGAACGAACTTCCGACGACTCCTCCTTGGGCGCCCGCGGCACCCAGTGAACCGCCGCCGCCTGTTCAGGCGGCTGCCGCTCCGTCGTCCACCGAAATCCTGGCTGCCACCCTCGCCGGCGCGGTCGAACGACAGCTCACGCAGTACATGTCGACGATGTCGCATCAGATGGAAGCGACGAAGCAGGACGCCGAAAAGGCGCGTCTGGAGATGCGCGCCGAGTTCGTGCAGCAGATCGACGCGCTCACCGCGCGACTCGACTCCACGCAACAGGCCAACGACCGCTATCAGGCCGCGCTGCAGGCCGCTCTCGAGGAGCGCCTCGCCGAATTCGCCAATCACCAGCACCAGACGCTGACGACCATCAACTCCAAGCTGGCCGGCCTGCCGTCGTTGGTGCAGGCCGAGTTGCCGGCCCAGTTCGCTGTCGTCAGCCAGGGTCTGCGCGACTACTTGGAACACAAGACACGGGCGGTCGAGACGCAGATCGACGAGCTGCACAAGCACAGCCGGAGGTTCGACGAGCAATCGGCCTCCATCGTCGCCCACATCAACGAGACCATCGCCGCGCTCACCCGACGGATGGACGACGGCGACCTCTCGGTCACGCGCAACGTCGAGCAGCGTCTCGGCGACGTGCGCGGGTTGGTCGATCAGGCCGGTGCCGACGTCGCTCGCCAACTCGCCGAGCACGGGCAGATCCTGTCGCAGCGCGTCGACGCCATCGACATGAAGATGGTCGATCGGGCACTGGCGATGGAGGAGCGGATCAACGACCACAACGGCACCAAGATCGCCAACCTCGAGGCCACGATCGGGCGCGTCGGCGCCGGCTTCGACGACGCCATGGGCGCCCTGTCGAAGCGGATCGTCGACCTCGAGGCGCAGTTGCTCGAAGCCGGTGACCGCATGGACGCGCTCGCCGCGGATGTCGCCAAGGTGGACGAAGAGGCGATCAACGCCGTCAAGGAGCAACTGTCGAGTGCGGTCGGTGAAGCGATGCTCGTGCGCATCGAGGTCGACCGCTTCATGGCAACGCAGGAAGAGCGGTTCGACGCGACCTCGCTGCGCATGACCGAGATCGAGTCGCAGCTGGCCGACACCATGGACGTGAGCGAGGCCGTGCAACTGGAGCGTCTCGAGGAGATCGAGCGGGCGTTGATCGAGCTCGACCCGAACCAGTTCGTGCGCAAGGTCGACGTGAACGTGAACCACAACGACAACGGTGGTGGCGGCTTCTCGGCACCGACCACTTCACCAACGCTGCCGGCGGGCAGCAACACCAATTCATCAGAGCCCAGCTACTCGTCGTACTGACGAGGAGCTGGTAGGCCCCCACTGGCGGGAGACGGGCACCAACCATGGCATTGTTCCAGAAGACAAAAGATTCGACCGACGGCGCACCGTCGTTGCCGCGTCCGCAGGCGCCGATGGCGGCACCGGGCGAGGCCGCGGCGGAGTGCATGCGAGTCGGCAAGCTGCTTGTCGACAGTGAGCAGCTCAGCGCCGAGAACCTCGCCACCGCGCTGTCATCGGCCAACGGCGACCTGTTGCAGTTCGCCGATTCGATGCTCGGCAAGTTCGGCGTCGGTCGCGCCGAACTGTCGAAGGCGATCGCCGAAGTCACCGAGGTGCCGGCACTCGACTCCAAGGCGCTCGAGGTGCCGGAGAACGCCAAGGACTTCCTCGACGAGAAGGTGGTTCGGGCGAACTGTGTCATCGGTGTCGCCGAGGAGAACGGTGCGCTCGTCGTCATCGCCGCAGACCCCACCGCGACTCGCCGCCGTGCGGTGGAGGCGGCTGCCGGTCGACCGGTGCGCTGGACCGTGGCGGACCCGGCCACCATCCGCACGTTCATCGACCGCATCTACCGCGCCAACGACGAGATCGATCGGTTGGTCAAGGCGTTCGAGGTCGGCGACGACCAGAGCAAGGCGGCAGCCATCGCTGCCGAGGTCAGCCTCGACGACCAGGCTCCCATCATCCAGCTCGTCAGCCGCATCGTCAGCCAGGCGATGCGCGACCGCACGTCCGACATCCACATCGAGCCGCTCGACGAGAGGCTGCGCATCCGGTTCCGCATCGACGGTCACCTCGTGGAGGCGTTCAGCCTTCCGCTCAGCGCCCACCCGGCGTTGACGAGTCGCTTGAAGATCATGAGCGGCATGAACATCGTGGAGAAGCGCAAGCCGCAGGACGGCCAGTTCTCGACCGTGATCGACGGCAAGGACGTCGACGTCCGCGTCGCCAGCGTGGCGACGGTCTTCGGCGAGAAGATCGTCATGCGTATTCTCGACAAGAGCCGGTCGATGATCGGCTTGGCGGAGTTGGGCTTCCCCCGTGAGACCTACCTCCACTACTCGAAGATGATCCACTCGCCGTTCGGCATGGTCATCTGCGCCGGCCCGACGGGTGCCGGTAAGACCACCACGTTGTATGCGTCGCTGCTCGAGGTCAACGACGACGGCACCAACGTCACGACGGTCGAGGATCCGGTCGAGTACGTGTTCCCCGGCATCAACCAGATCCAGACGAACGAGCAAGCCGGTCTGACGTTCGCAACGGGCCTCAAAGCAATTCTTCGTCAAGACCCCGACGTAATCCTCGTGGGCGAGATCCGAGATGCCGATACAGCCCGTATCGCCGTCCAGTCTGCTCTCACCGGTCACTTCGTGCTGTCGTCATTGCACGGCACCGACAGTGTTGCCGCGCTCCACCGCTTCCTCGACATGGGCATCGAGGCCTTCCTGATCGCGTCCGCAGTCGTCGGCGTCATCGGCCAGCGCCTCTTGCGGCGCATCTGCGACTCGTGCAAGGAGCCGTACACACCCGGCGCCGACGAGCTCGCTGCGTTCCGTCAGCACAGCGGGGGCAGCGACAAGTCGCAGTTCTTCCACGGCGTCGGCTGCAACTTCTGCGCCGGCACCGGCTACCGCGATCGAATCGGTGTGTACGAGCTGTTGCGCATCACCCCGGAGCTCCGCCGACTGATCGTCGGCTGGGCCACCACCGAAGAACTCCGTCGGCTCGCCGTCGCCCAAGGCATGCGCACGATGTTGCGTGAAGGCATGGCGCTGGTCGAGAACGACATCACCACAGTCCCTGAAGTCATCAAGACCCTGTACGCCAGCTAGGAGCCACGACAATGCCCAGGTTTGCATATGCCGCAATCGACGCCACCGGCGCGTCCGTCGAGGGCGTGACCAAGGCCGACACGATCGGCGACGCTCGCGCCGGTCTGCTCGACCAGAACCTCTATCCAGTCAAGATCCAAGAGAAGCGCGGCGCGCTCGACTTCGAGCTGACCAAGGAGAAGGTCAAGAAGAAGGAGTTGATGCACTTCACGCGTCAGCTCGCCGTCTTCGTGAAGGCCGGCATCCCGATCACCGAGGCGATGCAGATCATCGGTGACGAGACCGAAGACGTTGCATTGCAGCGCACGATCACGATGATGGTCGACGACCTGCGCAACGGCGGCACGCTGTCCGAGGTCGCCGCCAAGCACCCCGAGGCATTCCCCAACTACTACATCGGCATCATGCAGTCCGCCGAGTTGACCGGCAACCTCGACGACACGCTGGAGAGCCTCGCCGGCTACCTCGAGCGCGAGCTCGAGACCCGGTCGAAGGTCGTTTCCGCACTGTCGTATCCGGGCGTCGTCATGGGCATGGCGATGGTCACCGTCGTGATCCTCGCCGGTTACGTGCTGCCACAGTTCAAGCCGTTGTTCGCCGAACTGAACGCCGACCTGCCGTTGACGACCCGCAGCCTGTTGTTCGTCGCCACGTTGTTCAGCACGATGTGGTACATCCCGTTCAGCTGCTTCTGCGGGTTTGCCGCGGTGATGTACTGGCTGTTCAAGACCGACGGCGGACGATTGGTCAAGGATCGGTTGGTCCTACGGATACCCGTCATCAAAGGCATCGTCGAGTACGCGATCCTCGAACGGTTCTGCCGCATCCTCGCGGCGATGGTGAAGGCCGGCGTTCCGTTGCCGGAGGGCATGAAGACGACCACCGAGTCGACGACGAACTCGGTCTTCCGTGAGCGACTCGAGATCGCCCAGAACGAGATGGTCGAGGGCGGCGGCTTCGCCAAGCCATTGGCCGCCACCGAGCTGTTCCCCGGCGCGGCGAAGCAGATGTTCAAGGTCGGTGAGGAGACCGGAACGCTCGACAAGCAGTTGGAGGTCGCCAGCCTCTACTTCGATCGCGAGCTCGAGAGCCGCATCAAGAAGTTCACGACGATGTTCGAGCCGTTGATGATCATCTTCGTCGGTCTCATCGTCGGCTTCGTGGCCGTGGCTCTCGTGCAAGCGATGTACGGCGTCCTCGACGGCGCCAAGGGCGGCGCCGGCTGATATTCGACCGGTCTGGTCAGCGGCGCATGAAGGCGTCGATGACCGGCTGGCCGACGAAGATCGCAACGATCGTCCCGAGCGCCAGGAACGGGCCGAACGGCACTGCCGTCTTCCGTCCTGCCTTGCCCGCTGCCATCATCGACACGCCGACGATGGCTCCGGACAGGAAACCGAAGAACAGGCCGACGGCAACGAACCCGGGATTCAACCAACCGAGATAGGCGCCGAGCAACGGTGACAGTCGCACATCGCCATCGCCCATTCCACCGCGACTGGCGATGTACACGATGCCCATGAACGCCAGCTCGATCGCCGCGCCGAGCAACATCGTCCACATCCGACGCGGCTCGTGCCGGGCGAGCGCGGCGATGCACAGCAGAGGAATGCCGATCGCGGCCGTGATGTAGATGATCTGTCGTGGCAACCGCTTGGTCTTGAGGTCGATCCAGCTCAACCCGACGAGGCCGACGGCGAGCACGCAGTACGCCGGAAGCGCCCAGTCGAGACCGAACTTCCACGCAAACAATCCGAAGAGAAGGCCGGTCACCAGCTCAAGAATCAGCGGTTCCTTGCCGATATCCATACGACAACGTCGGCATTTGCCTCGCAGGGCGAGCCAACTGACGACCGGAATGAGATCTAGGAAACCGAGGCGCAAGCCGCAGTTTCCGCAAGCCGAGCCAGGGGAGACGATCGATGCGCCACGCGGCACCCGATCGACCACCACGGGGAGGAACGAACCGAAAAGAAGGCCGTACGCGGCAGCAATGGCAATTGTCATGAGTAGAAGAGCCACTCCTCGGGGCGGCGGGCAACACGGGAGGCTAGTCCGATGTTCAATCCAGACCAGACTTTGGTCACACTGCTTCAGGCGACAGTCGCGGCAGGTGCCAGCGACTTGCACCTGTCGGTCGGCCGGCCGCCCACGGCGCGTCGCGACGGCACGCTGGTGCCCTTCGAGGGCGTCAGCATCCTGACCCCTCAGGACACCGAGCGCATCGTCTTTTCGCTCCTGCAGGACTTCCAACGCAAAGAGCTCGACGAGGTGCAACAGGTCGACTTCTCGTTCGGTCTCGAAGGGCTCGGTCGTTTCCGTGCCAACGCGTTCAAGCAACGCAACACCTACGCGCTCGCCTTGCGCGTCGTTCCGTTCCGCGTTCGTTCGCTCGAGGAGCTGGGTGCGCCGGCGGCGTGCACGGACATCCTCAACAAGCCGTACGGGCTCGTGTTGGTCGTGGGTCCGACGGGCTCCGGCAAGAGCACGACGCTGGCCGCGATGATCGACCGCATCAACGCGACGCGTCCCGTGCACATCCTCACCATCGAGGACCCCGTCGAGTATCTGCACTCCCACAAGATGTCGATGGTCAACCAGCGCGAGGTCGGCACCGACGTGCTCAGCTTCACCGACGGCTTGCGCAGTGCCCTTCGTGAAGACCCCGACGTCATCCTCCTCGGCGAAATGCGCGACCTCGACTCGATCGCCATCACGTTGACTCTCGCCGAGACGGGTCACTTGGTGTTCGGCACCTTGCACACCAACGACGCCTCGCAGGCCCTCGACCGTATCGTCGACGTCTTCCCGCCCGAGCGCCGCGACCAGATCCAGATCATGCTCGCCGGCTCGCTGCAGGGCGTCATCAGCCAGCGCTTGCTGCCTGCCGAAGGCGGTGGCCGTGTCGCTGCCTACGAAGTGCTCATGGCCAACGATGCGGTCCGCAACCTCGTTCGCGAAGGCAAGTCGCGTCAGCTGCGCAACACGATGATCTCCGGCCAGCAAGAAGGCATGCAGACGATCGAGATGGACCTCGCTCGTCTGGTCGCCAGCGGCATCATCAGCTTCGAGACCGCTGCCGGCGCGAGCGCCTTCCCCAAGGAGATCATGGCGCAGGCCGCGACTCAGCGCTCGCAGATGCAGGCCATGGCGACGGTTGCCGCCGGCCAGGCCGCGACGACCGGCTCGGGGCAGTTGATCGGCGTCTGACGCCGGAGACCGACTCACATGGTTGCAGCCAAGCTCCCGTACAAGACCCTGGGCGGCATCGTCCCCTGTCCGGGTGGCTGGCTCATCGTCCCAGCGCGGCTCGCTGGCGTCACGGTCAACGCCGAAGAGCCCGAGGTCGTGCGCACCCTGCTCGACGTGCTCGAGTACAAGCCGAAGTTCGACGCCGCGGCGATCTATGCGCCGGTCGGCTTCAACGAGGATCCCGTCGGACCGTATCGACCGTGCGACGCCGAGGCCCGCGACTTGATCGGTTGGCCCCGCGTCGTCGGCGTCACGCCGATGCCGTCGCGTGCCGCGTTGCGGGCGCGAACGCGCGAGGCCGCACGGTTGATCGAACCATGGTTGACCAACTCGGACTTTCGTCGCTTCAAGTGGTGGCGTGAGGCCGAGCGCGAGTTCCAGCCGTTTCATCAGCGCTCGTTCTTCGCCGCGCACCCCGACCTCAGCTACACGGCGATGAACGGTGACGAACCGCTGACCACCTCACCGTTCCACCAAGATGGTGTTCTGCAACGGGTCAACCTGCTGCGCGAACGGATGCCAGGAGTGGAAGACGTCGTGATGCGAGTTCCTCCGCCGGGTGCCGGACAGTTGCACCTCCTGCAGGGCTGCGCGCTGGTCTACACGGCGCGCCGTGCCGCCGGCCGGGCCATCAGCAGGCTCCCGATGGATCCCACATGGGACGAGGCCGGCATGCGCATGGAGCTCGTCCGCTAAGCAGTCAGCGCCGGCTGACGGTCCTGGGCCGTCGCCTCGACCGGTCGGACGAAGGCCCACACGACGATTGCCAGCGCAGCGAGGAACCGCAACGCGCCACGGGCCGTTTCCGACGGCACGAGCCACGTCGGTGCGAGGGCCACGGCCACGGCGAACGTGATCCATGGGAATCGTCGGCGATCGAGGAAGTCCCAGATCAGCACTCCGGCCACGAGGCCCGGGGTGTAGTAGCTCCACGTCGCCGGATCGGTGGCGATGCGAACCGCGAGCGCGGCGGCGATGACCGACTCCGGCCTGCCACGCAGCACGAGGATCAACGCCACGGTCAGGCAGCCGATCAGCTGGGCGATCCGCAACCACTCGGGCATCGAGTTGTCGGTGAGCCCGAACAGGGCCAGCACTGAGTCCGGCGCGAGATCGACGGTCGGGCGCAACGCCTTGAGCGAATCGGGCTCACCGATGACGAACGGCAGCCAGGCGATCGCTGCCACCGCTCCGGCAATGAGCGGTGCGCGAAGGTCGCGAGGGCGAGAGGCCAGCGTGAGGGGAAGGAAGATGACGCCCCACGGTTTGGTGGCGATGCCGATGCCGATCGCCACGGCTGCGGACAACGGCCGTCCGGCACGCACTTCGTAGAGGGCCACGACGGCAGCGGTCAACGTGATGGCGTCGTCGAGGTGTCCGTAGCCGCCCAGCTTGGCCCACGTGTACGCCAGGATCACACCCCCGCAGAGCACCAGCAGTTCGAAGTCGGTGCGGCCTCTTGCAGGCCGCGTTGTGAGCTCGTGGAGACGCACGACGAGAAGACCGAGCCCGGCGCAGACGATCGTTTCGAATACGAATCCGTCTCGCGGTGTGTGCGACAACAGCGATGCGATGAAAAGCGACAGAGGGCCGGTCTGCACGTCGCGATGGACGACGTAGACGTGCACCCCGATGGGACCCAACATCGACCGTCCGGCGTCGACGAACTGGTCCCAATCGCCGCGACCACCGGACACGACGCCAGCTGTGAGCGACACCGCGGCGATGACGACGTACCTCCACTGCGCGACGCGCTCGAGGGGATGGCCGTTCTGCACGTGGGCGTCATATCGCGATTGCGAGGCTGACGCAAAGATCTCGGGATAAAACGCAAAGAGCCGGGCCCGAAGGCCCGGCTCCTCGATTTCAGTCTGATCGGAATCAGAAGGTCATGCCTGCGCAATCGCCGCCGGCGACGCCGGTCAGGGTGTAGCTGGCGGCTGTCGTCGAGCCGGCGGCCACGAGGGCGATGTTGAACTTGGTCGACGCAGCGTGCATCAGGCCGGCGTCAACGAGGTTCTGCTGGGTAGCGGTGTACACGCCGTTGTTCGCGCTGTAGGCCTCTTCAGCCGTCTGGATCGTCTTGGCGTCCGACTGGCAAGCGCTGGTCTTGCCCTTGTTGGTGATGCCGGTGACGGCGAACACCGTGACGGTGGCCAAGATGCCAAGGATCACGATGACGATCAGCAATTCAACGAGCGTGAAGCCCTTGTCCTGCTTCTTCTCTTCAACTTCGATGTGGTTTTCCATGATGAGCGTTCCTCCCGCTTTTAGGGTGTCAATCCACGTGTGAACGCTTTTGGATCTGTCCCGCAAGCGCAAATGAATGATCGGATCGACGGGCCCAATCCTTGAGAGGAAAATTCGCAAGCATTCATCAAGCGTTTCCGGTTCAAGAGTCAAGCCCGCCGCACCGATACCTCTTCTGTACGTGACGTGTGGGCGCACGCCGATTCGAGAAGGAAGTCCGATGCGACGCAACGACAAGAGCTGGATGGAACTCGACGAGTTGCTGGAGCCGTTCCTGCCGGCCGAGCACAACGAGACCGGCACCGCCGTCGCCGTCGAGTTCCGCAATCGGCTCGTCAAGTTGGAGCAGCAGGTGATGTCGCAGTACACGTCGATGGCCGCGTACGCGACGATCGCCAAACAGGATTCAGAGGCCGTGAAGGTCGAGGCCCGCGCCGATCTCGATCGTTCGCAGGCAACGGTGATCGGTCTGACCGAGAAGCTTCGCAACGAGACCAACATCCGTCTCGACGGGCTCGAGCGTCGCGCCGGCACCGGTGATCTGTCCGAGGACGGCGTGTCACGTCTGGCGAGGTTGGAACGGGATCTCGCAGAGGTGACCGCGGCATTGCATCGGTGCCTGCAGGAGAACGAGGAGCTGCGCGCTCAGGTCGCGTCCCTCGTGGAGCACCGCATGAAGCAGGACGGCTGGCTCGTCAGCAGCGGCGGAGCAGAGAACCTCTCACTCCACTAGTTCCGCACCACGCTCGGACGTCGAATTCGTGCTCTGGCGGATCGGTCGCCGGGGGCGGTTGCCGTTGTTGGCACCAAGGTCCGTGTCAGCTCCCTCACTAGCCGTCATCCAGTGAGCTGACGTAGACGATGAGAGCACGGGCTATCTGCTGGCGGACCCCGATTGTGGACCTAGATCCATAAACGTCAACGGCGCACGCCGATCGGCGGATCTGCGTTCCCCCACTCGGGCGGCTAGAAGGTTGACCGGCACCGGGAACAGTCGCGGTGGCGCGGTGACAGCGGTACCCGCGCGGTCGACCGGCGCACCTGTCA
>Ga0157378_10005895_pt1 | contig 10731 bp, 12 predicted proteins | sample M65metaG_FD_115309 | JGI IMG/M metagenome (GOLD analysis project Ga0157378, IMG submission 115309) | Miscanthus rhizosphere microbial communities from Kellogg Biological Station, Michigan, USA - M6-5 metaG | ecosystem: Host-associated > Plants > Roots > Rhizosphere > Soil | place: USA: Michigan...
AAATCCCGAAGTAGATTTCATACACAAGATGGCCAGCAGGATGGCCGCCGCGGATCCACTCCATGAAGTGCTTTCGCAGATCGTGGATTTCGCGGCGTCCGTGGTGAGCTGCGATTCCTGCTTTCTGTATGCGCTGGAGGACGGAGAGTTAATCCTGCGCTCCTCAAAAAATGCGCATCCCGACGTCGTGGACCGCTTGAAGCTGCGCCTCGGGCAGGGAATTACCGGATGGGTGGCGGAGCACGGCAAGCCCGTGGCGGTTGCGGTGAACGCGTCGCAGGACCCACGTTTTCAATTATTCAAGGATTTGCCGGAGGATCGCTTCGAAGCGTTTCTGTCCGTGCCGGTGATGTGTCGCGGGCGTGTAGTGGGTGTGATCAATTTGCAGAATCGCGAACCGCATGAATATTCTGAGCGCGAAATCATGCTGGTGTCCACCATCGGATTCCTGGTGGGCGCGGAAATCGAGATGGCTCGCCTCGAAAGCGAGAACGTTCACCTGTCGGAAAAACTGGAAACGCGAAAGCTGGTCGAGCGCGCCAAGGGAATCCTGCAACGCGAACTGAAACTCACGGAAGAGGAAGCCTACCTGACGATCCAGAGGCAGAGCCGCCAGCGCCGAAAGTCGATGAAGGAAGTTTCCGAAGCCATCGTGCTGAGCGAGGACGTGAAGCGCGGTCTGGCGGAGCAGTAGCAGTGAGTAGAACAGGCTTCAGCCTGTTTTCTTTCCGCTCGCATAGAAGAATCAGGCAATCGATATAGCGCCATCCACCTGTGAGGACTAAAACCAAACAGGCTTGAGCCTGTTCTACTGAAACCTTGACAATTCCGGCCTTCCTGCGTATCCTCAGGCTCGCAATGAATTCTCACTACTATTATTGGTTCGCCTTTACGTACCGCTTCCCATGGTCGGGAAGCGGCCAGAGGCGGATCGCGCGCGAGTTGAGTTAGAGAGAAGAGCTAAAAGCGCGAAAAGATTCCGAAACTGGCCGCGAATACCCACAGGGTTCGCGGCTTTTTTGTTTTCCGCGAGGCATAGGCAGCCAAAGGAGATTTCCCAATGATCGTCAACATGGCAGCAAACGCAACGGAGGAGCAGATACAACACGTCATGGACAGAATCAAGGAATGCGGATTTCTTCCCCACCTGATCCAGGGCGCCGAACGCACGGTGATCGGCGTCGTCGGAAAAAATCGCGGGCGCCGCGCCGAAGTCGAAGCGCTCAAGGTCGCTCCGGGCGTCGACGACATTATCTCCATCTCGCAACCCTTTACGCTGGTGAGCCTGGAACTACAGCCGCAGCGCACCGTGGTCGATGTGAGCGGCGTGAAAATTGGCGGCCCGGACCTTGTCGTGATTGCCGGACCGTGCTCGGTCGAGTCGCGCGAGCAGCTCATGGAGACAGCGCGAGGCGTGAAAGCCGCGGGTGCGAACCTATTGCGCGGCGGCGCCTACAAGCCGCGCACTTCGCCATACGATTTTCAGGGTCTCGGCCTCGAAGGACTCAAGATCCTGGCCGACGCGCGCAAGGAAACAGGATTGCCTATCGTAACGGAAGTAATGGGCGTCGAGGATCTTGACTCCGTCGTCGAGTACGCGGACCTGATGCAGGTAGGCGCACGCAACATGCAGAATTATCCGTTGCTGCGACGGCTCGCCACTGTGCCGCGCCCCGTGCTGCTCAAGCGCGGTCCCTCGGCCACGATTAAGGAGTGGCTGCTGGCTGCCGAATATTTGCTCTCTGGCGGAAATCCCAACGTGATTCTGTGCGAGCGAGGCATCAAGACGTTTGACGCCGAACTGCGAAACACCCTGGATCTCGCAGGTGTGGCTCTGGCAAAGGAACTTTGCCACTTACCGGTGGTGGTCGATCCGTCGCACGCCACTGGGCGTCGCAGCCTGGTGCCTGCGGCCGCGCGCGCGGCCGTCGCCATCGGCGCGGACGGCATCATTGTGGAAGTTCATCCATGCCCGGAGCGAGCCCTGTCTGACGGGCCGCAATCGCTGGATTTGCCCGGCTTCGCGGCGATGATGCGGGGACTTCAACCCGCGATTGCGATGGTTGCGGCTGGCCGCTAAAGCTCGCGTAGGCTCTGCGCGGGGCGTTCGAGAGTTTGTCGCCAAGGTGTCCGCCTGTTTCATCGATAACCTTTGTGGGTCGCGACTTCATAGGCCGCGGAAAAACTCTGTACGCTGTCATTCTGAGCGAAGCGAAGAATCTCTCCTTGTTTCTCTCTCATAGTTAAATCGAAGAGAGATTCTTCGCTTCGCTCAGAATGACAGAACAAGACATTTTTCCGCAGTCCGTTCAGTTGTGACATTCGGTGGCCCGAAAAAGTTGGCTTTAGCCATTGCCGGACCGTCGAACTTCAAATGCCGCCCATTTATGAGATCGTCGTGCAACTCCATTTCATGAAAATCGAATTTCTCCGAACGCCGAGAAATTCCATTGCTTAAGAGGTGAATTTATGTTCCCTTGCCATAGTCCGCGTAGCGCTGGAGATTGCGAAATCGATTGCAAGAGCAGAAAATGAATCACATTGAGGCGAAGCTGTCCCCGAACATGAAGAGCACCTCGAAACTGAGTCGAGCCTTCCTGCTGAAGCTTGAGCTTCGTAGCCACCCGACGCTGCTTTGCGTCATTCGCGGCGCTCTGGAACCGCTGATGGAAAGCCTGGGATTTTCCGAGGAACAGAACAGAGCCATCATCCGCGCGGTCGATGAAGCCGTATCCAATATCATGAGACATGCGTATCACGGTCGTCTCGACCAGCCGATTGAAGTTTATTGCAATCGCGTGCAGCGCCGGACGAATGGGGAAATCGATGAGGGTGTTGAGATTCTCCTATTCGATAGCGGTCCTGCGGTGGACATCACGAAAATTGAGGCCCGCCCACTGGACGAGATCAGGCCCGGTGGTTTAGGGTTGCATATTATTCGGGGGAGTATGGACACGATCCAATACAAGCGAGCAGGCCGATTGAACCGTCTTCGACTGGTGAAATTCACCAAGCTTTCCAGGGGAAATTGCGGAGCCGCGGGGGATAAATCATCGTGAAGATATCCGCGCGGCGGGTCGAGCAATCCACAGTTCTGGATGTATCCGGAAACATCGACATGTCCAACTCCCCGGAAATGAGAAAGACCCTGCTGCGCGAGCTTCGCGAAAAGGGTTCCCGGGTTATTTTGAATCTAAGCGGTGTGGCCTACATCGACAGTTCGGGCGTCGCTTCGCTGGTCGAAGGTCTCAAGGCGTCCCGAGAATCGGGTTCGCGCTTCATACTTTTTGGGCTGAGCGACTCCGCCCGCGAAGTGTTGAAAATTTCGCGCCTGCTGAAACTTTTTGAAGTCTACGACGACGAAAATCAGGCGATAGCCTCCTAGGCGCCTTCCCCTTTGACGGGACCGTTGAGGTTGCAGGGCCGCGAAAAGAGTAATGGAAATTGTCTCTCAAATCGGCGCCGGAGTAATGGATAGCCTTGCCTATCTTGGCTCTCTGGCCATGCTCGGGACGCGAGCTGCCTATTTTACTTTTGTCGGGCCGTTTCGCGGCAAGCCGTTGCGTTTGCAAACCGCTGCCTCGCAGGCCATGGAAGTGGGCGTCCGGGCGTTGCCGATTCTTTCGCTGATCACTTTTTTCATCGGCCTGATTCTGGCACTGCAAAGCGCCTACGAACTGAGCAAGCTGGGCGCCATGAATATTGTGGCCAAAGCCGTCGCGTTATCCATGTCGCGCGAACTTGGTCCGTTGATCACGGCGATCGTAGTCATCGGACGTTCGGGTTCAGCCTTCGCCGCCGAAATCGGCACCATGAAAGTGAGCGAGGAAATCGACGCGCTGGAAGTGATGGCCATAAGCCCGGTGAATTTTCTGGTGGCTCCGAAATTCCTGGCCATGATCGTGATGCTGCCGTGTCTGACGATCTGGGCAAACACCATGGGTATATTGGGCGGTGCGCTGTTCGGTGTTACGCAAGCCGATTTCACGGTTGGGAGTTATATTCAGGCATCGATTGAGTCTCTTTTCTTGCGGGATATTTTTTCCGGGCTGATCAAGAGCGTAATGTTTGGCATCACCATCACGGCAGTAGGATGCTTTGAGGGACTGGCGACGGGCGGCGGCGCGGAACAGGTGGGGCGTTCGACGACGAGGGCCGTGGTGATTTCCATTCTGCTGGTCGTGGCCGTCGATCTGGTGTTTACGGGGCTGTTTTTCTTCCTCGGAAAAAGGTAGTTCTGTTGAGTCTTTTATGAATCAGGAACATCCAAGTCTGGGAGAACCGAAGCCGGTCATATCCCTGCGAGATCTTCGTGTCAGTTACGGCGAACGCGAGATTTTGCATGGCATTCATTTTGACGTGATGGCGGGCGAGACGCTGGTTATCCTGGGCGGATCGGGTTCCGGCAAAAGTACGCTGCTCCGGACCTTGGTCGGACTGGAGAAACCAAGCTCAGGCGAGATCTGGATCAATGGCCAGGATATTGCCGCGATCTCAGACGAAGAACTGTACGAAATCCGAAAAAGAACGGGAATGTCGTTCCAGGGAAGCGCGCTGTTTGGCTCGATGACCGTCGGCGAAAATGTGGCGCTGCCCCTGAGGGAACATACGCAGCTCGAGGAATCTACGATCGAAATCATGCTGCGGCTGAAGCTGGAGCAAGTCGGTCTCGCGGGGTTTGAGTATCACATGCCATCCCAGTTGAGCGGCGGAATGAAAAAGCGGGCTGCGGTGGCGCGAGCGCTGGCCATGGATCCGGAAATTCTATTTTTCGACGAGCCCTCGGCGGGCCTCGACCCGATTATCGCGGCGGGCATCGATCAATTGATTCTGGAGTTGAAGAAAGCGTTCCGGATGACGATCATCGTCGTGACCCACGAACTTGCCAGTGCTTTTCTGATCGCGGACCGCATGGTGCTGATCGACAAGGGAAATGTTGTGGCGATTGGAACGACCCAGGAAATGCGCGCAAGTGCTCAGCCGCGCGTGCGGCAATTCCTCGATCGAGTTCCGGAGCCGGATGTGGAAGGAGAACTGGATTATTTGCAGACGCTGACGGGGCAATATCGCCGTCATCGATAAAGCGTCCCCGGATACGAGCCATTTGCGATAGGAGAGTCCCGACATAAGGGACCATGATGAGTCCAAAGACCGAACAGACGCTCGTCGGACTGTTTGTCCTCATTGCGGGAGCAATCCTGCTGGTCGCAGTGTTTGCGATCAACGGAGCCTTCGGCAGCCCGACCAAAACGTACCACGCGCACTTTGCATTCGCTGGTGGGCTGGAGCCGGGCGCCACAGTTCGTTACACTGGAGGGCCCAAAGTAGGTCGCGTCGAGATCCTCCGAATTGATCCCCAGGATCCGAGCCACATCGATCTCACTTTCAGCGTGCAGCCCGACCTGATCGTGAAAACGGACAGCAAGGTAAAGATAATGAGCATGAGCCCGCTGGGAGACAATCACCTCGAAATGATGCCGGGCTCCCCGCAAGCGCCTGCGGCTCCCCCGGGTTCCTTGCTTCCGTCCGAAGACTACGTAGACTTCAATGCCCTGACCGCGCAGATCAACAACATCGCGCCGCAGGCAAAGCAGTTGATCATCACCCTGGACGCGCGCGCCACCGAATTGAAAGTGACGCTGGAACGTGTCAATAATTTGTTGAGCGCGCAAAATCGAGCAAATCTATCCGCAACGCTGGCGCAGACGCGCGGATTGATAACGGATTCGCGCCCACAGGTGCACGCTGCGCTCGAGAGCATCAACAACCTGAGCGAGAAGGTCGGTCCGCTGATTACCGACTTTAGAAAAACTTCCAATCAGGCGAATGAAGTCCTGGGACATCTCGACGCGACGATTGGCGAAACCCAACCGGAAGTTCGCAAGGCTTTGGCGGATCTGCGCGGCGCGTTGAAATCGCTGACCGATCTGTCCGGGCAACTGAACCAGACTCTCGACGTGAACTCTGAAAACATCGACCAACTTCTCGATAATTTGCTGCACGTCACCGAAAATCTGAAGGAATTTACCGAAACGATCAAGGCGCGGCCGTATTCGCTGATTCGCAGCAGCAGCCCGCGCGAGCACAAGACAGGTGAACAGTAATGGAACGGGCCTCCGAGAAAATGAGAATGACGTCGTTTTTTGCGGCCGCACTGGCTGCCGCGCTGCTTATCGCCTGCGGAGCAGCGCGTCCCAGCAAATATTATCAACTCACTATTCCAGTCGATGCGCCTGCGGCCTCAGGCGCCCCGCACCCGGTCACGTTGCTATTGGGTCCGTTGAGGTCTTCGCACCTGTATCGGGAAGATCACCTGGTGTATAGCTCAGCTGGACAGAACATGGGCACGTATGAATACCAGCGCTGGTCCGAACCTCCGACCGAAATGCTCGCGAACGTCCTGCTGCGCGACCTCCGGGCCTCCGGAAAATATCGCGCGGTGGATATTCTGCGCAGCAATTCTCACGGCGATTACATTTTGTACGGACGCCTGTACGATTTTAAGGAAGTATCCGGTTCGTCCATGGTGGCGCGCATCACCGTTGATCTGGAAATGCGAGAAACCAAGACCGGGGCCACGGTCTGGACCCATTTTTATTCCAGTGACGAACCAGTGAGCGGGAAGGACGTATCCGCCGTGGTGGCCGCACTCGATCGCAATGCGCATCGCGGAATGGACGAAGTAAAATCCAGCCTGGATCAATATTTTTCGACTCATTCGTCGAATTAGGGGCACCACAATGGCATTCTCCAATGAAGAAGTGACAACCAGCAAGAATCCCACGCAGCAGATGTCCTGCATGGAAGTCTGGGGCGGCAGTCAGCTCACCACGCGTCGCGTGGAAATGGGTGGTCTGGACGCCTGGGTCTACAGCAAACCGTTCGGTGATGCGCAGCGGGGCGGGGATGTTTACTACGCGTCGAGTTGTGCTACCGGACGCATTACGCGCCTGTTGCTGGCGGATGTTTCCGGCCACGGAAACACGGTCGCATCAACAGCGGCCAATCTGCGAACTCTGATGCGGCGGTTCGTCAATCGATTGGACCAGACCGAATTTGTGCGCCTGCTCAATCAGCAGTTCACGGCGCTTTCGGATGTGGGCACATTCGCCACGGCTGTTGTGGCCACTTTTTTTGCCCCCACGCAACGTTTGATCGTTTGCAACGCTGGCCATCCGCGGCCCCTTTTATACCGCGCAGCAACTCAGGAATGGACTCTGCTCGGAGCGGAAATATCGGCTGACGGAGCAGCGCAGAATTTCCCACTGGGAATCGTCGACGTGTCGGACTATGAGCAGTTCGATGTGGAGCTTGAAACGGGTGACTGCGTGCTCGCCTATACCGACGCCCTGATCGAGTCCCGCGATGCGGATGGTGAGATGCTTGGCGAGGCCGGCCTGCTGCGCATCATGCGCCTGATTGGCGACGTCGAGCCGCAATCGCTGACCAAGACCCTGCTGCGTGAAATCACGGATCGACACGAAAGCAACCTGACGGAAGACGACGCAACCGTACTATTGGTGCGTGCCAATGGGCGCAAGCCACGTCCTTCTCTTAAGGAAATCCTGTGGGCGCAAACCCGCTTTGTCGGCTCGCTGATTCGGGGTATTAATCCTTGGGCGGAGCGTCCTCCGTTTCCGGATTTGAACGTGGCTAATATCGGCGGCGCGATTATTCCTTCGCTGGGACAACGCTGGCGCACACCCGGCCCGCCGCGCCATCCGGAGGAACACAAGTAGAGTGGGCTTCAGCTTGTCCCCCGTACGGAGTTTATGGGAAATTTAGAATTTAAACCAAACAGGCTGAAGCCTGTTCTACTGAATGCCGCGACCGAGGAGACGTGATGATGCAACGGTTTGTTTTTGTGGTTGGTTTATTCGCTATTTTCGGAGCGGCTGCCGGTTGTGGCGGCGAAAAATCTGCGGCGCCAAGCACGTCCAGCCCCATGAAAGTGAGCGGCCAACCGACGACCACCGCCTCCGGCCTTCAGTATTGGGACATTGTGGTGGGCAGGGGCCCTGCCGCTACTCCCGGAAATGTCGTCAAAGTCCACTACACCGGGTTTTTGACTTCGGGCGAGAAGTTTGACAGCTCACGCGATCGCGGCGAGCCTTTTTCATTTCCGTTGGGTGGCGGGCAAGTGATCAAAGGCTGGGATGAAGGCGTCGCGGGCATGAAAGTCGGCGGCCAGCGCCAGTTGCGAATTCCCCCGGCGCTCGGCTACGGCGCAAATGGAGCGGGCTCGGCCATTCCGCCAAACGCGACTTTAGTTTTTGATGTCGAGTTGCTGGATGCCGGCAAATAATTAGGAAGTTTTCGCGATTTTTTCCTGATGCAAAAAATGTTATTTCGTCCAGGCCTGAGCCGCCGATCCACTGGATTGCTCATCGCCGCGGTGACAATCGCAATTGTCGCAGCCGTGCTTGCGCTGCCGGTGATGCGCGCGGCGCCTCGGCAGTCTTCAAAAACACAATCATCGCTTCAAGCGCGGACGATCACGTACTTCATCGCCGATGGCACCGGCAAACCTGGCTATCACGCCTCCGATCCTGAATTGGCGCGCTGGGCACTGGACGCCTGGCAGCGAAACGCCGCGAAAGGAATTCGATTTGCCGTTGCGGCGGAATCGAACGCGATTATTCGTATCTATTGGGCCGGCCCGGAAGGCGGCGAGTACGGTGAAATGCGGCCGATCATGGTTGGGGGGCGGCCGGGGGCGGCGGTTTTTATTCGTCCCGACATTGACTCGCTCGGCCCGGACATTTCTCGGCGTGCGAAGGCGGACGCGCTGCTTCGTGACAGCATCGTCTACCTGACATGCGTGCACGAACTGGGCCATGCACTGGGTCTCGAACACACGCGCGACTTCCGCGACATTATGTATTACTTCGGATACGGCGGAGACATCGTCGAATATTTTGGCAGGTACCGCGACCAGATTCATACGAGAAGCGAAATGGCAACTGTTTCCGGACTGTCGGACGGTGATGCAAACCGGATCCGAGCAATTTACGCGCGGGAATAAGAGGGCACAAAATCGTTGCGGCGCGGGTAGCTAATATTTTGGTTCCGCCGGTCCGCCATCGCCCGCCGTTCCGCCAAAAATTCTGTGTCCGTCTGGCAGTGTGACCCTTCTGGCGTCCGCGAGTTTTGAACCATCCCTTGCCGGATAGCCGCCGACGATGACCTGATCTCCCACTTTCAGGGAATCGCGATTCCATCCCTGGCGGTGCAGCGAACCCGGGCTTGCGGCTTCGCATCCCCAGTTTGTCGTGTTGCCTTTGCCGTCTTTCACGTCGAGGTAGAAGTAGACGTGCGGATTAGCCCATTCAATTCGCGTCACAGTGCCTTTGAGCTCAATGAGTTTCGCGCCATCGAACTCCGCCGAGAATGAATGGTGCGCCAAGGCGGGCATCGCCGCAGCGAGCAAGGCAAAAGCGGCCATCCATGCAAATACGCGTTTCACAAATCGGAATCTATAACAGGGAGGTAGAAGGGTCAAGCCAATGGAATCCGGGCTGAGGAGTAGTCAGCGGCAACGCTGCCTCGCGCGCTTTTGTTTCTCGTAACGGCCGCCTGGTTTTCAGGGCGGGCAGCTTTCCAGCGGCCAAAGATGAAGTCCGAGATGATCCGAGAGCGTTCCTTGACACTGCAAAAAGACTCCGCTAGCGTACGCACATGCGATTGCTGGCCGCGCCGGAAAGCTGATGTCAAAATTGCGCTATCTTCCTGCGTACAGAATTCTCACTGCCTCGATGCTCGTATTCATGTGCCGATCGGCCTCCGCTCAAACCGCTCCGCCTCCTGAAAATCCTTATGGCGAACTTGCCGGAGAGTCAGCGGGTATCAAGACGCCGGCAGGGCCTGCGAAGCCCGCTCCTCGAACGCCTGACGGAAAACCCGATCTGTCCGGATTTTGGAAAGGACCGCTGATTTTTGGCGGGATGTTCAAGAGTGTAGGCGGGCCGCCCTTCACTCCCGCCGGCGAAGAAGCGTACAAATATAATCTGTCGAAATCGATCAATCCGGAGGCGCTGTGCCTGTTCGCGGGAATTCCGAGAGCGAGCATCAGCGGCGTGCCGTTTGAAATTATTCAGAACTCCAATCGCATCGCGTTTCTCTACGAGCTGATGTGGACTTTCCGTACCATTCCGATCAACGGCCGCGGTCACCTGAAAGACGCGGAGCCTTCATTTTTTGGGGACGGCGTCGGCACGTGGGACGGAGACACGCTGGTTATCGACTCGGTGGGATTCAAGGATAAACTGAGCTGGATCGACGATGACGCGCACCCCCACAGTGACGCCATGCACGTTGTAGAGCGGTGGTCGCGGCCCGATGCCGACCACCTGGCGCACGAGGTGATGGTGGAAGATCCGAAGTTCTACAGCAAGCCATGGACCTTTTCCCGGGTGTTTACGGCTATGCCGCAGGGCGATGAGCTCTACGAATTTGCGTGCGACGAAAATAACGTGGACCGTGACGGCGGGCATCTGGGATATGGTCCGCTCAATCTGAAATCGTATCCACTGGATCCGGGAGCTCCGAAAAAAAACGGCGTTAAAGATAAATGAGTCAGCGCCGCGGAGTCGTTTAGTCCGTAGATGGACAATCGACGACCCGCCCTTTGTGGGAGGAAGTCAAAATGAGTTTTCGAGCCAGCTTCCGTTCATCTCCGCTGATTGCGGCAATCGCGCCGATTATCGCCCTTTCCGGTGCGCCGCGGAAACT
>Ga0157378_10005901_pt1 | contig 10729 bp, 13 predicted proteins | sample M65metaG_FD_115309 | JGI IMG/M metagenome (GOLD analysis project Ga0157378, IMG submission 115309) | Miscanthus rhizosphere microbial communities from Kellogg Biological Station, Michigan, USA - M6-5 metaG | ecosystem: Host-associated > Plants > Roots > Rhizosphere > Soil | place: USA: Michigan...
CCTGGTGATGCAACCCCGGGATTGGTGTAAACAAAATTAACTGGCGCGGGAGCTTTAGATCAAAAGAATCGAATCGAGCATGTGGCGAGAAATTTTGGGCACATAGGGGCCGCCGTAGGCGGCGAACACACCGGCACGAATCGCGGGTGGCGCTTCAAAAAGACGACCCGCCTCCGGAGTTTTTGCTGATGGAGTTGGTACATCGCATGTTTCCCAGTCCAAGCTGACCCAGCGTGACTGAGGCGCGACATGGGCAATTTTGTTCGATCCATCAAGATCTACTTTGACGTTGTAGACAAATTTGCCCGGCACGGTTTCATGAGCCAAACCAACCGCAAGGCTGCCGAAGAAAAAAAACAGTATCAGGCCGACGACGAACAAGGCGGTCTTGAATTGGTTTAGCATTATAAATCCAAAAAATACGCTAACACCGAGGGACCGAAAGTCAACAAGAGCGAAACCGGCCACGAATCTGTACGTAACTAAATCTCTCATCGGGATAAATGCTCGATGTCCGGCTCAAGCAAAACTCGGGCGCGCGCTTTGACTCGCCAGTTGACGACACGGGTCAAGATGGTAGATTACCTGGCCATGCCACTAGCAACTATCGAAGCGGCGATCGCCGATATTCGCCGCGGTCAAATGATCATTCTGATGGATGATAAAGACCGCGAGAACGAAGGCGATCTCTGCATGGCTGCCGAGAAAGTCACTCCGGAAGCAATTAATTTTATGGCGACCCATGGCCGTGGGTTGATCTGTTTGCCGCTCACCGAAGAGCGCGTCCGACAGTTGGGTATCTCGATGATGGTGTCGGACAACACCTCTCCCTTCGGCACCGCGTTTACGGTATCGGTGGACTCCGCCACCGGCATTAGCACCGGCATTTCCGCCGCCGATCGAGCTAAGACCATTCTCGATGCAATTGCAGATGAAGCCAAACCACAGGATCTGGTTACCCCCGGCCACATATTTCCGCTGCGCGCCCGCAATGGCGGGGTCCTGGTGCGCGCGGGACAAACCGAAGGCTCGGTCGACTTGGCCCGTTTGGCGGGGCTCAAGCCGGCCGGGGTTATCTGCGAAATTATGAAAGACGACGGCACGATGGCGCGACTGCCCGACCTCATGCGCTTCGCCAAAAAACACAAATTGAAAGTGGTGACAATCGCTGATTTGATCCAACACCGATTGAATTATGACCTTTTGGTCTACAAAGCGGCGTCCGCGCCCCTGCCGACCCGAGTTGGCGGTCTCTTCCAAGCCATCGTCTACAACACCCATGTCGATCAGAGCGAGCACCTCGCTTTGATCAAGGGCGATATTTCGCCTAAGCAAGAGACTCTGGTGCGGGTCCACACCAAATATGTCCCCGGCGATGTCTTTGGTTTCGAATTGCTGAACACCAATGCGGTGATCCAGCGTTCCATGGAAATCATCGCCAAAGAAGGCAAGGGCGTGATTCTTTATCTGCAACCGAAGCGCAAAGGACTGCACCCGGCAATGGTCACCTACCCGAGACTAGAAGGAAAGCAGCAAAAGGAGATGAACCGCTCGTTCGTCTACCAGGCGGATTTCAAGGAATACGGCATCGGTGCGCAGATCCTGCGAGACTTAGGCGTGCGCAAAATGCGCCTGCTCAGCAATAACAAGAAACATCTGGTTGGGCTGCGTGGTTACGGCTTGGAAATCAGCGCCCTCGAACCGATCGCACGGGATAATCCCCTGCGCGACGCGGTTAAACAAAAAAAGCCTAAAGCGCAAGGCGCTTGATTTAAGTCAAAGCACGGTTCGTATAATTCCGCGCTCAGGTAACGCCGAGGATCTATGCCAATATTTGAATATCGCTGCCGCGGCTGCAACGCTTATTTTGAAACCATCGTGCTTTCGCCGCGCGAGAAAATCACTTGCCCGCACTGCCAGGGCGGTGCCGTGGACAAACAGCTCTCGGTTTTCAGCGCGCCGGCGGCCGCGAAGGAGGCCAGCGCACCAGCCGGGGGCTGCGGCTGCACGCCGCAAACTTGTGGCTGCCATTAAGACTTTTCAGGCGGGCTAAAATAGCGCGGCAATTCGGCGCGAATGCGTTTCAGCGCCTCGCCGACATTGCCGTAAACGCGCTCTTCGACCAATTGGCCGTGGACCCAGCAGTCCAACGACGGCGCGTCGGTAAAATTAATATCGACGTAGCGCTCGCCGATCGGCTCGCCGGTGATGATCACGCGAACTGAATAGCCGGCATCGACGACAATCCCTCGGGCGCCGGGCGGGAGCGGTAACCCGCTTTTGATTTTGGCCAGCTTTTCCTGCGGATACTTGCCGATTTCCAGTGAGTAATAACCCCAGTCGCCGGGGCCGACGGATAAACCGTTGAGGAGTTTGGTGTTGATGTCGACAAGGTTTTTGGCCGCTTGATCTTGATTATAGTTTTTGAGCAGTTCGTAAGCCCATTTCTCGATGATACCCTTGATCGGCTCCGCGGCTTTTTCCCGCTCCTTGACCGGGCCACGATCAATCCACCACTTGGTCTCTTCGAATGTGGAGGTTTTTTCTTCCGCCATAATGACAAATACTACGAAGCGGCGTTGAGTCCGCGTTGTTTAAATTTTGAATTCCTCCAGCGTGCTTCTCGCGAACAGCGAATCAACTTCGGGACGCTTGCTGATCAGGCCCTGCTCGTAGGTGTATTGCACCAACGTCTCCAGCACGTGGCGGTTCGCTTCCAAGCCGTAAGCCCATGGGTCCGGGCCGAGAACTTCGCGCTCTTTCTCCATCTCATCGATCGACCAAGCGAGCATATACTTGAGCGCCGAGAACTCATACATCGCTTCCTGGCAAAGGCGCTTCGATTCATCGAACGCCTTAAACAGACTTTGAGCAATCCAGGGATGCTTCTCGTAGATTTCTTCGCGGATCACGATCGTGTGCATGATCGGAAAAATTTTCGTGCGGCGAAAATAATCTTGCTCCACTTCGCGGAAATTGGCAATCAACCGTTGAACCTTGGGGTGGCGGTGCTTGAACGGCGACGGCATATGCGCCGAGATCATCGCGTCAATCTCACCGCTCGCGAGCATCGCGGAAAGAGTTTGATCGGCGGGAATCGGCTGAATATTGATATTGGGCGGCAAATTATGTTTGACCTTGTCCTGGCGCCCGGGATGTTCTTCGCCGCCGGTGAACCACTTCATTTGTTCCGGCAATACGCCGTATTCATGCTGGAGGATACCGCGCGCCCAAGTCGCCATGGTGATTTGATATTCAGGTACGCCGACACGTTTACCCGCCATGTCGGCCGGTTTTTTAATGCCCGAGTCGGTATTGATGTAGATACAGGAATGGCGAAAAGTCTTGGACGGAAACACCGGGATGCCGATCAGCCGCGGCGCGCCTTTGTCGCGCGACATGAGGAAAGAGCCCGTCGACATCTCGGCGACGTCGAACTCGCCGTAGCGCAGCATGCGCCAAAAAGTCTCCTCTACGCGCAACGGCAAATAGGTGAGATCCACGCCCTCGACTTCGACCCTGCCGTCTTGCAGCGCGCGCGTACGGTCGTAATCCCAGCACGCCAAAGTCAAACGAATTCTCCCCATCATGGACTCCCCTAGACCTGACGAAATTGTTCTCGGCGAGTCAGTTAAGCCTGCACGCCGGCAAGAAATTGATTAGCGCCGATGACGAACTGTTCCTTTTCGCTCTGCAAGACAACGGCCGCCTCGCCGGAGGCGAGCGTCGTGCGCCGTTGTAGGCTATACGGTTTGCCCTTGAACGTGACCCGCTGACCGAGAGCAAACCGGCTTAGTTTTTCGTGATCGCTCTGTGGATCAATTTTTTCCATCGCCTGGTTTAATACCATATCGGCGCTTAAAGCTTAAACCGCCGTCAAATTGACATCACCGACACCCGAGAATAAAGTACCGCGAAACGGCACAAACATCATGCGTATCGCGGTCATCGGCACGGGCGCCGTGGGCGGCTATTTCGGAGCGAAGCTGGCTGCGGCCGGACATGAGCTGGTTTTCATCGCCCGCGGCAAGCATCTCGATGCCCTGCGCCGCGACGGTTTGCACATCGTCAGTTCGAGCGGCAATCGGCACGTGCGCAATGCCGTGTTTACCGCCAGCGCCGCCGCGATCGAGAGTGTCGAGCTTGTGCTATTTTGCGTCAAGTCCTACGACACCGAAACGGCGGCAAAAGCTTTCGCGCCGCTGATCGGCGCGCACACAACGATTCTCTCACTCCAAAACGGCATCGATAATTCGGAAAAGCTCGCCGGATTGTGGGGCGATGATCGCACCCTCGCCGGCGTGGTTTATATCGGCGCGAAAATCGATGCTCCGGGCGTAATCCACCACGCCAACGGCGGCAAAATTGTCTTCGGTCGACTCGACGGTAAAACTAAAGAAGGCGCAAAAACCGTCGAGCACGTACTAGCGGCGGCGGAAATCCCGTGCGAGCTCAGTGACAACATTCAAAAGATCCAATGGGCCAAGCTCCTTTGGAACGCGCCTTTTTGCGCCATCAGTTGCCTCGCTCGCGCCAACGTCAAACAAATCGTCGAGTCCGATGCACTGACCGATCTCGCCATCGCCTGCATGATGGAAGTGCACGGCGCCGCGCTCACGCGCGGCATCGATTTGCGTCGCTCGCTTTTCGACGACACCATCGCTTTTTCGCGCGGCTTGGGCGAGTTCAAGCCTTCCATGCTGCAGGATCTGGAAGCGCGTAAGCCCCTCGAATACGAAGCCTTCAACGGTATTGTCATCAAACTCTTGCGCCAAGCCGGCCAAACGGCGCCGGTCAACCAAACCTTTTACGCTCTACTCCAGCACTTGGACAGAAAATCTCGCGAGGAGGCCGCGCCCTAAATCATGTCGCTCTTAAATTCACTTCGCGCACCGATCATCGGCTCGATCAGTCTTGTCGGAGCGATCGTGCTGTTGCAAAGCTTCGCCCACGCCCAAACCGGTAATAAGGAACAGATCGCCAAGGGCCAATACATTTTCGCTTTGGCCGGCGGGTGCGCCTGCCATACCGTGCCGAAAGGAACGCCGCACGCAGGCGGGCGCGCTTTTCCGATCCCATTCGGAACGGTTTACAGCACCAACATTACTCAGGATAAAGAGACCGGCTTGGGTGATTGGACGGACCAGCAAATTCACGATGCCATGACGAAAGGGATCCGGCGCGACGGCAGCCGAATTTTGCCGGTAATGCCTTACGAGAAATACTCCGGCATGGCGCAGGCGGATCTGCAAGCGCTGATCGCTTATTTGAGAACGATAAAGCCGGTCAAGAAAGCGACGCCGGAGTTAAAAACCTGGGCGCCGTTTGCGCGCAGCGTCGGTACGCCGATTTTTCTGAAAATCTTTGGCCGCTTCAGCAACGCGCCGAGCCAAGCGCCGCCAAATGGCGTCGAGCGCGGCCGTTACTTGGTTGATCATGTTTCCTTGTGCGGCGATTGTCATACGCCGCGTAATTCCCTCGGCGTGCCGAAACAGTCTTACTACTTGGCCGGGGCGAGCGAAAAGGCCGGACCTCTGGGCCAAGAGGTGGCGAATATTACGCCCGACAAAGAAACCGGCATCGGCGAATGGAAACGCGAAGACATAGTCGAGTTATTACACTCGGGAACCAAGCCTGACCTCGATAACGTGCAGGGGCTGATGTACGAAGTGATTCAAGGAGTTTCCTACGGCTACAAAGACATGAAAAAGGAAGATGCCCTGGCGATCGCCGATTATTTGAAATCGACTCCGCCAATCAAAAATAAGGTCAAATAGTTCTACTTTGCTAATTTCGCGGCACTTTTTTGATGACGTCGCCGAGCACCTGGTCGGCGCTGATGTTCTCGGCTTCGGCTTGAAAGTTGAGGATGAGCCGATGGCGCAGCGCCGGGAAAATAACTTTCTCGACGTCTTCGTAGCTCACATGAACCCGGCCCTCGGCGAGGGCGTTGCCTTTCGCGCCGAGGATGATCGATTGGGCGCCGCGCGGGCTCGAGCCAAAGCGAATGTATTGCTTGACCGATGTTTGCACCGGACCGCCGTTTTGCGCTTCGGCTTGAGTCGCGTGAACCAATCGAACCACGTAGTCTTCGATCGGCGGCGCGATCATCACTTGGCGCAGTAAATATTTCATTTCGTTAACCGTTCCGCTATCGTCATCCGGCAGCACTTTGGTTGCATCGCCGCTTTCTATGCCCGTTGTCCGTTTGAGTATTTCGCGCAACTCCGCGGGCGCCGGCGGCACCACCAAGAGCTTGAAGAAGAACCGATCGAGCTGCGCCTCCGGCAACGGGTAGGTGCCCTCGAGCTCGATGGGATTTTGCGTGGCAAGCACGATGAAGGGAGAGGCGAGAATATGCGACTCGCCAAATACCGTGACTTGTTTTTCTTCCATCGCTTCGAGCACTGCTGATTGGGTCTTAGGCGTAGCTCGGTTGATCTCGTCGGCGAGAACGACATGAGCGAAGATCGGGCCCTGCTTGAATTGAAATTCCCGCCGGCCGTTGGTGTCGGTCAGCACTTCGGTGCCGACGATATCCGACGGCATCAAGTCGGGAGTGAACTGAATCCGTTTGAATGACATGCCGAGAGCGCGGCTCAAGGACTTCACCAGCAGCGTCTTGCCTAAACCCGGCACGCCCTCGAGTAAAACATGTCCACCCGCAAAAAAGGCGATCAGGACTTTTCTAATCAGATCCTCGTGACCGACGATCACTTTTTGCACCTCGGTTTGCAGGCGCTTAAAAATTTCGCGAAACTGCTCCGGCTCCATCACTTCCCCTTTCCCCATCAACGGATCATGCCGCGATATTCAATCGGCACCTGCTGCTTTTCGCTCGGCGCATTAGGAACATGGGCGGGCAGCGGAACATTACTGACGGGCACCTGGGTTCGCGCTCGGCTGCCTTTGGATTCTTTGGTGGCGCGGCTTTCACCTTTGCCCTCGGCCGCAATTTCCTCGGGTAATTGTACCGTCACATAGCGCGCGTTTTTGATGCCTTCCTTACCTTCGCCACCCTTGTAAAACCGTTCTGCGGGAGACACACCTTGAGGCGGCGGCTCCTCCGATGATTTTTCTTTGCCGGCGCCATCTTTCGAACCGCCCTCGGTCTTGCCCATTTGCTCTTTGTTCTGTTCTTTGCCGGACCGACTCGGGTCGGGTTGATTATCTTGCTTGGCGTCACCCGGTTGCTGATTTTTTTCCGAACCCGGTTCCTTCGGATTTCCCTGGGCGGTCTTTCCTTGTTGCAATTCCGTGCTCAATTGCGCGCTCGAATCTCCTTTGCTGTCACCACTACCACCTTGGCTTTGCTCGCTTTTCCCTTGTCCTTGTTGGCGCACGTCGCTTTGAATGCCGCCGCCGCCTTTTTGTTCGTCCTTTCGCTCCTGGCCGCCTGCTTGTTGCTGTTCCACGCCCTCAAGCGCGCTCGCCGCCTGGCCGAGCAAGTCGCGATTGTCCTTTTGTTCTTCCTTCTTTTGCTGTTCCTCGATTTCTTTTTTTAACTCCTGGGCCTGCGCCTGTTTTTCTTCGGGCGAGATTTTTGGCTCGTCGAGCTTTGCCGCGAGCGCTAGGAGATCTTTACCGACTTTCGTGAGTCCCGGTTTGACCGCCATCTCTTGGCCTAAGGCACGAAGCCGATCTTGAAGCACGCCGGGGCGAGCCACAGACGCTGTCAAAGGCAATAAAAAACTGATGAGTATCGCTGCGAGCAACGACAAGCCGAACGACCAGTAAGCAGAGGATTTGAGCCGATAGGGAAAGTCGCGTTTGAGCTCGACTCTGTGACTGAAGCCGCTGGTTTCGCGCCGCAGCCGAGACAAGAACGATGCCGGCCAATCCGCCGGCTTTACGGTCGCTAAGGTGAGAAAATGATCTTTCGCAGCCGCCTGCCGATCGAGTAATTGCGCCGCAGCCGAGACACTTGGAGCTGCAGGCCGGTAACGCAAAACTACGGCGAAGCAACCTAAAACCATCACGAGCGCGGCGCTCACGAGCATGGGAATCTGGCCCAGCCAAGCCGCGCCGAACGGTACACTGATAATGTAGATCGCCGCGCCTACCGGCGGACTAAAAATAAGTAATGAATCCCAAAGCGCCTGGTGGCGCAGTTTTGCCGCCAAACGATAGATTAGTTTTTCCGGGCGCTCCCCTTCATCCGGCTCGGACTGCATGGCAAAAAACTATAACATGTCGGCGCTGGCGGCTTAAACGGATAAAGTCCTAACGCGGCACCGGGGACTTGCCGCGGGTCGCGGGCTCGCGAACCGGTTGGTAGACTTTCACGGCGTGGTTGTGGGCCTCGATGGTGGCGGAAAACAGATGGGTGCCATCGTTTTTTGACACGAAGTAAAGATACGGCACATCCGCGGGCTGAAGCGCAGCGCGAATCGAAGAAAGGCTCGGATTGCAAATAGGGCCGGGAGGCAGCGCGGCAATGCGATAGGTATTATAGGGGTTGGGGTCATTCAAGTCTTTGCGCGTCAAGTTGCCGTTGAAATCTTTAAGTCCGTAGATGACCGTCGGATCGCTTTGCAGCGCCATTTGGCGCTGCAATCGGTTATGAAAAACCGCAGAAACGAGTGGACGTTCGCTTTCAACACCGGTTTCTTTTTCGATGATCGAGGCGAGGGTGAGAATTTCGTGGGCAGTCAATTTACTGTTCCCTTCGCGCTGGGCCAACAGCGGTAGTGAAACCTTACGAAACTGCTCGGCCATCGTCAGAATGATGTCCCGTTCCGGCGTCGCGGGAACGAAATGATAGGTGCTCGGAAACAAGTAGCCTTCAATTCCCTTGTCTTGCAAGCCGAGACCGGCCAGTAAATTCGGATCGGCAGCCGCCGCAAGAAATTTTTCTTTGTTGGCAATCTGCATATTTTCCAGCAACACGGCGATTTCGCGCACGGTCAGCCCTTCGGGAATCGTCACGGTTTGGAAGATCCCCTTGCCCATAACCAAGCGCTCTAAAACATCGCGCGGCGCGACCCTCGTTTCAAAACGATAGAGCCCCGGATGGATCTTCTTTTCAGCGCCGCTCAAACGCGCCCAAAGCGAAAACAGAAAGCCGTTCGAGACGATCTTTTGATCGCCCAGTTTGCGCGCAACGGTGGCCAAAGATTCGCCCTGCTCGACGCGGATTTCTGCCGGCAGCGGTCCTTCGCCGGGCAGCGCATAAAAAATGTAATAGAGAAATAAGCCGGCCGAGAGCGCGATCCCCATGACCCCGACGAGGAGAATAGTGCGTAAAGCTTTCACGATCGGGCGTCGGAACAGGAATAGAAGGATGAGCGAGCGCGGGTTTCAGAAGGGAGCGGCAAGCTAGTTTTCCGTGATATTGACCTTGATCCAGCCTTCGACTTGACGCATGAATCCGGCAAACGGATCTTCTCCGGGAGCCGACGCAAAATAAGCCTTGCGCGTGTAATCGAGTGCACCGGAATAATATTCGAACTTCTTCGAAAGTTCCTGGTAGAGAAAGTACCCCGTACGGTAGAGCGAGAGATCGAGCTCGGAGACCGTCCAGTAGGAGCGGCTGCCTTCCTGGATATAGTAATCGAGCGAGCCGCTTCCCTCGACGTGCTTGCGAAAAATGCCGCTCATGAACAAAGCGTAATCGCCGACGTACTTGCGCAAGGATCGTTCTTTGAGAACGTCGCTTTCGGCCGCTCCAGCGGCCGGTTGGCGCGCCAGCATTTCGACCACGCTATCTTCTTTGCGACCGGCGCGGCCGCGAAATTTGTAAAGTGCATCACTGCGGGCAAATTCCGCAAGGACATCGGCCACATATCCAGCAACCGTGGCGTCGTAGATACCCAGTTGCCAGAAGCTTTCCCGCACTATTTTGAGAAAATAGCTTTGTAACTTGTTGTCGGGACCGCGGGTTTCCATCGTTACGTTCAAATGATAGCAAAGTTGCCATGGCGTGAAAAGGTTCTTTTTCAGATTTGCCGCGAAGCACATGTGGATCGGCGCGCCGCGTCTGGCGAATTTTCCCACCGCGGCTATATCGCCACGGTTGGTAAAGAAGCTCTGGTTTGGAGGTGCCAAGATGGCAAGACAGCTGAAGGAAGATTTTGTCACCTGATGGCGCCTGGGCGTCTTTTGATCATGACGATCCGCAAGCATGACAATTATCTCAAGTCGTTCCGGGTGCGCCGAGGACGCCGTAGAAGGCGTTGCGCCCAATGGTAGTCCACATCGCGCTCCGTTGGCCTACTTTTTGGCTTACGGCAATCTCCCTGATGGCTGTCTCTTGCCGATTTGAAGATCGAGTGATTTTCCAACCCAGCGTCACGATCGACCAATCGCCTCAAGATGTCGACCTCGACTTCGAGAATCTGGATTTCAACGCGCGCGGCGGTGTTGTTCTAAACGGTTGGTTTATTCGCCATCGCGAAGCGCGCTCCACGCTGGTTTAGTTTCACGGCAACGCAGGCGACATCGGCCATCGCGCGGGAACATCAAGCTGCTCCATGAAAAAACCCGAGTCGATATTTTCATCCTGACTACCGAGGCTATGGGCGCAGCGCCAGGCGCGCCCTCGGAAGAAGGCACTTATCTCGACGGTGAAGCGGCGCTCGACTTTGCGCACAATCCGTTGGGCATCGATCCGGCGCAAACGGTTCCCTTCGGCGCTCCCTCGGCGCCGCCGTTGCTGCAGAGATGGCAACCCAGTTCGACAGTCAGGCGTTGATTTTGGAAAGCCCGTTCGCATCCATTCGCGCCATCG
>Ga0157378_10005902_pt1 | contig 10728 bp, 5 predicted proteins | sample M65metaG_FD_115309 | JGI IMG/M metagenome (GOLD analysis project Ga0157378, IMG submission 115309) | Miscanthus rhizosphere microbial communities from Kellogg Biological Station, Michigan, USA - M6-5 metaG | ecosystem: Host-associated > Plants > Roots > Rhizosphere > Soil | place: USA: Michigan...
ACTGCCATCTCGAACAGTTGCCGATTTTCTGCCATTACCGCTATGGCAGCCTTCCCCCAGGTCTGAATTTTGTCAGGGCCGAGTTGCTCCGACCGCTTCTGAGGGCTGTCTGTCGCGAACTCGATTGGTCAAGCGTTGTCACAGACATTATTTTGGCGCCACGCCAAGAAATTCTGATAATGTCAACTTCGACCGATTCACGAGGACCTTGATGAATTTCGTGTCAAAGATTCGATCTCAGAGTTCACCATCATTTTGATGAGGTGCTCAAAGGTTACACTAGGCTGCCAGTCCAATTTATTCTTCGCTTTGGCAGGATTCCCCCTAAGTTCATATATCTCCGTAGGCCGATACAACCTCTGGTCAATCGAGATATACTTCTTCCAATCAAGCTCAACACAACGAAAAGCAGTCTCTATCAGTTCCGTTACTGAATGACTTTCATCCGTCGCTATAACATAGTCATCCGGCTCCTTCTGTTGCAGCATGAGCCACATCGCCTTCACATAATCACCCGCGTAACCCCAGTCCCTCTTGGCGTCTAAGTTGCCGAGAACCAATTCTTTCGCGAGACCTAGCTTAATCTTCGCCACGGAATTGGTGATTTTCCTTGATACGAATTCGAAGCCTCTTCTGGGCGATTCGTGATTAAAACAAATGCCGCTTACAGCATATAAGTCATAAGCCTGCCGATAGTTTGTAGTCAAATGAAAGCCCGCCACCTTTGAAATGCCATAAGCCGACCGGGGATGAAAGCTGGTATTTTCATTTTGTGGCGTTTCTGTAGCGTTGCCGAACATCTCACTGGATGCAGCGAAATAGAATCTGCAGTTAGGCACTCTTTCCTTCATCGCAGCGAGCATATAATGAGTGCCGTTTACGTTTGTACCTATTGTTGAAAATTCATCCTCAAACGAGTAACTCACGAAGCTTTGTGCAGCAAGATGATAGATCTCATCCGGCTGCACTGTGTTCACCACGTTGAATACGCTGGCGAAGCTTTCCAGAGATCCGGCATGGAGGATTAGTTTGTCAAGAATGTGCCTGATGCGCCATAACCTATGCTCTGGATCTTCAATGGCCACTCGCCGAACAATGCCGTGGACCTCATAGCCTCGCTCCAAAAGAAGCTCGGCAAGATAAGAACCATCTTGCCCCGTGATACCCGTTATCAACGCTCTTTTCATGTTCAATTCCTTTCCTCATTCGTTATCCTGTCAGGGCGATTCCTTTGTGCAATGCTCTCCCGAGCTTCAATCCCTTTTTTTTGTATGTCAGCACATATAATCTATCCTCAACCTCCGATGCAGTTGCCCACTGCGGATCCTTGATTTCGCGAAGCTGGATGGAACCCAGACTCTTCTAAGTTTACAAGCAGCCCCGAATTCCGTAATTTCTTGATTCGATCCTGTCTTTGGAGCTTTCAATCAACGATCTCAGAATGTATATTACGATCCAGCATGGAAAGCAGGGAGTTTTCTCGATCCAACGCATCTGTCGTTCGTTAAAATGTTGATCCACGGCGAGCTTGCAGCACCTAGAACCGGATACTGTCAGCTGCGCGGGCAGAATTCAACATTCCGCTTTGACTCAGCGATGAGCTGAGAAAAGTTTGGCAACTCTCAGACGATTTAGTCGGGACTTTTAAGCGCAAGGAAAGCATGGTCGTCTAGACAGACTTCGGCATGCGTCGACTAACTAACAAAATGGAAATTAAAATACACACGTTTTCTCCTCGGTTCTGAAGTGGTTCTAGACGTATCCGTCGTCTTTCGCTCTGAGACGGTACAAATACCTGTTGCTGACCAAAGAGAGGTGTTTCCCATGCTCAAATATACAGGGGAAAGCTCCCAATCGAGCTTGCGCCGCACAGGCTAACTCCCACGAACAGGGTATAGGTTTCACATGGATCCAGAGATGCTTTGCTGTCCCCAGTGCCGCGGGTCGATCAGAGCTGTATCCGCTGGCTACAGCTGTTGCCAGTGCCAGGCCACCTATCCGGTTCGCCATGGCGTGCCTATCCTGATTCCAGGGATAACGGTGGAGCGGTCGAACTTCTCACTAGCCGACGACCTAATCACGCGGATTTGTGCTGCCGAAAAAATCCCCGACCAGCCGGAGAACCGCGTGACACTACGGGAGATCTTTGCCTGGAATTATCGTCTCGCCGACATCTGGTTGACGGCCGAAAACAACTTTTACCTTAAGCGGGTTGGTCTGAATGCCGATGGCTACCGCCCAAAGGCGCCTCGTATGGACCGGGAATCGGTCAATGGCGACATCCGCTACGAGATTCCGTTTCACTACATCCCCGCAACATTGCCTCCGGGAGAGACGCGCAGCTGGAACGTGCGACTCGTAAACAAGGGGTCGGGGGTTCTTTCGCCTGAAGGATCGCAGCCCGTCTTCCTCTGCTATCGCTGGAGAGATCCTACGGGAACAATCACGCAGAGCGAGGAAGTGCGGACGACGCTGCCAGTCGAAATGGCGCCGGGACGCGGGGTGACAATTCCGCTCTGGGTCGCGACGCCGGGGCGTCCTGGCCAATACATGCTCGAAGTGCTGCTCGGGCAGGACGGGCCGATCTGGCATGAGGGTGGCGCACGCAGGATCGATGTGCAGGTGTCAGCCTCTTGGAATTCAGCGGTTCTAGCCGACTGGCTGACGCTGCATCGTTTGCCCGAGACCTATGATTACAGGATCGATCACGAAGTCGGGTGCGTGTTCGTGAAGGAAGAGCTAGCCCGCAGGCGCCAGCCGCTGCGGCACGTGCTCGAAGTTGGCGGCTGCTGCAACCCGATGACCTGGGATCTGCCCGGTGAGTTGGTTAGCACCGATATCGACGTTCAGACGCTCCAGGTGGGTGCACTCCATTTTGCGACCACCAAGCCGAACATTAAGTTCGTGGCGGCCGATGCATTGAAGCAGCCGTTTGCAGATGGTGTATTCGATTGTGCCGTGCTGTTCTCCACGCTGCACCACTTGCTGGATCCAGTGGGTTGTCTGCGTGAGATGCGGCGTGTCGTTCGCCCAGGCGGGTTTCTCGCTATTCTTTGTGAGCCGATTGGATCTTACCGGGCCGAGACGCTCAGTACGGAATTTCGGCGAGACCTCGAGGAGGGGATCAACGAGCAGATCTTCACCGATGAGGAATACGCGCGGATGTTCGACGCCGCCGGTCTGGTGGCAACGCGGGCAGTGATTGACGGCGGATCGTTCAAGGCCATCCTCTCCTGCGAAGGCGCCATCCGCTCAATTGACACAACGTCGAGTGCGCCGACCAGGCGTCCCCACATGCGCACCCAGCTATCGCATGCTGGTCAAGAACCGCTCAACACTCGCTTCGCGCGCCGCTTGACCTCGCCCTCCGCTGTGCCGGGTCAGTCGGCACAACCTAACCGGCGGACGGAAATGACTGACACGACTTCGGAACTCCAGAAGAAGATCAACGAAATGATCTGGTTTCACAGCATTGACTTCGGCAATGGCGTTATATCGCCGGGTACCAAGTCGATGTTGCAGCTAAGGCGAGAGGCCGATGCATTCTTTGGCTGCATTGATCTGAGGGGCCGAACTTTTCTCGACATCGGTGCGCGGAACGGTTACTTCTCTTTCGAAGCCAAGCGTCGTGGGGCGGGTCGTGTCTTGGCTACTGACAAGTTCACATGGACCCATCCGCACCTAAAGGGGCGGGAAGGTTTCGAGCTTGCGAGGAAGCATCTCGGCTATGGCATAGAGGCCGAAGAAATCGATGTTGCCGAACTCACAGTCGAGCGCGTGGGCACGTTCGAGGTGGTCCTCTTCGCGGGCGTCTTCTACCACCTGTTTGAAGCACCCAAACTGATCAAGCAGGCGGCGCATACGGCAACAAAGCTCTTCATCGTTGAAACCCACCAAGATCTCATAGATTTGGAACGCCCTGCGATGGTTTACTATCCGGGCGCAACCCTCGCCAACGACGAAACCAATTTTTGGGGCCCCAATCCCCCGCTCATGCGACAATTGCTTACAGAGTCGGGTTTCAATGAAATCCATTACCGACCGCACCCAGATACCGAGCACGATCACATTCGTGGCATTTATCTAGCGTTTCGGGATGTTGAAAGCATGACCTCACTAAGTTTCGATCGCGCGGGGCGCTGGCGCGACCTGAACCCGCAGCCTTCTACTACTTCATACGAAGAACACGTGTCTACGAGCTTGCCAACGAGACCCATCTGCGAGGCGGAGGGCCACTATTGTTATGGCGACGGCGTTTCCGGTTGGCTTACGGTGCTGGCGTTCGAAGCCAATCTACGCGTAGGGGGTCGTGCGCGGTTTTCCATCTCGCTGACCAATGATGGCATCCGAGTCTGGCCGTCGGTACGGCTTGTACTCCGCTGGACGGTGAAGGAACCGGATGGCGGCGAGCTCATTCTGAGCGACCAGATTGCAGCGGAGCTGTCGCTCCTTGCGCCGGGGAAAAGCCAGGTGCTTGAGACTTCGGTGCCGGTGCCGCTGAACAGCGTGCGCGATGTGGATATTGCCTTTCACCTGATAGCCGACGATGGGACTTACTGGCTGCCCGAGGATCTGCCGGCTCTCCTGCGTCGACACATTTCCGGGCAGAGTGCTGAAAATGTGCCCGCGGATTTCGACTACGAGGCGATGTATCGGACCGTTGATCTGCAACAGGATTGGTGGACCCCGGTAGGTCCTGCGACACGAGCCGAATACGAAAGCCTAGGCCGCGCCCAGCGCGAGTCCTTGGTCGCGTTGGGGCTGGGCCCCAACGCGCGAGTGCTTGATATTGGTTGCGGGACCGGGAGGTTAACCGAGGCGCTGGCGCCGATCCTTTCACCGGAGGGGCTGTATTACGGAACAGATGTGGCCGAAGAGGCAGTGCAGTTCTGCCGAGCGAAATTCCCGCAATCGCAGTTCCATTTCGTTAAGAATGAGCATACGAGCATCCCGATCTACGGTATCGACTTCGACTTCATATGTCTGAGCAGTGTATTCACCCACATGTTCCCCGCTGATATCGCTGTTATGCTCGTCGATATTCGGCGGTTAATGGCTGACTCTGGCTGCGTGGTGGCCGATGCCTTTGTCTCTCCGGCAATCGCCGATTTCGTTGGCAACCGCGCGATGATCGAACTGAACGAAGGCAATCTGCTCGCAGAGTTTCGCAAGCATGGCTTTCGGGTTCGTGAGCTTTCCAGCACGACATGGAACGAACAATGCCGGCGGGTTATATATCACCTCACCGCGCAAGAGTCGCGTTGATGATTGTGGTTCCGAGAGGACCTTCAAATGACATCACTCGGATGTAGTAGACGTCGATTTGGTCCGGAGACCTGTCGGACAGCAGCAGCAGCCAACTCGTGACGTATCTACAAGACCCCCAAATTCTCCAACAACTCTTGCACGCGGGCACCAACGACCGCAGGGGCAAACAACTCACGAAGCAACGCTTGACCGCGTAGCCCCTTTGCGCGGGCTCCGGAACGATCCGCATAGACAGACCGGAGCGCTGCGACCGTCGCATCCAGTCTAGGCTCAGCCCAGACTTGACCCTCCCAGCCCGGATAATCGCCTCTTTTCAAAGGGACAAGATCATAAGCCACAGGATATCCTGTCTCGGGGGTAACGAAGTCGGTTGTTCCCCCGTAGTCCGTCGCCACCACCGCCTTACCGGCCGCGAGGGCTTCTGCAGGGCCAAGACCAAAACCCTCGGACCGATGCAGCGAGATGAACACGTCGCAGCTTTGCATCATTGCATCCATTTGATCGCGGTTGAGTGTCCGGTCGATGACCTCGATGCGCGGATCGGTCGAAGCTGTTGCGGCAAGCCATTCGCGCACCCCCGAATCCTGCTCGCCGCGTGCTTTAACCACCAATTGGACATCGCGCTGACCGACCGGAAACGCGGCCTGGAAGGCGCATACCGCCGCGGTGAGATTCTTGCGGGCCCTGTAGGAATCGAAGTCGAGGTAGGTATACAGCCGCAAGATCTCGGGCGGGCCAGCTTTGTTGGCCAGCATCGCTGACATCCACATCGGCGGCCGCACCAGTCGGATTGGCCGGTCGAAATCCGGTGGAAAGGCATGTGCCACGAAGCTCGTCGGGGCCCAGATTTCGTCAAAGCGACGCGCCACGTCCAGCCACGCCCGTGGAATCTGGCTGAGCTCCCAGAACGGGTAGAGGATGTTGACCCGCCCCGGGCCAATCTCGTGTGTCAGGTCGCAGATAGAAGGCAAGCCCACGACGAGTAGATTTGCCTTGCGATCCGGAACCGTGATGCATTTGGTCATGAACTCGGCGACGCCTTCCCGACCGGGCAAAGGCAAATGACGAAATGACATTGGCAGGCGCCTAGCGTCGCACGCATAGGCCAAATTGCGCGCCGCTTGACCCAGGCCGATTTCCGAGCGCAGATACCCGATTAGGCACAACCCATCGTGCAAGCGGAGCGACGCCGGTTGCTCCATGAAGGCCGGGCGCGCAGTATCGTCCAGCCAGCGACATACTGCCGGGTTGCCAAGCCCCACCTGCAGCAAGTGGACAATCGGGTTGCACTCGTGCGGATTAAATCCCTGTTCCAGTTGCGCGTAGTCCTCCGCGCTGAACCCTGGGGCCGGCTTGCGGCCTTCGCGCCAGCCGTATTGCATGTAATGCGTGAATGGATCAGCACCACAGGCCACGACGTCCGGATACTCGGCGCAATACCAGTCCGCATTGAATAGGCCGAGCCGCTCGGCCAAGGCGCGGTCATTTCGGGTAACGGGCGGAGTAGCGAAGTCGGATATCTGCTGGAGGTCCGACACCAGGCGCTGCCCGCGATCATTGGTCTGCATTAATTGAGACACTGCAAATTTCTGTCGATATCGGCTCGATCCTCGGAACGCGATGCATGATCGGGCGTAGCAGATCCAGGATCATCATACACTTCCCGACCGTCAGACCACGGAAAGCGGGCCTGCGCGACGTTGCCCAGCTCAACCCAGGGGTTGCGATACGGATCATGGCGGAATTGTTCGAGCCACCGCGCCGCCATGCATACCATTGCAGCCTGCCGCATCCGCGCAACTTCGGGCGAAAGCTCCGTGCCTCGTGTCGATGACTCAAAATGAAAAATTCCGTCCAGGGGAAGGCAAAGCACGCGGTAGCCAGCCTTGCGAACTCGAAGACAGTAGTCGACGTCGTTGAATTCAATGGGCAGATGCACTTCGTCGAACCCGCCGACCTGTACAAACACTTCACGTCGGCTGGCCATCAAGGCGCCTGTCACCGCTTGGCAATTACGCACCGAGGAAAGAGCGTTCAAATATCCGGCGTCACCACGCCTTGCCCCGCGCAGTACATGGAGTGCCAGCATCGTCTTCACGCCAGCATGACCCTCACGCAATAACATACCCCCATGCTGAACCGAGCCGTCGGCATTGAGGAGTTTCGTGCCCACCACCCCCACTTCGGGCCGAAGCGCATGGGCCAGCATCTGCTCCACCAAGCCTGGCGACGTGATCTGTACATCATTGTTCAAGAGTAAGAACATCGGCGATGTGGAAGCCGCCACGCCTATATTGACCATGCGGGCGAAATTAAACTTCTGATTCATCGAAACGATCTTGGCTCCGTGGCGCTCGCGCAGCTGCGCGTACATCGCCGGGACAGCGGGATCATCGCTGTCATTGTCCACGATCACCAATTCCGTGCGGAACCGGTTCTGGAATTCCATAAACCTGAGGCATTGTGCCAGCAGGTCCGGCCGGTTGCGATTGGGGATGATCACCGCAAGATCCGGCATCGCGCACGGAGGCGAGAATGCCACTACAACGGGTGGAGGGGGTGCCGGATCGGCTTGAGGGAGATGCACCAGGGTCTCCGTCACGTGGCGCGCCGCAAGATGAGGTTCTTCTTGGGCGACGATACGCAGCCAGTCATGAAGATTGGCGCATGAGCTTGCTTGCGCTCGGCGGCGCTGGATCAGCCCACGCGATGCCACAAACGCCGTCTCAATATAATCCTGCGACTGGATCAGATCGGGGTCCCACCCCGGGCTGAAGGTGGGGTGGGAGAATTCATGCGCGCCCGTGACGCGATCATGGTCGCAGAGCATCAAATCCGGAACGCGAGCGCCAGGCGCCGTGTTAAGCGCCGCGTTCAGCATCATGAAGGTATCCGCATCAAACATCGTACCGGCCATAACGAACATCAAATGATCACCGCGCCACAGTCTGTCAGCGTGCAAATCGCGCAGAATATCAAGATGTGAGACTCCTGGTTCGAAAAACAGGCCCCGGTAACTGGCAAAGTCCTCGACTTGGTGGTCATTACCAATGGCCCCTCCCACGACCAGCACTTCGATGTTTCGATATGTCTGTTGAAGCAACGAGCGTAGTGTTGCGTCCAGGCTCGCGCTCGCCTTACCTGCGTCGATGACATAGACGATGAGGGAAATCAGGTTGTTGCGCAGCCCTACAAGTCGTGCGCTTTCGTCGAGCCGGTCCGTTAACCGAGACTGTCGCCAGGAGGGGTAATCGCGGGCGGGCAAATTTATGTCACACAATTGCTTTCCAGTTCCGAGGACGAATCCAGCACCTTCAGCACCGGGCCTTTCAATGATTGATGGCTGAGAGCAGTCAGAGGACGGGATTTCGTTCGGAAAGGTTAAGTTAGTAACTTCATAGGAGATGTTATTTATTTTTTTTTTTGAACCGCGCTTTACGGGTTCCGTGAAGAGGAAGTGAAGATATCTAAAAACCGCGGACTTCTCCCTTGTTTCACGATACTTGTTCAGCGCTTTCCATCCAATAGTATCCTTAATCGTTGCGAGTTCGTGCTCGTGCGCCTGCGCGGTTGCTTGGACCTGGGCCAGCTCCTGCCCCTGAAGCTGGGCAGCCTCCTGCTCCAAACGGTCCCGCTCTGCTTGGAGCTGGACCCACTCCTGCCCCTTTGCATCTAACGCCTTTTGTTGACTTTGGACCAATGCCTGAAGCTGGGCAGCCTCCTGCTCCAAACGATCCCGCTCTGCTTGGAGCTGGACCCACTCCCGCCCCTTTGCATCCAACGCCTTTTGTTGACTTTGGACCAATTCCTGAAGCTGGGCCAACTGGTGCTCGCTGTGCGTTATTGTCTGTTGCTGCTCCTGCACTGTAGCGTTCAGCAAGGCCTCCTGCTGAGTAAACCGATCCCGCTCTGCCTGAAAAGCCTTTGCATCGCTTCGAACCTGATCAACTTCGGTTTCATTAGCCCAAAACTCAATGCCCACCACCCTAGCTGCCTCAGTTTTCGACATTACCTCGTACTTGTATTGAGGTTTCTTGATGAGCGCTAGCGCCAGGTCATCAAGGGTAGTAACTGGAATGAGGGGTGGCAGTCGATGTAGCTGATCTAGCTGATCCTGAACGCCGGAAAGGCGTTCTACCGGAATGAAGATCAGACCAGCCTCGCCACCGTCGGCGAAGAAATTATCTACGACTTGGCTAAAATTGTTAGTGTTATAAGCTGGTACAATGAGAAGGTACGTGCCGTATCCTTCTTCTTTCATCAATTGCACCACCGGCCACCCGTAATGGAGAGAGTTGCATTCTGCAAAAACCACCGGTCGCTTAGCACGTAGCGTTTGTCGGGCTCCTCTCAGGACATTTAACTCCATATTCTCTGCATCGATTTTGATCAAATCACATCTGTCGATGGCGAGTTGATCAACAGTCATTACATCGATGGTGTAGTGTTTATGGTCGTCACTGGTGGTACAAACGGCATCCAAAATTGAGGTGCCCGCGAAGTTACTGGCATCTTGGATGTCTAGCTTCGGTATCTGTGCCTGTGAAACCCCCTCCGATACGGCAGAGTTAAACAATTTCACGTTAGCCATTCCATTTTGAGCCACGTTCTTCTTCAGGACTTCGAAGAACAAGGGCTGTGGCTCAAACGCGTAGACTTCGCCGCCACCGTTTACTCGCTTAGCAAACGCCAAAGTATGAGTCCCAATAAATGCACCAATATCGAGAACTGTGTCCCGTGAACCTATTAACGCGAGAAGAAATTCAATTTCAGCTTGAGCCCATTCTCCATAATCTCTGAGCGATCGAGAGATGACAGTATCGTTTTTGAAGAACGAGATGAGCCCATATCGGCAGGGTCTCGTTTCGATATCATTTTCTTCCAAGATCACCATAACATTGTTATTCACTCTCTGCAGAAAGGATGCGGGGTGCCAGAACCGCGTTTATCAACACTCAGACTAGGAGCCATTCCTCGTCTACATAATATAAAGCGCGGCGCCTTTGCGGAAAGGGGACACACCTTCGCTCCCATTCCGATCTCAGCCTTAGTTCTTGGTTGCTGAATTTTTTCTGCGAAACCCTCTGGTTCGCAGGCCAGCGCCAGTTAAAAACCGAGCCGCGCAAATTCTCTCCCGTGAGATATAGTTGTGTAAGGTTCCGCTGTCAATTGCAAGATGTGACCGTCTTCCGAATTAGGCATATGGGATGGAGGAAGCATCGCCTTTTTTATTTGAATACTTTAACCCATGGAAATTTGTGGGTATCGTGTTCAGCCTGCAATGGCGCACAAATATCTTCCATTTTTGAACCTATTAAATAGACTAAAATTTTTCTCATTAAACCAAAGCGCCTCTAAAAGCATGAATACACATTCTTTCACAACAGGTTACGCGAAGCTATTCGGGCAAGGAGGGGGAGGCATGGCTAGTATTCGGGTACCCGCGCCAATCAGTAATGG
>Ga0157378_10005905_pt1 | contig 10724 bp, 8 predicted proteins | sample M65metaG_FD_115309 | JGI IMG/M metagenome (GOLD analysis project Ga0157378, IMG submission 115309) | Miscanthus rhizosphere microbial communities from Kellogg Biological Station, Michigan, USA - M6-5 metaG | ecosystem: Host-associated > Plants > Roots > Rhizosphere > Soil | place: USA: Michigan...
AGTACGGCGCCCGGTAATAGGTCCTCACGTCGTTGAACGGGTCGGTCAGGATCTTGGTGAACCAGACCAGGCCGGTCTGCGGACTGCGCCGGACGATGAGCCACAGCGTGCGCGCGAGCAGCCCGGCAGCCGCGAGCATCAGCCAGGCGACGCCGAGCTGATGCCGGTAGGCGCGATCGGCGAACGGCTCACGCCAGCCGAACCGCGGGCTGAGCCACAGCACCACGGGGATCGCGCTCCACACCACGAACAGCGCGACCTTGCGCTGCAGGTTGTAACCGACCTTGATCGCTTCCTTGTGCTCGAACGAGGCGTGGTTCACCTCGTCGTAGCCCTTGGGCTCGAAGAAGAAGTGCCCGATCTGCCGCGACCACATCGCGATCACCCAGCCGAGCAACGCGGCGACGATCGGATTGAAGAACATCAGCGCGTACGTGGCCAGAAAGCAGCACGCGCTGAACAGGTGAAGCGTCTGATTCACCCTGCTCTGGTGGTAGTAGCGGTGGTCGTCCCAGCGCTGCTCGCGCAGCTCGTCGGCGAAGGTCAACTGTGCCATGCGGGCTCTCCTCGATGAATAGGTAACCTCAGGTGCGGCGCATCAGGCGCTGGCCGGCGCGGACCGTGGCGCCGGTGTGTAGCGTGGGGCAGAGCTCGAAGCCGCCGGACGTGAACAGGATGATCGTCGAGCCGCTCTGGAAGTGGCCCATCTCGGCGCCCTTGGCGAGCGCGACGTTGCACGCGAGCTCGCTGCGGCCCTGGTGGGACAAGTCGAGCGGCACGGCGACGAAGCGGAGCTGGATCCCGGCGACCAGGATCGCCGCGATCGGCACCATCGTGACCGCGGTGCCGGGCCAGCGCGGCTCGAGATCGAGGATCGCGCGGGTGTTCTTGCAAAACAGCTTCGCGACCCGCTTCAGCGCGATCGGATTGACGTTCCAGGTGTCGCCGGAGACGTACACCACGCGGCGCACCGTGCAGTCCACCGGCGCGTGAAAGCGGTGGTACATGCTCGAGCGCAGGCGCAGCGTGATGTAGTGGCCATTGCGGTGGCGCTCGACGAGCGCCGGATCCCCCAGCAGATCCATGAGGGTGTACGGAAACCCTTTGGCTTGCACGACCTGGGCGTCTTCGACCCGGCCGAACGCGCCGACCATCGCGTCGCACGGACTCACCAGCGCCGCCGGGTCAGGGTCGATCGGCCGCGCGCCATCGCGCAGCTCGCGAATGAACACGTCGTGCAGGCTCTTGAACTCGCGCTGCTTGGCCTCGTCGAGCGCGAGGTCGGGCGCGAACAGCCGCCACAGCGCCACCGAGAGCTTCGTGAGTCGTCGGCTCTCGAGCTTCGAGAACCTGGCCATCAGCTGGGTGGCGAGGCGACGCGGGATCCGGTTGGTGAGCAGGAAGTTCAGATCTTCCTGCAGGACCACCCGATGCAGCATGCCCATCACGGCGGTCATGGTGCGCGTCGCCGCCAGAACGGGAAGCGCGCCGCCAGCACCTCGTCGAGCACGCTGCGCTTGAGCTGTCGATCGCTCGGGCTCTGGTCCCACCACCAGCCATCGGCCTGCATCGCCGCGGCCGCGTCGACGAATCGCGCACAGATGGTCGCGTAGTCGGCGTCGGTCAGGTCGTGACTGAAGATGTAGCGGCCGGTCCCGACCCAGCTGAGCGAGAGGCCTCGAGCGCGCAGATAGAACTGCAGCATCCAGTTGTACCGGCTCGGCTGGGTGTACAGCGTGGTGAACACCGACACCATGTTGGCCACGCGCACCGGGACGCCGGCGCGCGCCAGCAGCTCGTTGAGCGCCGCGGCACGCGCGTCCCACTGCGCCTCGAGGCCGACATACGCCGCGCGCACCGCCGGCTGATCGAGGTGGCGAAGAAACTCGTTCATCGTCGCCATCACGTACGGATGGCTGTTGAACGTGCCGCGCGCGAAGCAGATATCGGACGGGCGATCGTCGCGGAATCGCCGCATCCAGCGATGGCGACCACACAGCGCGCCCACCGGCAGCCCGCCGCCGAGCGTCTTGCCGTAGGTGACCAGATCGGCGCGCACCCCGAAGTACTCCTGGGCACCGCCGACCGCGAGCCGGAAGCCGAGGAATACCTCGTCGAAGATCAGCGCGATGCCGCGGCGAGAGCACACCTCGCGCAGCTGCACGAGCCACGCGGTGTACGCGTGCTTGTGATAGCTCGCCTTGCGATCGCTCGCCACCAGGGCCGCGTCGCCGGGCGGCGTGCCGTTGGGATTGAGCGCCTGGAGCGGATTGACCAGCACGCAGGCGATATCGCGCCGGCGATCGAGCACGGCGAGCGTGCGCGGGTCGAGCTCTTGCAGCGTGTACACCTCGTGTGCCGGCCGTGGATTGCCAGGACCGGCTTGCACCCCGTCCCACCAGCCGTGATAGGCGCCGGCGAACCGGACCACGTGCGAGCGACCGGTGTGATAGCGTGCCAGTCGCACGGCCTGCATCACCGCCTCGGTCCCCGACATGTGAAACGACACCTCGTCGAGTCCGGACAGCGCCTGGAGCCGGGCTACGTTGTCCGCGACGACCGGGTGATACGGCCCGAGGACGAGCCCGAGCTGCTTGGCGCGCTCGACGCCGCGCTCGATGCATCCCTTGTAGAAGTCGCTGCCGAACAGATTGACGCCATAGGAGCCACCCAGGTCGTAGCTCCACTGACCATCGAGATCGCGCAGCTGCGGTCCCGCGCTGTGGTCCGCCACGGTGACGACGCCCAGCTCGTCCCGGACCCGGTTGCGAAATTGAAACGGCACCCGGTAGGCGTTGATGAACTCGACGTCCGACACGCTGGCGGCGAGCGCGCGGGCGAACTCGAGGCTGTTGGGATGGCGTTCGCGCACCTCGGCGGCGAGCCGGGCGAACCCGGCGCGGCGTCGGCCCTCGATGTCGTCGGGCGCGCCATCGGCGCGAAAGAATCTATCGTCGGGATAGTCGTAGAACGGCAGCAGCCGCGACAGCCGCAGCGCCCACCGGGGATGGCCGGCGAGCGAACGATGCTTTGCCTGGGACAGCGCGAGGCGCGCCAGCGCGCGGCCAGGCAGATTGACCGCGTGCGCGAGGTCGAGCAGGGCGTCGCCGAGACCGCCGCGAGGCGCGGGCTCAGCCTCGGGCAGCGACAGGCGATCCGTGTTCGATGGCGGCGAATAGATCAATGATCTCGCTGTCGAGTCGGACGTCGTCATTGTGCGCCACTTCCTTCCGCTTCTGTAGCCGCTGCCGGTGGGCGCGGGAGTCGAGAATCGCCGTGAACGGGGCGTCGACGCGGTTCGCCTCGACGAAGCGCCGGGCGGCGAGCCCCATCCGATTGCGGACCTCCGGGTCCATCAGCGCCACCATCGCCGCATGGAGCGCCAGCGCGTCGTGCGCGCGGACCTTGAAGCCGGTGACCCCGTCGCGCATCAGCTCGCACGGGCCTCCGATGTCCGACACCACCACCGGCAGCCCGCACGCCTGGGCCTCGAGCGGCGCGTTGCCCCAGGTGTCGGTGGTGCTCGGGAACAGCTTCACGTCGGCCGATGCGATCGCGCGCGGCAGCGCGTCGCCCTCGACGAAGCCGGTGAACGTGACGGGCAGGCCGTCGAGCAGCTGCTCGAGCTCCTTGCGATACGGACCGTCGCCGATCACGATCAGGTGCGCGTCGCGCCGGGTCTCCCGCAGCCGGCGATACGCCGCGGCGGCGAGGTGGAGATCCTTCTCGACGCCGATCCGCCCGACATACACGAACTTGACCAGCGACGCCTCGTCGGCGAGCCCGTATTGCGCCCAGAACCCCGGCGTCCGCTTGCCGGGCTGGAACCGCTCCGGGTCGACCCAGCGGTCGAGGACCAGGAGCTTGCGGTTGCGCAGCCCGCGCTGGTGGAGCAGCCGGGCGATGAACCGCGACGGCACGAGCACCTCGTCGACCGAGTGATAGAACAGGATCATGTACTTCCACGCGAGCGCCTCGAGGCTGACGTCGCGCGTGTAGTTCTCGACGTACTCGGGGATGCTGGTGTGGTAGGTCGCCGCGGTCTCGATCTGCAGCGCCTTGGCGGCCAGCAGCCCGGTGATCCCGATGATGCCCGGTGTGCTGATCTGCATCTTGGTGAAGCCGGACTCCTGCAGATAGCGCAGCATCTCGAGCATCGGCGGAAACCGGATCTGCAGCCCATCGTATTCGGGGAAGTCGAGATTTGCCACGGAGGTGAGGATCTTGAGCCGACCGGAGTCGATGAACGACTTCACCTCGGGGCTCGCGCACAGATGATCGCGCTCTCCGGCGGCCAGACACGTGACCACCGTGAAGTCGATGCCCCGGCGAGTCGCCTCGTGGATCATGCGCTTGATCGACGCGGACACGCCGTTGATCTCGAAGAACGTGTCGGTGACCAGCACCAGCTTCTCGGCCTCTTCCATCGCGAACGCCTTGCGGACATCGCGCGAGATGCTCGCATCCGAGCTCTGCGACACGAACGACATCACGTACGGCAGCGAGACGAAGACATGGGACGCGACCAGCGCGACCGCCTCCTTGATCGCGCCGACCAGATTCGCCGAGCCGATCGCCCGCAGATTGTCCAGATAGCGAGCGAGGATCCGGTTCACCAGCGTGGTCATCACCAAGAAGATGCGGTTGTCGGTCGAGCCGGTAGCGGCGAGCGACGCGCGGAACGACTGATCGGCGAGCAGCGCGTAGACCTCGGATTCGAGCAGCTTTTCGAACGGAATCCCGACCCGGTGCGGCACCCCGGACAGCTTGCGATACGCCGTCTTGAGCTGGAACAACAGCCTCTGGTGCAGCTTCTCCGACGACGAATCGAACACCAGCCGGAGCAGCGCGTGAATCGGCCCCGCCACCGTGGGCTGCTTGAGGCCATGCGTCTTGACCGCATTCCGCGCCTGGCTGCCGTCGTAGAGCAGCTTCAGGATCGAGTGCGCGAGGACGACCGGGCCGCCGTGGCCACCCGCCGGGCGGGTCTCGGCGCGCCGGAGCGCCGAGATCAGCCGGTTCGGCGTGAACGCGCCACCGCCGAGATCCACCTCGGTCCAGGTCCGGCCCGGATTGATCCCGGCGTGGTCATCGGACCCTGCGACCATGGCCTTGCGCCACGGCCGTTCCCCCTTGGGCGCGAGGTCATGGCGATTGGCGAGCCGCTCGATCGCCGCGGCGTCGAGCGCACCGACCATGCGCTCGGTGAGCTGATTGAGCGCGCGCGTACGTGCGCCGTTGCGGACCTCGATACAGTTGCACAGCAGCAGCGCCTTCTCGATGTGCTCGATCGAGAGCGCACCCTCCCGGCCATACGGCCGGTTCTGAGTGCTCATCAGCGGATGCGTCATGAAGTAGCCGAGCAGGTTGCCCTTGCCATGCACCTCGCCGGCGATCTGATCGTCCAGGTACGCGATCATCTCGTAGATGTTCTTGCGTAGCCGGTTCGCCTCGGCGAACTGCTGTTCCGTCACGTTCGCGATGGTGACGTGGATGTTGCAGCCGTCTTCCGGGAACGTGACGGTCATCTCCGCGCTGACAAACACGTCGCGGTACCCCGCATCCAGCAGCTGCTTCACGCCATCGATCGAGTTGTGATCGGTGAGCGTGACGAGCGTCATGCCGCGCTGCTTGAGCAGCGCATACAGCGCGAGCGGATCGGAATACGACTCGGGGATCGAGAACACGTTTGCGGCGTAATAGTCCGTCGTATTCGAGGCATAGGAGTGAAGGTGAAGATCGACGCGGCCGGTCTGTTCATCATTCACGCGGGGTACCTCTCGTGAGACCACGAGACAGATACATCGCGAATGTAAACGCACCGCGGCGGCCCGGTAGCAAAGCGTGGCGATGCCGCCAAGCGGGATCGTTCGGCACGCTGCCGAGGTTGCCGCACAGCTGCTACTCACCGCTGAGCGGCGGTCGGCGCGGTCGTGATCCTCGATCCCAATGACCGCGTCGGTGATGGGATCGCGATCGAGGCCCGCGTGCAGGCGTCGCGATGACGCGAAGTGGCGGCAGCTTCCCGGGGCGATCGACTCGCTGGGCTACCGCATCGAGCTGGCGGCGCCGGTGAACCGTTGCACTGCGAGCTCACGAAACTCGCCGAGCTGTCGCTCTCCGATCTCGATGGCGCCGGCGCCCTGTGGTATCACCTGAAAGGCGAGTTCCTCGGGTGGCATGTGCGATGACCTGGGCAAGCAACGAAGGCTCACCGTATCCGCTCGGCCTGTCGTGGAACGAGGCCGACTGCGCCTACAACTTCGCGCTGTACTCCAAGCACGCAACTTCGGTACGACTGCTGCTGTTCGCGGCCGCCGAGCTGGCGTCTCCCCGCATCGAGATCGAGCTCGCTCCTCTGATCAACAAGTCGGGTCGCGTGTGGCATTGCAGGGTCAGCGAGGCGGTCGCCACGGGATGCGACTACTATGGCTACGTTGTCGACGGTCCTGAACCCGCGGGCCCGTTCGAGCTTCACGCGTTTCACCGCGACAAGCTGCTCCTCGATCCCTACGCACGCTGCATCGAGCTGCCGGCGAGCTTCGATCGAGCGGCGGCGATCGGCGAGGGCTCGAACGTCGGCAGGGCCGCACTGGCAAAGCTGGTCACCGGCGAGCGCGCATTCGAGCGTGGCCAGCGGCCCCAGCATCACGAGTCCGACGCGCTGATCTACGAGCTCCACGTCCGGGGCTTCACCCAGCACAGCAGCTCAGGAGTATCGGAGCATGCTCGTGGCACCTTCGCGGGCGTGATCGAGAAGATCCCCTACCTGCGGGAACTTGGCGTCACGATTGTCGAGCTCATGCCCGTATTTCAATTCGATCCCCAGAACGGCGACGTCTGGGGTTACATGCCGATGAGCTTCTTCGCACCGCACCGCGGTTATGCGCCGCATAGCTGCTCGCCGATCGAGGCGTTTCGCGAGATGGTGAAGGCGCTGCACGACGCGGACATCGAGGTCGTGGTCGACGCGGTCTACAACCACACGGCCGAGGGCGGCGTCGGCGGGCCGATCTACGGCTTCAAGGGCATCGACAACAGCACCTACTACATGACGGATGGCAATGGCTACGCGGACTACTCGGGATGCGGAAACAGCCTCAACACGAGCAACCGCTACGTCCGCAAGATGATCTTGGACAGCATGCGCCACTGGTCGAACGGCATGCATGTCGACGGCTTCCGGTTCGATCTCGCATCGATCTTCGCCCGCGATCCGGGCGGCACGCTCAACGTGGACGATCCGGCGATCTTTGGCGACATCACGTCGGATCCTGCGTTCGATGGCGTGCGCATGATCGCGGAGCCCTGGGATGCCGCCGGTGCCTATGAGCTCGGACGCGCGTTTCCGGGAATCAGCTGGCTGCAGTGGAATAGCCGATTTCGCGATGACGTGCGCCGGTTCATGCGAGGCGATGCCGGGATGACGGGCGCGCTGATGCAGCGGGTCTACGGCAGCGACGACCTGTTTCCCGACGACACGGTCGATGCCTATCATGCGTATCAGAGCGTCAATCACGTGACGTGTCACGATGGCTTCACGCTGTACGATCTGGTCAGCTACGAGCGCAAGCGCAACCAGGCCAATGGCCATGGCAACAAGGATGGAGCCGACGAGAACTGGAGCGCCAACAACGGCTGGGAAGGCGACGATGGCGTGCCCTTTCAGGTCATGGCAGCGCGCGAGCGCCAGGCAAAGAACCTCATCGCCTTGCTCCTGTTGTCGAACGGAACGCCGATGCTGCGCGCGGGCGACGAGTTCCTGCAGACCCAGGGTGGCAACAACAATCCATACAACCAGGACAACGAGACCAGCTGGCTCGACTGGGCACGGCGCAGGCGGTTCCCCGGCTTCTGGCGCTTCACGCAGCAAATGATCGCGCTACGCAAGCGGCACCCGTCGATCGGTCGCAGTCGATTCTGGCGCGGCGACGTGCGCTGGTTCGGACCGCGCGGGGTCGTCGATTTTGCCCAGCCCGCGGTGGCCTGGTACCTCGATGGCTCCTCGCAAGCGGACCTCGGGCTCTACGTGATGGTCAACGCGGGCGCGGAACCGGTCTCGTTCGTGATCGATGGCGTACCCAGCCGATGGCATCTCGCGGTCGATACGTCGCTGGCTGCGCCCGACGACATCGAGCTCGCTCGACTTCGCGTGTTGGAACATCCTTCCTATGCCGTGGCCGGACGCTCGGTCGTTGTGCTGGTGGAGGCGCGCTAGATTGGCGCTGGCCAGGCGCGGGTCGGGCTGCCCGCGACCCATGTTTCCGCCGGCGTGGCGGGCGGCTGATCGGGCTCAGCACTCGGTGTCGATCACCGACTCGAACCGCCGCGCCGGTTCCTCGATGGGAGCCACCGCGCTCGCGGGTCCGAGCTGCTCGCGCAGCCAGCCGGCGACCTGCTGGAGGAACTGGGTCACCGAGGCCTCGGCGACCCGACGCCCAGCGGCCGCGTCGAGCGCGTCCCCGAGCTTGCCCATCGGTGGCTGATAGTTGCCGCGTAGCTCGAGCTGGGTCTCGGTCGGCGACAGGGCAAACAGCAGCAGCTCGGCCTTCATCATCGGAAACAGCCGCGGGCTCCTGGCGGCTCGCCACTCCAGCGAGATCTTCGTAGCGGGGCGATGGTAAGCGCAGTCATTCTCGACGCCGATGATCTCGATCGCGACCTCGGTGCCGAGCTCGACGCCGGCGAGCCGGACCTGCAGCTTCGCGGTCTGGTTCGCGGCGGCGGCGGTCGCGCGGCGAAACGCCAGGTGCGGATCTGCGAGCAGCAGGTCGCGGACACGGGGATACGGTTGATTCACGTGGTCATGGCAATACAGCACCTGGTCACTCATATGAGCTCCTCTCGAGTTAGCTGCCTGGCGCTATCGCGCGAGGCGCAGATGCAGTTTGGGTCGCGGGCCGTTGCAGCCCGTTCAACCGATGTGGAGCCGATCTTCGACGCGCCGGACGCCGGGAGTTCCCCGGGCGGCTCCAACGACGGCGCGGCGCTCGGTCCAGGAACCGACGTGGCCGGTCAGCACCACGGTGTCGCCCTGAACATCGACCGCGACCCGCTCGGCCTCGCGCTCGGCGTGGCGCGCCAGCGCCTGCGTGATCGTCGCGTGCAGGGCGTTCTCGGCGACGCGCGGCGGCTCAACCGCGATCTGGTTGACCACACAGCGCACGCCCGCAAGCTTGCAGACCACGGTCTCGGCCTCGTCGCGCTCGCTGAGTGTGCGGACGGTGCCGGTCAAGGTGACGGTTCCTTGGTTGGCGACCGTCGACCGAAGCCGCTCGTGGGGCACGAAGCGGTCCCACGCCAGCGCATTGCGCACTGCCTCGGCGATCTCTGCATCGTTCGGCGTCGTGTCCCAGCTTGGCTTGATCTCGATGTCGTTGGCCAGGTCGCGCACGCCGGCCACGCGGAACGCGGCCTCCTCGGCGGCGTGCTTGTCCGCCCAGCTGGCGACGGTACCGGTCAGCGTCACCACGCCGTGATGCGCGGCGACGCCGATGGCAGTTGCGTCGACGCGAATATCCCACGCGAGCTCGCGTGTGACGTCGGCCTTGAGCTCAGAATCGGTCTTCATGGGAATTCTCCTCCGGTCCTATGAATGGGTGTTGGCGATTCATGCACCGATTTCCGTTCGACGAGCGGTGGGGGCACCAGCTGCGCGATCGATCATGTTGCATCGCGCAGGCCAGCTGGACCGCGCTAGATAGCAGCGGTGTTGCCGCCACGAACGAGCAGCACGGGGCAGCGGGCGGTGCGGGCGACCTGCTCGGCGAGCCTGGCGAGTGCCGCGGCATGGTCGAGCACCTCCGTCGCGTGGTCGCCGAGGTCGATGGGAACGAGGATCCTGCGCGGGGTGGTCATGCCGGGCAGCTGTTCATGAACCGAGCCACTCGCCGATCTGCGACTCTGGATCGAACGCCGGTCGGATCGACCGGTGGGAATTGCGCAGGTCGTGCGCGAGCGATGGCAGCGGCGAAAGATCTGCGGACAATTCGCACGCCAGCGCTGCGACGAGATCCGGATCGGCGGCGATCGAGCAAGATCACCTCCGCGCGAGCATGTGAACGCCGACGGGCACCATCAACGCCGCGATCATCACCTCGGCAGCCCATGCTTCGCCGGTGACGAGGGCGACCGCGATTCGCAACCCACCAAGGAGGACGAGGGCGCAGCCGAGCACGAGCTCCTCCTGCGGTCGCTCGCTCGCGCTGCACGGCGGATCTGGAGGCGTGCGGTACGGGCCGAACACGGTAGGCCTGATTACCTCCGACCGTGTAAAGATCGCCTCAAGGCGCCGCAAGGCTTGCGTTAATACTTCGTCAGAACCACGCACCTGCGCCGACCGTGATGGTGTCACGGCGCTGTCGATCCCGAATGTATGGAGCCGCGACGCACGAGGACAAGTTGGATCAGCATATCCGTCTAGGCTGGCGGGCCCCGAGCTGGGACATTGCGTCCCGCGCGTTCCGAAGCCGATCGCTCGCGCCCGAGGTGTACCCGGAGCGGTCGTGCGCGAGGTCATCGCCGCGCACATCGAACGCCCGCAGCTCGGCGTGCTCGGCGACCCGCGGGTCAACGCCCGCGCGGTCAACCGTGCACTCGACGCGAGGATCGGGGCGCAGCGGTAAGGTGTCTGCGTGAGAGATCGCGAAGACGATCGCCCCGATCCCGATGCGTTTCTCGCGCGCATGAAGGCGCGGGAGTCACGGGCCGGCCGCGCTCGTCTC
>Ga0157378_10005906_pt1 | contig 10724 bp, 10 predicted proteins | sample M65metaG_FD_115309 | JGI IMG/M metagenome (GOLD analysis project Ga0157378, IMG submission 115309) | Miscanthus rhizosphere microbial communities from Kellogg Biological Station, Michigan, USA - M6-5 metaG | ecosystem: Host-associated > Plants > Roots > Rhizosphere > Soil | place: USA: Michigan...
CGGATGGTGATACGGCAGCGACACCACGCCGGTGCCCAGCCGGATGTGCTTTGTTCGCTCGGCCGCCGCGGCGATGAACACCTCAGGGCACGCGATCAGCTCGTATCCGCCCGAGTGGTGTTCTCCGAACCACACCTCGTCGTACCCGAGTCTGTCCAGCGCCACCGTCCGGTCGAGATCGTATTCCAATGCGACGGTGGGGGATTGGCCGACCGGGTGGAACGGCGTGATGAACACCCCGAAGTTCATTGGACGTTGCATCTAGAACTCCAATCTGGACAGGAAGTCGAGCAGTATCGTGTTCACCTCGGCGGGCTGTTCCTGCTGAAGCCAGTGGCCCGCGCCTTCGATCATCACCTCGCGATAGTCACCGGAGACCACATCACGAACCCGGTCGCGCGGCGTGTAGCCCAGCGTCGGGTCGGCGGCTCCGCCGACGAACAGCGACGGGACATCGATCGTCGCGGCCGGCGTCGTCGCGGTCAGTTCCCAGTTGCGGTCGAAGCAGCGGTACCAATTCAGCGGCGCGGTAAACCCGTTGCGGGTGAATTCGTGCACGTAGTGGTCGAATTCGTGCTGGCTTATCCAATCGGGCAGTCCACCAGGCTCCGGAATGCGGTCGATGAATCCCTCAGGGCCGGGTTGCAGCATTCGCAGCGCGGCGGTCTCGTCGGTCGTGGTCAGCGAACCCATCAGCCGCCGCATCGTGGTGGCAGGATCGCGGTTCAGTTCCGCGTCGGCCGGACCGGGTTCCTGGAAATACAGGATGTAGAAGAAGTTGTCGCCGAACATCTTCCGGAACGCTTCCGTCGTCGGCCGTTTCGGCCGCGGCAGCGGCGGAACACTCAGCCCTGCGATGCCTGCGAATCGGTCCGGGTGCAGCAGCGGGGCACCCCATGCCACCACGCCGCCGAAGTCGTGGCCGATGAGCGCCGCCCGGTCCGCACCGACGTCATCGAGCAGGCCGACGATGTCGGCCGACAGCTCGACGATGTCGTATGCCTCCACAGCGGCGGGCTTCGAGGAGCCGCCGTAGCCACGCTGATCGGGTGCCAGCACGCGGTAGCCGGCCTCGGCCAGGGCGGGAATCTGGTGCCGCCAGGAGTAGGCCAGTTCAGGGAAGCCGTGGGCCAGGACCACGACTGGGGCATCCGGGTCACCGGCGTCGATGACGCGAAGCTGGACCCCGTTCGTCTCAACTAACCGTTCGGTCGATATGAGCACGACCACAGCCAAGCACAGGGGGCTTGATGCGGGGAAGGGGCACGGCGCCAGAAGCGACCAGTGGGCAAATCAGCAGACTGTTCATTCAATTGGTTGTTATCGTCTGATCACAGGTTCGACAAATCATGGCGAACCGGTGGGCGGCGAGTGTCAAGGGGGTCGCCGTGGCGGCATTGGGTGAGCGTGCAGTCGTCCTCGGGGCGAGCATGGGCGGGTTGCTCGCTGCCAGAGTGCTTGCCGACTTCTACGAGACAGTCACTGTCGTCGAGCGTGACGCGTTACCTGATGAACCGGCTAACCGGCGGGGCGTGCCGCAGGGTCGACATGTCCACGCTTTGCTGCCGCGCGGTGGGCAAATCCTTGACGGCCTGTTTCCCGGCATCCTGAACGATCTGGTCGTCGGCGGGGCGCCCGTGTTGGACGATGGTGATCTCTCAAAGCTGTACTTGTCCTATAGCGGGCACAAACTTCTCCGCTCCGGCAAGGTACCCGTCGATGATGACGCAACGGCGATGCACATGCCGAGCAGGCCGTTCCTGGAGTCGCATGTGCGTCGGCGGATAGCCGCGCTCCCCAATGTCACGATCCTCGCCGCCCACGACGTCACAGAGTTGACGGCGACTACGGACCGCGATCGCGTCACCGGCGTACGGGTGGTCAACCACGAGGGCGGGGCGCAGCACGAGTTGACGGCGGATGTCGTCGTGGATGCGATGGGCCGCGGTGCGCACACGCCGGCTTTTCTGGAAGGCCTCGGGTACGGCCGACCAGTCGAGGACCACATCGTCATGCGCACGACCTATGTCAGCCAACACCTGAGGATCCCCCCCGGCACTGTCGAGGAGAAGCTGGCCCTGATCAGCCCCGCACCCGGCCGGCCAACCGGGATGTTCCTGACCGGCTATGAGCACGACAACTGGATATTCACCGTCTTCGGGATGCTGGATCACGAGCCGCCGCGCGAGCTCGCGGGCATGCTGGCGTTCGCCGGCGAGTATGCGCCTGCGCATCTGTTGGCAGCGGTGCAGGCCGGCGAACCGATCGGGCCGGTGGTGCAACATCGCATGCCGTCCAGCCAGTGGCGGCGCTACGACAAGATGCGGCGGTTCCCGGACGGCCTGCTCGTCTGCGGCGACGCTTTCTGCAGCTTCAATCCGATTTACGGGCAGGGAATGTCGGTGGCGGCGTTGGACGCTGTGGCACTACAGGAGACGTTGCAGCGAGGTGCCACGAACCTGCCCCGGCGGTACTTTCGTGCCGCGGCGAAGGCGATCGGTGTGGCCTGGCAGATCGCGGCTGGTTCCGACTTGGCTTTCCCCGAGGTCGAAGGGCGACGGACGACTGCGATGCGGGTCAGCAACCGTTTCGTCGAATGGGTGCTGACCGCATGTGAGTCCGACATCCAGGTCGTCAACCAGTTCTTCAGGGTCACCGGTCTTGTCGATCCGCCCGCGCGCCTGCTCAGTCCGCCTTTCATCGCCAGGGTCGCGAAGGTCAATCTGCTTCGTCGGCAACGTGATTCGCAACCCCGGCCGGCTGAGGTGGCTGACCGAATGGACGATCGGATGCCGCTGCCGGATGCGATCTCCGAGTAGTGGTGGTCAGGCGGCGGCGATGAGTTCACCGCCTGGCGGGTTCGCGGTGACAGGATTCAAACCATGACCTTGGTTCTCGTGCACGGCAATCCGGAGACTGCAGCTCTGTGGGGCCCACTGGTGGATGCACTCGGACGCGACGACGTGGTGCGATTGTCCCCACCGGGATTCGGCAGCCCACTGCCCGACGACTTCGCCGCGACCTACCTCGCCTACCGCGACTGGCTCGAGGGCGAACTCGAGCGCGTCGACGGACCGATCGACCTGGTCGGACACGACTGGGGCGGTTGCCACGTCATGAACGTGGTGATGCATCGACCCGAGCTGGTGCGCAGCTGGGCCAGCGACGTCCTCGGGTTGTTCGACCCTGATTACGTTTGGCACGACCTCGCGCAGGTCTGGCAGACCGCGGGCGACGGCGAGCAATTGGTGGACACCATGATGGGCGGAACCGTTCAGGACCGCGCCGAGCAAATGCACGCGCTCGGCATACCGCCTGACATCGCCGCCGAGATCGCCGCTGCGCAGGGTCCGGAGATGGGCCGGGCAATCTTGGCGCTCTACCGGTCGGCGGCCCAACCCGTGTTGGCTGAGGCGGGCCGTTCGCTACCGGTTGCCGCGGCCCGCCCAGGGTTGTCGTTGTTGGCCACCGAAGACCATTACGTGGGCTCTGATGAACTCCGCCGGCGGGCGGCCGACCGCGCTGGTGCACGTACGGACGTGCTCGAAGGACTTGGGCACTGGTGGATGGTGCAGGACCCTGCTCGCGGCGCGGCGGCCCTCAACAGCTTCTGGGAAACGCTCTAGCCACGTAGATCGAGGACCGTCGGGAACTGCTGTTCGTTGGCGTAGCGGTAGCCTTGACTATTCCAGCTGCGCGTATTGGAAGGACACTGGCCGTAGGCGGCCGAAAAAGATGAAGTCGACGACGGATATTCGATGAACCGGAAAAATGTGATCCGCACGCTCACCGCGATCGCCGTGGTGCTCTTGCTGGGCTGGTCGTTCTTCTATTTCAGCGACGACACCCGCGGCTATAAGCCCGTCGACACGTCGGTGGCGATGGCCCAGATCAACAGCGACAACGTCAAGAGCGCGCAGATCGACGACCGTGAGCAGCAGCTGCGGCTGGAGCTGAAGAACGGCAATGCCGACACCGACAACAGCGACAAGGTCATCACCAAATACCCGACTGGGTACGCGGTGCCCCTGTTCGACGCGCTGAATGCGAAGAACACAAAGGTCAACACGGTCGTGAACCAGGGCAGCATGCTCGGCTCGCTGCTGATCTATCTTTTGCCGCTGCTCCTGCTCGTCGGGCTGTTCGTGATGTTTTCCCGCATGCAGACCGGCGGCCGAATGGGCTTCGGCTTCGGCAAGTCGCGGGCCAAACAGCTCTCCAAGGACATGCCGAAGACCACCTTCGCCGACGTCGCAGGCGTCGACGAAGCGGTCGAAGAGCTCTACGAGATCAAGGACTTCCTGCAGAACCCATCGCGCTACCAGGCGCTGGGCGCCAAGATCCCCAAGGGCGTGCTGCTCTATGGCCCGCCCGGCACCGGCAAGACGCTGCTCGCCCGCGCCGTCGCGGGTGAGGCGGGGGTTCCGTTCTTCACGATTTCCGGTTCGGACTTCGTCGAGATGTTCGTCGGCGTCGGCGCCTCCCGGGTGCGCGACCTGTTCGAACAGGCCAAGCAGAACAGCCCCTGCATCATCTTCGTCGACGAGATCGACGCGGTCGGCCGCCAGCGCGGCGCCGGCCTCGGCGGCGGCCACGACGAACGCGAGCAGACCCTGAACCAGCTGCTGGTCGAGATGGACGGGTTCGGGGACCGCCAGGGCGTCATCCTGATCGCCGCCACCAACCGGCCCGACATCCTCGATCCCGCGCTGCTGCGGCCCGGCCGCTTCGACCGGCAGATCCCGGTGTCCAACCCCGACCTCGCCGGCCGCCGTGCCGTGCTGCGTGTGCACTCGCAGGGCAAGCCCATCGCCCCCGACGCCGATCTGGACGGTCTGGCCAAGCGCACCGTCGGCATGTCGGGTGCCGACCTGGCCAACGTCGTCAACGAGGCGGCGCTGCTGACCGCGCGCGAGAACGGCACCGTCATCACCGGCCCGGCGCTGGAGGAGGCCGTCGACCGCGTCGTCGGCGGGCCGCGCCGCAAGAGCCGGATCATCAGCGAACACGAGAAGAAGATCACGGCCTACCACGAAGGCGGCCACACACTGGCGGCATGGGCGATGCCGGACATCGACCCGATCTACAAGGTCACGATCCTTGCCCGCGGCCGCACCGGCGGGCATGCGATGGCGGTGCCCGAGGACGACAAGGGCTTGATGACCCGCTCGGAAATGATCGCCCGGCTGGTGTTCGCGATGGGCGGACGCGCCGCCGAGGAATTGGTGTTCCGCGAGCCGACGACAGGCGCGGTGTCCGACATCGAACAGGCCACCAAGATCGCCCGCGCGATGGTCACCGAATACGGCATGAGCTCCAAGCTCGGCGCGGTGCGCTACGGCACCGAGCACGGCGACCCGTTCCTCGGTCGCACGATGGGCACTCAGGCCGACTACTCACACGAAGTCGCACAGATCATCGACGACGAGGTTCGCAAGCTCATCGAGGCCGCGCACACCGAGGCGTGGGAGATCCTCACCGAGTACCGCGACGTGCTCGACACGCTCGCCGGCGAGCTGCTCGAGAAGGAAACTCTGCACCGCGCCGAACTGCAGGCGATCTTCGCCGACGTGAAGAAGCGTCCGCGACTGACCATGTTCGACGACTTCGGCGGGCGCGTTCCGTCCGACAAGCCGCCGATCAAGACGCCTGGTGAGCTGGCCATCGAGCGGGGCGAGCCGTGGCCCAAGCCGGTTCCCGAGCCGGCGTTCAAGGCAGCCATCGCGCAGGCGAGCCAGGAGGCCGCTGCGCGGCAGGCTCACCAGAACGGCACAAATGGCGCTGGCGGCAACGGAGTTCCCGCAAACGCGTCGACACAGCCGGACTACGGCGCCCCAGCCGGTTGGCACGCGCCCGGTTGGCCGCCGCAGGGACCGCCGCCGGCGCAACAGCACCCGCAGCAGGGGTACTGGTACCCGCCGCCGCACTGGCACAACCCGAATGTCCCCGCCGGAGCGGCTCCGCCGCCCTATCCGCCGTATCAGCCCTATCCGCAGCCCGGACATCCCGCCCCGCAGGGTGGCGCGCCCGCGCCTAACCCGAACGAGGACCCTGGGCAGGACAACAGCCGGACCTAATCCGCCGGCTCATGGCTGATAACTGAACGGAGGCATCGATGACGCGGTCGCTCAACAATTCGGCCACGTTCACCAAACCCGCATTCGACCAACCCCGCGCGGAAGCTGCGGTGCGAGAGTTGTTGATCGCAGTCGGCGAAGATCCCGACCGACACGGCTTGGAGGACACTCCGGCGCGGGTCGCGCGGGCGTATAAGGAGATGTTCGCCGGCCTCTACACTGATCCGGATACCGTGCTGGACACCACGTTTGACGAACAGCACGACGAGCTGGTGCTGGTCAAGCAGATCCCGCTGTACTCCACCTGCGAACACCACCTGGTGGCGTTCCACGGGGTCGCGCACGTTGGCTACATTCCCGGTAAGGACGGCAGGGTCACCGGACTGTCGAAGATCGCGCGACTGGTCGATTTGTACGCCAAGCGGCCGCAGGTGCAGGAGCGGCTGACCGCGCAGATCGCCGATGCGCTGATGCGCAAGCTTAATCCGCGCGGCGCCATCGTGGTCGTCGAGGCCGAGCACCTGTGCATGTCGATGCGCGGCGTGCGCAAGCCAGGAGCGGTGACCACCACGTCGGCGGTGCGCGGCCAGTTCAAGTGCGATGCCGCATTGCGGGCCGAGGCGCTGGATCTCATCTTGCGAAAGTGAGCCCGACGCGAGTGCAGGTCATGGGGGTTGTGAACGTCACCGACGACTCCTTCTCTGACGGGGGACTGTTCCTCAACCGTGACCGCGCCGTCGAACATGGCCTGACGCTGGCTGCCGAAGGCGCAGCGATCGTCGACGTCGGCGGCGAGTCGACCCGTCCCGGCGCGACCCGCATCGACGCCCGGATCGAGTCGGCACGTGTGCTCCCTGTCATCAAAGAGCTTGCCGGGCAAGGCATCACGGTCAGCATCGACACCATGCACGCGGAGGTCGCGCAGGCGGCGCTGGAAAACGGCGCCCAGATCGTCAACGACGTGTCCGGCGGCCGCGCCGACCCGAACATGGCGCCGCTGATCGCGGATGCGAAAGTGCCGTGGGTGCTGATGCATTGGCGCTCGGTGGGCGCGGACCGACCCCACGAGGTACCGGCCTACCGGGACGTGGTCGCCGAGGTGCGCGACGAACTGCTGGCCGCAGTGGACGCCGCCGTGCACGCGGGTGTCGATCCGGCCAGGCTGGTCATCGATCCTGGCCTTGGTTTCGCCAAGACCGCAGAACACAATTGGGCGCTGCTGCGCGCACTACCCGAATTCGTCGGCACCGGCATCCCGGTGCTCGTCGGGGCGTCCCGCAAGCGTTTCCTCGGTACGTTATTGGCCGACGAGGGCGGCGAACCGCGGCCACCCGGCGGCCGGGAGACCGCCACAGCCGTGATCTCGGTGCTGGCAGGCCTGCACGGGGCGTGGGGTGTGCGGGTGCACGACGTCCGCGCCTCCGTCGACGCGTTGAAGGTGCTCGAGGCCTGGTCCGGCGGAAGCGACCGGGGGATCAGCATTGGCTGATCGAATCGAATTGCGCGGCTTGACTGTTCGCGGATATCACGGTGTGTTCGATCACGAACGACGCGACGGCCAGGACTTCGTCGTCGACATCACCGTGTGGATCGACCTGGCGACCGCAGCGGCCAGCGACGACCTTGCCGACACGCTCGACTACGGCAAGCTCGCTCAGCGGGCCGCCGACATCGTCGCCGGGCCGCCGCGCAAGCTCATCGAGACGGTCGCGGGCGCGATAGCCGACGACGTGATGGCGGACGAACGCGTACACGCCGTCGAGGTCGTCGTACACAAACCGTCGGCGCCCATTCCACTGACCTTCGCCGACGTCGCTGTGACGGCGCGACGTTCGCGGCGGGGCGGTACGGCATGACGCGAGTGGTGTTGTCGATCGGGTCGAACCTCGGTGATCGGCTGGCGCGGCTGCAGTCGGTGGTCGACGGGCTCGACGGCGCGGTGCGCGCACTCTCGCCGGTGTACGAGACGGAGGCATGGGGCGGAGTCGAGCAGGGCCCGTTCCTCAATGCGGTTCTGATCGCCGAGGATCCTGCTGTCGACTGCTACGGCTGGCTACGTCGCGCGCACGAACTCGAAGCCGCGGCTGACCGGATCCGCGCGGAGCGTTGGGGCCCGCGCACCCTCGATGTCGATCTGGTCACTTGCCATGACGGACAGCGCGAGGTGACCTCGGGCGACGATGACCTGACGCTGCCTCATCCGTCGGCGCATCTGCGGGCATTCGTGCTGATTCCCTGGTTGGCGGTGGACCCAGCTGCCACGTTGACGGTCGCGGGCGAACGGCGTCCCGTCGCGGGCTTGCTCGACCAAATGGAGCCGGCCGATCGTGACGGCGTGCGCCTTACCGAGTTGGCGCTGTGCTGATGGGACCCACCCGCAAGCGTGACCTGACGGCCGCGACGGTGCTGGGCGCCGTCGTGGGCTACATGATCGTGGTGCTGCTGTACCGCTACTTCCCGCCGATCGATGTGTGGACCGGCGTGTCACTGCTGGCTGTTGCGATCGCCGAGGCCGCGTGGGCGTTCTATGTGCGGGCCAAGATCAACGACGGCGAAATCGGTGACGCGCGCGGTTGGCTGCATCCACTGGCGGTGGCGCGGTCGGTGTTGATCGCAAAGGCGTCGGCGTGGGTCGGCGCGCTGGTGCTCGGCTGGTGGATCGCGGTACTTGTTTATCTTTTGCCGCGTCGCAGCACGCTGCGGGTGGCAGGCGAGGACACCGCCGGTTCGGTCGTTGCCGCGGCAAGCGCCCTCGCGCTGGTGGTTGCTGCGCTATGGCTTCAGCATTGCTGCAAGTCGCCACAAGAGCCTCCGGACAACGCCGACGGGGCGACCGAGTAGCTGACCCGCAGCGCCGTCGGCCGAATCGCCGAAGTGGTCGACACGCGAGATGACCTGTGGCGGGTACAGTCGCCCCATGACCGATCTGTCCCGCGGTACGCGCGCTCGGCGCAGCGGCCGCAGGCCGGGTTGGGTGCTGCTGACGGTGTTGCTGGTGCTCGCTATCGGGGCGAGTTCCGCCCTAGTGTTCACCGACCGGGTGGAGTTGCTGAAGCTGGCCGTCATCCTGGCGTTGTGGGCCGCGGTGGTGGCGGCGTTCGTGTCGGTCATCTATCGCAGACAAAGCGACGTCGAACAGGCCAAGATGCGGGATCTCAAGCTCGTCTACGACTTGCAGTTGGACCGCGAAATCTCGGCGCGGCGTGAATACGAGCTGACGGTGGAGACCCAGTTGCGCCGCGAGTTGACGTCAGAGATTCGGGCTCAGGCCGCCGATGAGGTCGCGGGCCTGCGTGCCGAATTGGCCGCGCTTCGGGCGAATTTGGAGATTCTGTTCGACGCCGACCTGTCGCACCGGCCCGCGATCGAAACCGATCGCAGCCGGGCCTACGGTGACTGGCCGCGCGGCGCAGCATCCACGGGCAGGGTAACCGCGAGCCGGATCGACACCGAGGACCGTGACGACTTCGATGCGAATACCGAGGAAAGTCCGATCATCGACGTGCCTGCCGAACCTCATCCGTCCGAGTCCGACTGGGAGCAGGCGTCGAGTTTCGGTGGTGCGCACCGCAGACCTTCGGAGACTGAGCAGGAGGAGCGAACCCATCGCGTGGAGGAGCAGCCGCGCGCGTGGGCGGCATCGTCGCCCCCTCAACCGGTCGCGCAACCGGTGCCTGAGTCCCAATTCGCTTGGCAGCCAACGCAACAGGAGGGCCTACCTGTTCCACCTGTTCCGCCTGCACCGCCGCCCCCAGCGCCTCCCGAGCCGGAGCCCGTCGCGCAGGCACCCGAGTGGCAGCCTGCGCCCGCCGAGGGCGAGTGGATACCCGCGGGCGCACCGGGCAGCAACTGGGTGTCGCCTGAGATGGCTGATTCGCCGACGTCGCCTGACATAGCTGATTCGCCGACGTCGCCTGAGGTGCCCGATTCGTCGGCGCCGCCGACGGGAGAAAACGGGTCCGCCGCCGAATACGTCGGCAGGAGAGGGGCACCCGAGCTCGCCATGCAGGCCCCGTCGGCCGAAGGCCTCCGCGGCCGCCACTCGGCGCCGCCGGACGCCGTCGATCCGGGCCGACCGCCTGCGCTACCGACCTTGGCCACCGAATCCGGAGAGTTTCCGCCGCATCCGGAGCCCGAGCAACCAGGCGAACCGCCGCCTGCCGAGCCCGAAGGCCGGCGACACCGCAGCGCCGAGGACACCGGCGGCCAGTCGGTTGCCGAACTGCTGGCGAGGCTTCAGGCCTCCCCGACCGGCGGCGGCCGTCGCAGGCGCCGCGACGAGTGAGTTAGGCTCATGGCGACCGTCCGGTACCCGCAACGCAGGACCGGAACGAAGAAACCACGACAATTTGCGAGGTCGTCTGCAATGGAGCATGTCGACGGACTGCGTCCGGCGCGGCTCACGATTGGCATCATTTCCGCTGGTCGGGTCGGCACGGCGCTGGGTTTAGCGCTGGAGCGCGCCGATCATGTGGTCGTCGCGTGCAGCGCGATTTCGCACGCGTCGCGGCAGCGCGCCGAACGCAGGCTGCCCGACACCGCCGTCCTGCCGCCAGACCAGGTCGCCGCCCGCGCCGAACTGTTGCTGCTGGCTGTCCCCGACGCTGAACTCGCAGGTCTGGTGTCGGGTCTGGCGGCCACCTCGGC
>Ga0157378_10005908_pt1 | contig 10723 bp, 12 predicted proteins | sample M65metaG_FD_115309 | JGI IMG/M metagenome (GOLD analysis project Ga0157378, IMG submission 115309) | Miscanthus rhizosphere microbial communities from Kellogg Biological Station, Michigan, USA - M6-5 metaG | ecosystem: Host-associated > Plants > Roots > Rhizosphere > Soil | place: USA: Michigan...
AAAGAACGCACTCAGGGCAGCGCCACTATTTTTCTTATGCTTATATGCATTTTTTGCAATAAGCATATGCGGGTGGGCACAGACCGCCGAGCTGTATCGTATTGATTCGCTGGAAAGGAAGTTATCAGCTGCAAAACAGGATACCAGCCGGATCAATTTACTCCTCGCGCTTTCCGAATCCATTGCCTGCACAGATACCATTGCTAAGGCCAGGTATGCAAATGAAGCTGTCTTACTGGCAGAGCACATCCATTGGCCAAAGGGGCAGATGAAAGCAAGCCGTGCACTGGGCAACATTTTTTCTGAATGTTGTTCGGACTTTACAAAGGCAATGGTCTGTTTTGAAAGTTACCGGTCGGTGGCGGAAAGCTGCGGTGACGGGAAATGTGCATCCGATGCGCTGTCGTCAATAGCCCGCATTCATTGCCTGACAGGCCGGTACGGGAAGGCGCTGGAGTATTACAAGAAAAGCCTCGAGGCTGATAACGACCCCGTTCAGCAGGTCATCAGGCTCGGGAAGATGGGCACGGTGTATCATGATATCGGCTATTATGAGAAGGCACAGGAATGTTATTCACGCGCCCTGAACACATTGGAACTCTACCTGGAACGCAACAAAAGAAAAGCTGTTGCAAACGATACGCTCATGCTGGATAATTTAATCACCAAGGTCGGCAACATATATGCTGCCACTGCGGAGTATGAAAAGGCGCTGATTATGTATCAACATGCTTTGGACATTAACAAACAGATCGGTAATAAACAATCAGAGATATTCGCACTAAAAAATATAGGGAGGGTTTACGAAATAAAGCAGGACTATGGTGCCGCCAAACGGTATTATTATGCAAGCCTGGAAGAAGCCACCCGGTATAATTTGCAGCTTGTTGAAGCAGAAATATGGAACAAGCTGGCCAATATGTACATAGAAACCGATTCGTTGCAGGCCTCCGTATCATGCTCCGAAAAGGCTTTAAAAATTCTCTCGGGTTGGGATATGAAAAAAGGGCGGCTGGATGCAAGTTTACAGCTGGCTGCCACCTATATCATTCTAGGTAAAATATCCAGGCGGCAGAAAGAAAACAATGCCGCCATCGGGTACTTTCAGAAGGCGCTGGATATCTGCTCACAGACAGGCTCATTGAACCTGAAAAGTGAGGTCTGGAAAGAACTGTGGACCACCTACAACCAGGTGAATGAATATAAAAAAGCGCTGAACGCCCACATACAATATACGGCCGCAAGGGATAGCGTTTACAACATTGAGCAAGCAAAAGAGATAACCAGGAACCTGATGCAAGAAGACTTTAATGCCAGGCAACACAGCGACAGCCTGTACCAGGCAAATGAAAAGAAATTGCTGCGCCTGGATCTGCAGAAGCAGCAAATTCTGTCATACAGTGGCCTGGCGGGCTTGTTATTGGTCATCACCCTGGCCTTCGTCATTTTTAAAAGCTACAAACATGAGAAGCGGACCAAGACCATTATTGAATTTGAAAAACAAAAATCAGACGATCTGTTGCTGAACATTTTGCCGAAGGACGTTGCCGATGAACTCAAGATAAGTGGCCGCGCACATGCGAAGGAATTTGATAACGTGACAGTAATGTTCGTTGATTTTGTGAATTTTACGGTGATTGCCGAGAAGATGGCCCCGCAGGAATTAGTTGATGAACTCGATACCTGCTTCAGGGAGTTCGACGCCATTGTCACGGGCTACAATATTGAAAAAATAAAAACCGTAGGCGATGCTTACCTCGCTGTTGCCGGTCTGCCAAGGACTGACCGCGATCACGCATCGCAGGCTATAAAGGCTGCGAAGGAAATAAAAGCGTATATGGATAAAAGACGAGCATCCGCCGGCAGCAAAATATTTGAACTTCGTATAGGTATCCATTCGGGCAGCGTTGTTGCGGGTATAGTTGGCGCCAAGAAATTTGCTTATGATATATGGGGCGACACCGTGAATACTGCTGCGCGCCTGGAGCAGAATTGTGAGCCCGGCAAAATAAATATTTCGCAAACTACCTACGACCTCGTAAAGGATCAGTTTGCATGTGTGTACCGGGGAGAAATAGGTGCAAAGAACAAAGGCCTGCTCAAGATGTATTTCGTATCCTGAGGCTGCTTAGCGAACACAAAACCCACGGCTTTGTGCCCTGCCAGGGAGGGGGTAACATCCTGAAAATGATAAAGCCCAACATCTCTGTTGAGCTTCACTGTCGGGACGACAAGATTCGAACTTGCGACCACAAGACCCCCAGCCTTGTGCGCTACCGGGCTGCGCTACGTCCCGCAACCGTATCAGGGGAAGCAAAGATAATTCAATTAGTTGGTAGAACAAATTTGCCTTTAATCCGCGGCAACAATTGTCAGACAGGCTTTTTTTCGCTCCAGCAATTTCGCAACGGCATTAACTTATTACCTTATTACCCTATTACCCTTTAAACTTTTCCACAGCCAAATTTAAATTACGGTTAATTGTGGGTTTTCACCCGCATGGGGTGAGAGCAGCAGTTTTATGTTTCATAAGTTTGATAGTACAAAAAAACAAAACAATGAAAAAGTTTCTCGTTACTTACCACGCGCCGGCCGATGCAGCGGCACAAATGGCTACCGCCACTCCTGAGCAACAAGCTGAAGGTATGAAGATGTGGACCGACTGGTTTGCAAAAGTTGGCAGTCATGTAGTGGATATGGGCGCACCGCTTGCCAATAGCCAGGCCCAAAACGCGCAAGGCAGTTTCGGTCCCAGCAGCAAGGAGTTCAGCGGCTACACCATACTACAGGCAGAAAGCATCGAAGAAGCAAAATCACTGCTGCAGGGACATCCGCATACCAGCGGCTGGAACCAGCAGGCTTCCCTGGAGATACATGAGGTAATGCCGATACCGGGGATGTAGTTTTCTTTGGGAATTTGGAATTGGGATTGGGAATGGCTCTGAAGACCCAGGGTATTATTATATGGGCCCAGCTGAGCTGGGCCCATATGTAATGCGCTAATCCTTTGTGGGGTTTCAGGTCACACCGATTAGACATTAAAATTCTGCACTAATATTTCGGGCATAGTGTCCTTAAACCATACTCTTTGTGTGCCTTGTGCCTTCCTTTGTGCCCCTTGTGGTTAGTCTATCGTGCCGGGTACTAATGTCTGAGTGGTATTATTTACGAAAGGTTGTGGGAAATCAGCTTGAGAAATTCTGAGCGGGTTTCGTTCTTCATAAACTGTCCACTGAATGCCGATGTAGTGGTGACGCTGTTTTGCTTCTGCACGCCGCGCATCATCATGCACAGATGCTGAGCCTCTATCACCACACCTACACCCAGCGGATTGAGGGTTTCCTGTATCACGTCCAGTATCTGGTGGGTCATGCGCTCCTGCACCTGCAGCCGGCGGGAGAAGCACTCTACCACATGGGCTATCTTGCTCAGGCCCGTGATAATGCCATTAGGTATGTAGGCCACATGCGCCTTGCCAAAGAAGGGCAGCATATGGTGCTCGCACAGGGAGTACAGCTCTATGTTTTTCACCAGCACCATCTCGCTATACGACTCATGAAACTTGGCCGAGTTAAGAATATCCGCTGCGTTCATATGGTAGCCCTGGGTGATGAACTGCATGGCCTTGGCCACACGCTCAGGTGTTTTCACCAGGCCCTCACGCTCCGGGTCTTCGCCTATATCCGTGAGTATGGCGCGGTAGTGGTCCTTGAGTGAGGAGGTGATATCCTCGTCGTACGATTCGTGTTTATGGTATGCCAAAGTGTGTGATTTGCAATTTTATCAACCGGCCTTCACCGGTATCAACCAAAATATTCTACGTATATGCGCGGTGTCTCGATGAGCTTTACGCAATGCAGCAGCACGTTATCTTTCTCTATGTGGGGCTTCAGCTCATTCCATATGCCCATGGCAAAGTTTTCGGCACTGGTGAATTTGCCCTTCATAAAATCCACGTCGAGGTTAAGGTTGCGATGATCCACCTTTTCTACGATCACATCCTGTATGAGGGAACCAAGGGTTTTAGCATTGTAGATAAAACCGGTCTCGGGATTGGGCGTGCCCTTGATGGTGACATGCAGTTCGTAGTTGTGCCCGTGCCAGTTCTCGTTGGCGCACTTGCCATATACTTCTTTGTTCTGCTCCACGCTCCAGTTCTCGTTATACAACTTGTGCGCCGCATTAAAGTGTTCCACCCTCGTCAGATATACCATTTCTCTTAATTGTAGCGCAAAATTAGGGCTACCAGCCCGTTCTGACAAACCATGCGTTAAAAAGATGCCGTATAGGGGTATATGAATTAATGATTGATTTTTTTGTAACCCCCTTATCTTGCAGCATGCAATTGTTGATCATAGCGGCCACAGGGGCTGAAATAGGTCCGTTCATGGCATCGCCTGCCGCGCAGAAAGCCGATGTGCTGATAACGGGTGCGGGCATGGTGGCCGCCACTTATGCACTCACCCGCAGATTGGCTGAGCGCCGCTATGACCTGGTGGTGCAGGCGGGTATAGGCGGCAGCTTCGACCCTGCACTGAAGCCAGGCGACGTGGTGCGCATAACCAGCGACTGTTTTGGAGATATGGGCGCCGAGGACCATGAACACTTCTTAGACATAAATGAACTGGGCTTTGAGACGGGGCACGGGCAGTTATTCAAGGAGAGCAGATTAGTAGCGCCCACGTTGCCGAATGTGGCTGTTGAGCTACCCGGCACAACAGGCCTTACGGTGAACACCGTAAGCGGCAACACGCCAACCATAATGCGGCGCGCCGAAAAATATGGCTGCCAGGTGGAGAGTATGGAGGGGGCGGCATTTCACTTTGTGTGCCTGAGCGAGGATGTGCCCTTTGTACAGGTGCGGGCTATATCAAACTACGTGACACCGCGCGATAAAAGCCAATGGCAGATGAAGGAGGCTATCATAAACCTGAACAAATGGCTGGTGGCGTTTGTGGAAGGGTATTATGCGAGAGCGCAGAAAAGAAAAGATTAATTTCATTGCCGATTAACAACCAATTAGATATTTACTAAATTTACGCAAAAGGTATTTAATGGCTGACTCAAACCCCAAACGCCTGCGAATAATAATCGTGTTGGTATTGATCCTCGTTGCCGGCATAGCAGTCTGGTACTTTACCCGTCCAAAGCCCTCGGATGCTAATGCCGCGCTTGAAAAGGAGATATCAGACATTCAGAAAATGCGCGACAGCCTGAAGCAGGACATCGGCAGGCTGGAGGCGCACTCCCAGCAGCTTGAGGACTCGATAGCACAGGTACGCAAACATATGGCCGGCGTGGATAGCCAGCTTGTAGTAGCCAGGAAGCAATATGCCAATGCCAAGCAGACGGCGACGGCTGTTACGACCGTGCATACCAATTTCCGGAAAGAAGTGGAATATGAGGAGGCGCACCCGGCATACAGGGATGGAGACACTTTGCTTATCTCACTCAAAAAGAACCTGAACAAATGAAACACACCCTGATCATTTTACTGCTGCTGTTCATTGCAGGCGCAGGCTATGCCCAGACCAGCGACTACCCGCGTTTTTATACCGACAGCGCCGGCAACCGCTGCGTGGTCTTTACCCTGGCGCAGGCACAGAAGGTGGACAACGACATGGAGTTGCTGAAGATGTACCGCGTGCTGGACACATCGGCAGAAAAAGCCATCAAGAGCTGGAAAGCCGCAGTAGCCGCAGGCGATAAGAACATTGCAGACCTGAATTTCAAAGTGACGGACCTGATGAGGATAGGCGTGTTGCAGGACGAAAATGTGCGAACGCTGCACCAGGAGATCGTGCGCTACAGAGCCAGTGACAGCCTCGCCAACCGGCAACTGGCCGATGAGAAAAAAGTGAGCAAGAACCTGAAAAAAGCAATAGGAAAGCAGAAGAAGCTAAAGTGGCTTGGGTTTGGCGCCGGAGCTGTGGGGATCATTGTGGCAATATTGATAGCGTTGTAAGTGCTCGCCCCGAAAGGGAGATGTAGCGCAGGCGCGAAAACTCACTAAATTCTTGAAATCGGAAGAGTGGTAATACCGATTTGACACCAAAAATGCACTTTTATTTCTTGGCAAAAACGAGCCTTGTGTGCTTCCTTCGTGCCTCCTTTGTGCCCTTTGTGCCCCTTGTGTTTATTATTCTTTTTAGCGCACTTTCAAAGTCCAAGTGGTATAACTACCGTTTAGGCAGCACATAGAAATGCCCTTCGGTGACAAATTCGTCATTAATGAATAGCCGGACACGCCAACGCCCGGTGATGACAGGCATATTGATCCAGGGCCAGATATGGGTGTGCCAGCGCTCATCGGGCATGACAAAGTCGTATTTGCGGTAAATGTGGCCACTGGGCTTATACCATTCCGCCCGGGCCGTTTTGCCTTTCATGCGGCCATGCGTGAACACCCAAAATTCGATCGTAGTGTCCTGGCCGATATAGAAAGTATCTCTGACAAGATAGTGCTCTGAAAGGGAGTCATAGTTACGACGATAGGGTGCAAAGCCCTGCTCAATGACATATTGTGCAGTGTCGTATGCCGGCTGGTTGAGCCACATGGACTCCCGCTCATTGCAGGGCCCTGCGAATGGATCCACGACGTGATCGTCGCTATCCCTGACCTCGAAGTGCAGGTGCGGGGCTGACGAAAAACCGGAAGAACCCACCTTGCCAATGGGCTGCCCGGCCTTTACGCTATCACCCATCTTTACCATAAGCGAGTTTTTCATCAGGTGGAGGTAATAGCTTACGAATCCATCCTTGTGCAGTATGCCGATGCGATTGGCCGGCAGGCCCTTTATCCAGCGTTTGTTGCGGTCGTACTCGCCGTCGTGGGTCTTTATCACTATGCCATCTGCCGCGGCATATACATACACACCGCTATCCATAGTTTTGAAGCTGCGGATAAGCATGTCTGCACCGTTGTGGCCATCATAGGTTTTGGTGCCGCAGAAGCCGTCGCGGATGCCTTTTGTAGTGTCGTGGTCTACGTAGTTGTCGATGAAGAAATCATGGCCCTGGGTGCCTTTTAGGGGCATGGCGAATCGGAGTGGTTGTGCGGTGGAGGTGCTCCACAGATAAAGCATGAAGAAGAATGGAATTGTCCTGACCAAAGCCATCTGATTGAACGTAGTTTCCAAGTTACAAATAAGTGCAATAAGACCCGCGAAATTTGTAAATTTGGATAAAAGAACAAGTATGAAAGGAGTCAGTTTCGTATTGAACGATAAGAATGAGAAAGTAGCAGTTCAGATAGATATGAAAACGCTTCACCGGCACCAGGAGGAAATTGAAGACCTGCTGGATGTGATCATTGCAGAGGACAGAAAGGAAGATGAAGACGTGAGCTGGGAACATGCTAAACTGGAGCTAAAAAAGGCTGGTAAGCTTTGAAATATACTATCATAATAAAGCGTGAAGCATTGAAGGAACTTGCGCAGTTGCCCAAGCCTGCATCAGTTGCACTCACAGCGGCCATAGAGACCCTGGCGGAAAATCCAAGACCGCAAGGCTGCAAGAAACTAAAGGGCTCGAAAGAAAACTTATGGAGGGTGCGTGTGGGCAACTACAGAATCATTTACCTGATCGATGATGTAATCAGAATCGTCAATGTGCGGACGGTGGGGAATCGAAAGGATGTTTATTGATTGGTTACAGTGAACTACTTTACGAGCATTTCAGTAAAGTAAAGTGAAAAAGAGAACAGCAGCATCAGACAAGATTTATGCGAATCAAAGTCTGGAAAAAATAGAGAACCTGGGCATTTTATGTGCGATCCTTATGCTTCGTCCATTCTTAGCTACAAGTACGGCTCTTCCGGGCCAATCTGAAATCCTGGGTGAATCGAGGACTTTGACATCTACATCTGCAAATAAGAATCCAATGTACCAGTCTGTCTTTGACTCGGTAAAGCAAAAAGCTTTGGGATTAATGGAATTGAAACGGTATGCGAGGACGCTGTCTGTATTGCCGAAATCTTGGTCAAGCAGTTCGTAAATCAATTTGTTTTTATCTCCCCGTACCTGGCCATATCCATTCTCTATGATGAATTGCTCCGCGATTCTGACTGCCTGGTCCCTCCCTACCATCTGTGGCGCGTCCTGAAATGAGGAAAATGCGCAAGCGACAATGCATAGCACACCTAGATATAATATCCGAACAAACGAGAACATGTATTGTAATCTAAAGGTACCAATTGTAATCGTGGAAATCAACCTTGGATCACTGGATGCGTGCTTTTGTCATTTCGTATGGACAACGCGCTTCTCCCTACCTTTGCCCCATGAAACTCACACTCGGCTTCAGTCCGTGCCCGAATGATACCTTTATTTTTGATGCCATGGTGAATGGGAAGATAGATACCACGGGGCTGTCGTTTGACTATGTGATGGAGGATGTGGAGACGCTGAATCTGTGGGCTACGCAAGGCAAACTAGATGTGACTAAGCTGAGCTACAATACTTTTATCCGTACGGTGAATAGATATGCCGTTCCGCATAGCGGTAGCGCACTTTATGCCCCTCGAAAGGGCTCGCTGCAGAATTCTCCTTGGGCACAGCAAACTAAACGGCTGTGCGGCGCATATATAAGTATGCCATGCACAAAAAAGCGGCCGCTATATTAGTATGAACGTTACGTGGTCAAAAGAAACGATGCAATGTACAGACGTCGCAGAAAGGTCAAATTGTGCAGTACATAGTTTGCTCTATTTACCCGCACAATGGAGATCGCGCCCAACAAGCATAACATACATGGCGTTAGTGTTTTGCCTGCTGCTTATGAGCATTACCCTGCGGGCGCAACTGACGTATGCGGCGAAAGCACGGTCGCTGATACAGGTGTGGGGATTGCTTAAGTACCATCATCCGGCAGTAACAGGCGGCAAGCTGGACTGGGACGATGCTTTCCAGCGGCAGTATGAACCAGTGATGGCGGCAAAGACGAAGCAGGAACTGGATGAGCTCTACACGAAATGGATACAAAGCCTCGGACCAATTGGGCAGCCGCGCATCGTGCCAGCGACGGAGAAGAATGCCAACCTCACAAATGAGTGGCTATCGGATACCGCATTGTACACCCGTGAACTAAGCGCGTGGCTGGCGAGGGTGCTCAATGCAAAGAGCCGGAAAAACTGGTATGCGCACACACGGCTATCGCGGAAGTCTACACCCAGGAACATACCCTACTTTGACCATGAGCTGGTTTATAAGGATTCTGTATACCCCGGCCCCGCCATGCGACTGCTGGCGATGGCGCGGTACTGGAATGTGATCCAATACCTGTATCCGTATAAATTCCTGTTGCGGGAACAGTGGGACAAAGTGGCTGAAGAGATGGCGCCTGCATTTATACATGCTGCTGATACGGTGTCCTACCACCTGGCCATGCAGCAACTTGTGGTGAAGATACAAGATAACCATGCCTACTTTAACACCCGGTATACGCTGCAGCGCGCAGGCGTTTTCTGGCCGGCATTTTATCTGGCATTCGCTGGCGACACAGCAGTTGTGGCCGGGTACTGGCCGGATTCGCTGGCCACCCTGGATGATATACGGAAGGGAGATATTGTATTGGCGATAGATGGCAGGCGAATAATCGATATCCTGCATGCAAATGCAGATTGGATCACAGGCGGCAATGAGGTTGCCAGGAAGCGCAATGCACATCTGTTATTGAACGGCGATGCGGATACGTGTGTACTAACTATCGTCAGAGATGGACAGCCGATGAAGCAAACCGTGCACCGTTACCGCATGCTGCCTGTGGTGCAACCTGCTACCGCGACTAAGGAGCGCAGCAGCCGCATAATAGACGACAGCATTGGCTATGTGGACATGGGAAGGCTGCAACCTAAGGAAGTGAAGCGTACGATGCGGGCTTTAGATGATAAAAAGGCCATCATTTTTGACCTGAGGAAATACCCCAACTGGACAATCTATAAAGTGACCAAATACCTGATGCCTGAGCGCACGGGTTTTGCGGTATTTACCATGCCGGTGACAAAAAATGCCGGTGGTTTTAAGGCGATGAAGCCCACCAAATGCGGCAAGCGCAATGCCGGCTACTACAAGGGGCGGGTGGTGATACTGATGGATGAGCACACACAAAGCCGTGCAGAGTTTACCGCAATGGCGCTGCGCAAAGCGCCACAGGCGGTGACCATAGGCCGCCCCACAGCGGGAGCAGATGGCGATGTGCGCAATGTGCCGCTGCCGGGGAACCTGCATACCTGGATATCGGGATATGGGGTGTATGATGTAAACGGCAGTTGCCCCCAGATAAGCGGACTGGAACCAGATATAGTGGTGCCCGCTACAGTGGCTGCTATGAGCGGAAAGAGGGATGATGTGCTGGAACGGGCTTTGCAATATGTGAAGACAGGGATGTGAGGGCGGGTGAGCGAAAAATTGTCTGAACACCTGATTTTACTGATATATCTGATGCACCTGAAATGATTGGTGAATGATTGCAGGTATCCTGAAAAACCAAGACCCACAAAGGAGCGAGGACATCATTCGGCGGTAGAGTTGCTTCATCAGTCTGGAGACTGACTTCCGCGCGTCCGTAGCCGGGAGACCACTGACAACAGGGGAAGATGCTAAAAGGGAACTCCTGCATAGCTATCTGAAATCGCTGTTATAGGGCAACAATGGTTTGTAACTCTTATATCGAATGAACATATCACTGACGTTGTACTTCTTTTGATAAAGCACCTTTCGGTTAC
>Ga0157378_10005909_pt1 | contig 10722 bp, 9 predicted proteins | sample M65metaG_FD_115309 | JGI IMG/M metagenome (GOLD analysis project Ga0157378, IMG submission 115309) | Miscanthus rhizosphere microbial communities from Kellogg Biological Station, Michigan, USA - M6-5 metaG | ecosystem: Host-associated > Plants > Roots > Rhizosphere > Soil | place: USA: Michigan...
CTAGAACTCGAGTATCGAATTCTAAATAGCCCACGAGCTTCCAAGGTCGTTCCGCTTTTGTACTAATCATCTCACCAGCATTGTGTCGCTTAAGACGACCTATGACATGGTTACATTGACCGCAATAATATCTATCGGTTATGCAACTTTGCAAGGGGTAAGTGTAATATGACATAAAAAAAAGCCCGCCTGAGCGAGCTTTAGTTTTGTCGGGAGGACAGGATTCGAACCTGCGACCCCCTGGTCCCAAACCAGGTATTCTACCGGGCTGAACTACCTCCCGAAACTATTCCAAAATCAACATTCAACTCCAATGAGAGCGGTAAGAAGGGATGCGATCCGCCTGACGCGGAAAAGTTTAACCAATACGACGATTTAATCGTGCAATTTACGATGCCATTCCCAATACTGCTCTCAACTAACTTATGCGGTGAGGGAGGGATTCGAACCCTCGGTACAGTTTAACCCGTACGACAGTTTAGCAAACTGTTGATTTCAGCCACTCATCCACCTCACCAGATGACTGAAAAATATTTTCTCCAAAGGCTTGATCGCGCCGCAAATGAGCGGGATTGATTTCAGCCCCCACTTATCCACCTCACCTTACCCCTTTTTAAAGGACGGCAAAAATAGGATGAATGAAGCTAAAACCAAAAAGAAATTGGCCGCAAAAAACAGGAGTCATTCACTTGGGGAGGAATGCTCGAAGTCTATAACAAAAAAGATAGAGAGGTATCTTACCTCTCTATCATTACATCTCAGGCTATCACATAGCCCATTTAGGGTACGTATAACTGAGTACTGCCTACTAAGAAATCTCCAATGATGATTACAGTGCTCCCAGGATGTGATTCAGTATATTAATAATCGCAATGATTGATCCCGGACCGTCCAATAAATGCGTAATGGTGCACAATAGATTGCCCAACAAATTGCCTGGGCCAGCATCCGCCGTAATATCCAATACTACTTCATCAAGATGAACGACTAATCCCAACAAATTAAGGTCTAATGGCCCTAAGTCAAGGTGAAGGATGTCGCAACTACTACTAATTTGAGATACTGGCAACTGCACTTGTTGACTCGTAACTGTACCAATTGTATTACCTGCAAGATCAGTCAACGTACCTGTTAGCGAACCAACAGCATAAATTTGCCTGCCTACTCTGGTAAATTGAATGACGTCAAGCGTCCCGTTAAATACCCCAGTAGCAAAAGTTCCTGCCACGGGTATATCTTGCGTTGGATTGGCTGGTGCCATCTTAGTTGAATCCTTCCGGGTTATTCCTGCAGCGGTTACCGAGGTAGATAGCACCACACTAACAGCCATTAGGGCGAACAATAACAGATATTTTTTCATACAAGAGTGTTTAATAGTAAAAAAAATTATTTCTCGAGCGCTCTCGCTGTCAAACCCAACATCCGTGCCTCGAGACAGATAATTGATTTGCCAATTCAATTTGATTAAACACCGATAGCTTTCATGTAGTTTTTGATCGGCTGCCGATATTGCTTCGGAATTCCACATGCTGTATTGGAAAAAAAACTAACGCCTGTTTGCGTAGTGTGCTACGTTTTGTGGAATCACTCCCCACTGTAATCCTCTAACAATCATTCGTTCCTATTAGGCACCCTCTTTGTTCTGGGTAAAGAAAATACCATATCCTATGCCAATGGATCAAATATTTTGTGAGATCGACCTTGATGAAGAATCATCTTTCCACCTACTGTGTCAGTTGTTAGGTGGTACGTGTAGCCAGGATGCAATCCACTTTGACAATCATATCCTACAGGGAGAGATCATTAAAAGCAGATTAAATCAAGATATTTCCATTCGCAAATGGAAATGCACTCCCCATCAAAGAATAGTGCTACGCAAAATGGGTAAGCCACTGCGGGAAGAGAAAGAATTCCATTTGTTTTATTTTCTTCAACCGGCCACTTGTTACCTCAAAAGCTTAAACAGAAAATTGAAAATAAAGCGATCGCGTAATAATATTTTATTCTCCTTACCATCAAGCATTGACTTCCATCTGATACCAAAAGAACCTTTCCACCTATTCGAAATTAGTTTCACGTCTTCCTGGTTAAGCAAGCAATTGAGTAATGCATCGGCTGATATTAAATTATCGATTATTGATTATATCGAAGAAAGCACAAAAAGAATATCTATTGAGCCTTTTACAGTAGAGGAATACAAAATCTTACATGAATTGGAAACTTGCCTTCTCGGAGGAAACGAGGATGATTTCTTTTTGCTTTCGAGAGCTTACAATCTGATGATGCATTTTTTCACCAAGATCATTAACAGAGGATCGATTGCGGTTGTGCATAGTGGTGTTCACTACGACCAGATTATCGAAGCGGAAGCATTCATCATGAAGGAAATTAAAAAGGCACCGGCCATCGAAAGGATAGCGTCGAAGGTTAATATGAGCGTCCCCTCCCTGGTTCGCAAGTTCCGGCTCATTCATGGCAAAAGTATTTATGAATATTATATCGCAAAAAAGATGGGGCTTGCAAGAAAAATGATCTGCGAATATGGTGTTCCCATAAGAGAAGCCGCGCAAATCCTGGGCTATAATCAACCTAGCGCTTTCATAGAAACATTCAACAAGCAATTTGGATACACTCCAGGCCACCTTAAACTAATGAGTAAAAAGTTCTCATTTTTTTGATCATCTTAATCCTATCCAATATGAAAATGAAACCAGATCCGCAGCGAATTCCGCTTGAAACCCTTACCACCTTTTTTGATGAGAAAAGTGATAACCTTTTCCTGTTAAAAGCTTCCGTTGGAAGCGGGTGTGTTCAAAGGTTTGAACTTGATCGCGGATTAGAAGCCAGATTTTGGATGTGCAGGTTTGACGAGCAGATGGAATTAATTGGAAACGTTCAGCCGGAATATAGAAGCAGGTATTTTACATTAATCTGTTTTGAAGACACCTCCGACCTTCGTTTGTGTATGTCAGATAGTTCACTAAGCGAAAATATCTTCTGGGACACTATTTTTCTATCAGCTAATTTCCGGTACGGGATCATTATTCCTCCGAATATAGAGACGAGGTGCGTAAGTATAAGCTTCACCAATACATGGTTTCGTCATAACGTGCTTGATTGTAATCATCGATTTCAACCACTCAAGCAGCAATTGGAGGCTATCAGGTCGTTCTCTGTTTTAGGAAGAATGAGCGCGACAGAAAAAAAATTAATTGAAGATTTGCTCAATACGGATTGGAAGAAATCATTTGGAACATTTTACATAAAGGCAGCTGTGGTAAAAATCTTAATCGATGTCCTCCATCGGATAAATGAACGCGAAAGCTTGAGCATTAATCAGGTTTGCCTTGAAAAACACATTCCTGAATTGGAAAAATATATTAGATAGTCAAGGTGCCAGCCGCGATTTTCATTGCCTATCCCGCACCACCTTAAAGTCATCAAACCACCTCAATGATTCGTCTTCAACATCTACGTGTTCAACTTTGGCAGACGGCGGCCCCTCATAGCACCAATCAATAAACTGCTGTACGATTCCGTCCTCCGCGGTAGCAATGATCTCAACGTTGCCGTCTGGCAAATTCCTGACCTGGCCCTTGATGAGTAGTTCATCGGCCAGCGATTTAGCTTGATTCCTGAAGTTCACTCCCTGCACTTTTCCTCGAACAGTGATTTTTTTTGTAACCATACACTGCAGTTAAAAATTAAAAAAGGTCCTGCGACTAGCAGAACCTTTTTCAAAAATAGTTTTTTTTATCATTACATAGCGGCCAGTTGCACCTTTTGCTGTAATTCCATCACGTTGTCCCTGAATAATCCATCTGTGTCCATTAGGTCTTTCACCGTTTGACATGAATGGATTACGGTGGTGTGGTCACGACCGCCGAAATGTTCACCTATAGTTTTAAGAGAATTCTTGGTAAATGCTTTGGCAAGATACATGGTGATTTGGCGGGCTTGAACAATTTCGCGCTTACGTGTCTTCTGCAGTAGTTTTTCGTATGGCACATCGAAGTACTCGCACACCATTTTTTGAATGGTTTCGATGGTAATTTCCTTACTGCTGGTTTTCACGAAATTCCGCAACACTTTTTTAGCTAGGTCTAAGTCAATTTCCCTCTTATTTAGCGAAGATTGTGCCAACAATGAAATGAGTGCTCCTTCCAATTCCCGCACGTTGCTATTGATATTATAAGCCAGGTACTTGATCACTTCCTTCGGCATTTCAACCCCGTCGTTCTTCATCTTGCGCTCCAAAATTTCAATTCTCGTTTCATAATCAGGAATCGACAGGTCGGCACTCAAGCCCCATCTGAAGCGGCTAAGCAATCGCTCCTGAACACCTTCCAGATCTTTTGGCGATTTATCCGAAGTGAGAATAAGCTGCTTACCACTTTGGTGAAGGTGATTAAATATGGCGAAGAATGCGTCTTGCGACTTTTCAGCCCGGTTGAAGAACTGGACGTCATCAATAATCAATACGTCAACCAATTGGTAAAAGTGGATGAAATCGTTGATAGCGTTGTTGCGACTATGATCCTGGAATTGATTAATGAATTTTTCAGAGCTCACATATAACACCACTTTGTTCGAAAACGATCGCTTCGTTTCATTTCCAATTGATTGGGCAAGATGGGTTTTGCCTAATCCCACGCCACCATAAATGACTAATGGATTAAATGAATTAGCGCCGGGTTTTTCAGCCACGGTTTTCCCTGCTCTGCGAGCCACACGGTTACAATCGCCCTCAATAAATGAATCAAACGTATAGTTTGGATTCAGTTGCGGATCGATCTGCATTTTTTTCAGACCGGGAATGACAAATGGGTTCTTTACGGGGTTATGAATAATGAGCGGAAAGTCCATCTCATTATTAGCATATGATTTATAACCATGAGCAGGTACATCCATAGTTAGGGGCTTGTTATTGTGATTACCGCTGTCAACCATGATCCGGTATTCCAACCTCGCTTCCTTACCCAAAACTCTTCTCAATGTTTTCGCAAGGAGGTTGACATAATGTTCTTCAAGGTACTCGTAAAAAAACTGGGAAGGTACCTGGATCACTAAAACGTTGTCTTTTACTTCAACTGGCTTAATTGGTTCGAACCACGTTTTGAAATGCTGCCATTCAACTATATCCTTTATTATATCCAGACATTCAATCCAAATCTTATCAAACGTTTTAGTCATCAGTCAACAAGCAGTTTTATATAGTGAGTTAGATCATTATTTGTTTCCGGAAATTTTTCCAGCGATCACTGGAAAAATTTTGTGTGGGGGGACGAATATCAAAAGTTTTTCGTTGAAAAAAAAATTTTTATTCACCACTTTTTTTGCCAATAACATCTCATTGGCAAATCGCAAAAATTTTTTGATTTTCTTGTCACAAAACAAGCGCTGGTATTGAGCGATCTCAATTCCGATACCATTAGTTAAAAAGAAATTACGGATTTTTTTTTATTCTTTTTTTTTTCGAAAAGAAATAAGTAGTGTGAGTAAAAATTTGTAAATCCAGAGGTAGTAACCGGGCACGGGAGAATGGAAAAATTCTATTAATGAGCCTTTTCTCATATTAGCTTGCGATGCAATTGAAGATACAACTATTTTGATACCATAAAACAGTTTTAGAAAATAAATATCACCGCGATCAGGACGAATTTTTTTTAAATACTTTAAGCAATGAAAAACAACGTTTAAATTTTGGGAACTGCGATTTATTTGCAGATAACGGGCACAGAAAATAGATTTTGATTTATTATGAGCGAAGTTTTTCTTTGCATGTAAACAACTGACTAATGAAAAAACTAACTGCCGTTTTTATAACGCTGATTTTCGCATATACGGGATTTAGCCAGGGATATTTCAGGATTCATGCTGGCCCCGTTTTCAATTACCTGGATGCAGAAGGAGACGCAACATTCTCCAATGTCCACACCGGCGTAACTTTTGGCGTTGGATATGAAATGGTAGCTGCTAAAAATTTTTCCATCCAGCCTGAACTTAATTATATCCATCTCTCCGCCGAAGAGAATGTCACCAACGCAACCCTCGATTTCAATTATATACAATTGCCTGTATTGTTAAAAGCAGTGAATTCAAAAAGAACTTTCAGCTTTTATGTTGGACCTCAGTTTTCATTTCTTACCAAGGCAAATATCAAAATGTCAGGCACCAATAGTGACATTAAAAATGATCTTACACAAAATGATTTCAGCGGCCTCCTTGGACTGGAATACGTTACGCCTATTAACCTTACCATTAATGCCAGGTTTACACAAGGTTTTTCCAACGTGTATAAAGCGGAGTTCAACAGTGATATCAAAACTCGTCACCAAATTTTTGCGGTCACGGTAGGATACATCTTTAATAAGAAGAAATAATTTTTGGCGACGCTAAGCCAAGCCTTCGGGGCTTTTTGACAATTGTAATAGTTCCAACAAACACCTTTAACGAATCCCAACTCAGGATATCTATTTTTGCTTGTATATGCAGTTAGATATCTCACTCAGGATATTGCCTTCTGAAGCAGCGGATGAAACGGCTATTAAAGAATATCTCGCAGCGGCTGCCGCAAAACCGGTAAAAGATATCAAGGGCTTTCATATCATAAAGCGCTCTATTGATGCGAGAGCAAAAATTACCTGGATCAATCTAACCTGCAAGGCTTTTATTGATGAACCATTCAAGCGTCGGAGCATTCAAACTTTCCATTTCCGGGACGTTCACCGATCTCCAAGCCAAATTATAATTGTAGGTGCAGGGCCCGCGGGTTTGTTTGCCGCATTGAAATTAATTGAGAAAGGAATAAAGCCAATTGTATTGGAACGAGGCAAACAGGTTCGCGCGAGAAGAAGAGACCTTGCTGCACTGAATAAAGAAGGGATAGTTAACCCCGAAAGCAATTATTGTTTTGGAGAAGGAGGAGCGGGAACATACAGCGATGGAAAGCTATATACGCGAAGTACCAAAAGAGGTGATGTTGGGCAAATCCTCAACCTCTTCGTTCATTTCGGTGCAGAAGAAAATATACTGTATGACGCCCATCCTCACATAGGAACAAACAAGTTGCCGCAAATCATTACGGCAATGCGCGATAAAATTATTGAGTGCGGGGGTGAATGCAGGTTCGAGCATAAAGTGACCGACCTTGTAATTAAGAATCACTCGATAGCAGGTGTTGAGGTAAATAATGAAGAAACCCTCCACGGCTCTGCAGTTATCTTAGCAACAGGTCATTCGGCCAGGGACATTTTTAAACTCCTGCATCAGAAAAAAATTCTCATCGAGCCGAAACCATTTGCTCTCGGTGTTCGCGTAGAACACCCTCAGTATATCATCGATAGTATCCAATACCGTTGTTCGCCGAGAGGCGCATACCTGCCGCCCGCTTCTTACAGCCTCGTTGAACAAGTCAATGACAGAGGAGTATTTTCTTTTTGCATGTGTCCGGGAGGCATCATTGCACCTGCAGCAACAAATGCAAATGAATTAGTGGTGAACGGATGGAGCCCTTCAAAAAGAAACAATCCCTTTGCCAATAGCGGCATTGTGGTGAGCATTGAACTAAAAGACACACACTCTTTCAATAAATACGGTCCGCTCGCCGGAATATATTTTCAGCAACAGGTAGAACAAAAAGCATTTCATGCTGGAGGTGGTCAATTAGTGGCGCCGGCGCAACGGATACAGGATTTTATTGACAACAAGATCTCGTCATCACTCCCATCTTGTTCTTATTTACCTGGCATTGCCAGCGCGGACCTCAAACAAGTGCTTCCCCCATTCGTTCATCAACAATTGAAGGCTGGCTTCAAGGAATTTGGTAAGAAAATGAAAGGCTGGCTCACAAGCGAAGCAATTGCCGTAGCAACAGAATCAAGGACATCCTCTCCCGTCCGGATTCCAAGAAAAACAGATACGCTTGAACATCCGCATGTGAAGGGCCTGTACCCTTGCGGAGAAGGCGCAGGATATGCGGGAGGAATTGTGAGTGCTGCCATGGATGGGCAAAGAGTTGCAGAACGGATTGCTGCAACCGTGACGAAGGTTAATCAGTAAACACAATCTTCTTTACGAGCAACATACTATCCCTGATCAATTCATTTTTCTTGAACGATTTTAATTCCCTTTTGCATTGCTTCTTTTCTTTTTTAGAAAGTGCAACGTCCAGTTTCGGGCTACCCGCATCGAGCCAGGCCGTGTAAATAAAATCTGCTATCAAATCGGCGGAAGCAATCAGTTGATCGTTGATGCTCGACCCTAGTAGTTTATTATATGCATTGGCAAATTCAGGGGAATATGTTTTGACTTCCCTGCCTCTTCTCATTTGAACACGATATTTTGTACTGTCTACAAAATTTTTAGAGGCTTCCTTTTCTTGTGCAAAAACATCATGTAGTAAACTGAAAGAATGTTGCAAGGTGGCCCAGATCTGTTCTTCGGGATGGTCAAGGTATCGCGCTTTATGCTTGCTGCTTAATTGATAGTTGTCCAATCCCAGTTCCGGTATCATCGATTCCCATAAACTATGCAAACCCTTCTGGTTAGTAAGTTGCCCATCGTAGTTGACCGAGGTATGCAAAGGCACATGCGCGTCACCAATATAGTGACCGAGGTCGGTCGCATAAAATAAAATGCTGTCAGCACTTTTGTTTCTGAATGCGGTGGTAAGAGAATCTTTCACCATCATGATGAGGTAAGGAAGATATCCGTACTTAAGCAAGCTATCTTTTGAATACTTTGCCACTGCCTGTTCCCAATTCCTGGGCATCTTCCAGGCGGCTGAATCACCATAAATTTCGAAATCAATAAAATGCTTGGTCGCTTCTGTAGAATCAACATTTCTTCGCTGATCAGGCCGGGGCGCATTTCTTACCACATACTCCTCATTCTTGAAGAAGAAAGGCCGAAGTTTGCCTGGCAGTTCATAAATGGCAAGTTGTCCCACTGTCCGATGCACCAGGAATCCCCAACTACCGCATACCATTGAAATAAGCACTAAACCGCCGAAATAAATAAGCAGCCTACCCTTCTTCATTGATTAAATTTTGCGTCGAAATTGAAGAAAAAAAGATTGCCGGTGAAACATTTTGTCAACTTCCCTACTAATAAGTAATTCGTAACTTATGTTCGCTCCTGATTAAATTCAAAACCCTGTTATAACATTGCTACATGAGTATTCTGGACGTTCAACATCTGAAAAAATATTACGCTACCCAAAAAGCGGTAGATGATATCAGTTTTACACTCGAAGAAGGAAGCATATTTGGTCTTCTAGGGCCGAACGGGGCTGGCAAGACCACCCTCATTCGTATGGTGACTGGAATTTTTTATCCCGATGATGGCAACATCCTTTTCCAGGGAAAAAAATTTGACGCCAGTAACGATGTCTTGCGCATTGGCTATATGCCGGAAGAACGAGGCTTATACAAGAAAATGAAAATTGGCGAACAAGCCGTATACCTTGCCCGACTGAAGGGACTGAGTAAATCAGATGCAACTGACAGAGTAAAACGATGGTTTGTAAAATTTGGAATGGAGAGTTGGTGGAATAAGAAAGTGGAAGACCTCAGCAAGGGTATGAGCCAGAAACTTCAATTTGTTACCACTGTTTTGCACGAACCAAAATTGATTGTGCTGGACGAACCTTTTAGTGGACTGGATCCGGTGAATGCAAACCTCATTAAGGACGAAATCTTCAACCTTGCAAAAAAAGGCTCGAGTATTATTTTCAGTACGCACCGCATGGAGCAGGTGGAAGAAATCTGTGATCATATCATATTGGTGAATAAAGGCAAAAAAATTCTTGACGGCGGCGTTTATCAGGTCAAACAGCAATTCAAGGAAAATCTTTTCCGCATTGGCTTTGATGGCATGCCCGCAACATACTTGTCAAAGGCATTTGAGGTGATCACAAAAGAAGATCACTCGCTCATAGTAAAGATCAATGAAGGGTATAAATCCAATGATGTGCTTCAATACTTCATTCAGCAGGATGTGAACGTCACAGCATATAATGAAATGCTTCCTTCTTTGAATGAAATTTTTATTAAGCTGGTGGAAGGCACAGCCCTTAGTCGCCAGTTTCAATCCCTAACCGCATAAAACTTCTTCGAATGAATAAGATCTGGCTCATTATACAAAGAGAATATCTCACCAGGGTCAGGAAGCGCTCCTTCCTCCTGACCACGATATTAGTGCCCCTCATCATTGTTGCATTCTATGCGGTTATCATTGCCATCGCTATCAGTGATTCCAGCAAAACGGATAAGGTGGCCGTGATAGATGAGGCAAATCTTTTTGAAGGCAATATGCCGGCTGACGACGAAAAGAACCGAAACATTGAATTCCATTTTATTAAAAACGAAACGGAAGAAACCTTTAAAACAAAATATCAAAAAGAAGGGTATTCTATCTTTTTATATATTCCAAAACTTCAACTGCAACAGCCGACTGGAATCGCACTTCACAGCAAGTCGGCAGTAAGCCTGGCTACCAAAAGCAGAATAGAAAAAACAGTAAATAAAGCCATTGAGAATAAAAGGTTGCTCAGTGAAAACATCGATCCAAAAAAATATCAGTCCATAAAGTCCGATGTTGATATCCCAACTAAGATTGATTCAGAAGGCGGTGAAAAAAGAAGTGTTGAGGGTGTAGCATATGGCGTTTCATTCGCTGCTGGAATTCTCATCTATATCGTATTATTAATTTATGGCAGTA
>Ga0157378_10005911_pt1 | contig 10722 bp, 7 predicted proteins | sample M65metaG_FD_115309 | JGI IMG/M metagenome (GOLD analysis project Ga0157378, IMG submission 115309) | Miscanthus rhizosphere microbial communities from Kellogg Biological Station, Michigan, USA - M6-5 metaG | ecosystem: Host-associated > Plants > Roots > Rhizosphere > Soil | place: USA: Michigan...
TAGAAGTCGAACTGCGCGCCGATACGAACTTGTCTCGGACTGACGATGCCGGCGGGCAGCTGCCAGGCGGGTCCGAAGGTCGTATTGATCGCGGTGATCGCGTTGTTGTTGAACGCGTTGAACAGGTCGAGCATCACCTGGAAGCGGTAGCGCTGTACCTGGATGTTCTTCGCCAGCCGGACATCGAACAGATGGCGCATCGGAATCCACTGCGCACCAGGCTCGATGAGCGCCACGGTCTTGGTCTGCGTCGCACCCGCCGCGAGGGGCCGTCCGAGCGCGGGCGTCACGAGCGCGCCGGGAGCGGCCCACGACGCGGTGACCGCCGGTCCCGCGAGCCCCTGATACACCACGGAGAGCTGGACGTCGAGCGGCAGGATGTACGAGCCGTTGAGTTTGAGATCCGGCCTGTAACCCGTGTTGGTTTCACAGAACCGAATCTCAGGGCTGTCGACCACATCGCAGCCATACGCGTACACGTTCTGCAGATTGATGCCGCCCGTGAGGAATGCGCCGTGCGGCAGCCGCAGGTTCACGCTGACCTCGTAGCCCTTGGTGATGTCCTCGCGCCCGCGTCCTGTGCCCAGGTCGGTGTTGAACGTGTTGTAGTTCTGCACCTGACCGAGGAACGCGGGCTTGATATCGAAGAGGCCGCACTGCTGCTGCCCACCACCGCCCGGCAGACGGGCATCGATCGGCGACGTCAGGCAGAACGGCCCGTCGAAGCTTGCCGAGGTGATGCGAAGGTTGTCGTTCAAGCGCTGATTGCCGAGCGAACGGCGATACCACAGTACGGTCAGTCCGACGCGCGGGAACAGCTCCTGCTGAACGGAGAGATTGGTCTCCCACGCGAATCCGCGATGTCCGAATCCACCGAGAACATTTGGATCGAAGAGAGTTCCGGGCACGGACGTTCCGAACAGAAGGTTCGTGCTGGGACCGAGCTCATCCGACTGCACCGAGCCATCGGCGTTGAAAATCGTCAGGTCCCCATTGCGGTCGTTCCACGATCGTGTGTCCGTCGTGGCAATCGTGCGGATCGGATTCGCAGAACCGGTCAGATTCACGGTCTCGCCCGCGACGTATCTCGCCACGGCCGCCTTGACCGCGGTCTTCCCGTTGCCGAACAGATCGTAGGCGCCGGCGAGCCGCGGTGAGATGTCCTTGAAGCTCAGCACATCCTGCTTGCTGAACGTAAGCGATCGTAACCAGACTGTTCCAGGAAGGACCTGATCGGGAACGCTCGAACCCAGGTAGTCGTAGCGAACGCCGCCAAAGAGCGAGAGACGCTTGTAGGTCCAGCGGTCCTGCGCAAACAGCCCGAGATCCGCGTTGACGTCTTCGATCTCGTTGCCGGGCAGCGTCGGCTGCACGCTGTTGGGCACGCCGTTGAAGAACCGGAGCACGACGTTGCCGACCACCGCGGTCGGGCGGTAGTACTCGCCGTTGAACAGGGCGAATCCGGCCTTGAACGAGTGCGACCCCGTGACATAGCTCGCGGCGCTTCGCAATTCCCAGGAATGGGAGATGTTCCCGTCGCTGACGGAGGCGAGATCGACCAGCGTTCCGGTATTCAGGTTCAGAATCGCGTAATCGGAGGGACGTGTCGTCGGCAATCCAGGATCCTGAACATACCGTCCCGACCAAGGCGCGGCCGCGCCTCGATAGTCATTGAGGACCGACGCCTTCGCCTTCAAAAACGACGTCTCGAGCAGCAGCCGCGAGGTCTGCGTGCGTGACCAGCGAACTCCGACCTGTTGATTATTCGGAGCGTTCAATTCAAGCGTGGCCTCCGGTGGCGGCGTGATGAACAGCAGCGGTGAATAGAAGTACGGCGTCTGCGACGTCGTCCAGTCATAGAAGCCCGAGACTTTGTCTTTCGGGGTCACTTGCGCGGTCAGGCGCTGCGTGTAGTTGTACGCGTGCTGAGAATTGACACCGGGATTGGTCGACGCCACGTAACGGAACGGCGAGGGATCGGCGTCGAAGAAGCTGCCGAGGACCTGGCTCGCGCTTTCGTTGTAGCGGAACGTCGATTGAAACCACAGTCGATCGCGGACGAGGGGTCCACCCACGGTCGGGTTGATGTCGAACAACTTGATCTGCTTCGGCGGCTCGGTCAGACCCAGCCCGCGTAATGCGTCATCGAGGTTGCTGCCCTGCCAGCCGTTCCTGCTGTACGTCGTGAAGAGGGACGCCTTGAACGTATTGCCGCCGTCCTTCGGGATGAGATTGATGCGCAGACCCGGCTGTCCGACTTCGGCGGAATCGATCGACGTGGAGAAACTGAACTCCTGATACATGCTGCCCTGGGACGGCGCGGTGGTGAGGCTCGGGCCGGCGCCGATCATCTGCGTGTTCCGCATGCCGTCGACCATCGTCAGCGAGTCCTGCGACCCGCGGAATGCGCTCCCGAAGAACCCGGGGGTCACGCCGGGAATCGTCTGCATCAGGGCCGCAGGCGTGCGTCCGGTCGGCAGCGCGTCCATCTGGTCGCGCGAGTAGATCGTCGGCTTGGCGACGTTCTGCACGTCGACCACCGGCGACGCCGCGGCGACCGTGACGACCTCCTGTACTCTCCCGACGCCGAGCTCCGCGTTGACCTGCGCGGTGAAATCACTCGTGAGCACGATGTTCTCGCGCTTGACGGTGTTGAAGCCGTTGAGCGTGAAGGTGACGGTGTACGTGCCGGGCCGCAGGTTGACGATCGAGTAACGGCCGTCGCTGTTGGTGACCACCGTCCGCGACTGCTCGATCAGCGCGGGACTCGCCGCTTCGACGGTCACGCCGGGGACGATCGCGCCGCTCGTATCGGTGACGCTTCCGGCGATCGTCTGACTCCACGCGGATGACGGAAGAAGGAACAACACGCCGACGATCTGCGCCCACAACCGAATGCGACGACTCATTGAACGTCCTCCATCTCAGGATGATGAAACGGACGCTAGGCTACTCTCCGCATTCGCATTGTCAACGCGTTTTTGCTCGCGCTAAACCGTCCCTGCTGTCACGAGTTCCGTCCCGCGTCGCCACGTTTCATCCCAGACGCTTTGTCGCGGCGCGATCTCGCGCGTATATCAGTCCACGCATCCGGGCATCGTTCACTCTTCGCCGATGGAGTCGAGTATGAAACGCGCGCTCTTGGTTCTCAGCATCGCGGCCGCCCTCGCCGGAGGCGTGTTCGCCGCTCGACATTCGATGTCGGCAGCCGCAAGGGCACCACTGTCGGCCGCGCAGCACTACGACGAGGGCGCGCTGTCGAAGCCGACCCATCGCGTGCGGATCGAAAACGACGTGCGCGTCCCGATGCGCGACGGCGTCACGGTCTCCGTCGACATCTACAGACCCGACGAACCGGGCCGCTTCCCTGCCATCCTCGTCCGCACGCCCTACAACAACAACACCGACGTGGCCGTCGCGCAGAGCCGGTGGTTTGCGGAGCGCGGCTATGCCGTCATTCAGGGCGATGTCCGGGGCAAGTTCGATTCCGCCGGCGACTTTTACCCGTTCCGCCACGAGCCCGACGACGGCTTCGACACCGACGAGTGGATCGGCCGCCAGCCATGGTTCAACGGCCGGCTCGGGACGATGGGCGGGTCGTATGTGGGATACACGCAATGGAGCCAGGCGCTCGCCGGCAGCCGATTTCTGAAGGCGATGGCGCCAACGGTCACGACGCCGGATACGTACGGCAACTGGTTCTACACAAACGGCGCGTTGAACTACGCATTCGCGCTCTCATGGGGCGCGGTCTCGATCGACGGCCGCGTCGCCCAATACACGGGAGCGTACGACTGGCCGAACGTGTATCGACATCTTCCGATCGTCGATTCGCCCTCGGCCGCCGGCCACCGCGCTCCGCATTATCACGACTGGGTGTCCCATCCCAGTCGCGACGCGTTCTGGAAGACGGTCAGCCACGAGGATCAATATGCCTCGATCGCGGTGCCGGTTTTCACTGTGGATGGCTGGTACGACATCTTCCTGCGGGGAGCGCTGCAGGACCAGCTCGCGGTCAGCGCGAAGGGCAAAACCCAGGACGCCCGCAAAGGAAAACGCATCATGATCGGTCCGTGGGTGCACGGCACTGGACGCCGGAACAATGTGCCGGCGGGCCAGGTGGTGCCCCCAGGCGCGACGGACTTCGGGCCGGCTGCGGAAGTGGATCTGCAGCGGGTGTACCTGCGGTGGTTCGATTACTGGCTCAAAGGACTCGACAACGGCGTGCTGGACGAGCCTCCGGTGAAGATTTTTGTCATGGGCGAGAACTACTGGAGATTCGAACACGAATGGCCGCTGGCGCGAACCCAGTACACGAAGTACTACCTCTCGAGCGGAGGGCACGCGAACTCGTCCCGCGGTGACGGACGGCTCTCCACCAGGCCACCTGAGGGAGCATCGACCGATTCATTCAAGTACGATCCCGGCAATCCCGTTCCGACCCTGGGCGGCAACGTCTGCTGCGCCGCAACGGTACCGACTGGTCCATGGGATCAACGGTCCGCGGAACAGCGCGACGATGTCCTGGTCTTCACGTCCGACCAGCTGAAGGAGCCGATCGAAGTGACGGGACCCGTCGCGATGAAGCTCTATGCCACGTCGACAGCGCCGGACACCGACTGGACGGCGAAGCTCGTGGACATTGGACCGGACGGCGTTGCCCGAAACGTGCAGGACGGCATCGTGCGCGCCCGCTATCGCGACGCTGACACCAGGACGGCCACGCTTCTCGAGCCGGGACGCGTCTATGAGTACACCATTGACATGTGGGCCACGAGCAATACGTTCTTGGCGGGACATCGCATCCGCCTCGAAGTGTCGAGCAGCAACTTCCCGAGATTCGACCGCAATCTCAATACTGGCGAGGATCCGGCGACCGCGACGCGGATGCAGGTCGCCACTCAGACAGTTCAACACAGCACGCAGTACCCGTCGCATGTCGTGCTTCCTGTGATTCCCCGCCCGGCTCAGACAGCTCAGCGATGAGAGGAGACGTTCGATGAAGACTGTTGCAGCGATTTCACTGGCTGGCGCGATCGCCATTGCCATCACCGCCGCCATCCACGCGCAGGATCAGGATCCCTTCAGCGGCACATGGAAACTGAACATCGCGAAATCGATGATGGTGTCCCCGGGCACCGCGTCGAAGAGCGAAACGGTCGTCTACCGGCACGTCAACGGCGAGGAAATTTACGCGTCCGACGCGGTGACGGCGAAAGATGAGAAAGAGCATACCGACTATCGTGGGAAATACGACGGACCGTACGGAACAATCAAAGTCACCATCGACGGGAAGGTCACGCAGAATGGTCCGCTTCAGCTGCGCCAGCTCGATCCACGCACGCGACTTCGCGTCGCGATGCGTCCGGATGGCGCTCTGAATGGCATCATTGTTCGTCGACTGGCGGCCGACGGTAAGAGCATCACCTCGAGCATCCTGCGATTCGAGCCGGACGGGAAGGTATCCGTCTTCGAAACAAGATACTTCGAGCGGCAGTGATGGGGGCGTGGGAGCGCGCGCAGGCAGGAGTGAACCACACGTAATACACACGCGGCATTTCGGCCGGTGTGTTTGGATCAATGTTTATCGGGAAAAAAGGTTGGTTGCGGGGGCGGGATTTGAACCCGCGACCTTTGGGTTATGAGCCCAACGAGCTACCGGACTGCTCCACCCCGCGTCAGGGAAAATCCGATCTTATCCCACATGTAAGACGTCAGCAAGCAGGACTATGATCAACGCATCGCTGCCCTCCCCACGTTCTCCGACATTGAAGCCGCGGCGTCGCGGCTGAAAGGCGTCGCTCACCGCACGCCGGTCGTCACCTCGCGCTCGGCGGACGAACGCACGGGCGCCACGCTGTTCTTCAAGTGCGAAAACCTCCAGCGCGCCGGCGCCTTCAAGTTTCGCGGCGCGTACAACGCGATGGCGTCGCTCACGCTCGATGAGCGCCACCGCGGCGTCGTCGCCTTCTCCTCCGGCAACCACGCCGCCGCGATTGCGCTGGCCGGACAGCTACTGAACGTCCCGCGCGTCATCGTCATGCCCGACGACGCGCCGTCGGTGAAGCGCGCGGCCGCCGAAGGCTACGGCGCCGAAATCATCACGTACGACCGCGATCGCGACGACCGCGAAGCCATCGGCCGCCGGCTGGCGAAAGAACGCGGCCTCGCCCTCATCCCGCCGTACGACGATGCGAACGTCATCGCGGGACAGGGGACGGCGGCGCGCGAGCTGTTTGAAGACGTCGGAGATCTCGATCTGCTGCTCGTCCCGTGCGGCGGCGGCGGGCTCCTTGCCGGCTGCGCCCTGGCGGCGGCGACGCTCTCGCCGTCGTGCCGCGTCGTCGGCGTCGAGCCCTCGGCGGGAGATGACGCGACGCGATCGTTCCGCTCGAAGACGCTCCAGTCGGTCCACAATCCACTGACGGTGGCCGACGGCGCCAGGACGTCGTCGATGAGCGAGATGACGTTCGCGCTGATGCTCGCGCTCGTCTCCGACATGGCGACCGTCGACGACCGGCCGCTGCTCGACGCGATGTTCTACCTCTGGGAACGCCTGAAACTCGTCGTCGAGCCGACGGCCGCGCTGGGCGCCGCGGCGGCGTTCGACGGCGCGGTGCCGGTCAGCGGCAAACGGGTCGGAATCGTGTTGACCGCCGGCAACGTCGATCTCTCACAGATGGCCCGATGGATCGCCGCGCGATAACCTGGGGCGGCAGCGCCCTCCTCATCTGGCTGGTCTACCTGGTCGTGCGGCCGTTCTTCACACCGCTCGGGTGGGCCGCCATTCTCGCCATCGTGTCGTACCCCGTCTACGAGCGCCTGACACGGCGCGGCATGTCGACGAGCACCGCCGCCGGACTGACGACGGCCGGCGTCACGATCGTCATCATCGCGCCCGCGGTGGCGCTGGCCATCGCCTTCGTGCGCGAAGCCCTCGACATGGCGAACAACCTCCAGACGGCGATCACCGACGGCCGGCTGTCGTGGGTGCAGGACTGGTGGAAGAACTTCAGCGCGCGGTATCCGTTTACGTCGCAGCTCGACGTCGGGACGATCAGCACCGACGGACTTCGCCAGGGCGCGGGGTTCGTCATCGCGCAGGCGGGATCGATCTTCTCGAACGTCGCGGAGTTCTTCCTCGACCTCGCGCTGTCCCTCTTCGCGACGTTCTTCCTGCTGCGTGACGGCGACGACATCATGCGCACCATCCGGCGGCTGCTGCCGATGGAGCCGCCGCAACGCGAGGCGCTGATTTCGCGGACGCGCGATCTCATCTGGGCGGGCGTGCTGTCGTCGGCGGCGGTTGCCGGTCTGCAGGGCGTCCTCGGCGGCATCGCGTTCGCCATCGTCGGCATCTCGGGGGCCGTGTTCTGGGGCGTGCTGATGGCGTTCTTCTGCCTGCTGCCGTTCGGCGCGTGGGTGATCTGGCTGCCGGCCGCGGTCATCCTCGCGTTCGACGGCCACATGACGCGCGCGCTGATCCTCGGCGGCCTCGGCATCGGCGCCGTCAGCACCGCCGACAACGTGCTGCGGCCGTGGATGCTCAGCGGCCGCGTGCACATCAACGGCCTCGTCATCTTCGTCAGTCTCCTCGGCGGCCTCGCCGTCTTCGGCCTGCTCGGCATCGTCCTCGGCCCGGTGCTGGTCGCGACCGCGCTCAGCCTGCTGAATGAATACCTGAATCACGCCGACGCCGGCCCTGAAAGGGCCGGCCCACGATGACTCGAGTCATCAAACACCTCGTCCTCGCGCTCGCGCTGATCACTCTTGGTCCGCCTGAAGGCGGACACTACCTGGGAATCGGCGCGCGCTCCCTGCGGGCGCAGCAGGACGATCCCGGATCGCCGCGGCGGCAGGCGCAGCTCACGCTGCTGCAGATCAACGACGTGTACAGCACGGTGCCCATCAACGACGCCGGCGGACTGGCGCGCGTCGCGACGGTGAAACAGCGGCTGTCCGCGGAGAAGCACCCAGTGCTGATGCTGCTCGCCGGCGACTTCCTGTCGCCGTCGGTGGCCTCGTCGGTGTTCAAGGGCGAGCAGATGGTCGCGACGCTGAACGCCGCGGGCCTCGACTACGCGACGTTCGGCAACCACGAGTTCGACTTCGGCATCGACGTCCTGAAACAGCGCATGGCGGAGTCGACGTTCACCTGGGTCGTGTCGAACGTCGTGGACGCGAAGACCGGCGGCGCGATCGGCAAGGCGAAGCCGTACGTCGTCCGCGACATCGGCGGGCTGAAGGTCGGCATCATCGGCCTCTGCATCACGACGGCGGCGATCGCGCCGGCCTGGCAGGGGCAGTTCAAGTTCGTCGACCCAGTCGCCGCCGCCGTGCGCTATCTGCCGGCGCTCAGGCGTGAAGGCGCCACGGTCATCGTCGCGCTCACACACCTCGATTTCGCGGCCGATCGCTCGCTCGCGCAGAAGCTCCCGCAGATCGACATCATCGTCGGCGGGCACGAGCACTTCCCCATCACCGAGGCGGAGGGACGCGTGCTCATCAGCAAGGCCGGATCGGACGCGAAGTTCGCGGCGAGAATCGACGTCAGCCGCCGGCCGGGACCAGCGAACACGATCGAGCGGTTCTTCGAGCTGATTCCGATTACCAGCGCGATTCCGGACGACCCGAAGACGGCGTCGGTTGCGGCGAGCTACGAAACGCGGCTCGGACGCGAGCTCGACGTCGTCATCGGCAATTCGACCGCGGATCTCGACGCCACCAACGAACGCCTGATTCACGAGACGGCCCTCGGCAACCTGATCGCCGACGCGCTGCGCGAGGACACCAAGGCGGACGTCGGGCTGTCGAACGCCGGAGGCGCGCGCGGCAGCCGCGTCTACCCCGCCGGGCCGGTGACGCGGCGGACGCTCTTGAGCATCCATCCGTTCGGCAACATCGCGTGCAAGATCGCCGTCAGCGGACGCGTGCTGCTGCAGGCGCTCAACCACGGCGTGTCCGGATTGCCCATCGGCAACGGCCGCTTCCCGCAGGTCTCCGGCATCACGATGACCGTCGATCCGAAGGCGCCCGAGGCGATGCGTGTCAGCAAGGTCCGCGTCAACGGCGCGCCGCTCGACCTCGAGAAGACGTATACCGTCGCGCTTCCCGATTTCGTCATGGGCGGCGGCGACGGCTACGCGATGTTTCCCGGACAGAAAGTCCTCGTCGACGCGCAGTCGGGCGAGCTCATCGTCACCGCGCTCGAGAAATTCATCGCCGCGCGCGGCACCGTGTCGCCGAAGATCGAGGGGCGGATCACGATCACGCCGTAACCCCCGCGATCCCAACCGTCTTCCGCGATCTCACCCATATTCCGCGATCTCACCCGTATTCCGCGATCCCAGTAGTAGCCGCAGACCTTCAGGTCTGCGGTCCGCAGCGTCCGTGATAATCTTTTCGCCGTATGCGTATTCGCGCAGCCGTCGTTTTCCTCGCCGTCGGATTGTCGGCAGCGGCGCTGGCGCAGCAGAAGGCGCCGATTCTCAAAGCGCCGACCGAGGCCGACTGGGCCGCGCTCGCGAAGCTTCCGGATTTCACCGGCGTGTGGGAGCAGACGTTCGGCCCGCCTCCGGGCCGCGCGGGCGCGACAAATCCACCCTCCGGCGCACGCGGTGGCGCACCGGCCGCAGGCGCGGGGGCGCCCGCACGCGGCGGCGCGCCGGCAGCGGGTCGAGGCCGCGGCGCATTCGCCGGCCCGCAGCTGACGCCGGCGTACGAGGAAAAGCGCCGCGCGATCATGGCGAAAGGCGCCGAAGACAAAGAGACGGCCAACTGCCTGCCGCCCGGCATGCCCGGCATCATGGGCCAGCCGTACCCGATGGAGTTCCTGCTCACGCCCGGCCAGGTGACGATCGTGATCGAGGCGTACTCGCAGGTCCGCCACATCTACACCGACGGCCGTCCGCTCCCCGAGGATCCCGACGAGAAGTTTTTCGGCACGTCGATCGGCCATTGGGACAACGGGACGCTCGTCGCCGAAACGGTCGGCTTCTCCCCGCTGACCGAGCTCGCGGCGAACACGCCCCACAGCGGCAAGATGAAGATCGCCGAACGCTTCAGGCTCACCGACCCCGACACGATGTCGATCGAAACGACGATCACCGATCCCGACGCGCTCGCCGCGCCGTACACGTCCACGCGGACGCTGCGCCGGCACCGGGCGTGGACGATCGCCGAATACGTCTGCGAAGAGAACAACCGCAACTCCGTCGACGCCGGCGGCAAGGCCGGCATCAACATCAAGAAGTAGCGTGAAGGTGAATATGAACATCTCCGCATCTGGTCGTTTGGTCATTGCCGCGCTGGCGGTCTTTACGGCGACTGCTTCGCTGCACGCGCATCACTCGTTCGCGGCCTTCGACATGTCGAAGGAGCAGACGATCACCGGCGTGGTCAGCCGGTTCGACTGGACCAACCCGCACACGTTTATCTGGGTGGACGTGACCAACGACAAGGGCGCCGTGGAGAACTGGGGCATCGAGGGAATGAGCCCCAACTTCCTCGGCCGCCGCGGCTGGTCGAAGACGTCGGTCAAGCCGGGCGACAAAATCACCGTGTCAGTGCGCCCGCTGAAAGAAGGCAAGACCGGCGGGATGTTCATCCGCGCGCAGATTGGGGATCGCGTGCTGCTGCCGGGCGGGGCGCCGACCGACGAGCGCTAGGCCTTCGATCGCGTCCGCCGTCAGGCGGCCGGTTTGCCCTTCCAGTTCAGAATCA
>Ga0157378_10005917_pt1 | contig 10716 bp, 9 predicted proteins | sample M65metaG_FD_115309 | JGI IMG/M metagenome (GOLD analysis project Ga0157378, IMG submission 115309) | Miscanthus rhizosphere microbial communities from Kellogg Biological Station, Michigan, USA - M6-5 metaG | ecosystem: Host-associated > Plants > Roots > Rhizosphere > Soil | place: USA: Michigan...
GGGCGGCGCGCTCGGAAAATATTTATTTCCTCCATGGGAAAGGGCAGGAAACACTCCATCCTCATTTTACTTTTCATGGCTTCCGGTTTATAAAAATATCAGGCTATTCGGGCGATCTGAAAAATGATGACCTCAGTGCCGTAGTCCTTCATTCCGACATGGATACAACCGGATTCTTTTCGTGTTCCAACCCGCTCCTGAACCAGCTGCAACACAATATCCGTTGGGGACAGAAAGGGAATTTCCTGGATGTTCCCACGGACTGTCCCCAGCGTGATGAACGTTTGGGATGGACAGGCGACGCGCAGGCATTCTCGGCCACGGCTGCATTTAATATGGGCGTTCATAATTTTTTTGCAAAATGGCTTAAAGACGTTTCCGCCGACCAGGGAATTGACGGTATGGTGCCATTTGTCGTGCCGAATGTGCTTGGCCCCCAGGCGGGTGGTTCTGCGGGCTGGGCGGATGTTTCCACGATCATACCCTGGAATATGTGGCTTGCCTACGGTGATATAAAGATCCTTTCGGATCAGTATCCGGGTATGAAAGCCTGGGTTGAATTCATGCATAAGCACAGCACAGATGATTTGTGGAATACCGGTTTTCACTTCGGAGACTGGCTTTTCTACCGGCCCTTCGACGACAATGACGGAAGGTCGGCGGTTACCGATAAATATCTGATCGCCCAATGCTTTTATGCGCATTCTACACAACTGCTTATCAACGCGGCCGGCAGACTGAACAAGACTGATGACATTGCTTATTATACAGCTCTTCTGAATAAGATAAAAGCAGCATTTGTCCGTGAATACCTGACACCTTCCGGAAGGCTTGTATCGGGCACGCAGACCGCTTATACGCTGGCCCTGCAGTTTGACCTTCTCCCGGAAAATCTGAGGGAGCAGGCCGCGCGGAGACTGGCAGAAAATATCCGTGATTATAATGATCATATCACGACGGGATTCCTGGGTACGCCTTATATATGTCATGTTCTTTCGCGTTATGGCTATGATTCTCTGGCTTACCGTCTCTTATTGCAGGATACCTATCCTTCCTGGCTCTATCCGGTAAAAATGGGCGCCACCACGATATGGGAAAGATGGGACGGACAAAAGCCGGACAGCAGTTTTCAAACCCCCTCGATGAATTCGTTTAATCACTATGCTTACGGAGCGATTGGTGACTGGATGTACCGAAACATAGCCGGGTTACAAATGGACGAACAGGAGGGTGCCGGCTACAAAAAGATCATCATCAAGCCTTGTTTAAGCGAAAAACTGGATTATGCCGACTGCAGCCTGGAATCCGTCTATGGAACCATATCCGTGCAATGGAGAAAAAAAGACGGCAAATTGAATTTACTCCTGAGGATACCGCCGAATACAACGGCAAAAATCTATTTACCGGCAATGACCCTGCAATCGGTCATGGAAAACGGCCGGCCATTAGGGGAGCAAAAGGATATTGCATTGTCAGAAACGAAAGACAAACTGGTGATTTTAGAAACCGGTTCCGGCGTCTATCAGTTTTCCTCCGATATTCCGAAATAGCTGCCGGAACTGTTGCATGTTATTTATTGGGATGCTGGCAGATTTTCCAGTACTCGAAAATAGTTTTCAACTGATCCCTGATCTCGGGGTAACTGTTTCCCTTCCTGAAAAAACCCTGAACCGTAAGGTGGAGATAAGCTTCGAGCACGAATTTTTTTTCTGAAGAAGTACTGTAAAAAATAAAGGGAATCGATTTTTTCCTTAATGCCTCGTGGGCATCCAGTTTCTTTTTGAATTCCAGTCCGCTCATACCGGGCAGGTTGACGTCACTTATGATTACAAAGGGCTGTTCCGGCGAGCTGACAAGAAAATGATAAGCATCTTCAGGACGGGGAAACTGAATAACTTTGTTCGACACGGCCAACCCCTTTAAAATCTCATTAAAAATTTCAACGTCTTCCGGGTCGTCCTCTACAAGAATAATCGGACCTGAATTCATGAGGGTCTTATTTGTGAGAATTAAAGTTATCGAAATTAAACCTGGATCCGGAATGGCTGTTCATTCGTGCTATCGGCTCTCTGCCACACCCACATAGGAATCGGCTGTGCCATAGTACATAAACCATTTTCCCTTATAGTATACCAGCCCCTCCGAAAATGTTGTGCCGGCCTTATACTGGCCACTCATTTCATGAGGCAGATCTGGCTTTAACAGGGGCATTTCAGGTCTGCTGATAACCGTTTGCATATCCTTCGGATCAAACAATACCGTGCCAACCGAATAAGTTCCCCGGGGCAACGAGGGATCCGCAGTCGCCCCTTCGGCATTCTTCCCGTTATACATCAGCCAGATGCCTTTATCGGTAATCAGGGCGGGAGGCCCGCATTCATTGAGGTCACTGTCAAACCGTCCGGGCCTTGTGGTGATGATCGTTTTAGGATTGCCTCCGGAATCAAGCAATGGATACCAGTCATACAGATTTTCAGACCAGGCGAGGTTGACGAATTTTTCACCCCAGTACATCCAATACTTTCCATCAATTTTTGCGAGCACCGGCTGGTCTCCTTTCATCCGGGTGATCATCGAAGCCGATTTGGTTGCCGTGTCCAGGAATTTTCCGTTATAGGCTTTCGCAAAGGCCGGACCTTTTTTTGTCCAATGGAAAAGATCATTGGAAAAAGCGATGGAGAGACGGGGCAGCTTGTAGTTCCAGGATGTATAGGCCATGATATACAGTCCGTCCTCTGTCTGCACCACCCTCGGGTCTTCGCAGCCCCCCGGGTAGTCATAGATTTGAAAGCTGTCTTTTGCCGGATACAGAACCGGCGTTTCGAAAGATTTAAAATGTATGCCGTCTTCGGTGACGGATACACCTATGCGGGAAGTGCGTCCTCCAAGTGCCGCGGCCGGATTGTCTTCGCATCGCGAAAGAACATAAATCTTTCCATCCCGCACAACCGCTGCCGGATTAAATACGTCTGCCCTTTTCCAATGCACGGTTTCGTTTTTAAGCGAATCAAAAAATACCGCGGCAGAATCCCTGCGGAGAACCGGATAGTCAACGGGCTTATAAAAAGCAGAGAGTTTATCTGTGGGATTTTCTGTTTCACGGCATGCACCAAAGCACAGGATACCGGGAAGAAGCAAGGGAAGCAATTTTGATTTCATATGGAATTCCTCCTGGCTGAACTGTCGGCAGGCGAAGCCTTATCTTTGTTTTTATGGATCAGCCTGCCGTCAGAATGGGTGAATACAATCTCCTTAAAGTTATAAAAGTAAAGGATATGGGCGTGTTTATGGACGACGGCGGGGATGGAATTCTTATGCCTAAGCGCTTTGTCCCCGCAGGCACAAAGAAAGGGGATGAGATCCGGGTATTCCTGTATCATGACGGAGAAGGCCGGCCGATCGCGACCACACAGCAACCCCTCGGCACTCTGGGCGATATCGTAATCCTTCGTGCGGTCAGCACGACACCGCAGGGCGCGTTTCTCGACTGGGGACTGATGAAGGATCTTTTCATCCCCAAATCAGCCATGATAAGCTTTATCCAGCCGGGAGGCGAGTACCTGGTGAAGATTGTAAAAGATGAACTGACAGGAAGAATAGCCGCCACGGAGAAGCTGGAAAAATATCTTTCCAATGAAACGCTTACTGTAAAAGAAATGGATGAGGTGGATATTCTGGTTTACCGGCCCACAGACCTGGGATATGAAGTGATCATCAACAATCAGCATAAAGGCATCCTGCACAGTAATGAAATTTACAGACCGGTCGGGGTAGGTGACCGGTTTCGGGGATTTATAAAGAACATCCTTCCTGAAAATAAGATCAATGTGGCTGCCGGTAAACCGGGTTACCAGCGCGTGGAAGATGAAGCAGAAAAGATCATGAGGTTATTGCGCGAGCATGACGGATACCTGCCCTACCACGACAAGTCATCGCCGGAAGAAATCTATTCTTTTTTTCATATCAGTAAGAAGACTTTTAAAATGACCCTGGGGAACCTGTACAAACAGAAACAGATCGTCTTCACCAAAACAGGCATCCAGCTCAACAAAGAAGCCTGACCGGCGAAGTATCAGGCTTCATTCCTTTCAGCTGTACAATTCATTCTTAAGGAAAGCATTTCTGAATTTTCCATTCGGGTCATAGTGACGGGCGAGTGTTTTAAAGTCTTCCAGTTTTTCATACCGGCTTTGCAGCGTTGCGGGTGCCATAGTAAACAATTTTCCCCAATGGGGCCGCGGCTGGTAGGGGCTGAGCAGTTCTTCAATTCTGGGCAGTAATTTTTTTACAGCGTCCCAGTCCTGCTTCCATGTAAAATGAATGGCCACGGAATCACGGTCACGGCAGGGGCTTAGCCAGAAGCCGTCAGCGGCAATGGTGCGGATCTCGGTGATGAATAAGTGGGGTCCGATTTCCTTGCCGATGGACTGAATGGCCATAATGGCTTCCACGGCATTTTTTCTCCCGATAAAATATTCTGACTGTAATTCCTTTCCGCTGCTTGGCGTGAACCCCATTTTGAAATGAGGCAGTCTTTCATACCAGGGACCTTCCACGCCCATCTGGGGAGTACAGTTTTCGGCCGACAGTTCAATGATGGGATGCAGGTCCTTGTCGGCTGCCCGGGCTCCATAAAATTCCGAAAGGCCGCGGCTTTTCATCTCCGGGTTGACTTTTTGCTTTATCCAGACTTCATTCACCGAATCCGATTGCCAGTCGGTGAACAGGCTCACGCTATATCCGGCGGAGACAATTTCTTCAAAGTGGTCTTTGAGTTGGGAAAGAGGCAGATGAATAAATACCTGCTGTTGCATGGAGTAAGTGGGTTCTATGTCCAGCGTAAGCCGGGTGAGCATTCCCAGGGCACCCAGCGACACCACGGCGCCGTCAAATTCATTACGGTTTTTTTCCCTGCTTAGTTCAACGACTGTTCCGTCGGCAATGACCATCTGCAATCCCCTGACCGAAGTGGAAAGATTCCCGTTTTTTACGCCGGAGCCATGGGTAGCGGTTATGATGCTTCCGCCCACAGAAATATGAGGCAGGGATGCAAGATTATGTAAGGCAAATCCTTTTTGATGAAGATAAGGCGCCAGCGCGCCATAGGTGATGCCTGCTTCCACGGTTACCGTTTTTTGGACAGTATCCAGGGAAAGAATATTGTTCATCTTATTGGATGAAACGAGGTTGTCGCTGCTGTCGGCAATGGTGTTGAAGCAATGCCTCGTGCCCAGGCCCCGCATGCGGTCGCACTGTTTTACCTGGGACTGCATCTCCGATAGTGTTTTAGGATAAAACACCCTGTTGGTGCTGTAGGTGATATTTCCGGCCCAGTTCTGTAATCTATCCTGAAACGGGTAATCAGACAGCGAAGGAAGCAGGGGGGAGGCGGCAAATAAAGATCCCATTTGAATAAAGGTTTTTCTTTTCATGACGTTATTTTAAGTTTTACTTCTTCCGGACTTCAACCTTCCAGTCGCTTCCGCTGGAAACCTGGTATGTCTTTGCAAAATCGCCCTGATTCAGAGCAAAGGAAAGCTGCAGCAGACTGTTGAGGTATGCCAGCGGTTTCCCCTTTTCCACAGCGCCGAATGTCTGGCCGTAAGGCATGTCACCCGAATATACTCTTTCCTTGCTGTGATAAATGTCTACTTGCAGCCTGTCACCGAATTTCAGCCCCAGGCTGTTGAACAGTGACGCGTCTATATTGGTCCATACATTTCCATATTGTATGTCGAGGATCGGGATGGTACCTTTCAGCCGGTCATTTTCCCTGACGGCTTTCTGGTAGGAAATCTCCACCACGGCCGGAGGAAGTTTTGGACCTACCTGATCATAGCGGATCAGGCCCGCAGCAAGGCGTGCAGCTGTGTAAGCATATACATCGCGTCCGTGAAAAGTATAGGATGCACCGGAATTTTTCCGGCGGTTAACGGATTCGTCAATCTGGCGGATTTCCGAAATGCCCTGCGAGGCGGCAATCAGCGTCAGCGTTCCGTTGTCAGGAGTTACAATAAACTGCCCGCTGACTGTCTTCAATACAACCGATTTCCTTTCCGTACCTACACCCGGATCCACGACTGAAACGAATACGGTACCGGCAGGCCAGTAGGGAACGGTCTGCTCCAGCCTGTAGGCTGCCTCCCAAATATTATATGCCGGGATTTCGTGGGTGAGATCGAACAGCTTCAATTCTGTTGAAACGCTCATGGCTACTCCCTTCATGGCAGATACCGCCCCATCTTTCACCCCGAAATCGGATTGAAACACGACGATCTTATTTTGTGCAAATGAGAAACAGAAAAGAAAAAGGAAAATAATCAGGCTGAGCCGGCGCTTCATGAAGAAGATTTGACAGACAATTTACGGTAGAAATTCTGCCTTTCTGAGTTCATGGGAAAACAAACCACTTCGCGGGGCGTTTCTGAAATTTATCTATATTGGGCAGATAAGGAATACGAATTCATGAATACCGGTAAACGCATTCTTCTGACCCAGGGTATTATGCTGGGAGCTGCTTTGCTTTTGATGATTTATTTCGGAGGATTTAACCTGGCAGGGTTTGGTCTGGCAGCCCTGCTCAGTTCATTCGCAGACCTCCTGATGGTCGGTATATATTCGGCCACAGGTAACCGGCCGGCGTTGATGAAGTTTATGATTCCCGGAATCATCCTGTTTTTATCCGGTTTCCTTTTATGTTCTGTCTGTGCTATGAACTTTCACTAGACAAGGGCTTATGCAGTTCAGGGAACTGCGGTAGATGAAGATGTTTTTATCTGTGTCGTTGTAAGAAATTACATAAAAAATTCTTCTGACACGATCTTTCCATCCTTCACATGATAGACGCAAAGTTCGGTCATATCCATAGGGCCGCCTTCTTTCATGGTCACGGCCATATGCATGGTTAGTGCAATAGATTGCCCTGCTATCAGGGGTTCGGATACCTCCAGTTTATGGTATTCTTTAACCATCTGCCCCCATTTCTTGCCTTTCTCCAAAATCGCATCGAGACCCCTGGTTTCTTTTTCGAATCCTCCTGCTGCCTGTGGTTCGATGCTGATAGCGTCTTTGGAAAAAAGTTCTTTCTGCACTTTTTCAAATTTACCTTTTTCACAATCTTCTTTCAGCTTGCGGGCGATCTCTATGGTAGTCATAAAAAATGATTTGATAAAAAGATAATGATGCAAAAATCATACTAATATGTCAGCGCTTCGGAACGAGCAGCGCATAGATAACATATAGCCAGCCCAGAATGCCGTGCACGATGGCCCATAAAATGGATTTGTTCCTGCTCCAGGAAACAACCACGGCGATGATATTGCCCAGGCCTACACCAGGATACACGTATACAGGAACTCCATAGCCACCGGCGCCGGGCGCATAACAGGAAGCCAGGAAGCTCATGGAAACGAGAAGAAGCAGACAGGTATTCTTTCCCAAGGTTGAAATTTTCGAATCAGCTGATCAGGAAACTTTTTCTGCGTCTGAAGTCTTTTTTACTTTCGCAACCGGACTCTTCTTCTCTTTATGTACTACCGTGATCTGATCTCTTGTCAGGGATTTGGATAGCAGCTTACCGGCCTTGTGTATTTTTTTTCTGAATTTTTTTTCACTGATCGTCTTATGAAACACCTGCACCGACTCGGTTATTTTTTGTTCGATATCCTTCAGTAGATTCTTCTTCACAGAGCTGGCGGCATTCTTTTTTTCTTTCCTGGCCATCGTTCTTAAAATTTTTAGGATTATAAATATAGCCCCTTTTCGAGAGAAAAATGCCAGGTAAATGGTGATGACTGTAAGTGCATGGCCTTTAGCCTGTTCCGTACTTCTGTATTATCGCGAAGAAGATTTCCTCCGGGAACTACTTCGTGAACGGGAAGCAGTTTTCCTTGCAGAAGTTCTGCCTGAAGCAGTTGATTTTTTCCTGGCAGACTTCGTCCGGGAGGAACCGGAAGTCTTTGCCGCTCTCTTTTTCGGAGCGCTCTTTTTCACCGCCTTCTTTTTCGCGGGTGCTTTAGGAACCTTACTGCCCTGTTTCCGGGCTTCCGACAGCCCGATGGCGATTGCCTGTTTTCGGTTGGTGACTTTCTTTCCGCTCCTTCCGCTCTTCAATTTGCCTTCTTTCATTTCGTCCATTGCCCGCTTCACCTTCTGTTGGCTTCCTTTTGAATATCTGGCCATAAAAAATAATTTTTGTTATTGTTTCCTGCTTCAATTTGTTTGCCAGCGGCGCACTAAAGCAGCAGGCCAGATGTACAGGGCAGTAGGGTAGGTTATTCCACACTCTGTTTTTGCGTTCGAAAGATGGATAGTGTCAGCGCGGTTTTATTTCTTTTTTCAATTCTTTCAGAAAATGAGAATAGGATTTCGAGATCAGCTGGCTGTACGATGAATGCTCGAATCTTGTCATGCGCCCCGAGACTTTATCCGACAGGGTGAGGCGCATAAGATTTTCTTCTTCAAGTGAAAGGATCATATCGTATTTGAGGAGGATCTGTTTCAGTTTGGTAGTGTTGCGCATGATAAATAAAGATCGGATTTTGATGAATAAACCGTACCTGTTCAGACACCGGTCGTCCGCATACGGACAGTTTACTAGTTCCGCCTGTATATAATTGATTGAATGGTAAGGAACTAAAATATGGCATTGGGTTGGCGTCTGAAACCGTAAATTGAAATCATGCTGAAAAATTATATCCTCGTTGCCATACGTCAGTTTACGCGGCATAAAGTATTTTCAGCATTGAATATTTTTTGTCTGGCCATCGGGATCAGCTTCTGCCTTCTGGTAGGTGAATATGTTCTTCGCCAGTATGCGGTTAATCAGGACCTTCGGAATATCGGGAATCAATACCTGCTTAAAAGCGACTGGAAAATAAAAAACACAGGCCCTGAAATCACGACCGTGGGACCGGTTGTAAAAGCATTGAAGAAAGATTATCCTGATCTTGTTGCGAATTATTTCCGCTTCAATCCTGTAACCAATGTGGTTTCTGCCGGAGACCGCCATTTCAAAGAGGATGTCGCCATTTCAGACACGACCCTGATTTCAATGTATGGTTATCCGTTATTGTATGGTGATCCAAGGCATGCATTTGCCAACAGCAGTTCGGCCGTAATCTCTGAAGAACTGGCTCTTAAACTTTACGGGGACCGGAATGCCATCGGAAAACTTGTTACGCTGACCCTTACCACCGGCGGCACGCAGGATTTCACGGTATCCGCAGTTTTTAAAACCCTGCCATACAATTCCGTCAACAACCTGGTCACGGGCAAATCGGGTTATTCGATGTATGTACCTTTCGAAGGGAACCGGTATTATTCCAAGGGTGCGGGAGAAGAAAACTGGACAGATATTTTCACCGTTTCCTGCGTTGAGTTGCAGCCGGGTGTAAAACCGGCACAGTTAGACGGCCCCATCCGGAAACTGTTGTCACTGAATTCTCCGGAAACCATTTCAAAAAACCTCCGGGTAAACCTCCTGCCACTGAAAACCTATTATCTGGATACAGACAATAACGCTGTTTCAAAAGCGCTTACCATTCTTTCCCTGGTTGCGCTGGGCATTCTGTTGCTGGCCGTTATCAATTTCATCAATATACTCGTAGGAACTTCTTCTTACCGGATTCGCGAGATCGGTCTGCGGAAAGTATTTGGCAGCCGCCGTGCCCAACTGGTAAGCCAGTACCTGACCGAGTCGGTGGTACTGACTTTTTTCGCCGGTATCCTTTCCCTTATACTCTATGGCCTGTTCCGTCCGCTGTTCAGCAGTATGCTGGATACAAGCCTTCCTTCACTGGGTGAATTTTCCACCAGAGAAATTATTTTCTTATGTATGCTGACCGGTACCGTAGGTATACTGGCCGGCATTTATCCGGCCCTTATCCTCAGCGGGTCGGAAGTAATTAGTTCGGTAAAAGGAAAACTATCCTCTGTGGAAAGGGGAGTCTGGTTGAAAAAATCGCTGTTGACTGCGCAATTCACGATCGCCACAGGAGTTTTTATATTTTCTCTTACCCTCTCAAAACAGATTCATTTCCTATTTGCCAGTGATCTGGGATATGACAAGGAACAGCTGATGGTCATTACCGCCTTTCCGAAACAATGGGATTCAGTGGGCGTGGTCAAAATGGAATCAATCAGGAACGGACTGTTGAATCTGAGTTCTGTAAGGTCGGCAACTGTAAGTTTTGAAGTTCCTGACAGGATGCCACCGTCACAATTCCAGGTAACACCACAGGGCTCAAAGGAATCGCGTCCCATCAGCATTCAATCCATTGCCGTAGATGAAAACTATGCCGAAACTTATGGCCTCCGGGTGCTGGAGGGAAGATTTTTCCGCAAGGGCGAAGGCGGCTTTGTTTCCGGTGAAACGGTCATTACCGAATCGGCAAAAAAACAATTCGGCTGGACGACCGCGGCAGGTAAGAAAATCGAATTCGCCAATGGTGGCGGTACCATGGAAGTGGTGGGCGTGGTAAATGACTATCATACTTCCTCCTTCCATGAATCGATGCTTCCGGTAAATTTTGTGCAGGTGAAAGATGCCAGGGCCTATCGCTATCTCACGGTAAAACTGAAATCCGGTGATGTATCGGCCTCGATTGCAGCCGTAAGGGATAAATGGAAAGAACTATCTCCCGCCGCGCCATTTGAATATTTTTTCATGGATGAAAAGCTGCAGTCGATGTACAAAACAGAGTTACAATTGAAGAA
>Ga0157378_10005920_pt1 | contig 10713 bp, 11 predicted proteins | sample M65metaG_FD_115309 | JGI IMG/M metagenome (GOLD analysis project Ga0157378, IMG submission 115309) | Miscanthus rhizosphere microbial communities from Kellogg Biological Station, Michigan, USA - M6-5 metaG | ecosystem: Host-associated > Plants > Roots > Rhizosphere > Soil | place: USA: Michigan...
AGATTTTCCATCACAACATCATTGGTGACTTCCTTCGAAAGCCGGAGAGGGAAAGTGACGTAGAACCTCGTCCCACCCGGCATCCCGAGCACGATGTCGCTGACGGATTGGACCGTGTCCGGCTTTATCTCACGTCCGCAATTCGGGCAGTAGGTACGCCCGATGCGCGCCCACAGCAAACGCAGATAATCGTAGATCTCGGTCGCTGTCCCGACGGTAGACCGCGATGTCCTGGTCGGATTCTTTTGCTCGATGGCGACGGCGGGCGACAGCCCCTCGACTGAATCGACATCGGGCTTTTCCATCCGCTCGAGAAATTGCCGCGCGTAGGACGAAAGAGACTCGACGTAACGGCGCTGGCCCTCGGCGTAGATGGTATCGAACGCGAGCGACGATTTGCCGGAGCCTGACGGACCGGTCACGACGGTGACTGTGCGCCGCGGGATCTCGAGGTCGAACCCCTTGAGATTGTTCTGGCGGGCTCCGCGAACGACGATGCTGTCTTTCACGTTCAGCCGCGCAGAGCGGGCGTTTCCAACGGCGATAGCTTCACACCCGAAATCTAAACGGCAAACCGAATATACGCCGAAATTTCGCGCCCGGGCGGACGCGCTAGAGTCGCCTTACCAGACGTCCGAGGAGGAGGAGTACGATGGCGCCGGCGGTGGCGATCCCGATCGAGCGGAAATCAAACTGTCCAGCTGCGACGGTGCCCCAGCCGAAGAAGCGCGTCCCCAGCCAGCCGCCGATGAACGCGCCGACGATTCCGAGAAGAATCGTGATGATACAACCCGAAGGGTCCCGCCCTGGCACCAGAAACTTGGCCAGTGTTCCGGCGACGAGGCCGAGAAGAATCCAGTAAAGCCAGAGCGGCAAACCCTTTTCCTGCCTTTAGCGCTGTCCCGCTACGGAACGCGCGGAGCTGAACGGCCCCTGGTCGCCATCCTGTAGATCCAGAGGAGAATAAGTGCTCCGACGACTGCGAGAATGATGCTCTGAAGCGAGAACCCATTGAGGGGAGTTCCCGTGAGCATGTTCCCCAGGAAGCCACCAATGAACGCACCTACGATGCCGATGATTATTGTGACGATGATACCGCCGGGATCATTGCCCGGCATGATTGCCTTGGCGATCGCGCCGGCGATCAGACCCAGAACGATCCATGCGAGAATTCCCATCTTCCCTCCATTATGGTTTTGCGTCAGCCAGCAGGATGGAACATTGGCGCTCGGTACAGGTGCAACCCGCGTACCATGCCTGGACCGGCGGCATGGCGGCACCTCTGCAACTCGGCTAGGATACGGCTGAATGACTGCGCCCGCAACCCACTCGCACGAAGACGACGTCCTCGGCAAAGCGTACGATCGCAAGCTGATGAGTCGTCTGCTTGTTTATACCCGACCGTACAGATCGTTGATGTACGGCGCATTCGCGCTGCTTTGCGTCGAGGGAGGAATCCAGGTCGTCGGACCTCTGCTCACCCGCAGGGTAATCGACGTCGCCGTGCCCGCTCGTGACGTTGGGATCGTCGCGGTTTGCACCGGGTTGTTCTTTCTCGCGCTCGTCATCGAGTTCATCACGTCGTATGGCCAGACGTGGCTGACGAGCCTCCTGGGCCAGCGGGTGATGCGCGACCTCCGGATGGAGATCTTTCGCCACCTTCAGCGCCTCTCGGTCTCCTTTTTTGATCGCAATCCCGTGGGGCGGCTCATCACGCGGGTGACATCGGATGTGGAAACACTCAATGAGCTCTTCACCTCAGGGGTGGTTTCCGGGCTCGGCGACCTATTCACCCTCGTTGCCATCAGCGTAGCGATGCTGATCATGGACTGGCGTCTCGCTCTCGCTTCGTTCGCCGTCATTCCTTTTGTAGTGATCGTCTCCGGGCTGTTCCGCAAAGGGGTCCGGGAATCGTACCGCGAGATCCGCGTCCGGATCGCACGGATCAATTCGTTCCTCCAGGAACGTCTGACGGGGATGCGGATCGTTCAGCTGTTTGGCCAGGAGAAGCGCGAGGCCGAGCGTTTCGACGAGCTGAACCGGTCCCACCTGGACGCGCAGCTGAAATCGATCACCGTTTACGCACTCTACTTTCCGGCGATCGAGCTGCTGACTTCCGTCGCACTCGCCATCCTGATCGTCGCGGGTGCCTCGCGCGTCCACGCAAACGCGCTGAGTGTTGGAACGGTAGCTGCGTTCCTTCAGCTGGTGCGAAGATTCTTTCAGCCTCTCCAGGACCTCTCCGAGAAGTACAACATCCTGCAGACGGCCATGGCGAGCTCCGAGAGGATCTTCACTCTCCTGGACACGGTTCCCACCGTTCCGGACCGAAGCGAGCAAGTCGGCGTCAGACAGAAGTCGGCCGGCGTGGAAGTGGCTTTCGAGGATGTTTGGTTTGCGTACGATCTGGCGCACCTGGCGAGGCACAAACCCGGCACGGAGCCGGAGGCAGCGCCCGTGGAATGGGTCCTCAAAGGCGTCAGCTTCACCGCTCGGCCCGGAGAGACGCTCGCACTGGTCGGTCACACCGGGGCAGGAAAGACTACCATCGTCAATCTGCTGATGCGGTTTTACGACCCGCAGCGCGGGCGGATCACGATCAACGGTATCGATATCCGGACGATGCCGTTGGACGAGCTTCGTTCTCTCATCGGCTACGTCCAGCAGGACATTTTCCTGTTCGCGGGCGACATCGCGACCAACATCAGGCTATCGAATCCGCTGAGTGATGCGGAGGTCGTTCGCGCCGCGTCGGAAGTGGGCGCGGATCGAATCATCCGCGGCTTCCCGCGCGGCTATGGCCAGGTGCTTGGGGAGCGGGGCGCCTCGATCAGCGTCGGCGAGCGTCAGCTGCTCTCGTTCGCGCGCGCGATTGCGGCGAACGCGCCGCTGCTGCTGCTCGACGAAGCCACCAGCGCCGTCGACAGCGAAATCGAAGCCGAGATCCACGCTGCGCTGAGCGTGCTGGTGGCGGGGAGAACGACGATCGCGGTTGCCCATCGCCTCAGCACCATCGCCAACGCGGACATGATCCTCGTACTGCACCACGGCGAGGTGGCGGAGCGCGGCACGCATGCCCAGTTACTGGAGCGAGGAGGTCTTTACAGCACGCTGTGGCGGCTGCAGGCCGGCGACTCAGAACCGCTTCTTCAGCGAGCAGGCTGAATCTTGCCGCTCTTTTCGCGCCTCCGTAGTTTGAGGCAACTCAGCGCTCCTCAGTCAGTTGTTTTATCCCAACCGTTAGTCAATTCAAATGAGCACCCGCTAGTGCACCTCGCTGTCGCGGCTCGCACTGATGTCGGCCGGATTCGAAAGGGAAACGAAGACTCACTCCACGCTTCGGCCAACGCCTATCGCGGGCTTTTCATAGTCGCGGATGGCATGGGCGGGCACGCGGCTGGGGAAGTGGCGAGCGAAATGGCGGTGGAGATGGTCAGCCATGAGCTCTCCGATCTGAACGAGCTCGAGGCAGCCGATGCCCACGACCGGGTGGCCCGCGCACTGCGCGACGCCAACCGTGCTGTATATGAGCGGACGCGAACCGAGCGCGACAAGCTGGGTATGGGGAGCACCGTCTCGGCGCTCCTTCTCTCCGAGACGCGATGGCTGGTCGGCCACGTCGGGGATTCGCGCATCTACCTCGTTCGCAACGGCGAGATGCGTCAGCTCACCAAGGATCATTCTCTGGTCCAGGAGCAGGTCGACGCGGGACTGCTGACGCCGGAGCAGGCAAGGCGGCATCCGCAGAGCAACGTCATCACCCGGTGCATCGGCATGGCCGACGAGATCGAGCCGGACGTCTTCGACGGCGACGCGCACATTGGCGATGCGTTTCTACTCGCCAGCGATGGCCTGACTGGAATGGTGGACGACCGCCGGATTCAGCAGCTGCTGCTCTCTCGCGCCAAACCGGAGCGCATCGTCGACGCGCTGATCCAGGAGGCCAACGTCAACGGCGGCAACGACAATATCACCGCCGTGGTGGTCCGCGTCCTGACCGAAGCCAACAGCAGCGACCACGAAATAACCCCTATTCCGCCCGCCCGCACCCATGGGTGACGAGAGCGATACCGTCGCAGGGATCGCTCAGCTCTACCTCGGCAACATTCTCTACGCGTTGGAGCTGGCCGCGCTCAGTCTGGACGAGCAGCGCAAGGCAACCGACGCTGCCTTCTATCGAGGCATAGCCCGAAAGCTTGCCGACGCGCGAGGCCGGGAGACCAAGAGTGAGCGATAGAGCCGTTATTGCCTTGGCGCTTCTCGCTCTCGCCTGCGCGAAGGACAAAGCGGCGGAATCGCGCGGGGATTCGGATTTTGCAAGTCTGCAGCAGCGCGGTGAGACGGCAATGGGGGTGAATCAATACACCTCGCAACACGTCTTCGAGCCGCTGCCGGATGGAGGTCGCATCGTGCTTCAACGCGAGCAGGTGGACTCTGTCGGGACCGAGACCATTCGCGCGCACATGCGCAAGATTGCTTCGGCGTTTGCAGGTGGCGACTTCACCATTCCGGGCTTTGTTCACTCGACGGCCGATGTGCCCGGCACCGACGAGATGAAGAAGCTCCGCTCCGAGATCGAGTACACTCCTCGCGATCTCCCCCGAGGGGGCGAGGTAGTGATAGTGAGTAGTAATCCGAAGGCGATCGCCGCCATTCACGATTTTCTCGCCTTTCAGCGCATGGATCATCGGGCCGGGATGCACATGGAGTAGGGTATGCCCAGTCGTAAGCCCGCCTCACGAAAAACGCCCTCGCCCATTCGCGCCTTCAAGACCCAATCCGACTTCAGGAAGTGGCTCGACGAGAATCACGACAAGTCGTCGGGCATCTACATGCGCATCGCCCGCAAGGATTCGGGAATCAAATCCATCACCTACGCCGAGGCGCTGGACGTGCTCCTTTGCTATGGCTGGATCGACGCTATCAAGCTTCCCGAGAACGACAAGGGCTGGCTGCAACGTGTGCTCCCGCGTCGACCGAAGAGCATTTGGTCCAAAATCAATCGCGAAAAGGCTTTGGGCTTGATAGAAAAGGGCAGCATGCACCCAGCCGGTCTGGCCGAGATCGAGCGCGCGAAAGTTGACGGAAGGTGGGAGAGCGCCTACGACTCGCCGAGCAGGGCGACGATTACTCCGGAGTTTCAGGCCGAGCTCGATCGGAATCCGAAGGCCGCCGCGTTTTTCGAGACGCTGAGCAAAACCAACAGGTACGCGGTCCTGTGGCGAATCCAGACGGCCAAGAAACCCGAGACCCGCCAGGCGCGCATCCGCACGTACATCGCGATGCTGGAGAAAGGCGAGAAGTTCCACTAGATAGTCGCGCATGGACAGCGCTCGGCCGATGACCGTACGCATCAAAAAGAATCCTGACGGCCGCACATCGCTCAGCTGCATTCGAGCCGATGGGACGACAACGTGGCAGAGGCAGGACGGCGCCCAGGCGGCTTTTTTCCCGCGTCACGATCTAACCCACTACGCCGTCGAAACCGTTCTCGGGCACAGCGACGGATTTTACGGCCTCGTCGCCTCCGGCTGGGACCTGTCCGATTTCGGAAATCCGTGGCCGCGCGGACCGATGCCGCTCGCTGCCAATCTCAGTGAGATGATTGTCGGCTTTCTGGATCTCGAGCGCGCCACAGGTCATATCGGTCTGGCCTCCGATCTCAACGAGACGCTGGAGCGGTTTTGCAGCGAGCACTCGTTGCCGGCTCCAGCGTCGCTCACGGACGACGATCTGAATCGCGTGAGGCGGGCTCGTGGCGAGCTGTTCGCGAGGTGGGAAGCCGTCCGGCCCGGTGATGCGCTGGAACTCCCTTTCGCTCCGGGGATCTGAGTCTCCCCGTTGCGGCGTCCGATTTGCTAACTTAAGAGTGAGGCGCGCGGCGTCGCTGACCCGTGGCTCCAAAACGACGAGACGCCGAGCATCCAGCACCCGCCGAACCCGGAGAAGTCATGGGAACCGCGACACTTACGGCACCTGAGGAAGTCACTGATACCTTTCCGATCAACGGAACGGATTTCATAGAGTTCTACGTCGGTAACGCAAAGCAGGCGGCGCAGTTTTACCGAAGCGTCTTCGGGTACCAGATCGTTGCGTATCGCGGGCCGGAAACGGGCACGCGCGACAGGGCGAGCTATGTTCTCACGCAGGGCAAGGTGAGGCTGGTTCTGACGACTGCCCTTCGGCCTGACAGCGAGATCGCGGCCCACGTGCACAAGCACGGCGATGGCGTCAAGGACATTGCCCTTTGGGTCGATGACGCCCGCACATCCTTCCGTCTCGCCGTCGAGCGTGGAGCGAAGCCCGCTTACGAGCCGAAGTCACTCGTCGATGAGCAGGGCGAAGTAGTCGTAGCGGGGATTTACACCTACGGCGAGACAATTCACAGCCTGGTCGAGCGCAAGAACTATAAGGGCACGTTCATGCCTGGTTTCGTTCCGTTCCCGGGACGCGGTGACGCCGATGGTGTTGGTCTGATGTACATCGACCATTGCGTCGGCAACGTCGAGCTCGGCGCGATGAACAAGTGGGTGAAGTACTACGGCGACATTCTTGGGTTCAAGCAGCTCATCTCGTTCGACGACAAGACGATTTCGACCGAGTATTCAGCGCTGATGTCGAAAGTCGTGGCCAACGGCAACGGTCGCATCAAGTTTCCTCTCAATGAGCCGGCCAAGGGCAAGAAGAAATCGCAGATCGACGAATACCTGGAGTTCTACCAGGGCCCCGGGTGCCAGCACATCGCCATCGCCACCGACAACATCGTCGACACGGTGACCAAGCTTCGCGACAACGGCGTCGAGTTCCTGCGCGTGCCCGGCACGTACTACGACACCGTTCTGGATCGCGTCGGCCACATCGATGAGGACCTGGCCCGGCTCCGCGATCTGGGAATCCTCGTCGATCGCGACGAAGAGGGCTATCTGCTGCAGATCTTCTCGAAACCGATGGAGGACCGGCCGACTCTTTTCTACGAGATCATTCAGCGCAAGGGCGCGAAGAGCTTCGGTGCGGGAAACTTCAAGGCGCTGTTCGAGGCGCTCGAGCGCGAGCAGGACCTGCGCGGGAATCTCTAGCTAATGCCGATCTATCACACTCTCGGAAAAATCCCCCGCAAACGGCACATCGCCTTTCGGAAACCGAACGGCGGCATTTACGCCGAGGAGCTGGTGGGACACGAGGGATTCACCGGCACGTCGTCGCTGCTCTACCACATCCATCCGCCGACGACCGTGAAGTCCGTGCGTCGGGTGCGTGAGGTGAAGTTCGAGGCCGACCCTGATCAGACGCTCCGACATCGTCACTTCCTGACGTCGCGGGTAAAGAAGGGCGGCAGCGCTACACTCGATCGCATTCCGCTGCTGTTCAATCAGGACATCGCGATGCTGTACGTCGAGCCCGATGAGAACGACGCACACTTCTATCGCAATGCGCAATCGGACGAGCTCGTCTACATCAGCAAGGGGAAGGGCGTTCTCGAGAGCTCCTACGGCACCCTTCCGTTCGGCGAAGGCGATTACCTGATCATCCATCGCGGCATCCTTCACCGCTATCGCTTCGACCTCGGAGGCGAGCAGCCAAAAGTGCTGGTCTTCGAGAGCCGCGGTCACGTCCGCTGGCCCAAGCGATATCGCAACGAATTCGGACAGCTGATCGAGGGCGCGCCGTACTCCGAGCGCGACATCCGGCGGCCGACATTCGTCGAGCCCATCGACGAGATGGGTGATTTTCCGATTCTCGTGAAGCAGTACGACGGCATCAACGAGATCATGCTCGATCACCATCCCCTCGATGTCGTCGGCTGGGATGGATACTTCTATCCGTGGGCGTTCAACATCAACGATTTCGAGCCGATCGTCGGACGCGTCCACCAGCCCCCGCCGGTGCACCAGACTTTTCAGGGTGATGGCTTCGTCGTCTGCTCATTCTGCCCGCGCCCATACGATTTTCATCCCGAGGCCGTGCCGGCTCCCTACAATCACAGCAACGTCGATTCGGACGAAGTGCTCTACTACGCGTCCAGCGAGTTCATGAGCAGAAAGGGAATCGAGTTCGGCAGCATCACGCATCATCCGGATGGCATTCCGCATGGTCCGCATCCGGGGCGCGCCGAGGCGAGCATCGGCGCCAAATACACCGACGAGCTGGCGGTGATGATGGACAGCTTCCGTCCGCTGAAAGTCGCCAAGCCGGCGCTGGAGATAGAGGATCCCAACTATCACAAGTCGTGGCTACAGGGGCAGCACGCCCAATTCAATCCCCCAACTAGCTAAGGCGGAGACGAGGCTGCCGAGGCTGACGAAATGAGCGACGCGCTCTGGACTCCGTCCCCCGAGCGTATCATCAAGGCGAACATGACCGAGTTCCTCCGCTACGTGGAGGAGCGCGGCGGCCCGCCCGTTCCCGATTACTCGGCAGATTCCTACTGGCAGCTCCACAAATGGTCGGTGGACAACCCCGAGCGGTTCTGGTCGCTGACGTGGCGCTTCTGCGGCATCATCGGTCACCGCGGTACCGGCGGCGGCGCGGAGCGCGTCGGAGTCGGGCTCGATCACATGGGGCCGCCCGATCCGGAAAGGGGACCGCACTGGTTTCCCGACGCCAGCCTCAACTTCGCGGAGAATCTGCTCCGGTTTACCGACGAGGAGCCGGCGCTTTCGTCGTGGAATGAAGACGGCTATCAGCGCACGGTCACCTACCGTGAGCTGCGAGAAGCAGTCGGCACGCTGGCACTCGCGCTCAACGCGGCCGGCGTGAGGCCTGGCGACAGAGTCGCCGGCTGGCTGCCCAACATTCCGGAGGCAGTGATTGCGATGCTGGCGGCGACATCACTGGGCGCGATCTGGTCGTCGTGCTCGCCCGACTTCGGCGCCCAGGGAGTGATGGACCGCTTCGGCCAGATCGAGCCGAAAATCCTGTTCGCCGCCGACGGTTATCTCTACAACGGCAAAGAGATCGACCTGCTGCCGCGACTGAGACAGATCGCGTTTCGGATTCCGTCGCTGGAACACGTCATCGTCACTCCGTATCGAAAGCAGGTGCCGGACATCGATGGCGTGAGAAAGGGGACTCTGTGGTCTCGATTCATCGCCGCACAATGGGCGATCGCTGCCAGTCAGAGCACTCCGCCGGATGGGTTCAAGACGCCGTCTCCGGAAGCGTACCGGAGAACTCCGCCGGGCGGATCGCGCATGGTCGACAGTATCGGCGGGAAGACACCCGCCCACGGCGCGAGGAGCGTGGGGGCGGCGCCGGCAGCGGAGCCGCCCGATCCGAAGGCGATGAGCTTCGAGCGTTTTCCGTTCGATCACCCGGCGTACATCATGTACTCGTCGGGGACGACCGGCCTGCCGAAATGCATGGTCCACAGCGCCGGCGGGACGCTGCTCCAGCATCTCAAGGAGCTCATTCTCCACACCGACCTGAAACGGGAAGACACCATCTTCTACTACACGACGTGTGGCTGGATGATGTGGAACTGGCTGGTCAGCTCGCTCGCAGTCGGCGTGAAGGTCGTGCTCTATGATGGAGCGCCGCTGACTCCCAGTCCGACCAGTCTGTGGGACATGGTGGATAAGGAAGGGATTACCGTCTTCGGCACCAGCGCCAAATATCTGGCTCTGCTCGAGAAATCGGGCGCTGAGCCGGCGAAAACCCACAAGCTGTCGAAGCTCAAGGCGATTCTCTCGACGGGGAGTCCACTCGCGCACAACAGCTTTGACTACGTCTACCGGAAGATCAAGAAGGACGTGCACCTCGCCAGCATCAGCGGCGGCAGCGACATCATCTCCTGCTTCGTACTCGGCAATCCCATACTGCCGGTCTATCGAGGAGAGATTCAGACACCAGGGTTGGGGATGGCGGTGGATGTGTTCGACGATCGCGGAAGGCCGGTGCGTCTCATTCCCGGCGAGCTGGTTTGTACGAAGCCATTCCCCAGCATGCCCACCGAATTCTGGGACGATACCGACGGCAGGAAATACCGGGCAGCGTACTTCGATTATTACCCGGGCGTGTGGCGGCACGGCGACTGGGCGGAGATGACGCGCAATCGCGGCTACATCATCTATGGACGGAGCGACGCCACTCTCAACCCGGGCGGCGTGAGGATTGGAACCGCGGAGATTTATCGCCAGGTAGAACAGCTGCCCGAAGTTCTGGAGAGTGTCGCCGTCGGGCAGGAAATCGATGGCAGCACTCCCGGCGATGTGCGCATCGTGCTGTTCGTCAAGCTGCAGCCGGGGATCACTCTCGACAACGCGCTTTCCGAGCGCATTGTCACGCAGCTACGCGAGAACACCACTCCGCTGCACGTCCCGAAGAAGATCATCCAGGTCGAGGACATCCCGCGCACCATCAGCGGGAAGATCAGTGAGCTCGCGGTGCGCGAGGTGATTCACGGGCGGCCGGTCAAGAATACCGAGGCCCTCGCTAACCCGCAGTCACTAAGACTGTACGAAAGGCTGGCGCAGCTTCGCGACTAAGGGGCCACTGAAGAAGACCAGCTACTGGCTGGTAGTCTTCGTTTTGCTTATGGCAAAAAAAAACGGCCGCGTCTCGCGGCCGTTTTTGCTATGACTGCAAAAAGAGTCTAGTGCTGTGCGACTGCCTGATTCCGCTTGGCTGACGCGGCAAGCGCGTTGATCATATCCTGCAGCTTCGGTCCGCGACCGGGCTCGGGCGCGACAAAGCTGAGGGCTGTGCGGTAGTGCG
>Ga0157378_10005931_pt1 | contig 10705 bp, 10 predicted proteins | sample M65metaG_FD_115309 | JGI IMG/M metagenome (GOLD analysis project Ga0157378, IMG submission 115309) | Miscanthus rhizosphere microbial communities from Kellogg Biological Station, Michigan, USA - M6-5 metaG | ecosystem: Host-associated > Plants > Roots > Rhizosphere > Soil | place: USA: Michigan...
ACCATCGACGATTTCGTGCGGCGCAATTCCGTGAACGCACGCACGCAGAATCTGTGGAACAGCGTCCGCACGGATTTGAATCAATTGGCCACTGCTTTCAACCTGACCTGGCAAACGGCGGCATACAATCCGACTTACCCACCCATTCAATATGGAGTGCAGACGCTTACCGGGACTTATCGAGTTGATGCAAGTCGCAGTGACAATGTGCGAACAGCCGCTGAGCGCGCGGCTCGCACCTTGCCCGCCGGTCAGCGTACGCGCGTGCTCGATATGGTGAGCCGGCGGCTGGATCCGCCGGAGGAAATGGCGTTTGACGTGCGTGGTCGATCGGTCACGATGGCGTCCACCCGTGCGACTCAGGTCACGTTCGATGCTGACGGGCGCGAGCGTGTAGAGACTGGGCGGGCTGGTCGAACAATTCGTTCGCGCGCGACCTTGAGCGGAAATCAATTGACCGTGACTTCGACGGGCGATCGTGGAAACCAATTTACCGCGATCTTTCAACCGCTGGATAACGGCCGCACGCTCCGTGTGACGCGGAGAATCTATACGCCTGAGTTGAACCAAACTGTTCAGGTAATCAGCCTGTATCAGCGCACTTCGGATGTGGCTCGTTTCGATGTCTTCAATTCGAATGCGATTCAATATCCGGCAACTGCTTCGGGTTCGTTCATCATTCCTGATGGGGCGCGCGTGGTCGGGACGTTGCTGACGCCGTTGTCGACGAGGACGGCTACGTCGGGCGAGCGCTTTACCATGCGAGTCACTGAGCCGGCGGAGTTTGGCGGCGCGACGATTGAAGGCCACGTCGCAGATGTTGACCGCAGCGGTCGCATCTCTGGCCGTTCGGTAATGACTCTGGATTTTGACACCATTAGTCTGCGCGACGGCCGCACTTACCAATTCGGTGGATTGTTGGAACAGGTCAATCCGCGAAACGGCGAGAGCGTGCGTGTCGATACCGAAGGCACGATTCGTGATCGGAATCAGACGACCCGAACCGGAGAACGCGCGGCGATCGGAACTGCGATTGGCGCAATCATCGGCGCTATCGCCGGTGGCGGCAAAGGTGCAGCAATCGGCGCGATCGTAGGCGCCGGAGCAGGCGCCGGTTCGATCTATGTCGAAGGGCGAAATGATCTAATCCTGGATCGTGGAACTGAGTTGGTGATTCGCGCAGGCGCGCCTTACGGCGGTCCTCGGTAACGGAGCGCACGCATCCGGGCCTGCAGTCCACCGGCATTCTTGCCGGTCTTAATAACACGATGCGAGCAGGATGCTCGCGGACCGCCGAAAGGGAAGTCGGCGCTCCTTGTGAATAGAGGCGGGCAGTAGCCCGCCTCTAAACTTTTCAACAGGAACGCACGTGCGTTTATTGACTCAGTTCCTTGCGCATTTGTTCAGTCTCTTCGCGCAACTGTTGCTCAGCGCGCGTAGTTTCCAAACCTATCGGCAGGTTCTTCCGTCCTTCGTCGAGACGCTGCAGCATGTAGTTCGTCTCCGCCCAACTCGCGCCGCGGCTCGCGGCGGCTTCAATCATCTGCAGACGGGCCTCGGCCTCTGCGCGGCGGGATGAGCCTTCCTGCTTGAGCCGCTCGAGCCGCTCCCGATCGCGTGACAATTCCTCGAGTAAGACCGACGTGTCCGGCGCGTTGAGATATCGCGCTCGATTAATTCGCCGTTCGACCTGTAATAAATCGCGGCGCGCGCGGTTGGTGAGTCGCGTGGCATTTAGCCGCAGCGCAAGTGTCTCGCAATAAGCATCAGCCAGCAGGGGCTGTTGCTTTTCCATTTCACGTAGCGAACGCTTTTCGCCGCTGGTTAATTCGTTAAGAAAGAAACCAACTTCGTCAGCCGTAATACCATCAGATGCCAGGCGTTCCCGCAAATCGCGGGTCCAGCGTCGCCGGTACAGCAGCAGGAACACCGCTACAATCGCGCCAATAATCAGCGAAAACGGCACAGAAGTGATGGCCAGCACCAGGAAAAGCGGCGAGAAACCGGACAGCAAATAAACGAGCAGCAGGGCGGCGGGTGGCACGACCGTAACGCCGGCAAGTGCGAGCCACGGCGCATTTTTCCAGACACGCGCCAACCGTTTTTCGCGTGCGGTCAGCTTTCCGGGCGCATCTAAGCGAACGTCCTTTGAGATCTCGTTAGTCACAGTGGCAGGCATCAATGATACTCGCGGCCAACAAGCCGAGCCAGTCGAATCAGTCATCTGAGCACCTATTCTCGATTTTGGCTGCCGTGTAATATCATGACCCAACCACAGCCAACAATTGCCATGACAAATCGATTACGCAGATTTGGGTTCCCCTGTTTCATTGCCGCAGTGCTGGCCGTTTCCGCATATGCGCAAGATGGCAAACCTCGCGGGGTGCCAAAGCCGGTTACGGTGCCGATCTCGATTCGTTTGCGCGGCGGCGCGCCGACGGAGATGCGTTTCATCGATTTTTTGCTGCGCGAGGACGGCGATGTCCAGCAGGAGGTTTCGCGCCGCACGCCCCTCGATAGCCCGATGACACTGGCGATTCTGTTTCAGGACGATCTGGTTTCATCATCGTCCATCGATATGAAGAACATGTCGAGCTTCATTCTTAAGCAACCCGGCGGGTCGCGAGTCATGCTCGGATACATCCGGCCCGGGTCGCTGGAAGTACGCAAGAAATTCACCAACGAACTCGACAAGGTCGCGCAAAGCATTCGCGTGCCGCAGGGTCTCGCCAGCGCCGGCCCTTACAATCCTTACGTGGAAATTATCGAAGGCCTGAAGCGTTTTGATTCACAGCCGATGGGACGGCGCTCGATGATCGTTGTGAGCGACGGGATTGACGTTGCTCGTGGTGCTGATAGCTCGAGCCCGAGTCAAAGTATAGATCTGCAGCGCGCAATTACAGAAGCGCAACGTCGCGCCGTGGCTATCTACACGATCTTCGTGCCGCCCGCCGCGTCGGCGTTGCAGTCGCTCGTCTTGAACGGTCAGAGTTGTTTGCAGCGACTTGCGGATGAAACGGGAGGCCGGGCTTTTTTCCAGGGGACCGCCGCGCCCGTGAGTTTTGATCCTTTTCTGGCGGAAATTAATCTGCTGATGAGCCGGCAGTTGGCTTTAACCTACCGCTCGACGCATCCGAACAAAGGATTTCACAAGCTTGATATTAAGCCTTTGGAGCAGGACGTTGAGATTCGACATCCGGCGGGATACACGCGCTAGCTGTGACTGGAGCGCAAGGGTCTCGCTGGCATCTTGATCAGAGTTATCAACTGAGCAATCCCGATGTATCGGGATTGCGCTCCAGTCACGCGATATTCTTCTTAATCACCGACAGGCGGCGTTCCATCTCTTTGATCTGCATCTGCAGATCGAGCAGGTGCAGATCCAGCATCAGACGCAAATCGTTGTTTAGTTTCAGGCCGCGCTCGAAATCCTTCTGTGCTTCACTGCTTTGGCCCTGCGTCTGTCGCGCGTAACCTCGCTCGGCGAAAACCAGCGGGTTGCGATCGTCGAGCGAGATGCTCTTGTCAAAATCAGCAATCGCGAACTTGGCGTTGCCGATAATCAAAAATGCCCTGCCGCGCTTGAAATATGCTTCCGCGTCATTCGGATCGTACTTGATTGCATGATCGAAATCCGAGAGCGCGCCTTCGATGTCCATCCGATTCGAGCGGATGTAGCCCCGATTCAGATAGGCTTGCGTGATGTCGTGATTGTTGCTGGCTAGATTGGGGGTCAGCCCCGCGGTCATTTCGTAATCTTCGATCGCGCCATCGAGATCGCCTGCCGCTCGTCTGGCCTTGCCGCGATTCAGATAAGCTTCGGCGTACGTGGGGTCGACGTTAATCGCTCGGTCATACTCCGCGATCGCCCCGACAATATCATTGCGACCAAAACGCTCGAGACCTTGTTTGACGTACTTCTTGGCGGATTGTGGCTTTTGCGCCGAAGCGGAGAAGGGAAACGCTATCAGAACTCCAACTGCGATCAGAAGCAGGCGTTTCATCGGTTTTAGACCAGACATCTCGTCCCGACGAGTCGGGATTCGCGGGCACCTCCCGCCGACGTTTGAGGCATGCGATTCTACTGTACCGTGGCCGGCAAAAGCGACCCCCGCGGGTCAGAGGCAATGCCAAAGCCATCTTCCGTCTGTCCAATCATCCCATGGAAATGAATGTCAGTGCCTGACAATACCAGCAAAACGTCGCCTGCGTAGTAACGCGTGCCGTCGATGGGGAAACGAATCACCGTGGCCTGACCGTTTTTTTGCTCCAGTGTTTCGAAAGAAAAAGAATCGGCTTCGACGACAAGTGTCTGGGAGTGAGTGGCGGTGCGTTGTGATTCAGGCATGGGTGAGATTATGAACGTGGACCCCGGATAAGACAAATGTCTGAAAAGGAGATTAGAGGTTAGAGATTCAACACTCAATTACCCCCACCCCCACGCGTCGATAACCTGGACCCTCGAGCCAGCTCTGACTAATCCTCTTAACGTCTAATCTCTAATCTCTGACCTCTAACCTCTAATCTCTAGAGCCACACTTGAGACCTGAGACTTCAGACCGTAGTATTCCTCTATGTTTCGGATCATTCGTTACGTCGTCTATGCCATCAGCGGGATAATTCTGGGCGGACTCATTTTCGAAGCCGCGACGTTGCCACGTGTCGGCGCGTTAGCGAGTGAGAATCCGGCGACGACTTCAATGATTGAGACGCGCATTCGCGAAGCGGAGCGTAATGGTCAGCAACCGAAGCGCGTGCAGATCTGGATGCCTTTGGAGAAGATTTCGCCGCAACTTCAGCGTGCCGTGCTGGCCGGCGAAGACACAAACTTCGCTACCCATCACGGCTTTGATTACGACGCGATTCAACGCGCGAGGGACCAGGCGCAGAAAGAAGCCGACAAAGAGGCGAAGCAGGAGGGCGATAACGATTCATGGTTGCCGAACCTTCCTGATTTCAAGCGCGGCGCCTCGACGATTTCGCAACAGCTCGCGAAGAACCTCTATCTTTCCAGCGAGCGTTCGTTCATGCGCAAAGGTCAGGAAGCGATCATCACGTACTTCATGGAGCGCAATCTGACGAAGCACCGCATCCTTGAAATCTATCTGAATGTGATTGAGTGGGGCGATGGCATCTACGGCGCCGAAGCCGCCTCGCAATACTACTTTCACAAACCCGCCGCGAATTTGAATGCGCGCGAAGGCGCTTTTCTTTCAGCGATGATTCCCAACCCTCGCACCGTCTTCAATCCCCAGAAGGATCCAAAACGCGTGGCGCGCCGCCAAAGAATAATCTTGAGATTGATGCCTACCGTGAAGATGCCGCAAGGCACGGGCTGACACCGACCTCCTGACTCACCTCTCTTACCGGATTTTGTGCGGTGACTTGCTGACTCAGTGAGCAGGGATGGCGCGAATGCCTTGCCCTTGGACTCGGTCGATCCTACAGCTTCTATGGCTTTGCCGCTCCGTTGCGCGGCAAGTCTTCGACTTGCCGTTAGGCGCCATCAATATAACGGTCTGTGACCTGTTCGGGCCGAAGACCCCTGACGAGAAACACTGTTCGCCGGCAAGTCCAAGACTTGCCGCGCATCGGAGTGGCAGAGCCATAGGACCGATGGGTCAAGCATGTTAATGCCCGGATTAAGCATTAAACCTGGAAGAAATAGTGTCGGTGGTCCGTCTAACTCACTACCAGGACAATCAAAGACCATTGGATGGAGAACGTGGAAATGAAGGCTTTGCTCAGCCACTTACGGATTCGAATCACGCGATCAGCCGTGCTCGGTTTGGTAACTCTCAGCCTAATCACGCAACCGAATGCGCTGCAGGCGCAACAACCGACCGAAAAGATCGATCTGCCGGCAATCAACAGAATTAAAGACGAAGAATCAAAGCACTCGCAGGTCATGGAGATGATCGGTTACCTCACAGACGTGACGGGGCCAAGGCTTACCGGCTCGCCAAATCTGAAGCAGGCGCAGCAATACGCGCTCGACCGAATGCGTGAATGGGGAATCAGTAACCCTCATCCGGAAGCGTGGACGTTCGGGCGCGGCTGGTCTCTGGCGGGATTCAGCGCCAGCATGATCGCGCCGGCTTTCAGCTCGCTCATCGCTTATCCGAAAGCTTGGAGCCCCAGCACCAACGGCACGGTACGCGGTGCGGTCATCCTGCTCGACGTGAACTCGCCGGCCGATCTGGCAAAGTACAAAGGCAAGCTTACGGGGAAGATCATTCTGCTGACTTCGACGCGTTCCGTGCTGCCTGAGTTCACGCCGCCGGCGCAGCGCTTTACCGATGAAGAATTACTGAAGCTGACGAACGCCAAACCGCTCGCCGAAGGCAGGCAAGCTTCTCAAATGAGCCCGCAAGTCCGGGCCCGACAGGAACTGAATTATCAGCGGTGGAAAATGATTTACGACGAAGGCGCGGCGGTAGTCCTGGAGCCGGGCGCAGGTGACGGCGGCGTCGTTTACGTAACTCGCGTCTCGCTGCCCACGCCGGTTGACACACCTCCCGACCAACGTCCAGTGCCCTGGGACGCAAGCAAGCCAAAAGTAATTCCGCAGGTGGTCGTAGCCGCTGAGCAATACAATCGAATCGTTCGAATCCTGAATCGAGGCATACCAGTTCAGCTTGAATTGAACATCGATGCGCGCTTTCACGATGACGACCCGCTGAGTCACAACATCATCGGCGAGATTCCCGGAACGGACTTGAAGGACGAGGTCGTGATGGTCGGCGGCTGTCTCGATTCGTGGCATACGGGCACTGGCGCGACCGACAACGCCGCGGGCGCTGCGGTGGCTTTGGAAGTCATGCGCTTGATCAAGTCGCTCAAGCTGCAACCTCGCCGCACGATTCGCATTGGTTTGTGGAGCGCCGAGGAGCAAGGTGCGTTGGGATCGAAGGCTTACGTTGCGGCGCACTTCGGGAGACGTGGCGCGCTCAAGCCGGAAGCTGAAAAATTCTCAGCCTACTTTAATCTGGATTACGGCACTGGGAAGATTCGCGGCGTTTTTCTGCAAAATAACGAGGCTGCGCGGCCAATCTTCTCCGCCTGGCTCGCGCCCTTCAAGGAGATGGGCGCCAGCACCTTGACCATCAACGGCATCTACTCAACCGACCATAATTCATTCGACGACGTTGGACTGCCCGGGTTTCAATTTCTCAGAGACTTCATGGAGAACAACGCGCGCACGGCGCACACCAACATGGATGTTTACGATCACGTGCTGGAAGATGACTTGAAACAATCAGCCGCCGTGGCCGCCTCTTTCATTTATCAAGCGGCGATCCGAGATGAGAAGCTGCCGCGCAGACCGTGAGCCGCCGGTCAGAGGTTAGAGATTAGAGATCAGAGACTAGAGACTAAAGGTTAGAGGTTCGACATCCGACATCCTATCTCTACCGACCACTCATAAGCGTTAAAGTCTGAGCTTAACTTCTACTTTTTAATTCGCAGAGAAATTCGCTGTAAAGCAAACCGTCGGCGTCTCTTAATGACAAATGACAAATGACAAATGACAAGTGTCAATGACAAATGATAAATAATTGCTTCTCTTCTCTGACTCCTGATCTCTGCCCCCTCTGATTTGTAACCTCTAACCTTTAACCTCTAGCCTCTCAGTTTACCAACGGCTTTCCAACGCGGCGGCGCCAGAAAGAACGTAGCTACGATCGCGACCGCAAAGAGAAAATACGCGCCATTAACAATCCACTTCGGCGCAGCGCTAATCAAAATGAAAGTCAACATTCGGTCCATAAAAGCGCTGCCATCGACCGGTTGTTGCGCCGCTGCTCGCGCCGAGTTCTCCCAGATAGTCAGCGGGCAATTAAGCTTCAGAAAAATTTCCACTACGACAATCAGAATCGCCAGCAAATGAGTGACGCGAAACCACGGATTGCGAATCCACTTCCTACCCCGCAACGCCCCGATCAGAATTGCCACCAATCCGCCTACGACGTAAACGACGTACGCGATGTGTATGACTACGATTAGATCAGCAAGTAACGAAAAGAACATGGTCGCGTGTGGCAGCCTTGGTTTCTAACCCACGGGGCGCGAAGAATCGCGCGAATCGCAGCCTAATCCCCAATTCCGTTATCTCTTACCGCCGTACTCCAGCAGTTCCGTAGTTGACTTCACCGCGCCGGTGTCGGTCATTGATTTGACCATGCCGGTTCCGCCCGCGTACCAGTAGGTCTTGGTTACCGGTGCGCCTCCCTGGACTACTTTCGTGGTTACCTTCATCGCTTCAAACTTACCGGCCGGCACCGTCACAGTTTCCGGCCCGGACACCTCGTTTGCTTCGTCTATCTCCAGGCCCATCATCCCTTTGCCCGTCCAGTGCCAGGAGTCGCCACTTTTGAGCGGGTTCTTCAGGAATTGTTTGGTCGGCTGGTATTCGGCCTTAGTCCCGGCCTTCACGTATTCCTGCCGGTGCATGAGCACCCATCCGCTGGGTTTCGAGTACCAATCATGTATAGGCTGAAAAGTCGAAACAGTTTCGACCAGATACTGAGGGCCGTCATTCTGAGGTTCTTCGTTCAAGACTTTGTTAGTGAATTCGAACTGCTTGCCGTCGGCGGTGGTAGATCTGTACTTCCAGGTATCTCCCACATGAAGCGGGAAGTAATCGTTTGCGCCCGATGACATCCCGCCTGCTGACAAACCACCTGATGACGGACCTGAATCTTTTTTCAAATAGGAGCAGCCAAGCACCGAAGCAAGCAAGAGCGCCAGGGCGGCCAGCATGGCAGCAAAAGGTTTATTGGTTTTCATTGTTTCCTCAGAGTCTGCGAGCCTGAAAGCAATGTGCACAAAAGGTTGGAATCGTTAACGTGAACCTGCGCCGAGACGCGCGCATTCTATTTTTGCATCAGCAGCAAGTCAATAAACTGCGACGTAGGGTAGTGTCCTGTTAGTGCGTTATAGGACACCCCCCGACCTAGCAGGCGCGTAGGGCCGAGATGTAAACGTTTCAATAAAAGGACCGAGGTCCGAATGACCGGCATGATCATGTCGGCCCTTCGGGCCTCAATTATCTTTTGGGGATGCACCCCGACCTGACGTCGGGGCTATTTCATATCAGCGCTTCGCGCCTCATCGCGATTGCGAGGACCGAAGGATCGCAAATCGAAGGCCTGACCTCCAATTTCCTTCACACACCACCTGGTAGTCCCTTCTTAATCTTCTCAAATTCTGCTTCAAGGCCATGTTCCTTAACCAGCGCTTCATTAATCCTCGCGCCACGGGAAACCAGAAGAAGTGCGAAGTCATAATCAAACGAATCGGCGACAATGAAATCGAGTGGCGTGTTTCCATCCGTGTCTCTCGCATTTACGTCGGCGCCATGTGCGATCAGCAACCTGGCGATGTCAATCTGGCTGGTCTGGAAAGCTGCCAGATGCAAAGGCGTGATACCATTTTTGTCTGCCACATTGACCCTCGCGCCTCGCGCGATTAGCAGTCGCGCAATCTCGATTGACTCGCACCGGAACAACGGCGTAGCTCCCTCGTTGTCCGGGACATTAACGTTCGCACCATGTTCAATCAGCAGCTTCACGCGTTCAAGGTCATGGTTAGTGACGGCGGTTTGCAAACAGGTCTCTCCGTTCTCATCACGACCGTCAACCAGGGCGCCATGGCTCAACAGAAATCGAGTCATTTCGGCCGAGGTCGACGAATGCAGCGCCGACGGATTCTGCCGGAGGTTGACGCCATGCTGGATTAGTGAACGAACGATCTCGATTGAATCTGATTCGAGCGCGGCAGCCAAAGGGGTGTCGCCGGGAAGTTTCTCGTCGCGGTCATTAATGCCGGTGATTTCTCTCAGGTTTGGATCGGCGCCATGCCGCAACAGGACGCGGACGATTTCCGGTTGAAGTCCGCGAATCGCCGCGATCAGAAATGTTTCGCCGTCCCAAAGCTCGCGGTAGTTGAGATTCACATGGCGCGGATTGCCAAGAATTTTAAGGACGGCCTGCTCGTCGCCGTCTTCGATGGCATGGAAGAGTGCCGCGCGCGCGTCCGCGCGTTTGTCCGGCTTCTGGGCGGCAACCGTCAGCGGGAGCGAGAACAGAACGAACAGAATAATAGAGTGAACGAAAACTCGTTTCATCGCAGCCTCCAATGTGTAAAGGGAACGAGGGAAAACGTAGGTTCTTGCGTGAAGAGTTGGGTCGGGCCTGCATTCGTGCGATTGCAAGTCCGCAGCGAATCTTGCCGGCCCGCAGGGCCGTGATGTAATAGCCCCGAGCGTCAGGTCGGGGCTATGTCACATCGGCGCTGCGCGCCTTATCGCCGTGATTGAGGTTCAGATCGAATCACCCACAACATGGGATGAAAGTCTTTATGCTGATACCCGCTTGGCGGCCCGGAGAAGAGGCCGATTACTTCTTGCTTCCGACAGGGTACTTCTCAAACATCTTACTTACAGCTTTTTTGATCGGTTTCTCGACGCTCTTGGCATCCGCGGCCTCATTCGCCGATGATGAACGGTTCAAGGTTTGTTTAGCCACGCCGCGAAACACGCTAATGTCTTTCTTAGTGTCGACCAGATCGACCAGCAGCGTTCCGGTGATCACATTCATTAGCGCTGCTGGATTCGTGTAGCCGCCCCACACCTGATACCGGGCGTTGTTCCAGGTGGGCCCCACCGCCTGAATATCTGCACCCGCGGCCGCCGCGACCGCCACCT
>Ga0157378_10005933_pt1 | contig 10703 bp, 6 predicted proteins | sample M65metaG_FD_115309 | JGI IMG/M metagenome (GOLD analysis project Ga0157378, IMG submission 115309) | Miscanthus rhizosphere microbial communities from Kellogg Biological Station, Michigan, USA - M6-5 metaG | ecosystem: Host-associated > Plants > Roots > Rhizosphere > Soil | place: USA: Michigan...
GTTTGCGTGTCGCTGATCTGTACCGTGTGCTCGGTGTCCAGCGAGTTGTAGGCCTGGCTTGGCAGGCTGGATTGCCCGATGCCGTCGTTCTGTTCGTTCTCACGGTAATACTGATAGCGAACCGTCAGAGTATTCGACGGCGCGAGCTGATAGTCGAGGCGAGGCGTGAGATTCGTGCGGGTGCGCGGATTTTCAACGCCTTGCGTGAACTGAATCGGGTCCAGGTTGGAGTCCAGAGCAGGCGTATTGATGACAGAAATGTCGTCTGTGTTGCGGCGATCGATGTTGAAAAAGAATGAGGCTTTTTTGCTGAGTGGTCCGCCGATGTTGCCGTTGTAAAGGATGGAATGGTAGCTCGGCTGCTCGGCCTCTCCAATGAACGGATCCTTGGCATTGAAGGCGTCGCTGGTGCCATGAACCATGAACTGGCCGTGGAATTTGTCGGTGCCGGGCTTGGTGAGAATTTCAATGCGGCCGTAGCCGAGCTGGTCATACTCGGCGGAAAACGGATTTTGATTGATGCGGATTTCGCGGATCGAGGATTTGGGAGGAAGCTGTCCGGCCGTGAATCCGTCAATGTATATCTGCCCGCCGTTGGGGCCGGCCGAAGGACCAGCCAGTGCGGTCAATTCGTCCTGCATTTCGTCAGGATCATCGGAAAGAGCTTCCAGGTCCTTGCCCGTGATGGTGATGGAGTTGGCGTTGCCGGCTCCGCTGGTGTCCAGAGTCGCGGCGTTCTCTGAAACTTCCACCTTTTCCCTTTGCTCCTCGATGCTCAGGTGAACGTTGAGCACCGCTGCGCTTCCCGCGGCGATAGTGATGTCTTTTGCTTCAAACTGGGCGAAACCGGTGGCGAAAACCTGGACAGTGTATTTTCCGGGGAGAAGCGTTTTTGCTTCGTAAGAGCCGTCGCGACTGGTTGTGGCGGTGATCGCGGCGCCTTGCACCGGCAGAACCATGACGGTTGCCCCGGCAACCGCAGCTCCCGATGGATCAACCACTTGTCCGCGCAAAGAGCCGGTGGCGGTTTGCGCCGCCGCACCGGTCAGGAAGACGAAAAGCGAAGTCAGAACAAACACGAGAAACTTTGCAGCGGCTCTACGAAACAAATCCATTCCAGCTCCTGTGGGATATTTCGTTCTTTTACGCCTCAATTGGGGGAAGGTTCACCGCCGCCGAGCGTCCAGGGCGAAAGGATCATGTCCGGCGCGCCTTTGGGCGAAGCGCGCAAGATCGGTTCGACTCCCGCCAAGAGGGTGACTACGGTGGGCGGATCTTTTTCCGTGCCTTGCGTGGTCACGACCATCACGGCATCGCCTTTTTGCAAATCCGCAAGAGTTGCCGCAGGCATGCGGGCGAGTATTTGCTGGAAATCGCCGCCGGCGCGGCTGCCGGCTCCGCCTGGCGCAGCACTTTGTTCGGATGGCTGCGACTGCGAATGCTGCGCTGCGGTTGCGGGAGTTCCGTTCTGCGGCGCGGGCGCGTCGCCGGATTGGCCCTTCAATCGGGCAGCCAGCCGTTCCGCAACCGGCGCGGGCAACTTGCGCATTTTTGATTCGCCGCCAATTTTCAAAGTCATGGAAGACTTCGTTCGGAGATCCTGAACCACGACTGTGCTTGAGGCCGCGTCCACGCTGGTTACCGTGCCGGCGACGTTTCGGAACGTGCCTGACACCACTTCGGCGGCATCGAAGCTGGCGCCATCCGCACTTGGGGTTCCCCGCGCACGCAACTGGTCGCCCACTTGCACGGCGGAAAGCGGAGCGGGCTTGGCTGCGTCGAATCGAGTCGAGTCTGACGCGTAACGCCGCAAGAGGGTGTCCTTGGCGAGGTGCAGGGTGATTTCCCTGTTGGTGGAAAAGCCGTTGGTAGTCAGGACTACCGTTTGCGCTGCCGGATCAATCGTTTTCACCAACCCGCCGACGCCGCGCTGCCACTCGGCCCGTTCTTTGTTTTGCTTTTCGGATATCGCGGCCTTCTTCATGGCGATCAGCGAAGCGGCGCGAAGAGTTCTCCCATCCTCGGCCATGACGCCGCGCACCAGGACGCGGTCGCCGGGCTGCAGGTCGCCTAACAAAAGCGGCGTGGCCTCTTTCAGATCGGTCTTGCCCGGCTCGATCTGCAAAAGCTTGGTGCCGTCTTCGATCGAAACGGCGGAGGCGGTGCCCGAATCCGAAAGCACCGTCAAGGATTTGCCGTTAATCGCCTGCACCGTGCCAAGCACGCGCGGCGACGGCGAAGCTTGTTGAGCGGGTATCCGGCTCGCGGAAGACACCAGGAAGGTGAGCAGCAGCAGGCTAGGAAACACGGCCCGGCTTTGAGAGTTGGTCCTATTCATCGGTTGCTCAAGCCGCTCCACTCATGGGGCCGGTGACAACATAAGACTAGAGGCACACCTCCAGCAGCGGCACTCTAGCTAAGACGTGGCATGGGGAAATTTCGGTACAGCGGAGTCACAGACCCTCGCGAATTGCTGTTCCGGCACTGCCTCCGAGCTTGCTACAATACATGCAGTTTGTGCGAGATGGATCTGTCTGCTGACCGATGAACGGGGGGCGCTTCCAGGGCAGGCGGGTGGGTGACAAGAATGGGGAAACCCCGGGTTCTCTTGGCCGACGACCATACCTTGGTGGTCGAAGCCCTTGCCAAACTTCTCGAGCCGCAATTTGAAATTGTGGGCAGCGCTGCTGATGGAAGAGCGCTACTTGAGAAGTCCGTGGAACTGCAGCCGGACGTGATCCTGCTGGACCTTAGCATGCCGATTTTGAACGGATTTGAGGCGGGCGAGCGCCTGAAGAAACTGGTGCCGCGCGCGAAATTGATTGTGCTGACGATGACCGAAGATGCGGAAGTCGCGGCGGATGTGTTGCGCAGCTGGGCGTCAGCGTACCTGTTGAAGAGATCGGCAAGCGCGGAATTGGTTAGAGCTATTCAAGACGTGCTGCGCGGCGAGACATTCGTCACCTCGCATCTGACGCAGAATCTGATCGACAAGTTCGTACGGGACCCGCAGCAGCGCACCAAAACGCTCACGCCGAGACAGCGAGAGGTTTTGCAGTTGCTGGCCGAAGGCCGGACCATGAAGGAAGCGGCCGACATGCTCAACGTCACTCCGCGGACTGTGGCGTTCCACAAGTACAGGATCATGGAAGAATTTGAACTGAAGACGAATTCGGATTTGCTGCGATTTGCAATGAAAGAGCGCTTGATCACCAGGGTGTAACGGGCAGCCCAGGATCGAACGATCCGGGACCGGCTATCTGGCAACCGGTTCGGTGGGTTATCGGGCCGACGTTAACGTGCATTTTTGGCGGACACGAACCATGCCACGGCTAAACTCGCTGCGATTTCTTTCCCGGCCAAGAAGCTTCCTCTCCTTGACCCGCCTGGACTGGTTCGCACTTTTCCTGTCCACGGCCAGCGTCCTGCTGTTTGCGGCGTCTATGCTGATTCCCATGCCGCGCAGTGGTTCCCTCATTGCTTCGCTGCGCAACGCGTCGTGGCTGCACACCAGCATCAGGGAGATGACGGTAGACACGGTGCTGCTGATCTTTCTGGTGCTCGAGGCCCTGCTGCTGGCGTGGCTTTGGATGGAGTTCCCCAAGCGCCGGCGCACCGAGGACGCACTACGCAAGATCCATTCGCTGCAGCGGGCGATAGCGCGATCCTCGGCGCGAATCGTCAGCATGACCTCCACGGAAATTGCGAGCGGATTGCACGGTGAGCTCAGCAGAATGCGCGAAATGCTGGGCGTGGACCGCATCTGCTGGTACCAGCAAAACGCTGAAGGCGGACGTTTTGTGCGGCTGCAAACAGCCAGCTCCTCGCCCGACCTCCCGGGCCGTGAATCGTTTAGTTCGGTCGAACATCCATGGCTGGCCAGTGCGATCCTGCAAGGCGTGCCGGTGCTTTTGAAGAGCCTGCACGATCTGCCGGCCGCCGCGGAGACGGACCGGCAGAACCTCGAAGCGGCTGGAATGCGGTCGTTCGCGCTGGTGCCCTCGATTGGGGGAACCGGCACGGCGAACGCCATGATGCTGACGTCGTTCAGCAACGAAATTGACTGGGACGCCGAAGTGGTCGCGCAACTGTCGGTGCTGGCCTCGGTGTTCGCGAATGCTTACGCGCGGAAGCTGGCGCAGGAAGCGGGCACGGAGAGCGAACTCCGGTTCCAACATTTGTTTGAGGAAGCACCGATCGGTTGTTGCTTGGTGGATTCCGAAGGGCATATTTGTACGACGAACGCGGCTTTTGCTCGCATGCTGGGGTACAGCCAGGAAGAACTGATCCACAAAGGCTTTTGGGAAATCACCGAGCCGCAGGATGTGGCGCGGTCGCTGGTGAGCTTTCAGGAGCTGATTACCGGAGTGCGCGATTTCTTCCAGATGGAAAAGCGCTATTTGAAAAAGTATGGAAGCGTCATCTGGGGACGGCGGACGGTTTCGCTGCTGGGAGCACGCGCCGCACAGGGGCAGTTTGTCCTGGCCATGATTGAGGATGTGACCGAAGCGATCCGCTCTCGCGAACAGCTGGAGCAGGGCCGGAGAAGGCTGACCATGGCCCTCGAAGCTTCGCGCATGACGGCGTGGGAATACGATCCCGCGGCTGAGACGATCGCCTGGGTTGACCGCAACACGCTGCGTGAGAAAGGCAATGAACCAACCGGACCCGTGCGATTTGCCGATGTGTTGAGGCACGTGCACCCCGACGAACGGACAATGCTGCTGGATCTGGCGAACCGCATCATCACCGAAGGTGGCGCTTTCAGCGCCGAATTCCGCATGTTTGCAAAGAATGGGTCGATTCGCTGGATGCTGGGCAAGGGAGAATTGATTCGAAAGGAAGGCGACAGCGGGCCGGGAAAAATTGCCGGGGTGACCCTGGACGTTTCCGAGTTAAAACGGACTCAGGTGGAGCTGCAGGAACTAGCGAAGCGATTGATGGAAGCGCATGAAGAAGAGCGCCGGCGCATCAGCAGGGAGTTGCACGATGACATCGGGCAGCGCGTCGCGCTGCTCGGAATCGAGCTTGACCTGGTGAGACAGCTGCTGCACGAACACGACACGTTGCGCGAGCGCGTGGGGCGGGCGCAACTCGCGACAGGCGAACTGGGTACGGATTTGCACCAGCTTTCGCACGCGCTCCATTCTTCCAAGCTGAAATATCTGGGCTTGCCCGCAGCGCTGCGCGAGCTGTGTACGCGCATGGCGGACAAGCATGCATTGGCGGTTCAGCTTGAATGCGATGAACAAAAGCTGTCCTTGCCGGAAGAGGAGGCGCTGGCGCTCTATCGGGTGGCGCAGGAAGCCCTGAACAATGTTGTGCGGCACAGCCGCGCCACCAGTGTCCGCGTCACCCTGAGCCCGGCTGCCAATGAGGTGCGCCTGGTCGTCTGCGACGATGGGAGTGGATTCGACCCGGCAGGCAAGACCGGAGGAATCGGCTTGATCGGAATGCGCGAACGCATGCGCGCCGTGCTGGGCGACTTCAAGATAATCAGCGCGCCGGGCGCCGGTACCGAAATTCACGCGATTGTAACGCTGGCGGCCGAGGCCTGGGAACGTTCGCCAATCAAACAGCTCGGCTCCGGAAGCCTGCAGTAAGCGCTTTTCTGCCGCGCACGTAGTATTTTTCTATTAAGTCGTGCCTACGCTAGGAAGTTTCTGGCCGCGCACCGGCGCCAAATAATGTCTCTTTCTCGTAAATCTTCGCTTTACTGGTATTTTTAACAGTTGCAGGGCCTTTTTGGGTTTGAGATAACACTGAACGTCGGGCGGCGGGAGTTGCGGCGCGGCGCTCAATTTACAAACAAATTGAGAAGACTTCCGCCGCCCGTCCTTTGTTCTCTGCACTGGCTTCCTGCATTTCAACCCATCCGCACTCTTATCTTCCGCCAAAGCGGCGCCATCGAGAACGCACGTCCGGCGGGATTCCGCGCGCCTCCCCCGATCAGCGCAGCTGAATCGCGAGAGCGGAAACTGATGCGGGCGGGAATACCTGTACAATGCGCTCCCCACCGGTCAACGGAACAGTAGCAGGCATTACCGCATCGCGGTGCTCGAACGTATTCCTTGCGTGGATGTCGGGGTGAGTGATGGTTGTGACGTTCCCCGAAGAAAATGCGCCGCCGCGTAAGACTATCTCCCCTTCTCGCGGTTCGCCGACATGCGGGTTCACGACGGTCAGAAGCAAATTCTTGCCACGAAGGGACGCGGAACCATTCAGTCCCCAAAACCTCGCAGCCTGGCCGTCGCGGTCATATCGCAGGTCTGGCGCTGAGAATTCGGTACGCAGGGACTCCCCGCCCTGATGCGCTGCGTACATTTCAAACACGCGGCCGACGGTCGTAACGACAAAGCGGTCTTCGTGCGCCAGGTACAGGCTGTTCAGACAGTTGATGAGTTGTGCGCAGTTCGCCATGGCGACTTTGCCGGCGTGGCGATTGAAAATGTCCATGGTCATTGCGCTGAAGACCGCGTCGCGAAGAGTTGGTGTTTGTTCGAGAATGTCCCCGGGTGTTTCCTCGCTTCCCGGGCGGTACCATGGTCCCCATTCATCCACGATCAGCTTGATGCGATGGTCGCGGTCGAATTCGGCCATCGCCTGCCAGTGACCATTGATCAAGCCTTCCATGCGCTGGCCTTCACGAAGTAGCTCGTACCAATCAACCGGTTCGAACTGCAACCCATCGCCTTTGCCCTTTTCCCAATCGTTGGTCTTGCCCCGGCTCAGGTTCCAGGCGTAGTGATGCAGCGACATGCCGTAGATTTCGCGCAGCTGGCCGGGACCTTTGCGCGCAATCTCCTCGAGGAATTCGCGCGTCCAGAACCATTCTTCGCCGCCGGGACCAGAGGCAACGAGGGAAAGTCCTTTGCCGTAGTTTGGAAGCCACGCCGTGTAACGGCGGAACTCGACAGCGTACTCCCGGGCCGTAAAGTTGCCGCCGCAACCCCAGGACTCATTGCCCACTCCCCAGAACAGCACGTTGAAGGGTTCGCTGTAGCCCGCGGCTGCACGCTCGTCGGCATAGGTAGTGCTGCCGGCCGGCGAGTTGCAGTACTCGACCCAGTGCTGAAACTCGGTGGCTGGCAAGCTGCGAAGGTTGGCTGCTAGATACGGCTCGGCTCCGATCAATTTGCAGAAGTGCACAAATTCGTTGGTGCCGAACTCGTTCGGTTCGAAACGGTGATTGGCAGGAGACTTGTCAGTGTCGGCGTTGTTCCAGAAATTCGTGCGACGGGGGCGCTTCTCCACCGGACCAATGCCGTCGCGCCAGTCGTAACTGTCGGCGAAGCAGCCGCCAGGATAGCGAACGACCGGTGCCTTAATCTTCTTCATATGCTCGAGCACGTCCCGGCGCAACCCATTTACATTCGGCACTTTTGAGTTGGGACCAACCCACAATCCGTCGTAAACCACTCCGCCCAGGTGCTCCACGAAATGGCCGTAGACGTTCGGCGAGATCCTGCCTTGCGGTTCGTCCAGCAGGACCTCGATGCGCGAATCAGCGGCAGGTGCCGCGGAGGCCGCCGGCAGAACAGAGAAGGGACAAACACACGCTACTGCCGAACCCGCCAATCCTGCCTTTAGAAACTCGCGCCGCTTTTTCACAGGGCACCTCGGTCAAAGGTGAACGAACATGGCAGCAGAGAATCGCTTTGTCAAACCGAGAGCCGCGGCGTAAGTTGGTTGTGCTCCAACCGTCGCGATGCTTGATTCCGGGAGGGATTTGCTGCGCACTCGAATTATCGATTTTTTGTATTGGGCGCTTTTCAAGACGCGCTTGCGCTACACTAGTGGCCCCACCCTCTAAGTTGGCTGACAGAGTCTCCGCTCAAGGTTCGTCTCAGATGGCGGTAAGAAACTCCAATCCCTCTTCCGGAGAACGGCTGCTGCTGTTCGTTTTCGTCGTCCTGGTCATACTGGCGGCGGTACGGTGGGCGTCGTCCTGGTGGTCCCCTCACTAGGATCAGGAGCAGCGCAACAAAGCTCTCAGATTCGGCCTAGTAATTCCTAAAAATCGATCGGTCGGGCGATTAGCGAACCGGTTGAGTAAGGCGCAGTTCCATCTGGAACAGCCTCCAAGTCTCTGGATTCAAAGGACTAAGCTGAGGCGGATGGCAGCGCTATCCCGCTGCTGGTCACTAACGTGCCTGCCTAGTTGGCGAAGTCTATCCCGATGAATCTCCTTCTTAGCGACGCGCGCAAAGGCTACTCGCGCGCCGTTCGCGACGCCATGGAAATTCTGGAAGCGCCTTTTTTGCTTTGTCTCGATTCGGACGGCCAGTGCCATCCCCAGGACTTTGCCGCGTTTTGGGCGGTTGGCAATGAGGCCGATGTTGTCCTTGGGTGGCGCGTGAATCGGGCCGACAATTGGATGCGCAAAGCAATGTCGGGTACGTTCTACCTCATTTACAGACTTCTCTACGGTGTGCCCGTTCACGATCCAAGCTGCCCCTACGGGTTGTCGCGGAAAGAGGTGGTGGACCAGCCCTGCGAACTTGGCGCCATGCAGCAGGGCTTCTGGTGGGAGTACGTTGCGCGGGTCTACCGCCACGGCTTCACTATCCGGGAGCTCCCCGTGAACCATCGCCTGCGGGCTGCCGGCACCACCCAGGTCTATAAACTCCGCAAGCTGCCGGGCATTGGCCGGAAGCACTTCATGGCACTCTTCCGGATTCTTAATGAAGCGCGGGCTGCAGTCGCGAAGAGGTCTGCAAAACCACGGCACGCCGCCTAGTCGGACTTATGGGCCCTCAGTAGATTCGTGTACGACTGAGATTTGCGCCGGTGAGCAGCATGGAAATGCTAAAATTGAAGTGCAAGTGCGAGGGAGGTTATGCGAAGACACCTACTGGTCTTCGCGCTCTGCATCCTGCCCTTCTTTCCAGCCCAATCGGCAACTTACTATGTAGACGCGAAGAACGGCAATGACGGCAACAGCGGTACCTCACCAACCAGCGCCTGGAAGTCTTTAGAGAAAGTAAGCGGCTTCCAGTTCCAGCCCGGCGATTCGGTCCTCTTCAAGCGCGGCGAAATCTGGCGGGAACAGTTGAACTTTCCGTCGTCGGGAGCCGAAGGCCGGCCCATTGTTCTGGATGCCTACGGGGCCGGTGCCCTGCCCATCATCAGTGGCGCTGACCTCGTTCAGCCAAGCGCGTGGAACTCGAGCCCCACTCCCAGCATCTGGCAGGCCAACGTCGCCACCGAACCCAACGTGGTGATCTTCGACGGCGCGAAAGGTAGGAAGCAAACCGCGCTGGAAAATGTGAAGCAGCCGATGGATTGGTTCTGGAGTGCAGGAACGCTCTACGCCGCTGCACCAGCCAATCCCGGTCAAGCCTTCGCAAAATCGGGAGTCGAAGCTGGTACGCGGATGAGCGCTGTCAATCTCAGCGGCAAAAACTATGTCACCGTCAGAAATCTGGAGGTGTCGGGCGCGAATGCCGCGCCGTATGCGCTGGGTTCGAATATCTGGGCGATTGCGGCGACGCGGAAAGGGCCGCCGCCGGGCAATCTGGAAATCAGCCACTGTGTGGTAGTGAACAGCGCAGGCGACGGAATTCACTTGGAGGGGGCTTCGGGTTCTAAAGTCGATGCCAACCTGGTCGCCAACAACGAAAATGTCGGCATACAAATCTATCGCAGCTTGCCGGACTTTCCCGTTTCTGACGTCACCGTGAGCAACAACGAAGTGCATCACAACAAATTCATCGGCATCAACATGGCCGGCTGCCCGGGAGGCACCAGCTGCCGCACGGTGACAAATGATCAGCAGATCGGCGTGATGAAAGTGCGGATTACCGGAAATCGCTCCTACAACAACGGCGCGGGAATCTATCTGCATCAGACGACTGATTCGCTGGTGAGCGGAAATGTCTCTTACGCGAACACCGACACTTCCCGCAAGGGCGAGGGCTACTGCGTGGGGCTTTCCGGCTCAAGCTCCAACATCGTGGAGAAAAACGAGTGCTATCAGGCGGCCCACGCCGGAATTGAACTCTCGATTGACATCAGCAGGCCCGCTGTGGGTTCGAGCAACAACATCATTCGCTACAACGTGGTGCACGACAATGGCTCCAATGGGTTGATGACCGACTACCACCCTTCAGAGAACAACAAGTTTCTCTACAACATTGTGTACAACCACCCCAACGGCAGCTGCATTTTTGCCAACAATACCGGCCACAAGTTTTTCAACAACACCTGCTACAACAACCGGTTCGGGATCTACCTCTACGTCAGTAAGACCACACCCGAGACCGGCAACATTTCGATCAAGAACAACATCATTGCCGGCTCGGCGCGACAGCACATGGTGATTGAAGCGGGCGTACAGGGTCCGGTCGAGCTGGCCAGCAACGAATACTTCCCGGACGACGCGCAGAAATTTAATCTACGTACTTCCCTTTCCGATCTCGTTGGATGGAAGGCCAAGACGGGGCAGGATACAAATTCGTTCGCCGCGGATCCGCGTTTTGTCACGGCTGCGCCAACAGGACCGAACGATTTCCGATTGCAGGACGGATCGCCTGCAATCGGCCGGGGGGCGCAAACGGAATTCACCGAATGCCTGGCCGCCGATCTGAAGTGGCCTCAGATTGTGCGCGTGACGACACAACAACCCCGCTGGGATTTGGGAGCGATCCAGCACGGGAACGGACCGCAGGCGCAACGGTAGGAACAGCAGGAGACGCAGGAGA
>Ga0157378_10005936_pt1 | contig 10701 bp, 8 predicted proteins | sample M65metaG_FD_115309 | JGI IMG/M metagenome (GOLD analysis project Ga0157378, IMG submission 115309) | Miscanthus rhizosphere microbial communities from Kellogg Biological Station, Michigan, USA - M6-5 metaG | ecosystem: Host-associated > Plants > Roots > Rhizosphere > Soil | place: USA: Michigan...
CCCCGTTCAAATGAAAGGTAGCAGCTTTTTCCAGTAGTTCTGCCGCAGGTAGTGCTCTCGGGATATGGGCGTTGGTAAAATAATAAACAGCATTTTTTGGTAACAAGGATAGTACTTTCTCAGGGTCTTTATCTTTAACCATGCCCGTGATAATATGCAGGTTGTTGTAATTTTTTCTTATCGCCTGAAGTTGTTCCAGTATTTGTTTTATCCCGTCTTCATTATGTGCTACATCCAGTACCATCAACGGGTTTTCAGCAATCACTTCCCACCTGCCATGCAGACCGGTAAGCTTTTTTACATTTGCCAATGCATATTTTTCCGCATCATTACTAATAAGAAAACCTTGTTCCATTAAAATGTCTTCAGCTGATAAAACGGTCCGAAGATTTTTTGCCTGGTAGATTCCATTCAGATCAAGAACAAAATTTTCAGTATCCCTGTTTTTTAAACTGGCTACATCACATTCAAGTGTATAGTTCTTTGAAATGATATTTGAAACACTGTATTCTTCCTGCGCAAAATAAATGGATGCAGAACATGCCAAAGCTTTATCGGTGAAAATGACTTTTGTTTCTGGCAGGTACTCGCCAATCACTACCGGTATACCTGATTTGATAATGCCAGCTTTTTCATAAGCGATTTGCTCCAACGTATCTCCCAGTATGTTCATGTGATCGTATCCAATATTAGTGATGACAGACAAAACAGGAGTGATAATATTGGTACTGTCTAACCTGCCACCGAGGCCGGTTTCTATAACAGCAATGTCTACTTTTTCTGCGGCAAAATAATCAAATGCCATTCCTACAGTAAGTTCAAAAAAAGAGGGCTGGATTGTTTCCGTAATTTGTTTTGTACGTTCCACAAATTCAATGACAAATGCTTCCTTGATCATCTCACCATTCACTTTAATGCGTTCCCTGAAATCGGTTAAATGTGGTGAAGTATATAAACCTGTTTTGTATCCGGCCTGTTGCAGCATGGCTGCCAGCATGTGGCTGGTACTTCCTTTACCATTGGTGCCGGCTATGTGGATACTTTTAAATTTTGTGTGTGGATTGCCAAGGAAGCCGCAAATTTCAATCGTATTATGTAGGTCTTTTTTATAAGCAACTGTACCCATGCGACTGAACATAGGCAGCTGTGTATATAAATAATCAATTGTTTCCTGGTAGGTCATCCATGCAAATATAAATCCATCGGTTTCATATTTGTGTGATTATAATAATAAGGAAAGATTTTTTTAACTAATTCTGCACTCTGAAATTAAACAGAATAGTTGATACACCTCCATCTGGTGATGATGGGAATTTCAGGTCAGCTGCTTTTCTTTTTGCTATGTTGATAATAGTGCTGTTGGAGGTTGTAGTTCCCTTTGCAATGATGCTTCCACTGAAAACACCTGCAGAACTATACCGCACATCTAAATACACTTTTGCATTTTCGTTGAAATCGTCTTCAAATCTTAACTGGCCGAGATTAAGCGGTCTTACACCCCTGGTAACACTTACACCACTTTTTCCACCGGGTGTATTTCCATAACTGTCAGGCTTACCCGAAGGGTCTCCTGCATCACCTTTACCGTTCGGTTTATTGCCCTGGTATTGGTAACCGTTATCTTCTGCAGCACCATTTCCTTTTCCATTGCCCGGGCCCTTATAAGTAGCTATTGGCTTTTGTGGTTTAGGGGCAGGTAATAATACTGGAGCAGGGCTGACGGTTTTTACAGGTTTGCTTACAACGGGAGTAATGCTGGGGTTAGCTTTTTTAGCAGGCTTTACGGTTTTAGTTACAGGCGCCGCATCTTCTTCTGCATTATCATCGGGTTGTGCCGTTTCTTCGGCGGCTTGTGTTTTTACCTGTGCAGCTTGCTTTGCCTGCACGGGGGCTTCCACTTCTGGCGACATTTGTCCTTTGATCAATGGTTGTTCTTTTCCAAAACCCTCTTCATTATTTCCTAGATTAATTTCCATCAGGTCTTCTGCTACTGCCTGCGTAGGAGGGAGGATAGGCCAGGTGATCAAAAAAGCCAGCAGCAACAAGGCGCCGCAAATCGATGCTGTATAAATAAATGCTTTCCTGTTTTTTTCTGTTTCAAATGTTGCCTGCATAGAAGTGCTATAATACATCGTAAAGATATTTGATAAAAACCAAAAGATGCAATACCATGCTAAAATACACAGTACTTGTAAAAGCTTTAACAAATGTTTTCAATACCTATTAGGAAGAAAAGATAAGACCAACAATTAAAATTAGTTTTCTTAATTGGTGTAGCAGAGGAGCCTAAGCAATTTTTTTATAAATAAACATTGGGAGCCATTTCATAATTTTTGCAATCAGCCACCAGCGCCTGGTAATATAGGCCCTGCGTTTCTTATTTTGAATAGCAATAAATATTTGCGCAGCAGCTTTTTCAACAGGTGCTACCCAAAACATAGCTTCTGACTTTGCCATATTTGCCTTTACAAATCCAGGCTGAATGTCGGTTGTATAAATAGGGAGTTTTATTTTGCTGCTTCTTATGTACAGGCCTTCCATATAATTGCTCATGAAAGCCTTGCTGGCGCTATATGCTGGAGCAAGGCTGTTGCCACGGATACTGGCTATGGACGATATTGCCGCAATATGTCCCTTTCCCTCTTTTTCAAAATAGTTGAATGCAAAATTTACAATTTCTATAAAGCCAAGCACATTTGTTTTGGTGGTATTGACATCAATTGTGAGATCGAGTTTTTTGGATGGTTCGCCGATGCCGGAGTTGTAGATTAGCAGATCGAGCCCACCAAGTTGCTGCAATAGGAATTGCATATGTTTAATGTTATCGTCTTTAGTTACGTCAAAGCATTCCCTTACAATGTTATTTGGAAATGCCTCCTGTAAACTATCCAATAATGGCTTTCTTCTTCCTGTGATGCCTACCAGCCAGTTATTTTGAGCATACAGTTTTGCCAGTTCTCTCCCGATGCCCGAAGTGGCACCAATGATAATGACTCTTTTCATTTAGGTATGTTTAAAAAAAATATCATAGCCAAAACGTATAATTGTACCCGTTATTACCAGCAGGAAAAATACCCTGATAAATTGATTGCCTTTTAAAATAGCCACTTTTGCGCCCAGTATAGAGCCGAGAAAATTAAATGCAGCCATTGGTATTGCAAAATGAAAAAGGATATGACCGCTGCCGCCAAAGTAAATAATGGATCCGATATTAGTGGCCAGGTTTACAAATTTCGCATGAGCACTCGCTTTTAAAAAATCAAAACCCAGTACGCTGATAAAAAAAAGCACTAAAAAACTTCCTGCGCCGGGTCCTATAAAACCATCATAGAAACCAATGACCAATGCGAATGCAACACCATAAAATAACTCCTTTTCAGGATGAAGCGTTTTGGAAATTGCAGTTCCAAAATTCTTTTTTGAATAAGTATATATCGCTACCGCAATCAGTATACAAAATATGATGGGTTTCATATACCGGTTGCTTACAATACTAACAGTATAAGACCCTGTGATAGCAGCAACCAAGGCCACCAAACACATTATAGCCAGCAATTTCCATTGTACCGGAACTTTTTTTGCATAATGATAAGATGCAATAGCGGTGCCGCAAAAGGAAGGAATTTTTGTAGTACCGAGCAAAGTTGCAACCGGGTATTGCGGCAATGTAATGAGCGTAGCAGGAGTCTGCACCAATCCGCCACCACCTACTATAGAATCGATAAAACCTGCTGCAAATGCTGCAATGCAAAGAGTGATTATTTCAGCAGTCATTATTGATTATAATTTCTTTCACCAAATAACAAACTGCCAATGCGTACCATATTGCTGCCTTCTTCGATGGCAATTTTATAGTCATTGCTCATGCCCATAGAGAGGATGGAAAGTGGAAAATGGGTTGTTGAAAATTGATCATACAAGGATTTTAATTTTTTGAATTCGCATCTTACTAAATGCATGTCATCTGAAAAACTTGCCATACCCATCAACCCTTTGACTTTTACATTTTCAAACGGCATCGCTTTAAAATTTAATATTTCATTTTCATCAAAACCAAATTTTGTTTCTTCCGTGGCAACATGTACTTGTAACAGGCATTCAATGATACGACTATTCTTCTTTGCCTGTTTATTGATCTCTTTTAAAAGGCTTTCACTGTCTATCCCGTGAATGAGGTGAATAAAAGAAGCAATGTATTTTACTTTATTACTTTGCAGGTGACCGATGAAATGCCAGTGGATATCTTTTGGCAGCATGGCAGCTTTGTCCACCATCTCCCGGACGTAATTTTCTCCGAAGTCGCGATGTCCCTCATCGTAAAAAGCTTGTATATCTTCAACGGATTTGGTTTTGCTTACTGCTACCAGTGTAGCCTTACCATTTAGTTCAGACAAGATCTTTTTATATTTTTCTTTATGGATACTCATTTATTTTTTGTGATGAGAAGCAAAGTTATTGTAAAGCTGCAAACAAAAAGAAATGTGCAAACAGCATTCGCCGTTTGCACAATAATTGATTTCATTTGATAAATTATTTTAAAATACTCCTGCTGATCACAATCCGCTGCACTTCACTGGTGCCTTCATATATCTGTGTAATTTTTGCATCCCTCATCATTCGTTCCACATGGTATTCTTTTACAAAACCATAACCTCCGTGTATCTGTACTGCTTCTGTTGCTGTCCACATGGCTGTTTCACTGGCAAATACTTTTGCAATGCTGCTGCTCAGGGTATAGTCAAGCTTTTGGTCTTTTTCCCAGGCTGCTTTTAAACAAAGTAATCTTGCACATTCAATTTTGGTAGCCATATCTGCCAGCTTAAATTGTATGGCCTGGTGGTGCATGATCTCTTTACCAAAAGCCTTTCTTTCTTTACTATAAGCCAATGCTCTTTCATACGCACCGCTGGCAATCCCAAGTGCCTGGGATGCAATTCCGATTCTTCCGCCTGCCAGTGTTTTCATAGCAAGCTTAAAACCAAATCCGTCTTCGCCAATCCTGTTTTCTTTGGGCACTTTTACATCATTGAACAAAATAGAATGTGTGTCACTGCCGCGGATCCCCAATTTATTTTCTTTCGCACCTACTATTACGCCAGGCCAGTTTTTTTCAACAATAAATGCGTTGATACCACGACTGCCTTTACTGACATGTGTTTGCGCTATTACCAGGTAAACACTGGCACTGTTGCCATTGGTGATCCAGTTCTTGGTACCATTTAGTAAATAATGATCATCTTTTTCCTCTGCAGTTGTTCTTTGTGATGTGGCATCACTGCCTGCTTCGGGCTCGCTCAATAAAAACGCACCAATGTATAATGCACCATCTTTTTTCCCCTGCGCCAGCGGCGTCAGGTATTTTACTTTTTGATCTTCACTACCATATTCCTGCAGACCATAACATATTAAACTATTGTTTACGCTCATACAAACACTTACACTGGCGTCTATCTTACTGATCTCTTCCATAGCCAGTACATAACTGATAGTATCCATACCACTGCCGCCGTATTCGGTTCTTACCATCATTCCCATAAACCCAAGGTCTGCTAACTTTTCTACCTGTTCTTTTGGAAATCGTTGATGTTCATCTCTGTCAATTACGCCCGGGAGGCATTCGGTAGTAGCAAAATCCTTTGCTGCTTTTTGTATCATCAGGTGTTCTTCCGAAAACTGAAAATCCATTTAGAATTATTTTGAAAGCAAAAATAAGGGAAGAATACTAATGAGCGTTAGTTTTTGTGAAACAGTTTTGTATTAATACTTCCTCAGGCATTGAGCATCTTCTTAATTTCATCAATAACCAGTTCCGGAACATCATTTTGTACATAATGCCTTGACTGTGGTACGATGATTTGTTTACCTCCCGGAATAGATTGCAGCCATCGTTCATGAGTTTGTTTTTTCACTTTCAGTTCTTCTTTGCTGCCGGGGAAATCAGGGTTGATCCTGGTAGCAGTAAAAAGCACAACCGGCACATCGGGAAGCTTGGTGATATCATCCGCAATGGAACAATTGTTATTTAATTCTTTCAGTTCTGCTTCCCTGGCAATGCCAATTTTAGGGCGGTATTTTTTTAGTTCATTTTCTCTTTGCTGCCATACAGAGTCATCTAATGTCAATTCAAGGAGTTCTTCATTGAAACCAGGATCAATGAAAATAATTCCTCTTACATCCTTTGGAAACATTACCGCAAATTGTTTGACTATCTGGCAACCAAGGGAATGCCCTACCAGCAGGTAAGGCTTGTTAATTCTTGCAGATTGCAAGGTCTTTTTTAATTCAAATACCAGTGATGGAAGATCTTTTTGTTTTATTTTATAAGACGACTTGCCAAGACCAGAGCGGTCATAGCTGAAGGTTTGCGCAAAGGGCGCAATATTATCCTGCACCTGTTCCCAGTTTTTATGGTCTTCACCTAAACCTGATACGAATACTACACTATTGCCTGTTCCTTTGATATGAACATAAATATCATCGGCGCCGGCCTTTACTAATTTATCTGTTTCGGCAATTATGCTCATGTCTGCCTGTTTAAAAGTATCTTGGGCAAACATGGCAATTAATCCCAGGCAAAAAATGGCTGATAAAAAAATGTTTCTTTTCATGGCTTTAAATTTTACGAAACTTACTATCGGATGTTTCTAACAAAAAGCCAATAAATACTGAAGCATTAAAAAACTTTACCCAAACAACTAAAATACTTGCTTATAGTGGGAATAAAAATGGCTGTCTTTAAAATAGCAGCCTCTTTTTTAATATATGATTTATTTATTCAGTTATTACGAGGTAATAATTTCTTCTTCCCTTTTGAACGAGAATAAATTTGTTATTAAGAAGACTATCTGTTTTAATAACATGCTCAATTGCTTCCATCTTTATCTTATTAATGCTTACGCCGCCGCCCTGCACCATTTTTCTTGCTTCCCCTTTGCTGGGAAAAATTTTGGTATCAGCCAAAAAACTTACGATATCAATTCCTGTATCTAATACTGATCTTGCAACATTTACTGTTGGTACCCCATCCAGCACCTGTAATAATTGTTCTTCATTTAATTGCTGTAATATTTCGGCGGTGTCGTTATTAAATAATATCTGTGATGCATTAACAGCAAATTCATAATCTTCCTTGCTATGAACAAAACAGGTTACTTCTTCTGCTAATTTCTTTTGAAGGATTCTTTGATGCTCGTTTCCTTTATGAGCGGTTAATAATGCATCAATTTCTTCCTTTGGTAAAAAGGTAAAAATCTTAATATATTTCTCGGCGTCAGCATCCGCTGTATTTAACCAAAACTGGTAAAACTGGTAGGTAGAAGTTCTTTTCGCATCCAACCAAACATTGCCTTTCTCGCTCTTGCCAAATTTTCCGCCATCCGCTTTAGTGATTAAAGGACAGGTAAAAGCAAAACCTTCACCACCCGTTTTTCTTCTTATCAGTTCCGTACCGGTTACAATATTACCCCATTGATCGCTGCCACCCATTTGCAGTTTGCAGTTTTTGTTTTTATGCAGGTAGTAAAAATCATAACCCTGTACTAACTGGTAAGTAAATTCAGTAAAGCTCATGCCTGTGTCGCCTTCCAGTCTTTTTTTTACGCTGTCCTTACTCATCATATAATTTACGGTAATGTGCTTACCCACATCCCGGATGAAATTCAAAAAAGTAAAATCTTTAAACCAGTCGTAATTATTGGCCATTTCGGCGGCGTTTGGTTTTGACGAATCAAAGTCTAAAAATTTCTCTAACTGTTTTTTTACGCAAGCCAAATTATGGCTCAGGATATCTTCACTCAATAAATTCCTTTCTTCACTTTTGCCGCTCGGGTCACCAACCATACCAGTGGCTCCGCCTACCAATGCAATAGGTTTGTGACCGAATTTTTGAAGGTGATTTAATAATATGATGGGTACCAGGTTGCCAATATGGAGGCTGTCGGCCGTTGGATCAAAGCCAATATAGCCGGTAGTCATTTCTTTACTTAATTGTTCTTCCGTTCCAGGCATTATATCCTGTATCATCCCTCTCCATTGCAGTTCTGCTATCAGGTTGTTCATATTGTATAATATTGATCTAAATTTTTGCAAATGTGCTTACAAAAATTGATAAAAAGTAATGGCCTGCCAGATATTTCAGGCTTTGCGAAGTCTAATCCCAGTTTTTTACAGGTATATACTGGCATCTTATTCAAGGTAATATCATTTTGATAAGCAGCCTTTCTAACGCAAGTGGCGTCTAATAACCTTACGGGGCGGGATTGTGAGTAAAACAGGCTAATTCTTTTCACTCCAATACTGCTAAATTTGTGTTTTGCCCCCAAATTACCATGACTGCTAAGGCACAATTTACCGATGAAAAATGCGTTTTAGGGGGTATTATCTCCAATAACGGAAAACAAAGAACACCAGGAAAACAAAATGATATATAAAAAACTTTCTGCTTTTGTAGTGAGTGCATTGCTGTTTACCCACAGCTCCTCGGCTCAATTCAGGAAATATTCAAATGAATTTTTGAATATTGGCGCAGGTGCCAGGGGCCTTGCGATGGGCAGTGCCCAGGTGGCTTCAGTTCAGGATGGTACTGCAGGCTACTGGAATCCGGCCGGCCTGGCAGCTTTAAAGGACAATCCTTCTGTAAATATTATGCATGCAGAATACTTTGCGGGCATTGGTAAATTTGACTATGCCACTGTGGCCCTGCCTGTGCAGGATAACAGTCGCACGCTTGGAGTGTCTTTTTTAAGATTTGCGGTAGATGACATACCCAATACCTTGTTTTTGGTAGAACCTGATGGGAGTATTAATTATAATAATATACAAACTTTTTCTTCAGCAGACTATGCGTTATTATTATCCTACGCACAAACTATTAGTGAAACCGAAGAGGGGCGCTGGAGTTTTGGTGTTAACGCCAAAGTGATAAGACGTACAGTAGGAAAGTTTGCAAGCGCCTGGGGGTTTGGGCTGGATGCAGGACTGCAGATGCACAGCAACAACTGGCAGTTTGGTGTAGTAGCGAGAGACATTACTACCACCTTCAATGCTTGGTCGTTTAAATTTACAGATAAAGAAAAGCAAGTGCTCTATCTCACCAATAATGATATACCTGTTAAGTCTACTGAACTCACCGCACCCAGATTGGTAGTAGGTGGTGGATATAATTTTGAGATCAGCAATTCAATAAAATTGCTTGCAGAAGCCAATTTAAACTTGACTTTTGACGGCAAAAGAAATACGGTGCTGAGCAGTAAAGCAGTAAGCGTTGATCCGAATGTTGGTTTAGAGGCCAGCATCAATGACGTATTTTATGTAAGAGCAGGTGTTACTAATTTTCAAAAAGGGCTTTCCGATCTTGATTCAATGAATCAAAAAAAAGTATGGATATATCAACCCAGTCTTGGAGCAGGGTTTAAAATAAAGAATGTGACTATTGATTATGCTTTTTCAAATTTAGCAAACCAGTCTAATCCACTATACACGCATGTTTTTTCATTGAGACTTAACCTGGCAAAAAAAGAAAACTAGCATAAACGAACTTCAATATTACCTTAAGATGAGAAAAATAATTATAGCACTTCTTTTAATAACAGCTACCGCATCAAAGGCACAGTTGAATAATAGCTGGATTGATTATAATAAAACCTATTATAAATTTAAGCTCGGTAAAACTGGTTTATACAGGATCAACCAGGCATTATTGAGCTCTATTGGTTTAGCGAATACACCTGCTGAATATTTTCAGTTGTGGCGCAATGGTGAGCAGGTAAGAATATATACTTCCGCCCCTTCTGGTCCTTTTGGAACCAATGATTATATAGAGTTTTGGGGAAAGATGAACGATGGCGTTCCTGATAAAGAATTATATATGAAACCGGGTTACCAGTTATGTGATAGTTTTAGCTTGCATACTGATACAGCTTCTTATTTTCTTACAGTAAATCCTTTTCCCGGAAACCTGCGGTTTAATGACGCAAACAATAATGTGGCGGGAAATACATTGACTCCGGATGCCTACTTTTTCCGGACAGTAGCCCAGCCTTTCAAAAACCAGTACAACCGGGGATATGCTGTGTTTGTTGGAGAATTTGTTTATTCTTCTTCTTATGATATCGGGGAGGGGTGGACCAGTTATGATGCAGCACCCTGCTGCGATTTGTATAAACAATTTGATAACCTGAATGTGTACACTGCCGGTCCGGCAAATGGTGTGTCTTTTTATATTTCTGCTTTTGGAAATGCGCTCAATACCAGGAATCTCAGGGTGAAGTTTTTTAATAATGAGATTTTAAATACACCCATGAATTTTTTTGATACGGTAAAAAAAACTCTTAGTAATTTATCGCTCAGCCTCCTTGCAAGCCCTAATTATTTGCAGGTGGCAGTGAATGGAACTTCCGCCAATCCAAACGACAGGGTTGTAGTGGCTAACATGGCGGTGACCTATCCGGCAACCTTCAATTTCAATAATCAAAAGAATTTTTATTTTGAATTAACCCCATCCGCTACCGGTAATTTCCTGGAAATACAGAGTTTTAATAACGGTGGCTTAGAACCTGTTTTATATAGCCTGAACGATGGTAAGCGTTATACAGGAGATATCACAGTTGCCGGGAAAGTAAGGTTTGCATTACCTGCATCAACCGATAATGTGCGTAAATTTATTTTAGTTAGCGAAGCGGCAGATAATATTTCGGCGATCAA
>Ga0157378_10005937_pt1 | contig 10701 bp, 9 predicted proteins | sample M65metaG_FD_115309 | JGI IMG/M metagenome (GOLD analysis project Ga0157378, IMG submission 115309) | Miscanthus rhizosphere microbial communities from Kellogg Biological Station, Michigan, USA - M6-5 metaG | ecosystem: Host-associated > Plants > Roots > Rhizosphere > Soil | place: USA: Michigan...
GACATAAACGGCGTTTGAATGATCGCAGATATGAACAAGCGTAGGCTGCTCGCGCAGTCGGGAGCGTAATTGAAACGGGAACAAGATGTACTTGTCGATGTAACCAAGCCATTTGCCGACAAACCCGCCAAGCAACCGACCAAAAAACGGCTTTGGCATGATAACTTCGGCGTCGATTCCGCGTTCGGTCAGGCCGCGCAGCATCATCGCGGTAAATCGCTGCATGCTCTGCTGTTGATCGGGCGGGTAACTACCGAGCAACAGAACCATTTTCGGGTTGTGGTGTTGGCGGCGGCCCGTGCAGTCGTTCCGCATACGCTGAACGCCCTCGCACAGGTTTCATCGAACTCTTTCGCACATCCGGTGGCGGTTCCGGCGCTACCTCGATGCCGTCACCCTGCATTGCGGCTACCGCGAGTCCGGTAACGAATACGGCAAAGCCGAGAATGGTCGGCTGACCAAATTGCCCGCTAACCATCGGCAAAATGCTCGAAGCAAACAGTAATATGGGCAGCAAATTGCCGGAAATGATCGAGCGGATGCTTAGCCACAAAACGAGTACGGCAAGGCCTAACCGCCAGAGAAGATAAGCGCTGCCTAGCACCGGGCCGCTTTCGAGAATGATTCGGGGCCATTCTCCTTCCATGAGGAGGAACGTTGCCTGGCCCAACAGCAATTTGGCGCCGGCGTTAGTGCCGACTCCGAGACCGTAACCAAGAAATGGCGCCTTACCGATCACGAACAGGCCGTCACCGAACGTCGATAGAGTCCGCGAAATTAGATCCTGAGGAATCGATTGTTCAGTGGCTTCTGCCACTTCGGCGAACCGGGTCGATAAAACGTTCGCGCCCTCTTTGAAAATCGCAGTTCGACTTACAATGAATCCGAGCACGACGACGGCGAGCAATATCTGGCCGAAGCGATTCATCACATCGGGGCGCAGAAAGATGACGAGTAGCAATGACGCGACGACAACCGCGCAGGCTCCAACTACTGATCGGCTGCCAGAGACAGATATCCCAATGAGGAGTGCCGCGCCGGCGGAGGCCAACAGCCATTTCTTATAAACGCGGCGATACAACAAACCCCACACCAGGTAACCGGTTGCGAGCGAAAAATACGCAACCACACCGATTACGAACGAAAACGGCCCCGCAGTTCTGACTTTGCCCATTGAAGACATCATTATGTCGCCTTCGCCGCCAGCGGTGCGGTTAATGAATGCATCAGGTCCCGCGCGGAATTGCGCAATCATCAAAAGCGTCATCGGTACGAGCAGAATCAGAGTCCACCAGCCGAGGCGCTTAACGTCTTCGAAAGTGAACGCCTTCGCGATAACGAAGATCAGCGGCAAATGGAAAAAATTCGAATGAATTCCGTAACCGGTTACGGCGGCGATTGATTGGGGCGGCACGTAATCCCACAGTTGGAAAAATGTCGCCATGACGCCGAGGCACGCCATAACCACCAGCGCAACAACCCATGTGTTCCATGGAAAGAGTCGCGCGCGAAGCGAGAAAAAGTAAATCAACAAAACGACCGGATCGCGGACTATTAGCAATGGATTGGAAAACTGTGGAAAAGCCCACTTCCGAAGCACACCTTCGAGCAACAATAACCAGAAGTACAGCCAAATGAGCCGGCGAACATAACGTTGGGCTCGTTCTTCTGGAGTGATTGAAATCATGCCTCGATTAGCTCGCGAACAGCCGTGACTACTTTCTCACCATAGCCACTCCAGCTTAACGCGCGCGCGCGCGTTTGGGCTGCAATACCCATGCCAGCCAGGCTCGACCGATTCGACGCGAACCAGTCGATACACTCAGCGATCGATTCGGGCGACCGGATCGGTACCAGAAAACCGGTCTCGCCATTCAGAATCACGTCGTCGGCACCGGCATTTTTTGTGGCAATTACAGGCAGTCGGCAGGCCATGGCTTCCTGCTGAACTAGCGCGCGTCCTTCCACAATGGAAGGTAACACAAGCACATCGCAGGTTTGCATCAGGCGAAGAACTTCAGCGTGCGGACGCGGACGCTCATAAGTGAAGTCTGCGAACTGCCGATACCAGTTGAGTGGACGAATCGGAGAACCCATCACAATTAGTTGAATTGCTTTCGACTTCAGAAGCTTTGTGGCTTGGAACAAATCCGCCAAACCTTTGCGTTGTGATAACGATCCCGCAAACAGAACCCGGAGCGGTCGATCGACTGACCGTCCATTCACTGACTCGTCCAGCTTCACATCGGGTGTTCCGAACGGTGCTACGATGTACCGCTGGGAATCGTTTGCCCGAGCCGGAAGGGATTCGCGCACGAATTCGCTAGGACAAAGGACCAACTCAGCCAGCTCCAACTCCCGAGTTTTGCGCGCCAGCTTTTCCGCCGAGTCGCGGGTCGCACCCAATGTCGGTTCCCAATCCGGATATCTCGATGCTTCTTCGCGAAGTAATTTCTGCGATGTCTCCCAGTATGCGATCGGCAGATCGTAAATGCGACGCAGCCCAAGCTCCGCTCCTGCTTCAAAGACGTTAGCCGCACAATCTTCGTACGCGTAAACGGCGCGAACGCTTGTTCCATACGCTTGTTTCCGAACACAACGCGCTGCTTTGCGATCGACTCCCTGCCACACCTTATCGATGCTCGCCCACCCCACCTCGTGTTCGATCATTCGGGAAAGCTTGAGTGCTGATGCCGCCAGCCTAACCGATTCGCGAAATGGATGAATATCGATTCGTTCGGCTGGCAACGGATAATTACGCCGGAGCCTGCCACGAATCTGTTCAGCCAGCTCCGGATAGGAATACTTGGACCAGCCGACCGTAGTAACAAAACGTGCCAGCAGTCCGGCTGCTTCCAGCGCTTCCAACACAGCCCGGACGTTGGCATTCCCAAACGGATGAACCAGGACAACCATGATTTATCCTAACGATTCGCCGGCCAGGATTTTCCGATAAGACTCGGGATAAAACTCGAGCGGAACCATTTCTGAGGCGAGCTCACGTTTCGTTGCTTCCGAACGCCTGGCATACTCTTCGGCAGACATTTCGGATGCCTGTTCAAGCAATCGCGCCAGTGCCTCTGCATTTGCCGGTTCACAAACGAGCGCCTGCGCACCGCCCGCCTCCGGCAATCCACCGTCGCGCGTGATAATGCATGGCACACCGAGATTTCTTCCTTCGAGAGCCGTTAATCCGAGATCCTCGCGAGTGTTAGGAGGTACAACGATCCAGCGCGCGTTTTTCATGTAATCGGCTTTGGTGACATCGTCCACGAAGCCGGGCAACTGAACATTGGTCAAACCGGCGCCGGTTAGTTGCCCCTCGATTTCACTTCGAAGAGGACCATCGCCAATCAACGTTAATGGCCACGCATCGCGATCGAGTTTTGCCTGAGCGTAGGCTGCGACGAGCGTATCCAGTCCTTTGTTGCGAATCCAACGACCAACGAACACGAAACCGCGCCGTTGTTCCGGTGCCGTCCATCCTTCGGGAAGCCGCGATGTCGTTGGTACCTTCCGACTGTTGCGACGCGGATGATCACCTTCCCAGGTTCGCCACACAAAGTTGGAGTTGTACCAGCGCGCATCGGCCAGGGGCGCGCTTAGACGCCACAAGAGTCGATGCGCGTTCAGCTGCTGCGGCATGTAGTTGTGAATGGTCAGGACCAAGCGTTTTCCAAAAAGTTTTGCCAGAAATACCACGTCGGGTGACGCATTTTGAAGATGAACAATATCGGCCCATCGCACGGCTTCACGGAGATCCCGACTGCCGCGATCAACGAACATGACCGGCTGATCGCGAAGCATCCCGGCAAAACCAGGGTGCAATGCGAATCCGCGCACCTTCTTGAAACAGATTCGAACGGCAAAATCCGGCGCGCGTTTAGCCACATCCGCTACCGCGAGAACAAATGCTTCGATCCCGCCGTAGGTGCCCTGGCAAGGGCTAACCAGAAGTAGCTTGTTCTGTCTCAAGTGGCACTCGACTCAATCGCCAATACTGAACCGATCTTATTGGCGATGACTTTCCAGGAACAGTTTTGTTCCTGCCACATCCGCAGACATTCTGCCCGGCGCTGCAATTCTCGCGGTTCGATTCCGCTTAAGATTTCGTTGGGAGCAACCAGCCAGCATACCGGTGGTGGCTTTGATGGATTGGCGAAATCCGCCAGCACGCAGAGTTGATGCGCGGCATAAGCCATGAACGATCCGGATTTCGTGCAGCTCAGTTCGTTCTGACCGAAGACCCCGAAGCTAACGGAGTTCAGAACTTCGGATACGTCATCGGGATCAAGCGTTCCGTGCTGAGCAAAGCCTTCGGACAAGTTAAACCTCGACAACATTTCGCGCTCCCGACGAGCCATGTTTGTGTCGGTTCCGGAACCGAGGCAGATGATTCTGGTGATCTGATTTGCGGCACCGAGCGCGGTCAAACTTTTGCGCATGTGCTCCAGTGCCCGGACGCGAGTGTTTTGCAGCCCGAACAACGCGGCCCATTTGTCTGTTCGCGTGGCACCATTTGAACTCTGCCTCGGAACATTTGACCCAGCCGGCACGACATGGACTGAGGCGTTGTTTAACCGCCGCAAGTACTCAGCCTGGCTGCTGGTCGTCGTGAACACCGAATCGCAAACTTTAATGAGCTGCCTGAGAGCGCGACGATGCAGCTGCTGAATAATGAAATTCTTATTCGTGAACGGCCAGAACGTCCAGATTTCATGGAACATGATGACGAGCTGCCGCCCGGCGCGCTTCTTCCATTGCACCAGTGCGCGAATCAAATCGCGTGGATAACCGAAACGATTAAATCCGTAGGCGCTGTACTGAACGAAGACTCTGCCGCCATTTGATGGCAGCTGAGCGAGAATCGCGTCCGAGGTTTGATCTAATGACCTAACAGTTTCAGACCACTGATGCGGAACCTTTCCGGGCGTGGCGACCAAAAGGGTGAGATTTTGCAGCGGCGACCATTCTCGGAGCAGCGCCAATGTGTGATCGGCAACTCCGCCGCTTCCGGCAACAATACCAGGCGTTATGATAACCAGCGGCGAGGTCACATCAGCGACAGGTTTTTATCAACTCCGATATCTTCGCGGCGATAATACGCCATTCTGCATGCGATTCATACCATTGCCGCATTCCATCGGCGCGGCGCCGCAACTCCGAATCGTTGAGTGCGCCAACTTCGTCAGCAAGAACTGTCCAACACAGCGGTTCGTTAGGGGATTTGGAAAGAGAGACCACATTGCAGCCATGAGCGGCGTAGGCCATGAGTGTGCTCGATTTGCTCCAGGTTGCGTCGTCAGCAGTTGTGAGTGCAAATTGAGTTCGATGCAGCAGTTGCGAAATTTGCGATGCGGCGAGCTCACCATGAAGAACAACCGTTTCCGATGGATACGCGCTTAAGATTGCTTTTGAACGAGGATCAAACTTCTGATCGGCCGCACCGATAACATGGAGCTTCGTAAGCAGACTTTTTTGCTGCCACCGGCGAAGCTGTTGATCGAATGCCTCCAAGGTCTGCCAGCGGCCAAATGGTAATCCGAAGACAGCAAACTCCGATCGCATCCGTTCCACGGGAGACGGGCCAACCGGCTCAATCGTCGCTGGCACCGGCAGCAACGTGATTCCGGTGCGCGGAGACATCTTTTCCAACGTGCGAACATGTTCCATCGTGTTCGTAATCACCGCGTCCGCCAAACCAGCCAGCCTCCGGACCACTGTGCGATTACAGAAATTCGGCAAAAAATGCTTCGAGGTTATCGGGAGATGGCCTGGGAGCTCGTGGAAGAATATGAAAATTCGAGATCGCGGCGATCGATTCTTCCACTTCTGAAGAGCCCGCGGTAAACCGAACGGACAGCCATAGCGACTGTAACCGCGGCCAGTGTAATGGAGGAAGACGTCCGCGTCCCCGGCGGCCTCAAGTTCGCGGGTCAATGTGGGCCAGTCGCCCCCAAATTCGGCAATGTTTACGTTGCCCAATTCCGATCGAGACTTTTCAGCGCCGTCGGCGACCAAAAACCGGTTCTGTGCTCCGCCGGCAGGCCAATGCTGATTGAGCAACCAGCTAAAACTGCCGACTCCACAAATTTGCGGTGCAACGCGCGTCGTGATGATGATCAATGGCCGGCTTTGCATCGTTAGCACAACCTGTAGTAAAGGAGTGAAATACGCTACTCACCGCGTGTCGAGTAGGTTGATTTTTGATGCAAGAAACGCGCCTAAGTGTCGCTCTGGTCACGAGAAACCGGCCGTCCAGTTTGGAACGGACGTTAATATCCCTCCGAAATCAGAACGTACACGCCTGGGAAACGATCATTTCCGATGATTCGGATCCAGAGCAAGCCGCAGACGTTAGGCAGCTGGCAGCGAATTACCAGTGTGGCTACGTCTCCGGCCCGCACCGCGGGCTTTACGCTAATCGCAACCATGCAGCGCTGGCTTGCAAAGGCACCCACATTCGCACCATCGATGATGACCACGAGTTTCCGCCAGGACATATGGGTGAATGTTTAGCCGCGATCGCCTGCGATCCCGAAGCGGTGTGGATTATCGGTGAATTTTTGCCGGGCCAGGATCGCGCGAGTAAATCCGCCGAATGTCCAGGTCAATTAGGCCCGCGTGGATTTTCAGTTTTACCTGCCGATGCCGATGATTGCTGGGCGATAGCGGATGGCGCCACGATTTATCTCAGAAAAATTTTCGATTCCGGATTGCGCTTCGCTGAAGCGTTTCGGTTTGGCGCGCCCTACCTGGAATTCGGCAGTCGACTCCACTTTTTCGGGTATCGGATCCGTCAGTTAACGTCGACGTACGTCATTCATCATTTCGAAGCAGGAAAACGTTCGTTAGCCGATCCTGAAGAAGAAATGGCATCAGAATTTTTTGCGATGTTATGCCACTCCTTCATCTACCAGCCGCGTTTGAAGAACAAGATGCTGACGGTCGCACAGATCGGGTTGATGACGGTCCGGCATCCTAAATCGGCAGTTCGGGCACTGAAGAAAGCCGTACCGCAATACCGACAGCGGCGGATTCTGGCAAGCGGAGGGAGGAGCTTGTCTCGTCCCAATTTTTCTGCGGGCAAAATCAATTAATGGGACGAGACAAGCTCGTCCCTCCGTCATCTACTTCTCTAGTTTCGCTAACGCCGACCGATACGCTGCCAATGTGTCCTTGGCTATCTGCCACCACGAGTATCTGGCGGCGGTTTGGAGACTGGTCTGCACCAATCGTTCGTACTCCGAGTATGGCAGCTGCATCGTCTTCACCAGGCGGGCAGCGAAGCCCGAAACGTCCTCGTTCGGAACGAGTAATTCTGGCATGTCACGCAAGATGTCGCGCGGCCCGCCTTGATCGAACGCCACCGTTGGAACCCCGGCGCCTAGTTGTTCTATAACTGCGAGGCCGAAACCTTCGACAAAACTAGGGAAGGCTCCCACGGAGCAATCGGCCAGCAACTTTGGCAGCTCGCCGGGCGAAAACTCAGGAACCGTTTCTATGCCTTGAGTGGAATCGACGCCAAGGTCCTTATAGACAGTTTCAGGCGGCACCATCGTCCCGACGAAGCGAAATTGTGTATTCGGTAGCTTCCGCCGAACTCGCTTAATGATATCGCCCCATATTCGTGCGCCTTTTCGCGGTGCCCACATGCCGACGAAGCTAATTCGGTGATTTCTCAGTTTGTCGGCGGTCCGGCCGGTGGCATTCCGTAACGCCGTAGCATGCTCGTCGGTTAGTCCGTATGGTTGCACCAAAACAGGCCGATCAACTTGCGACTCGCTACGCAGGAAATCCGCCTCTTCGGTGTTCGGCACATTGATCAGATCCGCGTGGGCAAGTCCGGCATCAGCCACCCGGATGAATCGCCGATTGATGGTTGAGTAAAACACTCGGCCGATGAGCGAACCTCGAGGGACATCTGGCCAGCGCTTATGCACGCTCTTCTCAAAGCGGTCATACAGGTGATGCGAACCGACGGAACGGGCAACCAAAAGGCCCTTAAACCCGAGGCGTGACTTTGAACTCGACAGAGATCCGGTTAGTGCATCGATCACATCGAACTGATCAGCATTTGCCCTGACGAATTCTTCAGCTTTGCCGGGAAACTGCCATCTCCGGATGCCGTACTCACGTGGCGTGACCTCTTTCGCCGGATACGCTTCCGAAAAGCTGAAAACCTCGACTGAATGACCCGATGCACGCCATTGATCACAGAGTTCAATGTAGATGCGCGCCGCACCGAAGTGCCGATTCCAATCGAGATTGAGCAGGCAAAGAATCCGCAGCGGAGGCAACGGCGAGAACTGAGTTTGCGCGCTCAACGTATTAATTTTGTCCAGAATTTGTGCCGAACGGGATCGACATAATGCCGCAGGACTAAATGAGAATCAGTGAACTGATCTGCATACACGAACTGATCGTCCAGTCGAAGAACGTACTTTGTCGGATCGAGTGGCTGGGCGCCATTCGCATGCATCGTCACGTGAGTGAGGGTTTGATTGGTGAAGAAGTTCGGCTCTCCATTTAGTTCGGCGAAACGCTGAATGCCGATCGACCAATCCAAAGGCTGCCGGATGAGGAGAACCCCGGTATTCACCGGGCTTTGCGTCTTCTCCTCGCCGCGAAGAAAGCGCTCATCACCAGCAAAGCCGCAGTCCTCTAAATAATAAGCGGGCGTGTCCTTGTCGGCTGCGTCTTTGCCAAGTTCGCTGGCACCGGAAAAGAACAGAACGTCGGAATCTATATAGAGAGCGGCTCTCTCCCTCGGCAATGACATGACCAGCGCGAGTTGCTTGCCAGTCGGATGATATTGAAGATACCGCGCGAAGCCGCCCGCAGACCCCGATGGCGGCGCTGGCACGGCTTCAACGGTGACCGACTCATCCACTTGGCGAAGCAGTCGAATGTCTGCTTCAGAGTGACTGCCGTCTGACACAACCACAAAGCGGTTCGGCCTGCCCGCGAACGTTAGGAACGAGCGAATGGAGGCGACTTGCTCCGCCAGTCGGCGTTTACCTGAATAAGAAAAGACGTCGAGCGGGACCTCGCGAGAAGGGTTGATACGGCGTCGGACTGTAATCGGAAGGAAAAGTGCGTACAACGCGGAAATTACGCGCCCCTCCGCGCGCGCGAGATGGTAGCCGTAGTTCGGCATGTTAGGCAGTAGCGCTTTGTTCGCTACGAAAGCCACGATAACTCAGCACTACATTCAAAATTAGACTGGGAACTGCTGAGACCAGGTTGAACAACAGAACGCCCGCGACGGACGAGAAATCTACGAAGGGAATCAACGCGACTTGTGTGACTAATGTTCCCGGAATGTACATCCATGATCCTGAGATCCATCCTTTTGCTGAATTGAGACCCCACATGGCCCCGGCAATCGCATTGAGGACGGCACCGGCAATCATCAGTAAGAGTTCTCCTTGGAGATGCGTGTAGTTGTTTCCGAGAATGAACAGGAACTGTGTCGGAAACAGAACGGCGAGACAAATTACGCCGATACCAAATGCAGTGACACCGCCAATGACACTGGCGTAGATGATGCGCAATTTTCTGGTCTGCTGACAACGGGCAAAGGCCGGGATGAACACGTTCGTTAGCAGGTTGCTGAGAACTGCAAAGATCATCGCAAGACGTCCCAACGCTCCCACCTCGGCGACCGAGCTCACACTATTGGCAAAGATACTGATTAGGAACACGGTGATTTGACCCTGAAAACAGTAGAACACCGCGTTCGGCGCCAACTTTCGAATAAATCCGACGATCACCTGCCGATCTTCGCTATCCGCTGACGCATGAAGATCGACGACGCCTGCGGCGTAATGCCGCAGCATCAGAAACTGGATGATGAACGTCACTATCGCGACGGCAATCGCGGTTGCGGCGCTCAGCAACCAGATCAACGACAAAATGCCGATCAGCCGGAGAGCCGCCGCGGTGAAATCAATCAGCTGGATGCGACCGATATCGGACCGCAATCGCGGCACGGCACTCAGAACGCCAATCGATAATTGCGGCACCAATCCAGCCAGTACTAAAACCACCAACAGAGATCGATAGGCCAGACCGGCACCGTTTCGAGCCAGCAGGAAATACAAAACGGGAATGACAACAGCGGCGGCAATGAGAGCGAGGCGCTTTCGAAGGTGCAGCCCGGTGTTAATCAATTCGCCAAAGCGGTGGCGTTCCTGCCAGACGCGGCCGCCAATCGAGATGACTCCGGCGCTGATGCCGATGTCTGCCAGCAGGTTCAACGTTCCCTGCATTGTATTCGCAATCGTGAAGTAGGCGTATTCCTGTTGCGTTAACGACCGAATGATGAGGATGCCGCTAAGGAAGCTGAGAACCTGAACGACGGCTTGAACGATAGCGAGATTTCCAATGATCCTGGCGTGGTAAAACGCGCGCCGCATCACCGGTGCAAAACCCGCGGCGGCGGCAGCAGACGAAGTCGCGGGGCCAAGATTCATAAAATTCTTAGTGAGTTGAGCAGATGAGCTGACAAAGTGCCATACGTGATGCGTAAGGTAGCGACCATGGCCGCGTCACTATGATGACCTCACACTTCTCCGAGTAAGGCATTTTCGTGCATTCAACCGCCGCAGCACCCAAGGCACAGCTATGTCATCCCGAGCGCAGTCGAGGGACCTCTCAAAAGCGGAATACATCACCCAAGTAGGAGAGATCCTTCGA
>Ga0157378_10005940_pt1 | contig 10700 bp, 10 predicted proteins | sample M65metaG_FD_115309 | JGI IMG/M metagenome (GOLD analysis project Ga0157378, IMG submission 115309) | Miscanthus rhizosphere microbial communities from Kellogg Biological Station, Michigan, USA - M6-5 metaG | ecosystem: Host-associated > Plants > Roots > Rhizosphere > Soil | place: USA: Michigan...
CGGTGCGCGGCGGACCGTGACTAGACGAATGATGTCCGGCGCGAGGGTTACGGTCGCGAACGCGTTGCGACTACCATTAGGCATGGCGCATCGAGCGTTCAAGGATTCGGACGGGCGTGAGTGGGAAGTCTGGGACGTCGTGCCGAGCCAGTGGGTAGGCCCGACGCTCGACGGCGGGTGGCTCGCCTTTCAGAGTGGGGCTGACAGGCGCCGTCTGGCGCCGCTGCCGCTATACTGGGCAACGGCGCCCGAGCCGGAGCTGCGCGATCTGCTCGCGAAGGCGAAGCCGGTCGCGGCTCGTACAGACTGAGTCCATGGGCAACCCGGTTCCGGTTGCGCCGTCGCTCGAGCCCGTGCTCGAGGCGGCAACGCTCGCGTGGGTTCGCCCGAACGAGCGTTGACGGAACCCACTTCGGCAGGAGCGAGCCGCGGGTCGCGGCGCGTCGGGCGCGTCGCGATCGCGTTGTTCGCGGGTCTGATCGTCGGCATCGCCGTCGCACGCTCGGGCAACCCGTGGGCGAGCCGCGCGGTCGCGCTGCTGGAGCCCATCGGGTCGATCTGGGTGAACGCCATCCGGATGACCGTCGTTCCGCTCGTGGTGTCGCTGCTCCTGGGCGCAGTGGTGCGTGGCGGCGAAGGGCATACCGTCGGCCGGCTCGGCGGGCTCGCGTTCGCGGCGTTCATCGCGCTGCATATCTGCGCTGCAGTGGTTGCGCTCGCGGTGGTGCCGGCGCTCATGGCGAGCGTCCCGGTGGACGCGGCAAGCGTCGCCCGGCTCCAGGCCGATGCGACGGCTGCGAGCGCGGCAACGACCGAGCAGGTGCGCGCGCTGCCGGACTTCGGTCAGTGGCTCGCGGGGCTCGCCCCAGCGAACGTCATCCGTGCCGCGGCGGATGGAGCGATGCTTCCGCTCATCGTCTTCACGCTGCTGTTCGCGCTCGCGCTGCGGCGCATCGCGCCGGACCGCCGGGACCCTGTGCTGCGGGTGTTCGATGGCATCGGGGCGGCGATGCTCGAGATTGTGCGCTGGCTGATCGCGCTGGCGCCTATCGGCGTGTTCACCCTCGTCGCGCCGACGGCGGCGCGGCTCGGTGTGTCGCTCGCGGGCTCGCTTGGCTACTACGTGCTGGCGTACACGGCGATGATGATCGTGGTCGGGCTCGTGCTCTGCGTTGCCGGGGCGTTGGGTGGCGGTGTGGGACTGCCGCGCTTCTTCCGGGCCGCGCTGCCGGCGCAAGCGGTGGCATTCAGCTCGAGCTCGTCGCTGGCATCGCTTCCGGCGCTCATCGACTCGGCTGGCCGATTGGGGATACCGTCGTCCCAGGCCGGCTTCGTGTTGCCGCTCGCGGTGTCCTCGTTCAAGGTCGTGATCTCGGTGTCGTGGCTGGTGGGGACACTCTTCCTGTCGCGGCTCTACGGCGTCCCGCTGGGCGTCGCCGACTACTTCACCGTGGTCGCGGCCGCCGTGGCACTGAGCTTCGCGACGCCGGGAGTGCCTAACGGCGCATTTCTGTTGCTGGCGCCTGTATTGGCGAGCGTCGGCATTCCGGCCGGCGGCGTCGCGTTGCTGATCGCAGTGGACGCGATTCCAGACCTGTTCGCAACGGCGGCGAACGTGAGCGGCGATTTTGCTGCGGCGGCGCTCGTGCGGCGCTGGGCGGCACGGGAGCCAGCCGTTCTCCTCGAGAGCAGTCTCACCCCTAACGCGAGCTGACGAGGTCTCCATGCGCATCGGCATTGGGTCGGACCACGCGGGGTTCACGTACAAGCAGATGTTGATCGCGGTGCTTCGCGAGCGTGGCCACGAGGTCGTGGACTTCGGCACCGACTCGACGGAGTCGGTCGACTACCCGACGTACATCCGGCCGGTGGCGCTGGCGGTGGCCGCCGGTGACTGCGAGCGCGGCATCGTGCTGGGCGGCTCGGGGAACGGCGAAGCCATCGTCGCGAACCGCGTGAAGGGCGTGCGCTGCGCGCTCTGCTGGAATGTCGAATCCGCCCGGCTCGGCCGCCTGCATAACGACGCGAACGTGATCTCGATCGGCGAGCGCATGGTGTCGAGCGAGGAGGCGGTGGCCATTGTGGACACGTGGCTCACCACGCCGTTCGAGGGAGGCCGTCACATCCGCCGCATCCAGATGATCGACGCGTTCTAACGCTTCGTTTGGGGTCAGACTCCTCTCGCATCGAACCATCGCCCTCCTCCAGATCAAATGCGCTACCTTCCCGCCCTCGCGCTCGCCACCCTCGCAACCGTCGGCGTCACGCCCGCACAGGGACAACGGCCGCCCAGGATCTTCATCTCCGTCGACATGGAAGGCATCGGCGGGATCGGCACGCCCGCGATGACGAGCCCCACCGGCAAGGACTACGACGTCGGTCGGAAGCTGATGACGGACGAAGTGAACGCCGTCGTCGGCGCGATCCTCCAGCGCGGGCCGTCCGAGATCCTCGTCAACGACTCGCACGGCGACATGCAGAATCTGCTGCACACCGAGCTCGATCCTCGCGTGACGTACATCCAGGGCGCCGTCAAGCCGTTCGGCATGGTCGAAGGCCTCGACTCCACGTACGCCGCCGCGATCTTCCTCGGCTACCATTCGCGGGCCGGCACGCCGAACGGCTTCATCGCGCACACCGGCACGGGCGCGGTGAAGGGGCTCTGGCTGAACGACATCGAGGTCGGGGAAGGAGAGCTGAACGCGGCGTATGCCGGTTCCATCGGCGTGCCGGTGATCATGGCCGCCGGCGATTCGGCCTTCGTCGAGCAGTTCACGCGAACCGTGAAGGTCGAAGCCGTGGCCACGAAGTACGCGGTGACGCCACAGGCCGCCCGCCTGCTTCACCCGCAGGTGGTGCGCGAGCGTCTCGTCGCGGCGGCCGGCCGAGCGCTCGCCAACCGGTCGAGTGCGAAGCCGTGGGTCATCGGCAAGCCGGTCAAGGTCAGGCTCCGCTTGTCCGACAATACCGTCACACAGATCCTCCAGGCCATTCCGGGCGTTAGGCAGGTCGACGGTTTCACGGTGGAGTTCACCGCGCCGACGATGGCTGACGCCTACCGGCTGATCCGGCTGATGTACCGCTTCGTGAGCGTCTGACCTGACGCAAGCATGCCGCTCATGCGGTCGGCCCCCTCCCTTCTGGATGCGTGCAAGGTGCCGCGGTGCCGTTACACGCCAGCGCGCGGCAGCGTGAGCGTGAAGGTCGAGCCTCGTCCGACTTCGCTTCGCACCGTGACGTCGCCGCCCATGGCGCGTGCAAGCTGACGGCTGATCGCGAGCCCGAGACCGAAGCCATGGTCCCTCGAGTCGAGTGATCGACGCGCCTGAACGAACGGCTCGAAGATCCGGTCGAGCTGCTCCGCGGGAACCCCAATGCCGGTATCCCGTACGCTGATCATCACCACGTCAGGCTCCACGCGCACGCCCGGCGTGATGGTCCCACCCGACGCTGTGAACTTGAGCGCGTTCGCAAACAGGTTGAGCAGGATCTGCCGGGTTCGGTCGACATCGGCCAGGATGTGGCCGTCGTTAGGCGTGTCGTACGGTTCGAGGTGCAGCGCGTTCTGCACCAGCTGCGGCGCCACCATCTCGATGACCGCGTCTACGGTCTGGCGGATGCTGATCGGCCTCACCCGGAGGTCGAGCTTCCCCGACCCCATCTTCGCGAAGTTCAGCACGTCGCTCACGAGGCCGTCGAGGTGGTTCTTGCTGCGCTGGATCTTCAGGAGATCGACCCGTTGTTCCTCCGTGATCGGACCGCGCAGCCCCATCTCGATGAGCTGGGCGTACCCGCCAATGGCGTTGAGCGGGGTCCGCAGCTCGTGGCTCATCGCCGCGAGGAAGTCGCCCTTGGCGCGATTTGCCTCCAGCGCTTCCACCGTCAGGCGCTGGAGCTTACTCGCGGCCCGTTTCTGCTCCTCGATCTCGGTGTTCGTCCCGAACCAGCGGATGATCGCGCCGTGCTCGTCCCGCTGCGCCGTCGCCCGCGCCAGATGCCACCGGTACGATGCGTGCGCGGCACTCCACAGGCGAAACTCGACCTCGTAGGGCGCTCCACTCGCGAGCGATTGCTCCCACTGTCCGGCCGTTGGGGCGATGTCGTCGAGATGAAGAACACCGAGCCACCCCTCGCCGGTCAGCTCATCGGGGGCTTTGCCGAAGTATTTCGCCGTGAGATCGCTGACGTAGTCCAGCTTGCCGTCCGGGGTGGCCGTCCAGACCTGCACGGGAATGGCATTCGCCAGGAATCGGTAGCGTGCCTCGCTGGCCTGCACGTTCGCGCGAGCCTGCTCGCTCTCCTCCCACAGCCGCTGGACGTCATACCGGGCGCGCACGCGTGTCGTCGTCTCGGTCGCGACATTCAGGAACGCGATCGCATCGCCGGACTCGTCACGAATGGGGCTGAGCGAGAACGTGAACCACGCTTCCCGCGGAGGGCCACTCTCACGATCCATGATGAAGCGGGCATTCTCGGCGTAGATGGGCGCGCCGCCGGCGCGGATCGCATCGAACATCGGCGAAATCTCCGGCCAGATCTCGCCCCACACCTCGCGCCCCGGCCTCCCGAGTGATGCGGGGTGCTTGATGCCGAGCACGTCGCGGTAGGCGTCGTTGTAGATGAGCAGCAGCTCGGGCCCGCACCACATGTTGATCGGGAACGGACACTCGAGCGCCATGCGCACCGCCGTGCGAAGCGCCGTGGGCCAGTCGTCGACGGGGCCCAGCGACGTCGCGGACCAATCGAGGGCACGACAACGCTGCGCGAGCTCACTGTCGCCCGCGAACAGCGCAGCCGCTTCGGGGGAGACGGCGAGATTGGTCACCCGTCAAAGATACGGTGCGGACCTCAGCCCAGCGGGCCCTTCGCGTCCGCTTCTCGTGCCCTCGCTTCGGTTTCCTGGTCGAGCATCGCTCGCAGTTGGGCGATGATCGGAATGTCGGCCGTATGCTGCCGTCCGTACCCGAGGTTGAAGCGGTAATCGAAGTCGGCCGGGTTCAATCCCTGGTTGTGCTGCATGATCGTCTCGAGCTTGTCGAGCCCCTTGGCGAGCTTTGCCTCGGGCGATTGCGCGGCCTCGTACTCGTCCCAGAGTGCGGCGATCTCGTCGCGGACGGCTGCAGGCAGCGGCGTGAGGAGCTCGAGCAGGTCACGCCGCTCCTGCTCGGCCTTGCCGACCGTGACCCCTGCGGCGGCGCGCCGCGCCTGTTCCGGCGCCGGCACGTCGCCATGGACCGCCTCGCCGAGATCGTGGATGATGCAGATCTTCACGAGCTTCGCGAAGTCGATCTCCGGGAAGGCCGGCCTGAGCACGAGCGCCATGAGGCAGAGGCGCCACGTATGTTCGGCGACGCTTTCCTGCTGGCCGATGGACGTGTAGCCGGTTCGGGTGGTGCTCTTGAGGCGTTCCGCGGCCCGCAGAAAGTCGAGCAGACCCGGAAGCTCGGCGGGACCCATCGGTGTCATTCAGAAGCCCGAGAGCTTGGTGATCCGGCCTTGTGTACCGACCGCCCACCCCGCGCGGGGCGACGCGAACGCCACGGACCAGTAGTCGAGCGAGTCGATTGGAGTCCACGTGGTGCCGTCATCGTTCGACCACACGGCGCCTGCCGGGCCGACCGCGACCACCGTGGGGCGTTTGGCGTTGGGTACGTACACGCCTCCCCAGGCGCCCGTCTTGAGTGGCACGCTCGTCCGTGCGACCCATGAGGCCCCGCCGTCGCTCGTGATCGCGGTGAACAGGTCGCCGGGCTGGGCTGCGGTTCCGCCGCCGAGGGCCATGCCGTGCCGCGCGTCGCGGAACGCGATGGATTGCGGGCCCGAGCCGGCGCGCGTGGTGAGCGGCAGGGTGTCCACGGACCACGTGGCGCCGTAGTCCGCGGTGTGAAGCACGCGGCCGTGGTCGGCGTTGCTTGCCACGATCCACGCATGACCGCCGGGCTTCGTCACGAGGCAGGTGCCGCTGGCGGCGAAGCTACCCTCGTTAGGCTGCGCCCGCGGCAGGCTCGCCGCCGGGATGCGCGACCAGGTCGCGCCGCCGTCGGTCGTGCGCAGGATCGCGATGTCGCCTCCGAGCGCGTCACCGATCACGAGGCCGCGCCGGGCGTCCCAGAAGTCCATGCAATCGTAGAACCCGGCGGAGTCGGGGTTCGTGTACTGGCGCGACCACGTCGCCCCGGCGTCGGTCGTCTTGTAGATGCGCGACTGGCTGCCGTTGCCGATGCTCAGCAGATACGCCGTGTTCGCGTCGACCGCGTGCACGTCGCGAAACTGGAGCGAATCCGCCTGGGGAACCTGTGCCGCGTGCCAGGTCGTACCGCCGTCGGTCGACCGGAGATAGGTCCCCTGTGCTCCGCTGACCCAGACGGTTCGGTCGTTGACGGCGCTGACCGCGATCAGCAGAACGTTCGTGTTGCTGGTCTGCGGCGTACGCGTGACCTGGGCCGCGGCAGTAGCGGCGGCGGTTGGCAGGACGAGCGCGCAGCCGACGGCGCCGACGAGGTGGGACGAGGATCTTCGCATGGGTAGACCGAACCGTGGTGACGCCGGCGATGCCTAACGACTCGGCCAGCCGGCACTGAGCAGAACGATGCCATCGGCCAGCCGTGTTTTCCACTTGGGCCTGTGCGTCGCTCAAAACTATCACGCTCAGCCGCAGGGAACGGTGCGGACCTCAAAAATCGGCGCGATGCGGCGGGCCCTGCAGCCGACACGCCCGGCGTCGTGCCACGGGTCCCTCCTGACATCCGCACGGGCACTCTCGCAGCGCTCGTGCCAGTGCGCCCTCGCAGCGCGAGCCCAGTCTGGAGGTCTACGCCTTGCTTGGCTTCTGGTCGGCAGCGACGCTGCGGCACCGAGCCACAGCGAGCCACCCACATCATTAACGAGGAGACTGCCGATGTCGGAGCGCAGGAAAACGCACAACGGCCGAGACGTGTCCGGGCATTTCAAGGTGAAGCAGGCGGACGTCGCCGATCTCGAGACCGACCGGGACGGCGCCGATTTCATTCGCGATGACGTCCGCCTGGGCGGCGCCGTGGCGGACACCGGCGCGACAGCCGGACAGCTCGGCGAGCACATCGGCGAGCTCGTGGACACCAATCGGGAGGATGTCGACCGCGCTACCGGCCGCAGGCCCGCCCGCCGCCCACGATCGCGTTAGGCAGCGACGGGATCACGCGGCGAGCCTGCGGCTTCGCCCTGCAACGATCGAGTGTCAGCCCGCAGACTCGCCGCCTTCCGGCCCATAGAACAGGACCCACACCGCGAGATCGTCGGTGAAATCCTCGAACCGGTGGGGCACTCCCGCGGCGACGAACAACAGATCGCCCGGTTGAAACGACGCGCGCGACGACCCGTCGAAGAACGTCCCGCGGCCGCGCGCCACGACGTAGATCTCGTCGCGCGTATGGGGCGTCTGCGGGTCGTGGCCGCGTGGCGCATAGAGCTCGACCACGAGCGTGCCGTGCGTGAATAGCTCGACGAAGCGCTCGCCGTGCGGGCCGGGGAGCCGCAAGAGACCTGTGTCGGGTCGCAGATGCGTCGTGGCTCCGGTCGAAGGTTGAGACATGGGTACGCTCGGCTTCCGTTCGTTAGGCGGCGCGGCCGCGGACGACGGTCGTGAAATTCGCGCTCACGGCGAGGCGCCCGTCGACTGACGCGATGCCGCGGAGTCGAGCCACGCCGCGCCGATACCACACCAGCTCGACCGTCAGGATCAGCGTGTCGCCGACGCGCGGGAGCGACCGAAATCGCACGCGGTCAGCGGACGCGAAATAACCCACGGCTCCGGACGAATCGTTCAGCAGGCCGATCAGCACGGCAGCGCTGGTCTGCGCCAGCGCCTCGACGACGAGCGTCGCCGGCATCTCCCACATACCGAAGTCCCCGGCCTCGCTCCACCAATCTCCTCCGGTGACGCGCTTGAGGCCCACCGCACGCCGGCCAGCCTCCACGACGCGCAGCCGATCGACCAGCAGGAACGGGTATCGATGTCCGAGCACGTCCAGCACGTCCAGCGGATCGGTCCACTCGGACTCCTCGGGACCCACCCCCGCGGGACCGCTCAACTCGACCGCACCGTTGCGACCCATCCCTCGGCGGCGTCTGCCACCTCGGTCATGACCTGGGCATCTGTTTTCCCCGAGCTCTTGGGCACATGAAAGCTATGGTCCGCGCCGTCGAGCCACAGCATTTCCCACCGCGCTGTCACACGCTCGAGCACACCCTTCATGAGCTCCGGCGTACAGAACGGATCGCGCGTTCCGTTGACGCACAGCACCGGGACGCGGATCGATGGAAGGTGCGCGTCGCGCAGCTGATCGGGCTTGCCCGGCGGGTGAAGCGGGTAGGCGAGCAACAGCAGGCCCGAACAGTCGAAGCCGTCCGCGGCGAGCATGGACGCGGCTCTCCCGCCCATGGACCGGCCACCGATGATCAGCGTCTTCGGATCGAGCTCCGCGCGGGCGCGCGCGACCACCGCGGCGGTCGTGTCCTTGAGCTTCGGCATGGGGTCGGGCCGGCTCGACCGCTTCTCCTTGTACAGGAAATTGAACCGCACGATCGAGAGTCCGCGTGAGCCGAGCGCGCGTGTGACCGTGACCATTGCTCTGTCGGCCATGTTGCCGCCCGCGCCGTGCGCGCAGACGAACACGGGAGACGCCTCGCCGTTAGGCGCCGGGTCGTAGATCGCGCTGGTTGTCTCGTTGCCGACGGGAATGGTCCAGTTGTTCATATTACTCCCTGTTGTCATCCCGAGCCGACAGGCGAGGGATCGTGATCGTCCCGAAAGAGGGTCCTCTACCCGGATATTCCCGATCCCTCGCTTCGCTCGGGATGACCTACGCTTTCATGAGTTCCGCCAGCTTGCCCAGCACCGCCCCGAGATCGGGCGCCTCCGTCAGGACGGGAAGCATGGGATCGGCGCGGAGCTTCTCCATTCGGTCGACGGCCGTTCTGATCGTGAATGTGCGCGGGTCGAGCGAAAGGTCCACCTCATCCCACAGGAGTGGCGTCGACACCGTCGCACCGGGGAGCGGCCGCACGATGAAGGGGGCGACGATGAGCTGACCGTGCCGGTTCTGCAGGTAGTCGAGGTAGACCTTGTCGCCACGCCTTGTGACGTGCCGGGTAATCGTGGCCACGTCGCCGAGCTCGCGAATCACGAGTCGCGCGAGCAGCTCGCCCAACGTGCGCGACTGCGCGTACGTCATCTGGCGGCCCAACGGAAGCATGATGTGCAGGCCCGTCTTACCCGTCGTTTTGACGTAGTTGGGCAGCCCCGCCGCGTCGCAGATGCGATGGAGCGACTGCGCACAGCGGATCACGTCGGAGAACGGCGCTTCCTTCGGATCGAGATCGAGCACACACCAATCCGGCTGCTCGAGCGTTCCGACGCGGCTCGCCCAGATGTGCAGCGGAATGGCCCCGAGGTTCGCGATGTAGACCAGGGAGTCCTCGTCGTCGCAGACGAAGTAGCGAATGTCGCGCTGCGTATCGTTGCTCCAGATCGGGACCGTGCGGATCCAGTCGGGAGCGAACTCCGGCGCGTCCTTCTGGTAAAAGGACTTTCCGTCGATCCCGTCGGGGAAGCGCGTCATGACGACCGGGCGGTTCCGCAGGTACGGCAGGATCCACGGCGAGACCGATCGGTAGTAGTCGATCAGATCGCCCTTGGTGTACTTCTCGGCCGGCCAGAAGATCTTGTTCGGGTTCGAGATGGTGATGGTCTTCTGCGACTGCCTTCGCGGGGCGGGCGCTTCGGGCCCTTGCGGCTCGGGCTGGCCAACGACGGACTCCGGGGCCGAAGTGCTATCGTTAGGCGCGGTCGCTCGCGGCGGGGTGGTTCCGTCACCGAGCCAGCCCTGGCGCTCGCAGTCGTGTGGGCGTTTGTCGGCTCTCAGCCGGAGAAACGCGGGGTGCCGCAGCACGCCGTCGGGTGTCCACTCCCGAAACCGGACTTCCACGACGTGCACGGGCTCCGTCCACGTCGTAGTCCTCGTCTCCGGAATGGCGTCGCTCGGCAGCGGCTCGGCGCCGGGCTTGAGCGCCGGCCCGTGACAGGGTGGATCGTGTCGCACGAGTGGATCGAGCATCGCGCGGAGCTCGCGCAGCAGTCCGTCGTTGAACCCGGTTCCCGCGCGGCCGGCGTACACGAGCGCCCCGTTGACGTAGTCGGCGAGCTGCAGCGCTCCGAACCCCGGCCGAGTGCCGTTAGGCTCCGTAAAGCCCACCACGACGAAGTCGCCGGTTTTCTCCGCCTTGATCTTGAGCCACTTGTCGGTGCGCCCGCCGCGGTAGGGCGCGTCCGCCTTCTTCGCGATGACGCCTTCGAGGCCTAACGCCGTGACCTGCTTCAGGAACGCGTCACCCTCGCGCTCGATGTGGTCCAGGTATCGTACGGCGCCGAGCTTCGGGACGAGCTCCGCCAGCAGCTGTTTGCGACGCGCGAGGGGTAGCGGCCTGACGTCGAAGTCCTCGAACGAGAGCAGGTCGAAAACGTAGAACACGGCGGGCAGCTCGACGGCGGCGCGCTTAATGTCGAGCGGTGATGAGATCCGACCGCGCTGCTGGAGGAGCGAGAAGCGGGGAATTCCGCCGTCATCGAGGACGACGACTTCGCCATCCACGATGCACGAGTCGAGCGGCAGCGCCTGCACCGCGCGTGCGATCTCCGGGAACACCGCGGTGTAGTCGTTGCC
>Ga0157378_10005945_pt1 | contig 10695 bp, 10 predicted proteins | sample M65metaG_FD_115309 | JGI IMG/M metagenome (GOLD analysis project Ga0157378, IMG submission 115309) | Miscanthus rhizosphere microbial communities from Kellogg Biological Station, Michigan, USA - M6-5 metaG | ecosystem: Host-associated > Plants > Roots > Rhizosphere > Soil | place: USA: Michigan...
GCCGATACGCTCGTGATTCTCGCGGACGGACAGACGCTCGCCGTCGGCGACGTGCACGACGTGATGGGACGCCTCGACCTGAAGCCGCACACCGGACGCTACGAGGCGGGCGCCGTCATCGAGGCCGCGGTCGCAACGCATGACGACCGGTTCGCGCTCACCACGCTGCGCTTCGAGGGCGGCGAGCTGTCGGTGCCGCGCGTCGACGCCTCGGCGGGCGAGCGCGTGCGCGTTCGCATCCGGGCCCGCGACGTCTCGATCGCGCTGGCGCGCCCCGCGCAGATCAGCATGCTGAACGTGTTGCCCGCGACGGTCCTGGCGATCGGCGAGGAGAGCGGACCCGTGGTGGATCTGCAACTCGCGGTGGGGAGCGCGCGGATTCTCGCGCGGATCACGCGCCGCTCGTGTGCGGAGCTGGGGCTGCGGTCGGGGCAGGCGGTGTTCGCGCTGGTGAAGGCCGTGTCCTTCGACCATCGCAGCACCGGGTACGCGTGACCAGGCGCGGCCTCGTGCCGGCGGGGACCAGGCGGTGGCGGCGACCGCCCGGTCGGCGTCCGCCGGCGGCGCAGCACGACGCTCTGCGGCGAGGCGGGCGTCTCCGTTCCATGCGCCCACGCCTACACGCGCCGCTTCGGACCGCCCGCGGCGGTTTCCCGACGCGCGACCTACCGAACGGACGTTCGGCCGCCCGCTCCATAAAATCCCGCGTCCGGTTCGCGCGTGGATACAGTCGCTTGCAACCCGCGCTTGAACCAGTGCGTGAACCGTTGCTTCGAACCTCCCGGGCGCATGGTGAGACATCGGGCCTTTGACACCCCTGCCGTTGTGCGATACAAGGCGCAAATTGCGCCGCGGCGGCACCGATCTTGCTTAGGGTCCCGCGTTCGACGATAACTACAGTTTGGGGGGAATCGATGTCGACCGCACAGCTTCGATCCACGGGCGCCGCCGGCGTCGTGTCCGAGCTCGCGTTCGCGCGCGCCCAGCGCAACACCGTTTTGATCGTCGACGATCTCTTCTCGAGCCGCCTGCTGCTCGCGGAGATCGTGCGCCAGATCGACGGCAAGCTGAACCTGGAGCTGTTCGACACGCCGAGCCGCGCGCTGGAGTTCGCGCGGCACAATCGCGTCGACATCGTGCTCACCGACTACAAGCTTCCCGAGTTCGACGGCATCGAGCTCGTGAAGCAGCTGCGCGCCCTGCCCCACTGCGTCGACGTCCCGATCGTCGTGATCACCGTCGTCGACGATCGCAAGATCCGCTACGACGCGCTCGAGGCGGGTGCCACCGACTTCCTGATCAAGCCGCTCGACGACCACGAGACGCGCGCGCGCTGCGCGAATCTCCTCGAGCTGCGGCGACACAAGATCGTGCTGTCCGACCAGGCCCGCGTGCTGCAGTACCAGGTCGACAAGTCGGTCGCCGAGATCCACGAACGCGAGCTCGAGACGCTGTCGAAGCTCGCCAAGGCCGGCGAGTTCCGCGACAAGACCACCGGCAACCACCTGATGCGGATGGCGAAGTACTCCGCGCTCACCGGCCAGAACCTCGGCCTCGGCGCCGAGACCGTGCACGTGCTGGAAGTCGCCGCGCCGATGCACGACATCGGCAAGATCGGCATCCCCGACTCCGTGCTGCTGAAGGAAGGGCCGCTCAACGCGGCCGAGCAGGAGCTGATGCGCACGCATCCGCGCATCGGCTACGACATCCTGAAGGGCAGCCCGTCGAAATACCTGTCGATGGGCGCGATCATCGCGCTCGGCCATCACGAGAAGTTCGACGGGTCCGGCTATCCGAACGGCCTCCATGCGGAAGACATCCCGCTGGTCGCGCGCATCGTCGCGGTGGCCGACGTGTTCGACGCGCTCGTCTCCGAGCGACCCTACAAGCGCGCGTGGCCGACGGAAGAAGCGATCGACCACATGAAGAATCAGCGCGGCCGCCATTTCGATCCGCGGTGCGTCGACGCGTTCCTCGCCGACCGTAGCCGCATCCAGTCCATCCTCGACGAGTTCGGCGACTAGGTTCGCGCGCGCCGCACAGCGCGCGCCGCCGCGGTGCCGTGGACGCATTCTCGGCGCGGTCCTGCCTTTGCTATAGTCGCGCGGCATTTCCTCGCGCGACGCATGAACGCCACCCCGCACGCTGCCCTGGACGGCGCCCGCCTCTCGCTCGGGTGGGGCCTGCCCTTTGTCGGCCTGCTCCTGTCGATCGCCGTGCTGCCCCTCGTCGCGCCGAAGTTCTGGCACGCGCACTACGGCAAGGTCACCGCCGCGTGGGCCCTCGCGTTCGTGATTCCCTTCGCCGTCGTGTTGGGCACCGGCGTCGCGCTGCACGAAGTCGTTCACGCGATCCTGGTCGAGTACATCCCTTTCATCGCCGTCCTGTTCGCGCTGTTCACGATCGCGGGCGGGATCTGCATCGCCGGCGAGCTTCGCGCGAGCCCCGCGCTCAACACGGGCGTACTCGCCCTCGGCGCGGCGCTGGCGAGCGTGATGGGCACCACCGGCGCGTCGATGCTGCTGGTTCGGCCGCTGCTCACCGCGAACGAGGGACGCCGCTTCCGCGCGCACGCGGTCGTGTTCTTCATCCTGCTCGTCGGCAACGTCGGCGGCGCGCTGTCGCCGCTCGGTGACCCGCCGCTGTTCATCGGCTTCCTGAAAGGCGTCGACTTCACATGGCCGGCGCGCGCGCTGTTCGTCCCGACGGTGGCGATCGTCGCCGCGCTCCTTCTGGTGTTCTACCTCGTCGACCGCGTTCTCATGGCACGCGAGCGCGCGAGCGGCGGGCCCGCGCCGCTGCCCGATCCGCCGGTGCGCCGGATCGCGCTCGAAGGCGCCGCCAACCTGCTGCTGCTGTGCGCGGTGATCGGCGCGGTGCTGATGTCGGGGTTATGGCGGCCGGGCGTGACCCTCGACGTGATGGGCACGCCGCTCCCGCTGCAGAACGTGCTGCGCGACGCGCTGTTGTTCGCGCTCGCGCTCGCCTCGCTCGCGATCACGCCGAAGGCGATCCGCGAACACAACGCCTTCCACTGGGAGCCCATCCTCGAGGTGGCGAAGATCTTCGCGGGCATCTTCGTGACGATCATCCCGGTGCTCGCGATCCTCGCCGCCGGACGTCACGGTGCGCTTGGCGGGCTGGAGCAGCTGCTGGCGCGCGCCGACGGCAGCCTCGACAACCATGCGCTCTTCTGGGTGACCGGCGTGCTTTCGGCGTTCCTCGACAATGCGCCGACGTATCTCGTGTTCTTCAACCTGGCAGGCGGCGACGCGCAGGCGCTGATGGGACGGCAGGCCGCCACGCTCACGGCGATCTCGATGGCAGCGGTCTATTTCGGCGCGCTCACGTACATCGGCAACGCGCCGAACTTCATGATCAAGGCCATCGCCGAGGACCGCGGCGTCGCGATGCCGAGCTTCTTCGCCTATCTGGGCTGGGCGACGTTGCTGATGGCGCCGCTGCTGATCCTCGTTGGATGGCACGCCTTCTAGCGCCGATGCTCTACGACTCGGCACGGCATGAGCCGCTCGACGCCGCCGCCTGGAACGCGCCGGCGGCGCACCGCGCGATCGAGCGTATCGTCGACGATGCGGAGCGGCGTTTCGCGCCGTCGTCGCACTGGCCGTTGCACCCGCTCGACAGCGACGGCGCCGAGGGGAGCGGCGAGCCGCAGTTCGACCTGTACGGCGGCGCGGGCGGCGTCGTGTGGGCGCTCCACTATCTCGACGCCGTCGGCGCCGCGCCGCTGCGCCGCTCGTACGCCGACTACGCCGCTGCACTGCCGTCCCTCGCTCGCCGCGCGGCCGCCGGCGATGACAACGCGAACGCCCGCGGAGATGCGTCCTTTCTGGCGGGCGAAACGGGGTTGACGCTGCTGTGTCATTGGCTGCAGCCGTCGATGCACACCGCGGCGCGCTTAAATGCACTGATCGCGGGGAATCTCGACCATCCGGCACGCGAACTGATGTACGGCTCGCCGGGCACGATGCTGGCGGCGCTGTTCCTGCATCGCCGGACCGGCGAGACGCGGTGGGCCGATCTGTTCGCGGACACCGCGCGGACGCTGTGGTCGCAACTCCTGTATTCGCCGGAGTTCGGTTGCCGCTACTGGACGCAGGACTTCGCCGGCTACCGCTTCAGCCACCTGGGCGGCGTGCATGGCTTCGCGTCGAACGCCGCGCCGTTGATCGCGGGTCGGGCGCTGCTCGGCGTCGTTGAACGGGACGCGTGGGAGCGCTGCATCGTCGAGACGCTCGAGCGCACGGCGCGATGGGACGGCGACCGCGCCAACTGGCCGCCCGAGATCTATCCCACCGGCGGCGCGCGCGCCGAGAAGGCGCTGCTGCAGTTCTGCCATGGCGCGCCGGGCGTCGTCGTTTGCGTCGCCGGACTGCCGTCGAGCGCGCTCGACGCCGAGCTTCTCGCCGCGGGGCGTACCGTCTGGTCGGCCGGGCCGCTCGCCAAGGGGTCGAACCTGTGCCACGGCACCGGCGGCAACGGGTACGCATTCCTGAAGCTGTACGAGCGCACGCGCGATGCGACGTGGCTCGACCGCGCGCGAGCGTTCGCGATGCACGGCATCGCGCAGACCGAGGCGCACGCCCGCCGCTACGGCCAGATGCGGTATTCGCTCTGGACCGGCGACCTGGGCTTCGCCGTGTACCTGTGGGATTGCATTCGCGGTGCGGCGGCGTTTCCCACGCTGGACACGTTCTTCGCGCCCGCCGCCTGACGATGGCCCGCGTCGATCCGGACGAAGTCGAATGGTCGGCGATCCGCGCGCAGGGCGCGGGGGGCCAGAACGTCAACAAGGTGTCGACGGCGCTGCATCTGCGCTTCGATGTCCGTGCGTCGTCGCTCCCTGCCGCGATCAAGGCGCGACTTCTCGCCTCCGGCGACCAGCGGGTCACCCGCGAGGGCGTGATCGTCATCAAGGCACAGCGCTACCGCAGCCAGGACCGCAACCGGGAGGACGCGCTCGCGCGTCTCGAGGCGCTGGTGGAAGAGGCGGCGGCGGTGCCCGCCGTGCGCCGACCGACGCGCCCGACGCGCGGGTCGCAGCGTCGACGCGTCGACGCGAAGGTGCAACGCGGCCAGACGAAGGCCGGGCGGCAGAAGATCACCGACAATTGACGCGGTGCCCATTGCACGCCCTGCGCCGGAAATCGGCATTCCATCCCTGCGGCGGCGCATTGCGTCCGGCGGCGGTGGAACGCGACGCCCCCGTGCCTTAGCCTTGCAAACTCTCCCCCACGGCAGGATGCGGGCCCCACGATGACGACCGATTCCACCAACGCCCTCCCCGTCGACGCCAGCGGGCGCCCGCGCGGCCCCGGCGCGCCACCCCCGCCCCCGCCGCCTGCGCCCGCCCCGCCACCCTCCGGCACGCGGCAGACGCTGCGCGAGATCCGCGAGCTCGTCGTCGTGCTGTGGTGGCGCTTCTTCGACTGGCTCGCCGTCGTGTCGTGGAAGAAGCTGGTGCTGGTCTCCGTGCTGGGCCTCGTGCTGGCGGCGATCCTGAAGCATCCCAACCCGGCGCTGATGCTGATCATCGCGTCGCTGATCATCAAGGTCGTCGCGGGCGGCAAGCGGCGCGCGGAGCTCACCGCGGATGCCGCCACCAAGCGCGCCGAGACCGAGCAGCTCGAACGCACGGTGCTCGAGGCGCGGATGGAAGCGCTGCAGGCGCAGATCGAGCCGCACTTCCTCTTCAACACGCTCGCGAGCATCGACCAGCTGATCCAGACGGACCCGCCGCGCGCGTCGCGGATGCAGCAGAGCCTGATCCGTTATCTGCGCTCGGCGATGCCGCAGATGCGCGACGGGCGCCGCTCCACGCTCGGCCAGCAGGTCGACCTGTCCAGCGCGTTCCTGGAGATCATGGCGGTGCGGATGGAAGGTCGGCTGCAGTCGGCCGTGCGCGTGCCGGACGGCTTGAAGTCCGCCGTCTTCCCGTCGATGATGCTGCAGACGCTCGTGGAGAACGCGATCAAGCACGGGCTCGAACCCAAGCCCGAAGGCGGGCTGCTGCAGATCGGCGCGGACGTCGTCGACGGCCAGCTCGCCGTGCACGTGCTCGACACCGGCGTCGGCTTCATGCCGAAGGGCGACGGCGGCGTGGGGCTCGAGAACATCCGCGAGCGACTGAAGGTGCTGTACCACGGTCGCGCCGAGCTGATCATCGGCGTGCCGCCGGCCGGCGGCACGTGTGCGACGATCAAGGTGCCGTACGAGATCCTTCCCGCCGCCACCTGACCCCTGTCGACGACCCGCGATGCATCTTGCCCCCTTGCCCACCGCCGTCGTCGCCGACGACGAGCGCCTGATGCGCGACCAGATCGTCGGGCGCCTGAAGGACGCGTGGCCCGAGCTTCGGATCGTCGGCGAAGCGGCGAACGGCAGCGAGGCGGTGGCGCTGGTGCAAAGCCTCGAGCCCGACATCGTGTTCCTCGACATCAGCATGCCGGGAATGGACGGCATCCAGGCAGCGCGGGCGCTGGCGGGCACCGTGCACGTCGTGTTCGTCACCGCGCACGACGAGCACGCGATCACCGCGTTCGAGCAGGGCGCGGTCGACTACGTGCTGAAGCCCGCGGAGCCGACGCGCCTCGCGGTGACCTGCGAGCGACTGCGCGAGCGCCTGCAGCGTGCACCCGATCCGATGAACGACCTGCTCGCCACGCTGTCGAGCCGGCTGGGGCCCGCCGGCGTCAAGCCGCGCGAGTATCTGCGATGGGTGCAGGCCAGCGTCGGCGCGAACCTGCGGATGATTCCGACGAGCGACATCCTCTTCTTCCGCGCGGAGGACAAGTACACGCGCGTGCAGACGCAGTCGTTCGAGGCGCTGATCCGAAAGCCGATCAAGGAGCTGATCGACGAGCTCGACCCCGCGGAGTTCTGGCAGATCCATCGCGCGACGGTCGTGCGCGTCGACGCGATCGAGCAGGTCAGCCGCAACTTCCGCGGGCACCAGGTCGTCCACATGAAGGGCAGCGCCGAGAAGCTCGAGGTCAGCCGCACGTTCAACCACCTGTTCAAGCAGATGTAGCGCGCCGGGCCCGGTGCCGGATCGTCCGTGCGCCGTGCCGCATTTGCGCCGCGGGCGTTCCCCGATTACGATGCCGGACGCTTCGCCGCGCGTCCGAATCGCCGTCGTGCCCCGCCCGGGCATGGCGCAAGGCGCGGCGGGCCCGCCCGAAACGCATCGCCTCAGGAGGTCTCCATGAAGCTCTTCTATCATCCGGTGTCGACTACGAGCCGGCCCGTCGTCCTGTTCGCCCGCGAATCCGGCATCGATCTCGACTACCAGATCGTCGATCTGTTCACCGGCGAGCAATACAAGCCGGAGTACTCGGCGATCAACCCGAGTCATCAGGTTCCTGTCCTGGAGGACGGGGATTTCCGCCTGACCGAGAGCTCCGCCATCCTCAAGTACCTGGCGGACAAGGTGCGCTCCCCCGCGTATCCAACCGACCTGCAGAAGCGTGCGCGCGTCAACGAGCGGATGGACTGGCTCAACACCGGCTTCTACCGCGACTTTTCCTACGGCTTCCTGTATCCGCAGATCTTCGCGTTCATGCGCCGGCCCGACGACGTCGTCCAGGCGGGCACCCTCGCCTGGGGCAAGGACAAGGCGGTGGGCTGGCTCAAGGTGCTGGACGAGAGCCTGATCGGTCCGCGGCAGGCCTACCTCTGCGGCGACGAGATCACGATCGCGGACTACCTGGGCGGCATGATGGTGCTCGGCGGCGAAGCCATCGAATGCCGCTTCGGCGCGTATCCGAACATCTCTCGCTGGCTCGGCAACCTGAAGCGGCTCAAGCACTGGCCCGAGGTGAACGAGGCGTTCTACAAGTACGTGGTCGATCCCAACAAGGGCAAGGAGTTCGTTCGCGTCTGACCGAAACGATCCGGTCGCTCATGGACGAGGTTCTCGTCTCGGCACTGATCTTCCTGTGCCTCCTCGCCGCGTCGCTCGGCAGCGTCGCGTTCTGTGGGCGTCTCCCCGCGCGCTACCGCGACGACGAGACGCAGAACGTCGTCCGGCTCATCGCCGGCCTGTTCAGCATCATGACGTCCCTGGTGCTGGGCCTGATGATCAACTCGGCGAAGAACACGCTCGAATCGGTGGACCGCAACATCCACGCGTTCGCCGCCGAGTTGATCGTGCTCGACCGTACGCTGCGCCAGTACGGGCCCGAAGCAGCCGACGCACGGAACCGCCTGCTGCTCTATGCCGAGCGCGCGGCGCACAGCGCGCGGCACGAGGATCCGATGATCGCGGATCGCGTCTCCGAGCGGCTTCTCGACGACGTCGGCGCGAGCATCAAGGCGCTGACGCCGAAAGACCCCGAGCGGACGGCACTGATGCAAAACGCGCGACAGACGCTGCAGAAGGCCGTCGACCTGCGCTGGATCATCGTCGGCCAGTCCGAAGGCATGATTCCGGCGCCCATCCTGGTGATGGTGGTCGCGTGGCTGATGCTGATCTTCGCGAGCTTCGGGTATCGCGCCCCGCGCAACGCGCTGGTCGTGTCGGGACTCGCGCTGTCGTCGCTGCTGATGGCCGGCGCGCTGTACCTGATCCTGGACATGGACGCGCCGTTCACCGGACCGATCCAGGTCGCGTCGAAGCCGCTCGAGCGCGTCATCGCCGAAATCCGGCAGTGACGCGTCGCAGGCGGGAGCCGCTCCCGCTACCCGAGCACGACGACGTGCATCCGGAACGGGCCGTGCGCGCCAAGCACGATCGTCTGCTCGATGTCGCCGGTGCGCGACGGACCCGAGATCAGGTTCATCGCACGGGGCACGCTGGCCCGCTCGGCGCGCACGAGGGCGAACGCGTCCTCCATCCCCGCGACCACGCGATCGGCGCGCACCACCGCGACGTGCGTATCGGGCAGCAGCGTCGCGCCCGTCGGCGTGTCGGCGCCCGACAGGAACACGAGCGTGCCCGTCTCGGCGATCGCGCAGAAAGCCCCCGTGATCGCGAGGCGGTCGGCGCCGGTCGCAGGACGGGCCTCGATGTCGAGGCCGGCGCCGCGCCAGTCGAGCAGCGCGAGCTCCGGCCAGCAGACGCCGCGACGCGCGCGCTGCGCCGCGATCGCCGGCGGCAGCACGAGCGCGTCGAGATAGCGCGCGACGGCGGCCGGGATCTCTTCGGGCGATTCGACGCGGTCGAGCGTGCTCGCCATGTCCGTCGCACGCTGCATGAAGTGCGCGATGAGCGCGGCCGGAATCCGCGGCCGCGGTCCGTGCCGATGCTCCGCGACGTACGCGGCGGCCGCGGCACGACGGTCGCTCGCTTCCGGTGCCGCATTGCCACCGCCGACACGATCGAGCGACTTGCGCACGCGGGCGAGCACGGCCTCGCGCGCCGCCGCGTTGCCGGCGAGCGGGTTGGTCACGCCGCGACCTTCGCGCGCACGATCACTTCACGTTGCGCCGGACGAAGTTCGACACGCGTCGAATCCCTTCCTCGATCGCCTGCGTCGACGCGGCGTACGAGAAGCGGATGTGCTGGCCTTCGCCGGGAACGCGGCGCCCGAAGTGGACGTCCGCCAGAACGGCGACGCCCGCTTCCGTCAGCAGGCGCTTGCGGAACGTCTCGCTGTCGGGACAGCCGGTCATGCGGCACGCGTCGGTCACGTTGGGCCAGGCGTAGAACGCGCCGCCGGGCGTCGCGCACTCGACGCCGGGCACCTCGTTCAGCAGTCGCACGATCAGGTCGCGCCGCTCGAGAAAGCGCTGGCGCATCGTGTCGGCCGCGTCCTGCGGGCCCGAGATCGCCGCCACCGCCGCCCACTGCGAAATCTGCGACGCGCACGACTCCGTGTTCGTGATCCAGCGCGTGAATACCGGCGCCAGCGCGCGGTTGGCGACGTAGCCGATCCGCCAGCCCGTCATCGCCCACGTCTTCGACGCGCCGTCGCTGATGACCGTGCGCTCGAGCATGCCGGGCCGCGTGGCCAGCGACTCGAAGCGCCCGTCGTAGACGAGGCGCGAGTAGATCTCGTCGGCAAACACCCAGACCTGCGGATGTTCGGCGAGGATGTCCGCGATCGTGTCGAGATCCTCCGCGCGCAGGATGCCGCCGGTGGGATTCTGCGGCGTGTTGAGGATCAGCAGGCGCGTCTTCGGCGTGATCTTCGCGGCGAGCTCGGCCGGGTCGAACGCGAAGCCGCGCGATTCCCGCAGGTAGACCGGCACCGGTACGGCGCCGTTCGCGACGATCTGCGATTCGTAGATCGGGAAGCCCGGCACCGGATAGATCACTTCGTCGCCCGCGCCGTAGTCGGTGACCGACGCGATCGTGTACGCGATGAACGGCTTGGCGCCCGCACCGACGACGACGTCGTCGGGACGCAGGTCGAGCCCTCGCCGGCTGCCCATGTCGTGCGCCGCGGCGGCGCGCAGCTCGTCGATGCCCGCGGACGGCGTGTAGCCGTGCTTGCCGCCGCGGATCGCGGCGATCGCCGCCTCCTGCGCGTGATCCGGCGTCGGGAAGTCGGGCTGGCCGATGCAGAATGACACGATGTCGCGTCCGCCGCGCACCAGCGCGTTCACTTCGGCGAGGACGACGAACGCGTTTTCGGTGCCGAGCGATTCGCCGCGGCGCGACAGGCGCGGGACGGCGAGGCCGGCGGTGTGCGGCGCATTCATCGCGCTGCCTCCCTGCGGTCCGGTTGCAGA
>Ga0157378_10005947_pt1 | contig 10694 bp, 7 predicted proteins | sample M65metaG_FD_115309 | JGI IMG/M metagenome (GOLD analysis project Ga0157378, IMG submission 115309) | Miscanthus rhizosphere microbial communities from Kellogg Biological Station, Michigan, USA - M6-5 metaG | ecosystem: Host-associated > Plants > Roots > Rhizosphere > Soil | place: USA: Michigan...
AAGGAAGGAAGCAACTATGTATTACTGCACGTGGTGGAAAGTGTAAGTGCTAAACTGCTGGGCGAGTCAACCGCCGATTTGGAAAGTAAAAAAGATGAAGAACAACTAAGGGCTTATGCCAGCCAGTTAAGAGAGCGGGGTTATAATGCGGTGGCCAAATTGGGCTACCAGTACCGGGTAGCCGAAATTATACGTATTGTGACTGAGGAAAAGATTGATTTGCTGGTAATGGGCGCGCATGGGCACAAAGGTCTTAAAGACCTGGTGTACGGCGAAACCATCAACCAGGTAAGGCATGGACTGAAGATTCCCGTACTTGTAATAAATCTGCAATAAAAGAAAAGGAATTGGAAATAGACCAACGGTGATTCGGTTGCAACTGATCATAATAGTACATGTTGCATTGTCCAAATTCCTGCGGGCAAATCCCCAACTCCCTTGTCATCAATTAATGTCTTCCTGCATCATGGCCTCGATCGCGTTGCTCACCATGATGATTTTTTACCCATTGCCCGTGCATGGGATGACCTTTTACCTGGTAATATCTTTCCTCCCGGCTATCGCGTATCGGCGTCTGTCTTTCATACACTTGTTTGTTGTTGCGGTATTTGTTCCTGTATACATCCGCGTGAAGGTAGGGCCGGGGTTCGTTCACTACCACCTTATAGCTGTGGTATAGATCATAGTTGCGGTACCGGGACGGTAACTGGCCGGCATATACCCAGCGATTGCCGCTGTTATAAATAAATTGCCTGCGATTGACATCATAATAACAATCAATATCCGGCATGTAATAATAATCTGCACGGTCGTAACCGGTCGGTCCCCATACGGGCTGCTGCCCGAGGTTCACGTTCACATTTAATTTTACCTGTGCAGTTGCCTGCTGAAACAAAACGCCTGTTATCAGCATTGCTGCTACTGTTATCATTTTTTTCATATCAATGTTTTGAGTTAGAGAATCTTTGTTTTGAATTAGAAAATCTTTGCAAACCCGGCTTTATAGCGAACAAGCCCCTGATTTATTAATGAGACGACCGCTCTATCCTGTTCCCTGCTACTGCAACCGGCTTTCACATTTATTTAAGTGAGTGTGCAATAAACTCTACATTCACGAAAGTATATTGCGTTGCATTACTTACTATAACAATCAAACGATGAAATACATTTTACAATCAGAAGAGTTGATTCAGTTGGCACTGGGAATAGCAGCCTTGTATTATCAACCTCTTCACCTGGCCTGGTGGCTATGGGCCATATTATTTTTAGCACCGGATATTTCAATGCTGGGATATGTGCTGAATACCAGGGTTGGTGCATTTACCTACAATCTTTTTCACCACAAGGGTATAGCAATTGTGGTGGCTGCGGCGGGTTATCTTACCGGCAATAGCTGGCTGATGCTGGCTGGGATCCTGTTATTTGCCCATAGTGCTTTCGACAGGGTCATGAACTACGGATTAAAATATGAAGACGATTTTAAGCACACCCATTTGGGATGGTTGAAAAAAGCAAAATAGCATCCGGGTAAACGAGCTGTTTGTCGTTTGAAGTCCGTATTTACAGCAGGCAAAATGTAACTGGATGAAGAACGTTAAGTCTCGTCAATAGGTTCCGATAACGATTTTTTCCGGCAGCAGGTAAGACACCGTTCCTGTAATAACTTCAGCTAATTGTGCAACATTGTCTAATTTGCATTTAAATCAGGGCTGGAGTATACTGCTATGCTACATGATGAACGAATGCTTTTGCAACAAATTGCCAAAGGCGATGCCGGCGCCTTCAAAACCATATTCGACACTTACCGGAGCCGGTTGCACTACTATATTTTCAGTTTTGTAAAGTCGAACCAGGTAGCAGAAGAACTGGTTATGGATGTATTTATGAAACTGTGGACCGGCAGGGAAATGGTAATACAAATCAAAAATTTTGATGGTTTTCTTTTCAGGGTTGCGCACAATAAAACAATTGATTTTCTCAGATCAGTAGCAAAAGACCCGGATTTCCGCGAATTGTTATGGGAAGAAATGCAAATAGGAGCTGATACCGGCGCTGATAATGCATTGATCATTCATGAATATGAAGAGAAAGTTCGTGAAGCCATTGCCCTGCTTTCTCCGCAACGCAAAAAAGTTTATCAACTCAGCAGAGAAATGGATTTAACCCATGAAGAAATTGCCGTACAGTTGAATCTATCAAAATCCACCGTAAATAATCACCTGGTTGAGGCAAGGCAGTTTATCCGCCAATACCTTGTCAATAGATTTGATTTGGCCATGCTGCTCCTTTTTATTGGCAGGCTCTGACCTTTTTTTTTTACTTCCCCTAGTTAGCCCGCTCCGTTTTGCCGTCTTGCCTGTATATGGGTACTCACAACTGGCAATATCTCATTGATAAATACCTGGCAAACACAATCTCCAGGGAAGAATTTAACCAATTGCTGCATATGGCTGAGGAGCCGGAAGACTATGCAGATTTGACTGCTGTTTTAAAAAAGCATTGGGAGTCCGCAGGTGAAAAAGCTGGTAAACCGCAAATTGACTGGGAAACAAAGTTTGCTGCCATGATGGAAGAATCCCGCGAAGAACTATCCGCTATCCCGCGAAAAAAACCGGGTAAGACAAGATGGTTATACCGTATAGCGGCCGCTGCCATTGTTTGCATCGTTTGCACAGGAGCCTATTTTTTGATTTTGCGGCGACCTGAAAAGAGCCGGGAAACCATTGCCGCACCTATCATAATAAAAAAAGATATTCCGGCACCTGCCAGTAGTAATGCTATCCTCACCCTGGCGAATGGACAAACAATTGTATTGGACAGTGCATCCAATGGTGCACTCGCCCAACAGGGCAATACGAAGGTTGAAAAGTTAGCTGATGGGCAAATCGTCTACAAAGGGAAAGCCACTACAGAAATGCAATACAATCTGCTTACCGTGCCAAAAGGGAGCAAAATTGCCAGTATCACACTTACGGATGGTACCAGGGTTTGGTTAAATGCAGCATCTTCTTTAAAATATCCCGTTGCTTTTACGGGCACCGAACGGAAAGTGGAAATTACAGGCGAGGCCTATTTTGAGGTAGCGCACAACACAGCAATGCCGTTTAAAGTACAAAAGGGAACAACGCTGGTAACCGTATTGGGAACACATTTCAATATCAATAGTTATGATGATGATCCCGTTATTAAAGTGACATTATTGGAAGGGGCTGTTAAAATAAATAAAGACAATGTTGTTGCTGTATTAAAACCCGGCCAGCAGGCAAAGATATCGGCAGATATAAAAACCTCGGCGAACGTGGATACAGACGAAGTACTGGCCTGGATCAGTGGAAAGTTTCAATTTGGGGAAGCTGCGGATATCGCCGGTGTTATGAAGCAAATATCGCGGTGGTACGATGTGGATGTGGAATATAAGGAAACAGTCAAAGGGCATATTGGAGGAACCATATCCCGCAATGAAAATGTATCGCAGGTCTTAAAAATGCTTGAGCTGACGGGTGTGGTAACATTTAAAATTGCCGACAAAAAAATTATTGTAATGCCTAAGTAAGTTTTTCGGGCTGACAAAAGAAAAAACCAGGTTCCGGGGGCGGAACCTGGCAGAAAGTCTGGGTCAACCTATTTATACAATCTGTTCAGGACTGCTTGCCCCCGCAAAAAAGCGGGGGAGTAAACATTGTTTAACCAAACAAAACAAAGTTATGTATTTAACGATTAGCTTGTTCTGCCGGCGGCGGAACTTAACCAAAACGCTGTTGGTCATGAAATTCACAGCAATTATTCTGCTCTCAGCCTGCCTCGCTGCAAACGCCACAGGCTATTCTCAAATAACACTCAACGAGAAAAACGCCTCTTTTCAAAAAGTATTTAAACAAATACAAAAGCAAAGCGGCTACGATTTTTTGTACAGTTACGAACTGGTGCAGCAGTCGGGCAAGGTTAGCATCGATGTGCACGGCGTATCCCTGGAGCAGGCCCTTGCGGAGTGCTTCAAAAACAAACCGCTCACCTACGTCATTATAGAAAAAACGATTGTGGTGAAACCAAAAGATCTGATGAGTAATACAAGTGATGCAGAAAAGGCGGTTGCAATCAAAGCCTTACCGCCTCTTGTTGTTAAAGGAAAAGTTGCAGATGAAAAGGGTAAACCATTGGAGGGGGTCTCTATACAATTAAAGGGAAGTCCCGTGGGTACGAATACAAACGCAAATGGTGAATTTCAAATTACTGTTCCTGAAAATTCTTCGATGCTCCTGGTATTTTCTTTTGTTGGCATGCAGTCACAGGAAATAAATGTACGCGGAAAATCAGAAATAACTATTTCGCTTCAACCGAAAGAACTGCAGCAACAGGAAGTGGTAGTGCTGGGATATACCAGTCAGAAAAAAGTCTCTATTAGCGGCGCTGCCACCAGTGTTGATATGAATGAACTATCCAAAACACGTATTCCGGACGTGGCGCAGGCGCTGCAGGGCCAGGTGGCGGGTGTATTTGTGGCAGCTAATACCGGCGCACCGGGCGATGGAATTAAAATACGGATCAGGGGCGAAGGAACTTTGGGTAACAATGATGTATTGTATGTGGTAGATGGTGTACCTACCCGCGACATCTCGTTTTTAAACCAGTCTGATATTAAATCAATGACTGTTTTAAAAGACGCATCAGCGACAGCTATTTACGGTTCAAGGGCCGCCAGCGGCGTGGTAGTAATTACTACTATCAGCGGTATAAAAGGCAAAACAAATATTGCAGTAGAGTATAATTCGGGATTCTATACTGCTACACATATGCCAAAGATGCTGGATGCAAACCAGTACCTGACTGCAAAGGATAGGGCCTGGCACAATACTACCGGTAATGCTGCCGGTGATGTTAGCCCGTATGCACAATTAAAAAGCCGTACTGATTTAGCCAATATCAACTGGCAAAAAGAATTATTTACGACCGGGATATCAAAAAACCTGCAAGTGTCTGCAAATGGGGGAACGGATAATGTCCAGTATTTATTATCTGCCGGCTATTTTGGAGAAGATGGCATTGTTGTAGAGAACCATGATAAATATCAACGTGTAAATTTCAGGGCAAACATCAATGTAAATTTAACCGACCGGCTGCGGGCGGGAACCAATCTCCAAATCAGTAATGCGGTCCAGGATAAACTTTCATCAAGCGGTGATGCCCCGGGCATCATACGTCATGCTATGCTGCGGCCCCCGGTTTTAGGTGTGTACAAAAACACAGCCGATCCAAGTTACCGGCCCAATGATCCTTATACTGATCTTCCATTTTATGCTGATAACCTGGCAGCCAATGGCGGTCATTGGAACGGAGCGCAAAACAAATTGGAATTTACTTCGAACCCCATTGCTATTGTACATTTTACAGATAACACCTTAACTACCTTTCAGACATTTGGGAATGTGTTTGACGAGTATAGTTTTTTAAAGGATAAATCATTAAAATTTAAATCGAACCTGGGCGTCGATATCAGTTTTGCGCACAACAAAAATTTTGCACAGAACTTTGGTGATGACGATGGTGGCGGCGGTTCTTCCTATGCAGGTATGGGAAGAAATAACCGGCCCAATAGTTTGAATGAATACAGGGGCGAAACAAAGACTTTTACATTCAGTAATACACTGAATTACCAGAAGACCTTTAATGCAAAGCACAGCGTCAACGCATTGCTGGGTACAGAAACGATCAGCAGCAGGCAGGATGTACTGAGTGGCACACGGATTAACTTCGATAATTCAACAGATCCGTTCCGGTACCTGGACTATGGCAGCACTACTTCTATCTGGAACGGTGGAACAGCGCCCAATAACTGGAACCTGGTTTCTTTCTTTGGATCGGCTACTTATGGCTATGAGAATAAATATTTTTTAACGGTTACTGCAAGACAGGATGGCTCGTCCCGGTTCGGGCCAAGCCATAAATGGGGATTTTTTCCTTCGGTATCCGGTGCCTGGGTTGTATCGCAGGAAAAATTTATGGACAATATTGGCTGGATATCCAATTTAAAAATCAGGGCAAGCTGGGGTGAATCAGGTAACCAGGAAATTCCCAATGATGCCTATCAGACGGTAGTTACGCAAGTGGGAGGCGTAGTCAATAAAATCCGTTACGGCAATCCGGATGTTAAATGGGAATCCACCAAACAGACCAATATTGGCATCGATGTAAGCGTACTTAAAAACAAGCTTACTATAAACGCAGATTATTTCAATAAAAATACGAACGATATTTTGCTGGCTGTTCCATTGCCGGCCGTATCGGTGGGCGTAATCCAAAGCACTTTCATTAATTCAGGCGCTATCAGCAACAAGGGGCTTGAGCTGGGCGTAAGATACCAGAATTTTGATCATGCATTTAAATACAGCGTAAACGCAAATATGGCGACGTTGAAAAATAATGTAACCAATCTGTATACGTTTGTGCCTAATATCATTGACAATACCAACCATACCAAAACGCAGGCCGGCCAGCCCATCAATGCTTATTATGGCTATGCTTTTGATGGTATTTATCAAAATGCCGGAGAAGTTACCAAAACATTATTCACTAATACCAATGGCACCAAGCCTGGCGATATCAAGTTTAAAGATATTAATGGCGATGGCCAGATAGATGATAATGACAGGACCTTCATTGGTAACCCTATTCCAAGATTTACCTATGGATTTGCTTTTTCAGCAGGCTATAAAAACTTCGATTTCTCCTTTTTGTTTCAGGGCATAAAAGGAGTAGACAGGTATAACGATTTGAAGCAAATTTTAAATTATGATACCCGGCCTTTTAATTCCACGACGGCTGTTTTAAATAGCTGGAGTGGTGAGGGCTCAACAAACTCAACACCGAGACTCACCTTCAATGATAACGGGGGCAGCAAGGTTTCCAGTGTTTTTGTGGAAGATGCCTCTTACCTGCGGCTGAAGAATATCGAATTGGGGTATACACTGCATGTTACCAAAAGCATTAAAAACCTGCGCTTTTATATTTCAGGACAAAATCTGATCACGGCTACAAAATATACCGGCCTGGATCCTGAATCTACTTCTTTAAAGGACCAGGGTACTTACCCGCAAATGAGATCATTTATTGTGGGCGCTAAAATCAATTTGTAAGAATATTCATAAAAATACTTGTATGAAAAAAATAGTATCAATTATATGTTTCATGGCAATCGTGTTTACACCCGGTTGTAAAAAGGAACTAACATCCCAGTCGATAGGATTATTAACACAGGATCAGGTAAATGCCACGCCTACCATTAATACAGTGGAAACTTCCGTTAAATCGTCCTATAGATTGCTTTCCAATACGCTGAATATACTGGCCAACTGGGACTGGGGCGGCGGATTGGTATTTCAAAATGATGTGGTTGTTTCCGATATAGAGTCTGATGACATGGAGAAAAAATGGGGTGCAGACGGCGATCAACCCTGGATGGACGATATTAATAATTTTACTTTTACTTCTTCCAATGGCGGGCCTAATGGCTTATGGAAATACGACTATGAGGGCATAAAAAGATTGAATATCGCTATTGGGTTTTTAACCAACCCTAAACTGGAAACCATTACCGGTATTTCTACCGCGAGAAAAAATCAACTGTTGGGAGAAGCTTATTTTCTGCGGTCTTATTACTATTTTTCCCTGGTTACCAATTTTGGGGATGTGCCATTAATTACTTCTTCCGTTGAAACTTACCAGGAAGCGTTTAAAGTGGCTGTCAGGGTGGGGAAAGACACTATATGGAATAAAATAAAAGCCGACCTGGTTTTAGCAAAAGGATTATTGCCGAACAGCAAACTCAGCTCTGCTACAGAACCCTGGAGAGTTTCAAAAGGGGCCGTCATTGCATTGCAGGCCAAAGCTGCCCTGTACACGCAGAAATGGGCTGAAGTGATAACACTTGTAAATGAATTAGAAACAACTGGTTTTTATAGCTTAAACGCAAATTACTTCAGCAGTTTTAATACGGAGTTTACTGATAACGAAGTGATTTTTGCCTATAATCATGAAAGCCAGCAAACGCCGCAAAATGGCAATGGGCTGTGTGCCCCTTTGGGCTGGGGCTTTTTTGCACCCAGTACAGATTTTATGAATTCTTTTGAAGCCAACGATCCGCGTAAATTATATACGGTGGATGTTGCAAATCAAAATGTAAATAAAATATTAGGGACGCTGGATGGCTCCAATAAGGGAAATGATGATGCCGCCAACAATAAAATATTAATCCGTTATGCAGATGTCCTGCTATGGAAAGCGGAAGCTTACCTGGAAACAGGTGATAATGCAAACGCTGTTGTTTATATAAATAAAATAAGAGTAAGAGCGAGAACTACCGTAACTGCTACCGGCGGCACTGTTCCTGCAGGCTCTTTACTGGATCGGCCGGCTTCTACGGACAAAGCCACCATCAAAGGCTGGCTGGTATCTGAAAGAAGAGCTGAGCTGGGTTTCGAAAACCAACGCATGGCAGATTTAAAAAGATGGGCAATGGCAAAGACAGTTATGACTGCCAAAGGCAAAAATTTTCAGGACAAACATTATTTATACCCGATACCACAAAGCGAAATCGACGCATCCGCCGGAACATTGAAACAAAATACGGGGTATTAATTTCTAAATACCGAGACACCGAATCTGATTCTGTGTCTCGGTATTTAACCTGCAATCATTTATCAAGCTAATCATCATTTAAATATTTTCGTTTCATGCATTCCTTAAAAGCGCCCTCTGTCATAATTCTTTTTTTATTGTTGCAGATATTTTCCGCGGACGCACAACAAAAAAAATGGATGATTGGCCCGTTTGTGAAGCAGGAAAAAGTAAATCCTTGTTTGCGACCAAAGCCTACTCTCTTTTTTGATCCGGTACTTAAAAAACAGGTAGGATGGGAGGCGCAGGATGTTTTTAACCCCGCAGCAGTTGTCCGGAATAATCAATTGTACTTATTATACCGTGCAGAAGATACGGTGAAAAAATATGCCGGTACTTCCAGGATCGGGCTTGCATCCAGCAAAGATGGTTTGCATTTCAAAACAAACCAGCAACCCGTGTTGTACCCCATGCAGGATGCAATGTTGCGGTTTGAAGCGGAAGGCGGCGTAGAAGATCCGAGGCTGGTACAGGATGATAAAGGTATTTATTATATGACTTATACAGCTTACGATGGCACTACGGCCCGTTTGTTCATTGCCACTTCAACAGACCTGCTGCATTGGGAAAAACACGGCTCTGTTTTTAAAAATGCCGAAAAAGGAAAATATATCCGGTTCTGGTCAAAATCCGGTTCCATCGTTTGTACAATCAAAAATGGCAACATGATTGCCACCAAAATAAATGGACGGTACTGGATGTACTGGGGTGAGTCGAATATTTATGCGGCATCATCTAATAACCTGATCGACTGGACTCCATTGCCTGAAACTGATCCGTCCAAAATGCAATATGATTCTTTGAGAAAATACCAGGCATTTAAAATTGTTTTTGGTCCGCGGCGCGGCAAGTTTGATAGTGAACTGGTAGAACCGGGCCCGCCGGCAGTATTGACCAAAGATGGCATTGTGTTTATATATAACAGTAAAAACAGCCCTTCTTTTGGCGATAACCAACTGCCTGGAGGAACTTATGCTGCTGGACAGATCTTATTAGATAAAGACAACCCGTTGGCTGTAAAAGACCGTTGCGACAATTATTTTTTTAAACCCGATATGCCCTATGAAATAACCGGGCAGGTTAACAATGTATGTTTTCTGGAAGGGTTGGTACAATTCAATAAAAGATGGTTTTTATATTATGGTACGGCTGATTCTAAAATTGCAGTGGCAACAGCGAAAATAAAATGAAGAGAAAACTATAAGGTTTGCCGGGCGCCAGCGCTGCCTTTTGCGCAAATGATGAAGTGCTTGCGACGCAACGATGATCCCATGAAAAGCTATTGCTGGTAGACAAAAGTTTATTATTGCGGGAAGAGGTAATCCGGGCATACCAGCATTAAAAAGCCGGGAACAAAACCCTAATAGAGGCTGTTCCCGGCGTTGACTATAGACTATAAACTCCAGACTACTTCACTATTTCCAGTAATTCTACATCAAAAATCAAAGTGGACCCGGGTGTAATTTTTGGGCCAGCGGCGTTGTCGCCATAAGCAAGGTTAGGCGGCAGGAACAATCTCCATTTACTGCCAACAGGCATCAACTGTAATGCTTCTACCCATCCCTGTATTACACCGGTGACAGGAAAATCAACGGGCTGTCCACGGTCAACAGAGCTATCGAAAACAGTACCGTCTATCAGTGTGCCGTGATAATGACATTTTACTTTATCTGTTGGTAATGGTTTGGGGCCCGTCCCCTCTTTGATTACCTGATACTGTAAACCGCTGGCTGTTGTGATAACGCCGGGCTTGGTTTTGTTTTCCGCCAAAAATGCTTCCCCGGCTTTATGATTGGTTTCTATAATGCCGGCGTTGGCCTTCCGGTTTTCTTCGTTCTTTTCAGCCTGTTTTTTCTGCATAAAATTATTAACGCATGCAGTCATCTGTTCCTCTGTAAGCAGTGGCTTGCCGGTTTTAATATCATTGATGGCACGGTCAAGCATAGCCGTATTTATATTGGTAATACCCTGTTGCTTGTAAAAACTTGCCAGGCTCATTCCTATCGAATAGCTGAGCGAATCGT
>Ga0157378_10005949_pt1 | contig 10693 bp, 12 predicted proteins | sample M65metaG_FD_115309 | JGI IMG/M metagenome (GOLD analysis project Ga0157378, IMG submission 115309) | Miscanthus rhizosphere microbial communities from Kellogg Biological Station, Michigan, USA - M6-5 metaG | ecosystem: Host-associated > Plants > Roots > Rhizosphere > Soil | place: USA: Michigan...
AGCACGATTGCCATCTTCGTCATAAGCAGGTATTTGATTAGTAAACGGCGCGTATTGGCAGATACGCCGTATTCACATTTTTTCATATCTTGGCTTTGATTTAAAAATGATGATAGCTGCCCTCGCGGGCAGTTTTGTCTTTTTTTGCAGCGGGGAATGGTCGCAACATTCTCCGCCTTTTTATTTTGGTATGTGTCAGGTTATTTTTTTCATGGCGCCAGTTTTAGTGTTAGTAATGGAAAAGTATATCGTTTATGTGCAAACGCATTTTTCATATCCTTAAACAGGTGCGGATAAACCCGGGTAGTCCGGACATACGCCGAACCGGTAACCGGTTAGCGCATATAAATCAGGCATTATTAATCGGCCCGCCTGATAGTGACAATGTTTTTATGAATACTGTACCTGAAATTCCCGGTAATGGTCAACGCTTCCATCAGTTGCGATAATGTCTCATTTTCAAATATGCCGCTGTATGCTGTTTTTTTAAGTTCATTATCGCCGTTGATAATTACTTTCACATCGTACCATCTTTCTATTTTCTGAGCCACTTCTTCCAGGCTTTCTGCATCAAATACCAGTTTATTTTTTATCCAGAGTGTTTCCAGCGCACTGCTGTCTTTAGCTTCGAAATGAACCTTACTCACTTTTATATCCAGGTCGGTGGCAGCCAGATTATTGTTTTCATTGTCTTTTTCCGTGCCAAACCGGAGGCTTTTATTGTTGACCACCAGTTTTTCATTTGGCTTCAGTACAATTTTTTTCTCGGGATTGTTATGCAGCGATACTTCCACCGAACCCCTGAACAAAGCGGTTTGCGTATTCTTTTCAGTTTCATATGCCCTTACGTTAAAGGCTGTTCCCAATACTCTAATATCAAGTGTTTTGGTATGAATGATAAAAGGTCTTGTTTTATCTTTCACCACATCAAAAAACGCTTCCCCTTCAAGTGAGACTTCCCTGAAATCTCCCCTGAAATTCTCATTATAAGTGAGTTTGCTATCTGCGTTTAACCATGCCATGCTGCCATCCGGTAACTGGATATTGGATTTGGAGCCCTTGCGGGTGCTGACTGTGTTTTGGGCAAGGCTTTCCTGTTTCTTAAGGTTTTGCCCGGGTTTATTGCTGTTATTTTTATACAGCAATAGTGCAACAATCAGGCAGGCAGCAACTGCAGATGCCGGCAACCACCACCTGTAAATACGGCGACTTGTTTTTTCTGCGGAAGGATCAGTTATACCGGGTGAATACTCAGCGAGGCCGGGATAAATATCGGGGTTGTTACTAAAACGTTGCAGGTGCCGGTTAAAAAAATCGTCTGTCTTATTTTCCTGCACTGGTTTTTTCTTCCACATCTGCAATAGTAACTGTGCCTGTAAACCAAGTTCAGGATTTTCCTGTAGTAACTTATCAAGCGCGGCAAGTTCTTCACTGGTTGCTTCGCCCGTAAGCTTTACACTTAATAAATACCAGAGTTTTTCTTCCTCCATACAACTATCTTATAGTTAAGGATGCCGCGGACGATTAAAATGTACCAAAAGAAAAAACTTTTTTTGGAAAAACATTTTACCTTCACATTCAGGAAAGGAATTAAAATATCCAATCTGCTTTGAACGAGCTTGTCGCGATACCTGAACTGCAAAGAAGAATTGCCTTGTATGATGATATGAAGGCATACCGGGAGCTATGTGATATTTTTTTTCATCGCCTCAACCGCACCGCCTACGCGTTTCTGAAATCAAAAGAATCCGCCGAAGAAATTGTTTCAGATGTTTTTATTAAAGTCTGGCAGATCCGGGCGAAGCTTACCGAGATCGACAACCTCAACGTTTATCTTTACACGGTTACCAAAAATCTATGTCTTAAATACATCACCCGCCAATATAAAAACCCGGTGACCAGTCTTGATATCATGCATTTTGAAACCAGCATCGATTTCAATACACCGGAAGACATCTGTATCTCTGCAGATATCATAAAAAAAATAAGGCAGGCGCTCGACGAACTGCCACCCAAATGCAGGTTGATACTGCAACTGGTGAAAGAAGATGGATTACGTTATAAGGAAGTAGCTGAGATATTGCATATTTCTGAACTCACCGTGCGCAACCAGGTAGCCATTGCCGTTAAAAAATTGGGAAAGGCATTGCCTGTTTATCTGCAGTCTGCCGTGAACCTCAATTTCAGGTGAAACACGGGGGTATGCCGGTTTTATCACACAGGCACAATAGGATTATAGTAGCGCATTGACTTCACTATGTCTTCTAAACACCTATGATCCTATGTGTTTACAAATCTTATTTCAATGTAAGTTGTTTCACTATTAATAATACGTGTTGGGAAGCAGAAGAAAAAACTGTTACGATCAAGACACCAGTTCCGCGAGGCAACTAATGAACCAATCAACTAATCACCGGGTGCCGTTTAAATTCCCTGTTCCTGTCAAATAAATAGCGGTAAGTAATCAGCCGTCTGCTTGGAAAAGTATCGCCCAGGCTTTTTGCGAGGTTAATCATTTTGGGGTTGAACTCACCAATCCACTGCATTTCAAATTCGCGGTAATCGGTATACGGCTGTACCAGTTTGGCCGCTTCTATCAGCATAAATGCATCTACACCCTTTCCCTGGAATTCGGGTACAATGCCATATACAATACCAACGAACTTGGTTCTTTTTCTTGTTTTCTGCAGCCATACAAAGTATAATTTCTGGAGCAGTCCAAACTTACCGTTCAATGGTTTAAAGTACTGGTTGATATCGGGCAGGTTAATAAACATGCATACCGGTTCATCATTATAGTAAGCAAACCACAACACCCGTTCATCCATCACCGGCTTCATTTTTTTAAACATAATCAGTACCTGTTCTTTTTTTAATACTTTTAGTCCGCCATGGCCCGCCCAGGCCTTGTTATAAATGGTAGTAAAGTCGCCGGCAAACTTCTCCAGTTTGCTTTTATCGATATGAACGGCCTTATAACCCGGGTCTTTTTCAATGATGGCATGGCGCTCGTACATTTTCGGGCTTAGTTTTTTGGTAGTGTCGAGGCCAAAACAATGCTGGTTGAAAAAATTGCAGAAGCCATAATGCTCGAATAATTCCTGGTAATAAGGATAATTGTAATTCATGCAATACAGCGGTGGCTGAAAACCTTCTACCAATAGGCCCCACCAGCGATCACGTTCGCCAAAATTGATGGGCCCGTCCATTGCTTCCATTCCCTGCCCGATCAGCCATTGTTTAGCCGTATCGAAAAGTAAATCAGCCGCCCGCTGGTCGTTGATGCAGTCAAAAAAGCCGATGCCACCCACCGCCATCTCATCACCCTTGTTTTTATATTTTTTATTGGTGAATGCGGCAATGCGGCCAATTAAGTTTCCCGCATCATCTTCCAGGATCCAGCGAATGCACTTACCCTGGCGGAAAGCCTTGTTTTTCTTTTCATCGAATACTTCCAGCACGTCTTTATCGAGGGGCCTTATATAATTGGGATTTGCGTTGTTGATATCAACATTCACTTTAATAAATGCAAGCGAATGAGCAGGGGTTATTACTTCCGTTAAGCGCATATAGTACACTGGTTCCTGGTTAGCTAAAATTTTGTGTTCACTCTGGTAACCTGTTTGTAAATTTGAATAGGTTTCATGAAATTAGTGCATACACTGAAAACAAATTTAACCGATCTCATTATAGCAAACCATCAGCATGTGCGATAATTCAAAACACCGGGCCGGTATTATGGTGAGATCAGCGGCGGAATACTGCCCGAATCGAAAAACGTCGGAGTTCCTCAAACATTTGTGTAAAAAATCAGTATGGTAACAGAAAAGCAAAGTTTTTTTGAAGACACACAGGATTTACTCGAAAGTTATGCCGCCAACCGGCTACGTCTTTTAAAATTGCAGACTGCTGAAAAATCGTCCCGGGTCATTACTCTTATGTTTACTGGTCTGGTAATCGGGTTGCTTTCGTTTTTTATTTTTCTTTTTGTCAGTATTATGGTGGCCCTGTATTTTTCAGAAAAATGGCATAGTTCCTTTTATGGTTTCGGGGTGGTAGTACTGTTTTATATCCTGCTGCTGCTAACGATACTGGCACTGCGCGCTGCGCTGGATAAATATATTTTTAGTAAAGTGATCAATATTTTGTTTGAATCAAATGCAGACGACGATGAAAAACAATAGAAACGCAGCCCCCCATACCCGCGAAAGCCTGCAATTGGAGCAATACCGCCTGAAACAGGTAATTAAAGAACAGGAATTGCAACTGCGGCAACGTGTGCAGCAATTACCCGGTGAATTATTTTATGCAGGAGTAGACGCTTTAATTCCATCTGCACTCACGGGCAGCCTAACCGATAAACTACTCCGTTTTGGAAGAAATTTTATCAATAAGTCGGTAGTTAAAAAGAATAGCGGCAATACGTCCAGGCTGGTTGCCCTTGCCAAACAAGCCGGCATCTTTACACTTCTTAAAATGGCTTATAACGTTTTTATCAGGAAAAAATAGCCCCGTTTTTAGCAAAGACGAACACAGCCGGCGATTCCGCCCGTCGAGCCGGCATCGTACAAAAAGCCTGCAATCAGGATCTTAAAGACTGGTTTTTCCCGCAGTTTTCACAATTATTTTTTTTCTTTTCAATTGGTGGAAATAAAGGGCCAACCCTTACCTTTGCGGCAAATTTTTAAACCGCTGTTTTAATACGCTCATTATGGCTAATACAGGTAAGATAAAGCAAATTATTGGCGCTGTTGTAGACGTTCAGTTTGAAGGACAATTGCCGGAAATATACAATGCACTTGAGCTGAAACGCGATACCGGCGAAACCCTGGTGCTGGAAGTGCAGCAGCACCTGGGCGAGGATAGTGTGCGTACCATTGCCATGGATGGAACAGAAGGGTTGGTGCGGGGTACGGTGGTAACAGATACAGGCAAAGCAATCGCTATGCCCATCGGCCCCAATATTAATGGCCGTCTTTTTAATGTTACCGGTGACGCCATTGACGGCTTGCCCCAGGTTGATAAAACAGGTGGTCGCCCCATTCATAATAAGCCTCCCTTATTTGAGAACCTCAGTACTGCCAGCGAAATATTGTTCACGGGTATTAAGGTTATTGACCTCATTGAACCTTATGCAAAAGGTGGTAAAATTGGTTTGTTTGGTGGTGCGGGTGTGGGTAAAACCGTATTGATCCAGGAATTGATTAATAATATCGCGAAGGGCCATGGTGGCCTGTCTGTATTTGCAGGCGTGGGAGAACGTACGCGTGAAGGAAATGACCTGATGCGTGAAATGATCGAAGCCGGTATCATGAAATACGGCGACAATTTCAAACATAGCATGGAAGAAGGCGGCTGGGACCTGGAGAAAGTGGATATGGAAGGTCTGAAAGATTCCAAGGCAACTTTTGTATTTGGCCAGATGAATGAACCCCCCGGAGCGCGCGCACGCGTGGCTTTGAGCGGACTAACAATAGCGGAATATTTCCGTGATGGAGATGGCCAGGGTAAAGGAAGAGACATCCTGTTTTTTGTAGACAATATCTTCCGTTTCACACAGGCGGGTTCTGAGGTATCGGCTTTGTTGGGACGTATGCCGAGCGCGGTGGGTTACCAGCCAACACTGGCTACCGAAATGGGTTTGATGCAGGAACGTATTACCTCTACGCGCAATGGTTCTATTACTTCCGTTCAGGCGGTGTATGTACCAGCGGATGACTTAACGGATCCGGCGCCCGCTACCACGTTTGCGCACCTCGATGCCACCACGGTATTGAGCCGTAAAATTGCGGATTTGGGTATTTATCCTGCCGTGGATCCATTGGATTCTACGTCCCGTATTCTTACTCCTTTTATTGTGGGGGATGCACATTATAATACGGCCAACAGGGTTAAATTAATTTTGCAGCGCTATAAAGAATTGCAGGATATCATTGCCATTCTTGGTATGGATGAACTGAGCGATGAGGATAAACTAACGGTATCGCGTGCACGCCGTGTACAGCGTTTCCTTTCGCAGCCTTTCCATGTAGCCGAACAGTTTACCGGTTTGAAAGGCGTATTTGTAAGCCTGGAAGATACCATCCGCGGTTTCAATATGATTATGGATGGGGAAGTGGATGAATACCCGGAAGCAGCCTTCAACCTGGTAGGAACCATTGAAGACGCTATAGAGAAAGGAAAGAAATTGCAGGCGCAGGCGAAATAATAAATTATGAATCTGAAAATGTGAAAATGCCTTTGCTTAGCCTGCATCGCATCTATTTATTTCCACATTAGCACATTTCCACATCAGCACATTTACAGTATGGAACTCGAAATATTAACACCCGTTAAAAAATTATTCAGCGACACCGTGTACGGAGTGCAGTTGCCTGGCATTGGCGGCAGTTTTGAAGTGCTGGATAAACATGCCCCGCTGGTAAGTGCTTTGAAGGCTGGTAAATTAAAAGTGCTGAAAGATAAATCCATGAAAAATATTTCCCTCTATACTATCCAGAGTGGTTTTGTGGAAGTGCTGAACAATAAAATAACCGTACTGGTAGAAGGGGCGGTTGCTTCGGAAGAAACTGCTTAGTCGTAAAGATATTGTTCCCGTGAGATGCCGCATCTCTTATCCGTTTAAAACCAGCCAGCGTACCGTTAAGGTTCAATGTTCTTTCTTACTGGTCCAATTATATTTGAAAAATTATTAACCCCGCCATCGCGGGGTTTTTGTTTGAGGGAATATTTTCACGCAAGCTGGCAAAGAAGCCAATGAATAAAGCAGGCTGGGATGTTTACGTTTTCAATACTTTGCTCCTTTGCGTGAAATCGTTCCGGATGAATGTTTTTTAACCACAGAGGGATCATTCAATGAAGCCCCGGTGCGTGTCCCACGCAACGAAATAGTGTCCACGTGGTGCGTGTGACACGCACTATGGCTCCGCATTTTACTGCGCTGTGGGAGCTTATGACAAAAGCTCTTTTACGCTCTCTCAATGGTAAAATATAACTGGTACTATCACACCTTGCCATTAATAAATTTTTAATTTCCTGCTGATGCCCGTTTAAAAATGCATTTGCATTTGTTATACCACTGTTAACTTCCCCAACACGGCATTAAACCGGTAACTTCTTTGCTGGTCTCGTGTTATAGTTTTAGCTAAAAAAAATTAATGAATATGAAACAGTATGCGATTGTGCCGTTTGCGGCTGCAGCATTGTTTTTGCTGGCCAGTTGCACCAAAGACCCCATTAAAAATCTGAATGCTGATGAGAACAGGTTGTATATCACCAACCGCGATAGCAGCACTAATTTTTCTTCTTTTAAAACGTTTAGTATTTCCGATTCTGTTGCCATTATCCGCAACGATCGGCAGCACGAGAAGACGCGGGATGCTTTTGACACCGCATTTATAGCAGCCGTTTCGAACGCAATGGTGCAGCGTGGGTTTGTTCCTGTGCCCAAGGATCAGAATCCTGATCTCGGTATTAACGTCAGCAACATTATTAATACCTATAGCGGCTATGTTGACTATGGTAATTACTACAACGATTATTATGGGTACTGGGATCCCTATTACTGGGGCTATCCGGGCTATGGATACTATGGCTCTTATATTGGCACCTACCAGGTAAACGAAGGCGTTATTTCCGTTGACATGTTCAATTTAAAAGACGCGGCGGCCAATGGCAAGATTAAAGCCATCTGGAACGGTGTAATACGCGGTACGGGCAATGATAATATTGCCAATATCAGCAGCAACGTAAAAGCGTTGTTCGACCAGTCACCTTATATAAAAGTTACCCAATAACCTCCAAACAAAGCAAGATGAAAAAGATACAATATATAGCAATCGGATGCCTGCTGTTTTGCAGCACTACTGTGGTTGCGCAAACCAATGATCTTACCTTGAAAATAAATTATGGCGCCGGTATACCAGTAGGATCTTTTAAAGATGTGATCAGCAATACTTCCTATCGGGGTTTTGGTGCGGAACTGATGTATCACATTAACAAGTCAGTTGCGGTAGGACTGGAAACCGGTTCTCAGGATTTTTACCAGAAATATCCGCGGCAGTTATACAAAGCAGGTGATGGCAGCGATATTTCGGCCGTGCTGACGAATTCAATACAGGCTGTACCCATTATGTTAAAGGGTCAGTATAATTTTCTGGCGGGTAAAGCGGTACAGCCCTATGTGGCACTCGCTGCAGGCGGTAATATTATACGGTTTAATCAATATGCCGGCCAGTTTACCAATGATGCAAAAACGAAATTCGGGTTTGCTGCCAGTCCGGAAGCTGGTGTATATATTCCTTTTGGCAGGTATAAGCGTGCAGGATTCAGTGTGGGAGCCGGTTATAATTTTATGCCCTTTAATTACAGCGATATCAGCAATCTCAATAATATCTCGGCAAAGGTTGGTATCAGTTTCCCGTTGGATTAATGATGAACAGATACAAATATGAATAATAAAATATCCCGGTGCTGCCGGGATATTATTTGGTTATGCCGATATCCTGCATAAACATCCAATAGTTTCATTATTTGATCGCTGGAAAGAGTTTAATAAAAATCTATAATAACGAATAACAGGACAATGCAGCGTACGTTAATTCAATTGCGGATCACTGGGAAAATTTATCAACATTTCATAATCGCCACCCAGTAAGCGAAGTGAATCCTTCCAGGTTTCGCTGATTTCTTTCGGGAAAACAATTTTGCGGGTGGCCTGTACCAGCAGCCATGATTTTTCTTTCAACTCATCTTTCAACTGGCCTTCTCCCCAGCCGCTGTACCCAATAAAAAAACGAATTTTATTGGAATCAGCTTTTCCACTGCGCAATAAATCCAGCGCGGTTTCAAAATCGCCACCCCAGTAAATGCCTTTTACAATTTCAGTTCCGCCGGGTATCTCGTCGGGATACTGATGAAGAAAATGAATGGTATCCATTTGTACAGGGCCGCCGTAATACACCGGTAGATTCAGATCCACGGCGCTGTTTACCAGTTCATTTAAGGTATAATCATATACCCGGTTGAGCACAAACCCAAAGGTTCCTTCGTCCTGGTGTTCACACAAAAAAACCACGGTCCGCTTAAAATTCGGATCTTTCAGAAAAGGATCTGCGATCAATAATATGCCAGGTGCCGGCTGTATCACTTATTCTAAATTACTTATTATATTGGCAAATAAAAATCTTTGTTGGCAAGCGCTGAAGGAGCAGGAATACGTGCAAAACCTTAGTTAAAAAGGCAACTGCTCCCGCCTGTTTTCAGCAAAAGCCGTTCCGCTCCACTATTTTTGTAACAATGAAGAAAATTCTACCCCTAATCATCTTACTGATCACCGCCTCCCTGCTGGGCATCATCTTTATCCAGGTGTCATGGATAAAAAACATGGTGCTGGTTAAGGAAGAACAGACATTTGAAAAGATATACAGATCGATGCAGGCGGTAGGAGATGAACTGATGGAGCAAAAAGGCACACTACCCAGCCTTAAAAACCCCAAATTCAGACCTGGATTTATGATGCCCAGTGATCAGTTAATGAATGAATTGCTGAAGCCTTCTACCATTGCCCGGAATTACACCAGTTTTGAAATAGAAGAAAAATTAAAAAAAGCATTTGATGCAAATGGCATCAAAGATATTCCCTTTGAATTTGCGATCTCGTCTACCGTTGGACTGAATTCATACGAACTGAAATCGGCCAATCTTCTGAAAGTGGTGCTCGACACCGTCAATAACAAACAATTTGTTTATGTTTTACAAGTGCCCAGCGGCAGCGATTTTGAAACCCTGGCGCCAGAAGAGCAGATGATTCTTGTAATCCCCAATATCCGGAACAGTATATTGGGGCAACTGCGCTGGCTTATGATGGGGGCCATTTTATTTACCTTGATAATTTGTTCCGCGTTTTTTGTAACAGTAAGGGCGCTGCTTAAACAAAAAAAGACCAGCGAAATAAAAAATGACTTTATCAATAACATGACGCATGAATTTAAAACGCCGTTGGCCACTATTTCATTGGCGATAGATGCGATGCGGAATGAAAAGGTATTACAAGACCGGGAAAAAATGGGTTATTTCAGCAATATTATAAAGGAAGAGAATAAGCGGATGAATAAGCAGGTGGAAACTATCTTGCAGGCATCGTTGCTGGAACGCCAGGAGATACAACTGAATAAAGTGCCGATGCATGTGCACCAGGTCATACATGGTGTACTGGAAAATTTCCGGCTGCAACTGGAAGACCGGAATGCCAGTACAGTACTGGAACTAAATGCTGTTGAAGACCTGATAGAGGCAGATGAGGTGCATTTCACCAACCTGGTCTCCAACCTGGTTGATAATGCCGTGAAATATTCAAAAGAAAACCTGGCCATTAAAATAACTACTGCCAATACCATCCGCCACATACAGATTCGCATTGAAGACAACGGTATTGGTATGAACAAGGAAACACAAAAAAGAATATTTGAAAAATTCTACCGCGCACATACGGGCAATGTACACAATGTTAAAGGTTTCGGTCTTGGATTGAGTTACGTAAAAACGATGGTAGATGCGCATGGTGGAAAAATAAAAGTAGACAGTGTGCCCGGTAAAGGAACCGTGTTTGCTATAGATATGCCGCTGGCCGTGAGGCGTGAGGCGTGAGGCGTGAGGCGTGAGGCGTGAGGCGTGAGGCGTGAGGCGTGAGGCG
>Ga0157378_10005951_pt1 | contig 10691 bp, 10 predicted proteins | sample M65metaG_FD_115309 | JGI IMG/M metagenome (GOLD analysis project Ga0157378, IMG submission 115309) | Miscanthus rhizosphere microbial communities from Kellogg Biological Station, Michigan, USA - M6-5 metaG | ecosystem: Host-associated > Plants > Roots > Rhizosphere > Soil | place: USA: Michigan...
CACCGAGAAAGAGGGCGCCGCGGTCGAGTATCAGAACTATGACGGGAACGAAGTTGTGGGGACGCTCAACTCGATCTCCGGCCTCGGCTGGGCGGTAGTCGCTGAAATCCCCTCCGCCGAGGCCTTTCGTCAGGTCAATCGACTCCGCAACCTGACGATCCTCATGGTGCTGGCGCTGGTGCTGGGCGTCGGCTTGATCGCGTGGCTCCTGGGACTGCTCATCGTCCGTCCGCTTACTCGCCTGGCTCAGGGTGCCGCGGAGGTCGCGACCGGCAGTCTCGCGGTGGATCTGCCCGAAGTAGGTGGCGGTGAGGTTGGCGACCTCACCAAAGTCTTCAACAACATGGTTGACCGGTTGCGGGAGAGCCGGGAAGAGCTGGAACGGCTTTCGACCCTCGACGGGCTCACCGGCCTCGCCAATAGGCGCCATCTGCTGAGCCGCCTGGCGCTGGAATCGAGCCGGGCGAAGCGGGCACATCACAGCTTCGCCGTGCTGATGGTAGACGTAGACCATTTCAAGGACTACAACGATTCCTACGGCCACCTCGCGGGAGACGAAGTTCTGGTACGACTTGCGGAGATCCTGCGGGAATCCTGCCGGGAGGTGGACTGTGCCGCGCGCTACGGCGGCGAGGAGTTCCTGGTCCTGCTCACCGAGACAGGGATGCAAGGGGCGGTCGAAGTAGCGGAGCGGGTCCGTGCCCGGCTTGCCAGCGAGACTTTCGCGGGGGGAACGATCACGCTGAGCGTGGGCGTCGCATCATATCCCGAGTTTGGAGAAACGCCGGAGGCCGTCATCATGAGCGCCGACGTGGCGCTCTACCAGGCGAAGCACCTGGGCCGTGACCGAGTCGTGATGGCCAGCCTGAACCAGGTGGAGGACTAGCGCATCGCCTCAGGGCCCCGGCCCACCAGGTTCCGCATCACCCATCCTGCCCGGCCGTCCTCTGCAGTCACCCGGATCCAGTTGTCGGTGTAGGAGTATCCGGTCACCGAGATTCCCGCTTCCACCGTGAACAGGACTTTGAAATTGGTCCCCGGCCCCTCCCGGACATTGCTGCGGCGGACAGTCTGCAACCGAACCGGTGCCGTGAAGGTTGATTCTCCCGGTCTCGCCCCGTTCCCGTTGCCGCTAAGTCTTCCTTTCGCAGCGCCGGCAAGGCGCTTGGTCTGGGTCGCGAGGTAGAGCGAACCGGCATAGTTCTGCTTGTTGAACTCGGCGCCGCTCTGCTTCAGCAGTTTGGTCGCCTGCGCCAGTTCGGGCGTCGCGCGCTGACCACCCGCGGTTTTGAGCGACTGAACCGCGACTTCTGCTTCGGCGAGTCCCGATGCGGCTTCGGCCTTGGTCGCGAGAGTCTGCAGTTTGGCCATCGCACGCACGACTTCCTGCCGAGTTTCATCGAGACGGGTCTGCAACTCTTCGATCTGTGCATCGCGCTCGAGCAGAGCCAGCTCCAATCGCTGGGCCCGCTGCTCCAGCTCGACGTCGTGAATCCGGACCGTATCAGGCGGAAGAGCTACAGGAGGGGGAGCAGGAGCCGGCCCCACTGGCGGACTGCTTTCTACCGGAGCGACTGCGACCTCGGGCTTTTTGCTGGCGCAGGCGGCAAGGGCACCGAGAACCAAGGCGAGCGAAACTCGTAACCCCAAGAGAGAGTTGGGCATGGGTCCACCCTCCTTCCCGCTCGGGTGGGCGCTGCTCGTAAAGGGTATTGAGGGACAGACCTTTCCAGGCCAGAAATCAGCAAGAGGGGTGCCGCCACTAACGGTTGTGCTTATAGATGAGATCTACCAGCTCGTCGTACATCGCCTCGGCCTCGTCATCGCCTGCCCGGATCGCGGATGCGGCGCAGTGCTTCAGATGATTCCGCATCAGTTCCCTGCCCACCGAGCGGAGTGCTTCCTGCACCGAGGAGATCTGGGTGAGGATATCGGCGCAATAGCGATCCTCCTCCACCATCTTCTGCAGCCCGCGGATCTGGCCCTCGATCCGGCGGAGGCGCTTGCCGTTCCGCTCCTTGATGTCGGGATCTACTCCGCGGGCCTTGCGAAACGTCGTTTCATCACCGGGCAGAGGGCAGCTGCACATGATGTTCCCGTCGTTGCGAGAGTGATTTCGTGAATGAGACATCAGGCCACCCCTGCCCGGCGGAGCCGGAGGCTGTTGCTGACGACACTGACTGAGCTGAAGGCCATCGCGGCACTCGCCAGCACGGGGCTCAAGAGGATTCCCAGGCCGGGATACAGTACGCCGGCGGCTACCGGAATACCGATCATGTTGTAGATGAAGGCCCAGAACAGGTTCTGCTTCATGGTGCGCACGGTCCGCCGGGAAAGCTCGATCGCCTGAACCGCACCACGGAGGTCGCCCCGCATGAGAACCACATCGCCGGCCTCGATCGCGACGTCGGTCCCGGTCCCGATGGCAATACCGACGTCGGCCTGGGCCAGGGCCGGCGCATCGTTGATCCCGTCTCCTACCATCGCGACGATCCGGCCGGCAGCCTGAAGCCGCTTGATCTCCTCCACCTTCCCTTCCGGCATGACTCCGGCGACCACTCGCTTGATCCCCGCCTGTTTCGCGATCGACTGTGCGGTCCCGGCGTTATCGCCGGTGACCAGAACGACCTCGATTCCCATCCGTCTCAGGTTGGCTACCGCTTCTCGGGAGCCTTCCTTGATCGGATCGGCAATCCCAACGAGGCCGAGGAGTTTCCCCCGGCTCGCGACGAACATCAGCGATCTTCCCTCGGCGGCGAGCCGGATCGCGGCCTCATGCGTCGCGCCCATCTCCACTCCACGCTCCTCGAGCAGGGCCTCGGTGCCGACGAGAACCGAAATCCCATCCACGGTTCCCGAGGCGCCGCGCCCGGTCACCGAGCTGAACTCACCAGGATCACTCAGGGTCAAGCCGCGATCGCGCGCGGCCTGCACCACCGCGCCCGCGAGGGGATGCTCACTCAATGTTTCGAGGGAGGCCGCGAGGCGTAGCAGATCGGTTCCGTCCTCGGCGCCGTCGACCGCCAGAATGTCCGTTACCCTCGGCCGGCCTTCGGTGACTGTCCCCGTCTTGTCGAGCACCGCCACGTCAACCATCCCGGCGCGCTGCAGGGTCTCTCCTCCCTTGATCAGGAAACCGAGCTGGGCCGCCCGGCCGGTCCCGACCATCACCGCCGTAGGCACGGCGAGACCCATGGCGCAGGGACAGGCGATGATGAGCACCGACACTGCCGCGGCGAACCCATGCACCGCAGGCGCCGTGTCGGCGGCAACAAACCAGATCACGAACGTCGCGATCGCGATCGAGACCACGATCGGCACGAAGATCCCGCTGATCCGATCGGCGAGCGCCTGGATTGGTGCACGTGAGCCCTGGGCCTCGCGCATCAGCTTGACGATCCGGGAAAGCACGCTGTCAGATCCGAGCGTCGTGGCCCGATAGCGGAATGCTCCGGTGCCATTCAATGTCCCGCCGATCACCAGCGAGCCGGCTTTCTTTTCCACCGGGAACGATTCGCCGGACAGCATCGACTCATCCACCGCGCTGTGCCCCGAGAGGACCTGTCCATCCACCGGGATTCGCTCTCCGGGACGAACCAGGACGGTGTCGCCCTGAACCACTTGATCGATGGGAATCTCGCGCCCCAGCTCGCCTTCCCGCGCGACTCGCGCAGTCCTGGGCTGGAGGTTTATCAGGCCACGAAGCGCCTGGGCCGTCTGCCGCTTGGCGCGAGCCTCGAACGCGCTGCCGGTGAGGATCAGCGCGATGATGACGACAACAGCCTCGAAATAGGTATCGGGTGAGAGGCCCCTTGCGAGGAAGAACTGCGGCGTCAGCACCGCCAGGCAGGAATACACAAACGCCGCTCCGGTACCCAACGCGATGAGCGTGTTCATGTCCGCGGTGTGATGCCGGAACGCGGTCCAGGCCCGGGCATAGAACTGCCGCCCAGCCCAGAGCATGACACCGACCGTCAGGAGCAACAGCGCGTAGGCCAGACCCCGCGGTGGCAGCGTGTAGAGCCAGGGGAACAGGCCTTGCAGCACCGGACTCAATGAATGCATCACCCAGCGCATGAAGGGATCCGCGACTACGGCCTCGTGTCCCGCCGCGGCTGGTGCCATCAGAGGCAGCGACAGGATCATCGCGACGACCGCGGCAATCACGCTCACCACCGCCTTGAGGCGCAGAGCCCGAAACTCCTCGTCGATGGCCCGGTCACGCGCCTCCTGCTCCTCGAATGCCGTGTTCGTCGAACGGGGGACTTCGGAGTCGTATCCGGTTTCCCTGATCGCCTCCACCAGTTTCTCGGGCGTGATTGCGGCCGGATCGAAGGTCACTGCGGCTGTATTCAGAATCAGGTTGACCGACGCATCCACGACACCCGGCTGCTCGGCCAGCGACCGCTGTACCCGTGACTGGCACGAGGCACAGTGCATCCCCGTCACTCGTAGCTCGATCGTTTCGGTGGCTGCCATGGAATTAGCGGGCTGAGTCGGAGATCGATGCCGAAGGCTCGGCGATGACGGTCCCATGAAGCATGCTCATGCCGCACATGAACTCGTACTTCCCCGGTTTGGGCGGGGTAATTTCGATCGGCGTGGTCTTGCCGGTGGGAAGGAACTGCCGGATGCCGAAATCGGGGAACACAACTTCTTCGGAGCAGGGAGACGTGTCGCGCCGGTCGAAGAGCAATCGCACCGGTTCTCCTGCAGGAACCTTGATTAACGCCGGTTCGTAGCCACCATCAACGGTGATTCTTACCTCGCGGCCGCCGGCCGTGGCCACGGAAACCGCCACCCGCCTCCGTCCCGCGACCAGGAAATACCAGTTCACCCATGTGATGGCCGCCAACCCGCCTGCCACGACCAGCCACTCGTTCATCGACATACTCCCATCCTGAAAACCCGGATGGAATGGTATATACCCCCTCACCCTATGTCAAGGCGCCGAGAATCGACTGAACCCGCTGCAGGAAGAGCCGCTCGATTAGCGGCTCAACTGATGGTGGTACCTCGCAGCATGAACAGGATGCCGCCTACGAGACCGGTGATGAGATTGGCTCCGAAGTAGAGCAAGCTGAAGGTGACGATCTCGGCCGGAGCAATACCCGACCCGCTCAGGAGAAGCAGCCACGCGCCTTCACGAACGCCGAGGCCGTTGAGAGTGATGGGAAGCATCGCGAACGCGGTCACGACGGGAACCGCGAAGAACAAGGTCAGCGGCGCGATCGGGAGATGCATCGCCCGAGCCAGCATCAGCCACAGCAGGATGTACAATCCCTGGACTACGAATCCAAGCGCGAGCGCGGCCATCAAGGAGCCCGGAGTACGGGCAAGCTCCCGCGTCAGATGAACCGCGTCGTTCACACCCTGCCGCAGTTGTCGTGATTTCCGCCCGAACCAGACCGCGGCCACCATCGTTACCGCCACTGCAACACCCACCAGAAGCAGGTGCGCGCCAGGCAATTTGAGCCGCGCCGCCTCGAGCAGCTTCTGTGAGAAACCCGGAGCCAGGGTAGCGGCGATCACCGCATAGCAGACCATCGCGAACATTCCGATCGCTCGATCGAGAAGCACACTCGCCACGACCCCGCCCGGCCGGGACGTCTCCCGCGCCGCTGCCAGTGCGCGTACTGCATCTCCTCCAATTGCCGTCGGTAGAAAGAGCGAAAAGAAGCCACCGATCACATAGAGGCGGGCGAGATAGCGCCAGGGCGGACTCCCCGGGCCCATGATCACCTTCCACCGCAGGGCCGCGATCGACTGGCCGCTGAGCAGCAACAGAGCGGCCCCGAATACGCCGGCCAGAGTGCCGGGACCCAATCCGCGTCCGATCGTCGGGAGTCCCATCCGGCTCAGGATGAGCGCGAGTAGGCCGACCCCGACAACCAGCCGGAGGGCGAAACGTGCTCCGGGAGTCATTCGCGATCCGCCTGCGGATCCACTCATCCGGGAGAATCGTTGCTGTCGGCGGAATCCAATCGAGCCAGGCGGTAGGGACGCCGGGTTGGTGCGCTCAGGTGCACGATGATCTCGGCGACCAGTCCGAGGGCGATGGATTGGATCCCGAGAGCGAGGAAGAGCGTGCCGAGCAGCAGCGCAGGCCGGTTGGCGATGCCCACACCGCCGATGCGTTGCACCAGCAGAATTACGAGCAGGATTGCCCCGATGCCACCCAGCAGCAGTCCGATCAAGCCGAAGAACCGGAGCGGGCGCTCGGTAAACCGGGCGAGGAAGTAACTCCCGAGCAGGTCCACCGCCGCGCGCAGGTAGGCAGCCGGCCCGTAAAAGCGAACGCCCACGTCTCCCGGATGCTGCTGGGCCGGCAGCTCCACGACCTCGAATCCTTCCCGCTGCATCAACGTTGGGAGGAAGCGGAAGAAGTCTCCGTAGATCGGGGTCTCGAGCAGCGCATCGCGACGCAGCGCCGCGACTCCACAGCCCAGATCGTGAAACCGGTTCCTCGTGACCGGGCGGGCGAGTGAGTGAAAGAGCCAGCGCCGAGCCCGGTTGGAGAGCGGCTCTCGCCGCCCCACTCGTGCCGCGAACGCCGCATCGGCGCCCTGATGAACTCTGTCGACAAGACCGGGGAGGTACTGAGCTTCGATGCGCCGGTAGGCCGGCAGCACCAGCAGGAGGTCGTTCTTGGCTTCAATTGCTCCTACCCGGGTCAGCATCGCGGGGCCGGTGGGCTGGGCCAGTCGCAGCACTCGTACCGGTTCACCGCTCTTCCGCAGGACATCCGCCTCATTCGCCTGGGCCGCGTGAGATGGCGCCGCGACGAAGAGGAATTCGGGATCCAGGCCCGCGGCGCGGAGCGGGTCCAGATATTCCTTGTATAGCGGGCCGAGAGGATCGCACCGTTCGTGCAGCGGGATGATGACTGACACGCCGGACGGTTTCATGCCGCTTCCCGGGCCAGAGGAATCTCCCCCGCCACTCGACGCCCGTAGCGGCGGACCGCGCCTTCCGCCATCAAGCCGAGGATGAGCAGGTAGACTGCAAGCCCGAACCAGACGATGGCGACACTGGGGAAGACCAGTGCCTCGGCCTTGACCGGACGGAATGCGGCGACAGCGATGACCTCGGCGACGAGAGCGGCCAGGCTGAAGAGCAGAGCAACGAGCGCCGCACCGGCGAAGAGGTGAAGTGGCCGGCCTCTGAAGGAACGAATCATCACGATGACCATGAGATCCGCCATGACCTTCGCGATGCGGGAGAGTCCGTATTTGCTCTGGCCGAAGCGACGGGCGTGGTGCCGAACCGGCATCTCGGTAATCCGCGCCCCTGCGGTGGCGGCGGCGACAGCTGGAATGAAACGATGAAGGTCGGAATAGAGGTGAAGCCGTTCCACGACCGGCCGGCGAAAGGCCTTAAGCGAACATCCGTTGTCCCGGATGGGCACTCCGGTGGCTTTGCGAATCAGCCAGTTGGCGATCATCGAGGGAAAGCGACGGGTGAGCCAGACGTCCTGACGGCGTTCGCGGTATCCGGCTACGAGGTCGTACCCCTCATCCAGACGAGCCACCAACCGCGGGATGTCGGCGGGATCATTCTGCAGGTCGCCGTCCATGGTGACTATGACGTTGCCGCGAGCGCTCGCGAATCCAGCCTGCATCGCCGGGGTCTGTCCGTAGTTCCTGGCCAGTCGCACCAGGCGTACCCTCGAGTCCTGCGCCACGGCCGAACGGGCGCGGGCTACGGTGCTGTCCCGGCTTCCGTCGTCAACCAGGACAAGTTCCCAGTCCTGCTTCGGGCCGAGAGCCTCCTGCACGGCCTGCACCAGCCGCTCTACCGATCCCTCTTCGTTGTACAACGGTACCACCACCGAGAGGCGGGGCCGGTTCAGGTCGTCGTTACTGGACGACTTCATGAATCCGCACCTCGTAACCGCCATCCTCGAACTTCTTCACCAGCGGGAAGCGGTCGAACAGCGCCTGATACTCGGCGACCTCCTGGGGATATCGCTTCGGGTCCCGGAAATACCGGGAGTACATCCCCTGGCTGAACACCAGGTACTGGTAGCCCTTCACCGAATACCACTGCGGCGGATGCTCGGTCATGCGAAGTGTGGTATCCACCTGGAATTCATCGGGGCGCACGAAGGGCGTATACGATTCGATCATCACCCGGCTGCCCTTGGGGATGTTCTCCTCGATCCAGACCCGCGCCGTCTCCCGGCTGTCCACCCGGCCCAGTTTCAGGTCGAAGTCGATCGCTTCCTTGAGAGGAACCGCGATGCAGACCAGCGTGAGCAACGCCAACCCGGTACCGGCCCAGGCACGCCGACCGGATGGACTGGCATCCCGCACCCGGTCCGCCAGCTCCACGACCAGCCACGCGCCCAGCAGGAAGAGGAAAGGCGTTATCGGGAGGAAGGTGCGGCTGTTGCGCACCTGGAAACAGGAGATGAACACGTAGTACGCCACCACGAACACACCCATAAGCACAATCCGGTCCAGCTTACGGATGTATGCCCAGACCATGGCCAGCACTGCAAGCATCATGAGGGGCCCTTCGTACCGCGCGGCGTATTCCAGGTACCAGAGCGGCGCCATGCCTTCCAGCCCCTCGTGGCCGCTGGCATAGTGATACGCCTCGCTGCCGGCGCCCAGCAGGAAACTCACCGGATCGAGAATGGCGAACGGCGTGAAGAGGAAAAACCCGACGGGCATGGCCAGAAAGCACTGGGTAAGGAATCCGAGCGGCTTGAGCCGCCGCCCGGAACGGAGCCAGTGTGCGGCCACGGGCATGATCGCCACCACGGCTCCCGGATACTTGCAGCTCACCGCGACACCAGTCAGGAAACCGGCGAGGAGGTAATCGCTTCGGCGGCCCAGGTCGTAGATCCCGAGGCAATACCAGCCCACGCCCAATAGCGCGGTACCCAGAAAGGTGTTCACCTCGATATAGTGGCTTTGGATGACGTTCACCGGAGATACCGCCATCGCGAGTGCCGCGAGCAAAGCCGGTTCGGAACGGCCGAGAAGTCGCTTGCCCAGAAGCCAGGTGAACAGCACTCCGAGTACGCCAACCACAACGGTGAGCGAGCGCCCCATGACCACCGCACCCGGTGCCCCGATGTGCCCTACCCCCATGGTCAGCCGCTCTGGGGGCGGGATGTCCGCTGGCGATGAGTATACGCCACGAGCTTTTTCCACCGCGTAGTAAGGCAGGTAGAGGAGGGCGTTGGCGTAGATGAGCAGCGTCGGCTTCCTGAAATAGTGCGGATTCAGGTCCCCCGTCTTCACGATGTTCTGGGCAATCTCGATCTTGTTTGGCTCATCCGGGTGATAGAGATAGGGAAGCCCGAAGTCGAGAGCCCAGGCCCGGAGCGCCAAAGCAATAAGCAGGATGCCAGCGAGCAGACCCAGCTCGACGCGACCCGCGGGCCGCACCTCGGGCCGGGAAACTGTCAGTGAAGCACTCATGAACGCCGCATTAGGGGTTTAAGACGGTTAGAATGTAAACTGTATGCTGCGAAGTTGAGCGCCGGCAGCGACCCGGCCGGCGATGAGGATCTCTATGGATCTCAAACAGATGCAGGACCCGCTGGGCTTGCTGCGGCTGGGCTACGCCAAGCCGCTGCTCGAGCTTCAGGTGCGGCGCTGGCGGGACGGGACGGTTGAGGAACGCACCGAGCCGGTGGTGGAGGAAACCCCGGTCGCGGTGGTATACAACGGGGTGCCACATGTGGTCATGATGGCCACCCCGAGCGATCTCGAAGATTTCGTGCTGGGATTCAGCCTCACCGAGGAATTGATCCGCACTCCGGCCGATCTGCTCTCGCTGGAAATCGTGCGCTACAGTCAGGGGATCGAGATCCAGGCCACGGTCAGTCCCGAGTGCGACGCGGTGATCGCGGGGCGCACCCGCCGGCTTACCGGACGCACCGGATGTGGCATCTGCGGGAGTGACAGCATCGCGGTCGTACTGAAGGAGCCTCGACCGGTCCCGGCGGGAACTCCGGTACGGCCAGCCGCGATTCAGACGGCCCTCGAGGAACTGACCGGGCGGCAGGCTCTGAATGCGGCGACCGGGGCTGTCCACGCCGCGGCCTGGGCCTCGGCCAACGGCTCGATCGAGCTGGTTCGGGAAGACGTGGGCCGGCACAACGCACTCGACAAGCTCATCGGCGCCGCGGTGAAGAACGGTGTTGATCCGGCAACCGGCTTTGTGGTGGTCACCAGCCGCGCGAGCTTCGAGATGGTTCAGAAGGCCATGATACTGGGCGCCCCGCTCCTCGCCGCGATCTCGGGACCCACCGGACTCGCAGTCCGGGTAGCGGAGCAATCAGGGATGACTCTGGTGGGGTTTGCGCGGAAGGACAAACTGACGGTATACACCCACCCCGACCGGGTGGTTGGCTAACCTCGTTGCACTCCTTCGGCCTGGCGAACCGGGCCGCGACTCTGCACGTACTTCCAGCCGAATCTTCCTTTGATACAGAGGTTGCCGCGAGTCACCTCGTGGTCCAGCGGTGAAGTGACCTTCACGATCTCGTTGTCCTGCACGTGGAGTTCGAGGTTGCAGCCCACGCCGCAGTAGGGACAGATCGTCTGGGTAACGGATTGCCGGGACTCATCCCAGGTTCCCGCCGCACGATGGTCATGCTCCGACTTGAACATCAAGGCTCCGGTAGGGCACACCGCGATACAGTTGCCGCAGTAGACGCACGCCGAGTCGGG
>Ga0157378_10005952_pt1 | contig 10690 bp, 9 predicted proteins | sample M65metaG_FD_115309 | JGI IMG/M metagenome (GOLD analysis project Ga0157378, IMG submission 115309) | Miscanthus rhizosphere microbial communities from Kellogg Biological Station, Michigan, USA - M6-5 metaG | ecosystem: Host-associated > Plants > Roots > Rhizosphere > Soil | place: USA: Michigan...
GCGACATATTTAGCGCTAGTTAACAACTTGCGCCACACCGTCGGGCTTCTGACACGGTTGTCTGCTCGACCAATTACTCTGTACATTACCGATCAACTTTTACAATCTCTAGGGACGATGAAGACGCTTTTTCTATTACGTCATGCAAAGTCAAGCAGAGACGATCTCAGTCTCCGGGACTTCGATCGTCCGCTGAACGATCGCGGCAAGGGCGACGCCAGGCTTATGGGCCGATACCTGAGCAAAAAGAAAATCTCGGCGAGTGTGGTCGTGAGTTCGCCGGCGAAGCGCGCGCGGCGCACTGCTGAGATTGTTCTGGAAGCCGCCGGGTTGACGAATGAAATCTCATTCGATGAACGCATCTACGAAGCGAGTGTGAGTCAATTATTGAAGGTCATCTCTGAAATTGAATCGAGCCACGATTCAGCTCTTTTGGTCGGACACAATCCCGGCTTCGAAGAATTGCTCATATATTTGACTGATCGCGCCGGACGCATGCCGACCGCTTCAATGGCGTCTATAGAACTCGACATCAACAATTGGCGAGACATCGCTCCGCGATCGGGAGAGTTGAGCTGGTTCATCACTCCAAAGGATTTGAAAAGTTAATAACGAATTAAGCATGGCGTAACTGAGATGTAGCATCGCCCACTTATCATCCACCGTCAGAAGGCAACACTGCGACATACTCCGACAAGGGGGGTGGGGGCTAGGCTGACGGCAATGCCAAGGTCTAGCCCTCGTTTTTTGCGTCGCGATGTGAATATCCGGCGACTCTCGCCGCAGCGAAATGCCTCAAGGAACCTGTTCGTCGCCGAAAACCTATCCTGGTTCCTCCGCAAAATGAGAATCCCTTTAAGGCACATCCATTGCCCTGGGACTGTGCCGCAATCCGCGGCCGCGAAGGCGTTCGTGCGATTTTGAATTTCTAAAGCAGCGCCCGAACAACCCGATGCCCGGAACCGGTTGGGATTCCTGCTCCTTGGAACCTAACTCGAAAGTTCCGGGTATCGTGGCTCCACGTTTGTCCCCGACTTTTCTCCCTGCTCAGAGGATCAAACCAATGTTTGCTCGAGTCGATTCGCGCTCTCTCTTACGCGCGTCCATACTTCTGCACGCACGCTATCGCATCGTGCGGCCGGTCGGCTGCGGCGGAATGGGTGCGGTGTATGAAGCGACCGACTTGCGCCTCGGTAACACCGTCGCGCTGAAACAATCACTGACCAGTGATGCGCAAATGCGAAAGCATTTTGAGCGAGAAGCTCGGCTTTTGGCGCAACTTAACCATCCCGTGCTGCCGCGGGTCAGCGACTTCTTCACTGAAGATAATAGAGCTTTTCTGGCGATGCAGTTCGTCGAGGGCGACGACCTCGCCACGCTCCTCGCGCAAAATGGCGGCCCGCTCCCGCGTCACAACGTCGTCATGTGGGCCGATCAATTACTCGACGCAATCATTTACCTGCATACCCACGATCGACAGATCATTCATCGCGACATCAAACCACACAACTTAAAGATCACGTCGGCAGGCAAGATCGCTCTGCTGGACTTTGGTTTGGCGAAGTCACAATGTGCCGATCACAGCGAAACCCAGGGAGAAAGTCTCCATGGTTACTCACCGCGGTACGCGCCGCTCGAACAAATTCACGACACCGAGGCGGGTCCGCAGAACGACATTTATGCGTTGGGCGCTACTCTCTACCACTTGTTAACGGGCGCCAAGCCGGCTGACGCAGTCGAGCGGGTGACGGCGTTGATAACTGCTCAACCAAATCCGCTGCGGCCGGCGCACGAAATCAATCCCGCTGTCGGCGTCGAACTTTCGGCCATTCTCGCACGGGCGATGGCTCATGACATTAATGAGCGCTACCGCACGGCCGCCGATTTTCGCGACGCACTGCGAAGATTAGGACGCGTCGATAGCTCTGACAACAGTGACGACGTTTACGATGTCGGTTCGTTCACCTCAGAAAACTCGCGCCTCGGCTCCCGGGCGATGGCGGCGCTTTTCGTGATCCTGCTGGCTTCGTTCGGTGTGTTCTGCCATTACTATCGATGGCAACTGCCGGCCGTCGAAAAAGCATTCGCGATTGAGTCAATTAGCGAAGCGCCGGACGTCTTGTCCGAAAGGAGCACGAATGAGGTCGCCAAGCCATCATCCTTGCAGCCTGACCGCCGCGAAAGAATTCTGAAGAGAAAAGGTAGTAGAACGCGATAAGGCGGGTACAAACAAAATCGGGCGACTGACGTCGCCCTTTTTCTTTAGTGGTGAGCCGAGCAGGGCTCGAACCTGCGACCCGCTGATTAAGAGTCAGCTGCTCTACCAACTGAGCTATCGGCCCACAGCGAGATAAAATCTATCGTCGCGAGTCATCGTAGTCAAGCGAGTAACACGTTTCATTTTGCAAAAGCGATGCACTTCGCACACAATGTCCTGTCGTAAATCCAACATTAATTTCGCTTCGCGCATCAGGACCGACATGAACTACCGGAAGAGCGTGCTGGAACTCATCGGGAACACGCCATTAGTCAAAATCAATCGCCTCAGTAAAGGCCTGAAGCCGCTGATTCTCGCCAAGATGGAGAATCTCAATCCGGGTTTTTCGGTGAAGGATCGGATCGGCATCTCGATGATCAGTGCCGCCGAGCGCGAAGGCAAGCTAAAGCCGGGCGGCACGATCGTCGAAGCAACTTCGGGCAATACCGGCATCGGTCTCGCGATTGCCGCCGCCGTCAAAGGTTACAAATGCATCTTCGTGATGACCGACAAAGCCTCGGTCGAGAAATCCCGATACTTGAAAGCATTGGGCGCCGACGTGATCATCACCCCGGTTTCGGCAAAACCCGGGACGCCTGATCATTACGTCGCAACCGCACGTCGCATCGCGGCAGAAACTCCGAACTCATTCTATCCGGATCAATATTCGCATCCCGCCAACCCCGAAGCTCACTATCGCACGACGGGCCCTGAGTTGTGGGAGCAGACCGAAGGCAGGATCACGCATTTCGTTTCCGGCATCGGCACCGGCGGCACGATCTCAGGCACCGGGAGATTTCTGAAAGAGAAGAATCCGGACATCAAAGTGATCGGCGCCGATCCTTTCGGCTCGATCTACAAGACCTACAAAGAGACTGGAAAGATTCCCGAAACGACGCCGTATCTCGTCGAAGGAATCGGCCAGGAAGTGCTTCCCGGCAACGCCCACATGCAGTACGTGGACGAAGTTGTGAACGTGACCGACCGCGATTCGTTCGAAGCCGCGCGCGCGCTCGGCCGTACGGAGGGCATCTTCTGCGGCGGCTCGACCGGAACCAACTGCGCGGCGGCGTTGCGGATCGCACGCGATCTCGACGAGAACGCAATAGTGGTATTTGTCGTCTGCGACACGGGCGAGCATTACCTGACCAAGTTCCACTCTGATGAGTGGATGAAAGAGAAGCGGCTGCTCGAACCGCAAAAGATCACCGCCGGATTAATCAGCGAAACCAAGAGCAAGGCGGCGCCGACCGAACTGATTTCTGTGGCGCCTAGCGATTTAGTCGGCGCCACTCTCGCGAAAATGAATGAGCTGGGATTGACTCAGGTCCCTGTTTTAGAGGACGGCAAGCCGGTCGGCTCGCTGCGCGAGAATCACTTGCTCACTAAAGTTTTCTCCGACCGCGATTTGCTGGAGGCGCAGGTGCGTGACGTGATGGAGAAGAGTTTTCCGACCGTCGATGTTGACGATGACGTCAATGTCGTTTCGCGAAAGCTGCGAACCAGTGTGGCCGTTCTGATTGAAGAGTATGGACGCATCACCGGCATCATCACCCGGCTGGATCTGCTCGACATGAGCGATAACGGCAACTAGTCGGGAACCCGTTCGTAGAATTTGGCGCGCAGGTCGTCGCCCAACTGTCGCACTTCATACAGTTCGAACCCTTCGAGAAAGTTCGCAGGCATGAACGTGTCCGCGCCTTCCACCGACAATGGAATTTCAGTGACGATCCAGCGGTCTATCTGCGGTAGAAACGCCTGGTAGACTTTGGCGCCGCCGACAACGAACAAATCCGTCGTCAGCGTCTTCGCCAGCGTCAGTACGGACGAGACGCTCGGTAATCTGATAACTGAATCGACGGGCGCATCATCGGGCTTCGTAGTGAGCACAATGTTCAGTCGATCGGGCAGCGGTTTCTTCAGCGTCGCCCACGTGCGGGCTCCCATCACGACCGCATTTCCAATCGTTGTCTGTTTGAAGAACTTCAGGTCGGCAGAGTAATGCCAAGGCAAGGAGCCACCTTTGCCAATGGCCAGATTGCGATCCACTGCGACAATGCCGATGATTGACATTTGCTGATTAGTTTCCGGGGCTGGTTTGGTCAAGAGTTTCTAATTCACGCCGTCGCTTTAGCCCGGCGTGCCGAACACGCAAACAAATCGGGAAACCGTTTGAAACGGTTTCCAGTTCCAAATCACCCGCCATACGCCGGGCTGAAGCGCCGGCGTGAATGAGAAAGACTAACGGTTAACGCCGCCTCACTAGTGACCTGCGCGCGGACGTATCGTATCATCAGGCCGCACTCAGACTACAAAACCGACTGTCTAAACATGAGCGGATTCTACCTGGCGTTTGCGCTTACCGTCTTCGGGATGTTGCTGTACCACCTTTCGCAGAAGGCTGTGCCTGCGGACACGAACCCCTTCTTTGTCGTGGTAATTGCCTACGTCGTGGGCATCGCTTTGTGCCTGGCGTTCGCTATCTTTTATCCGGGAAAGAAGGGATTAGGAGAAACCTTACGCGCGTCGAACTGGGCGGTCTTTACGCTGGGAGCAGCGGCGGCGTTGATTGAATTAGGTTTCCTGCTGGCTTACCGCACTGGATGGCGAATCAGCATCGCCGCCGTCGCCACCAATGCAGCGGCAGCAGTTGTTCTGATCCCGGTAGGGCTGATCTTCTTCAAGGATCAATTATCGCTACGAAACGTGATCGGATTGATTTTCTGTATCGTGGGACTTGCGCTGATCATGCGGCAATAAGTTCAAACTGCCACTGGCGCGGCGATCTTAGCATGCGATTCATAACCGATTAGTTGCACATTCTCATAACCGAAATTCAGCAGACCGTCCAGGCCACGCAGCTTTCTTTCATCATCGACAATCTCCAGCCGCGGTAGCGGGCGAGGTTCGCGCGAAAGCAATTCCCTCACCTGCTCAAGATGGTTCTGATAGATGTGATAGTCACCCAACGAGTAGATAAATTCTCCCGCCTGCAAATCGCATACGTGCGCGACCATGTGAGTCAGGAGCGCGTACGAAGCAATGTTGAAAGGCACCCCGAGAAACGCGTCAGCCGATCTCTGGTAAAGCTGGCAATGCAGAACCGGCGCGGTAGTCCGGCCGTCAGGGCGAGCGTCCTCTACTTTGAATTGAAAGATAGTGTGGCACGGCGGCAGATCGACGTTATCGCATTCGCGTGGATCCCAACCGCTAACGATCAGACGCCGCGAAAACGGATTTTTTTCAATCTGATCGATAAGGCGAGCTATCTGATCTACGCCGTCACGTTTCGGATAACGGCCTCCGAATGAACGCCATAAGTAACCATAGATCGGCCCCATATCACCGGGCTCGCGACCAAACCTGCGCGTGTGCTCGGCATCGGCCCACTCTTTCCAGATGTCGACGCCCTTTGCGCGCAGGTTCGCTTCATTCGTGTCACCCGAAAGAAACCAGAACAACTCTTCCGCGATCCAGCGAAATGGGACGCGCTTGGTCGTAACCAAAGGAAATCCCTCACGTAGATCAAAGCGGGTCTGAAATCCAAAATGCGAAATCGTTCCAACGCCGGTGCGATCCTGATGCGGCGTTCCGTTATCAAGAATTGAACGGAGGATGTCGTGATACTGTTTCATCGTTATCGAGTGCTTAAGGCTTCTTCGGCGGCGTGAGATCGAGTGTCACTAGAACCTCCGTCGCGGCGCCATCAGTCACCGTTACCGTTTGCTTCGTTTGTCGTCGTCCTTGCCGCCATTCGGGGATAAAGGCAGAAACCGTCAATTCGTAGGTGCCGGTTGCCAGTCCTTCAATCAAAAACCGGCCGCGCGCATCAGCTTCGTTTCCACCTCCGTTGGGCGCGGTATCGCCAACTTTGGAGAGACTAACCACCAAACGTCCACTCGGCGGCAGGTTGCCGTTTTCCAGCTTCACGACGCCGCGAATGCTGCCGCTGCTGTAAGCCGCAACTACTCGAATTCCGGTGACGTGCTCGCCGTTCTGAATCTGTATGCCATTCGGCTGAACTACGCCATCGCGCTCAACGCGCAAAATCGGAATTGGTTTGGCGTCGCCGTATTGGCTCCAGGCTCCGACTGAGAAGCCAACCGTGCCGGCGGTCAGCCCGCCAACATGAAAGCTGCCGTCCGGCTTGATCTGGGCGGATTGACTTGACGAATAGGAACTGCCAGCGGCTTCGTAGCGCCAGTACACCGAAAGCCAGGCCGGCGGGGCTCCGACGTTATTGCGGTCACGCGGGCGCTCGAGCACGACGGTCCCCGCCAGGCTTGCTCCACTGACAGTTTTGATAAGCAGTCCGGTCACATCTTGATCGACAAGATCAAAGTAGACTTGTTCAGCTTTTAAATCCGACTCCGCCGGCGGCTGGATTGAAATCGAGTATTTCCCGGCGGGCAATTTCTCCAGAGTAAATTCCCCGTCCAGGTTCGATTGCACATTCGTGCCTCCGCCATGACTGCTGGAACTGCTCGCGTCAATTATCATGATCTTCATTAGACTGATCGGCACGTTGGCTATTGGCTGGCCGGTTTCCCCATTCACCACGCGTCCGCTAACCGAGAAGGTGCGAGGCGCCGGAGCGATTGTGATATCGATGTTTGTTGCCTCAGCGCCTTCACCGACTTCGACCGCTTTGGCTTTGGCCGCATCGTCAGCGTCGGGATAGAACGTGATCGGAATGGTGCGTACGTTCCCCGCGCCGCGCAAGACGCCGAGACTGTCGAAGCCGATCGAGACTTTGTAACGTCCCGCCGGAATTCCGAAGATTCGATAAACACCGCGATCGTCAGTTTGAAAATCTCTTGCCAGGTGGGCTGGATGGGTTAGCCGGTCAGCCGCTACCAGACGGACGCTCTCTTCAGCGACGGGACGACCATCTGCGTCAGTCACCTTTCCGGTAATCACACTGCCCCTGACGAGTTCGAAATCGATCCCCGCAACGGTGTCGCCCTCGCTGATAACCAAATTCTGGCCGAATGTCTTATTGGGATCCGAAATCACAAATGCAATCGTTGCCGGTGTGACTTGATAAGTACCCGCAGGCACATTTGTGATTCGATATGTGCCGTCCTCATCGGTGGTGGCCTTCAAGACAGCATCGGACGATGGCGTGTTTTGCCTCAGACGCAAACCGACTACAACTCCTGCAGCGGGCTTGCCTTTGACGGTGATTCTGCCGGAGACGCTCGCGTCGGGATTCTTCTTAACCGTGCCGGTTTGGGAGCGGGCCCGATGACAGAATGTACAGCAAACCAGGAGCGCGGCAATGACTGTCCAAGGGAGGCGATTCATAGTCCGTCTTTCAATCAGCGAGCGGCAGCGAACAGCAACCAAAGCTGGCTCTATTATGTTCGCCTGACGATATTCCGAACGGCTTCCATCAACCGATCAATTTCTGTTTCACTCGTATAGCAGGCACATCCGACGCGCACGAGGCCTTCGGGTTGAAGACCTAATCGATCAACCACTGTCTGTGCATAAAAGTCTCCATGCGATACGAATAGACCGCGTTCGCTCAAGCTGCGCGCCACGTCGGTTGAGGCAACTTTGTCGATGACGAAAGAAACCGTCGGAGTTCGGTCGACATGCGGTGGCGGTCCGTACAAGTGAACGCCACTTGTCGCGGAAAGGTCTTCCCAAAGTCGTTTCACCTGGGGGGCGCTATGGGCCCGGAGTCCCTCGAAAGCTAATCGCAATCTTTCGCGACACGGACGCAAGTTATCAACTTGCGCTACCAGCGACGCATAAAACTCTACGGCCGCGGCGGCGCCGGCGATGCCTTCGTGGTTCAGCGTTCCCATCTCAACTCGTTCGGGCCCGATGTTAGGCGCGGGATCGAGCTTCGGAAAATCGATCGCCTCGAGCAAATCGCTCTTTCCGTAGAAAACACTGACGTGCGGCCCATAGAATTTGTACGCCGAGCAGGTGAGGAAGTCGCAGTCCATCTCCTTCACGTCACATAAAAAGTAGGGCGCATAGTGAACGGCGTCGACCAGCGCGAAGGCGCCGACGGAATGCGCCAGCTCAACCGCGCGGCGGAAATCGTTCACGGTTCCCAGGGCGTTGCAGCCGGCGCCAAACGCGACCACTTTCGTTTGCTTCGAAATTAGTCGGTCGAGATCGCTCCAATCAATCTGTCCGCTCTCTGTATCGAACTGCGCAACGTGTAAGGTAACGCCGCGCTCCTTCACCAGCGCCTGCCAGGGTGCGACGTTCGCGTGATGTTCAAGTTCGGTGATGATGATTTCATCACCCGGCCCGAGCGTACGTCCCAGCGCGCGCGACAGGTGATAGATCATTGACGTCGTGTTCGGACCAAAAACGATCTCACTCGCTGACGCATTGAGGAAATCAGCAAATGTGTGCCGCGCGCTTTCAATAATCGAGTCCGTCTCGTGACTCGTCGGATATTCCCAGTGCGTGTTCGCGTTGTGATTCAGCAGGTAGTCGGCGACGGCGTCAACCACGACGCGCGGCGTCTGAGTGCCGCCGGGCGCGTCAAAGTACGCGACTGGGTATCCATTGTGTTGTCGTTCCAGCGCCGGAAACTGCGCGCGAATTTCTTCGGTCGAAGCGATCTGCTTCACAGCTTGTGTTGATGTGCTCATAGCCATCGGGTCATACCTGTACCACTTAGGGTGTAGGGTTTAGGTTGTAGGGTTTAGACGGGCGTTGGAATCGCAGAAGAACCAACAAATATCGACACCCAACACCCTAACCCCTACACCCTTCTTGAGACGGCGATGCTATCAGAAAACACCGGAAATTTCGCGGCGCAGAATGAATCTCGACCTGTCTAACCCGGCACTTGATTTGCACTGTTCTTCCTCCGAGCCAGACGCATCAGCAAAAGCGCGGTTTATTCGCGGTCGAACCGGCCGCTCAGGTAAATCAGTGTACGCGAATGCTACGGAAACAGCTGAACAACGAACAGCAGGCGACAGGGCCTGCACACTTAGAAGGAGATACGCAATGATAGCCAGTGAAATCATGACGACCAATCCGGAATGTTGTGTGCCAACGGATCCGGTTATGAAGGCGGCACAAATTATGAAGTCGATGGACGTTGGACCGGTCCCGGTCGTTGCAGATCAGGACGGAAGAAAGTTGACGGGAATCGTCACTGACCGCGATCTCGCGATCAAGGTAGTGGCCGAAGCACGCGATCCGAAAACCACGACCGTCGAGGACGTGATGTCGGAAGGATTGGTCACGTGCCGCGATAATGACGACGTGCAGAGCGTGCTGGCACTGATGGAAGACAATCAACTGCGACGCATTCCGGTCGTCGACAAAAAGGATAATCTGGTAGGGATCATCGCTCAGGCAGACGTAGCGACTCGCCTGGGGAATGTCCAGGCCGCCGGCGAGGTTGTCCAGGAAGTTTCGCAGTAACCGCATCTATTGCTGAGGGTTGGTAACGCGGACCCGAGCGATGCTTCGACGAATCAACATCAGCGCAGCGCTCATCGTAGTCATCTGCTTCTTTCTTCCGTGGGAGCAGGTGAGCTGCGGTGGAGCACGAGACTCTCTGAGCGGGCTCGATTTGGCGCGGCACGATCAGACGCTACTCTTTCTGATACCGCTTTTGATGTTGGCCGTAATCGTGGCCGGCGTGCTTCGTCGTCGTAGCGAAAAGCCTGCGACCGAGGCAATCATAAGTATTGCGGCCGGCTGCGTCAGCGGTTACTTGATGAATCGACAGCGCGTGCGTGTGCAGGACGAAGCGGGATTGATTTCCGCTCAACTGACTGGCTGGTTCTGGGTGGCCTTTCTATCCGTGCTCGCCGTATTGATTACCAGTATCGGAATGTTGGTCAACCGGCGCCAGGAGACCCTATGATGTCAGCGCTATTAAAAACAGAACGGCTAAAACGCTATGCCGATGTGGTGGCGTTATTGGTGAAGTATGGCCGATCAGACCTGGTCGATCAGTCAACCTTCGGCTTTCCACAAACTTCCAAGCGGGCGCTCGCCGAAGCTCCCAAGGCCGAAGAACTTGCCGACGATCTCGAGAAACTGGGGCCGACATTTATCAAGCTGGGACAATTGCTTTCAACCCGGGGCGATTTGCTGCCGCCACCATATCTTGAAGCGCTCGAACGCCTTCAGGATCAAGTCGAGCCCTTCCCTTACGAAGAAGTCGAGCGCATCGTCTCGTCCCAACTCGGGGCCCGGATTTCAAAACTGTTTCTCAATTTTGACACCCAGCCGACCGCAGCCGCATCACTTGCCCAGGTTCATCGCGCGACCATGCGCAACGGTCGCGCCGTCGTCGTAAAAGTTCAGCGTCCCGGGATACGCGAAATAATTGTTGAAGACATTGAGGCGCTTGAAAAGGTCGCCGAATTCATCGACGCGCACACCGAAGTCGGTAAGCGATACGAATTCACCAACATGCTGACTGACTTGCGGAAC
>Ga0157378_10005954_pt1 | contig 10689 bp, 10 predicted proteins | sample M65metaG_FD_115309 | JGI IMG/M metagenome (GOLD analysis project Ga0157378, IMG submission 115309) | Miscanthus rhizosphere microbial communities from Kellogg Biological Station, Michigan, USA - M6-5 metaG | ecosystem: Host-associated > Plants > Roots > Rhizosphere > Soil | place: USA: Michigan...
CACAAGGCGCCAGGCCATCTGCTGCGGCGTCACGTCGACCGCGTAAATATGGCGCGCGCCGCGTTGCAGGAGGCAGTCGCTGAAGCCTCCGGTGGACGCGCCGACGTCGAGGCAGGTTTTTCCCGTTACGTCGATTCCAAAATCGTCCAAGGCGCCTTCCAACTTTAATCCTCCGCGACTTACGAATTTTCCGGAAGTCCCGACTACTTCAAGGCGCGCCTCTTCGTTGATCTGTGCGCCGGCTTTGTCGCTTCGTTCGCCGTTGACGCGCACTTCTCCAGCAAGAATCATGCCCTGCGCCTTTTCGCGCGATTCGGCCAGGCCGCGCTCGACCACGAGCAGGTCCAGCCTTTTTTTAGCGGATTTGGGTTTGAGAGGCACGGAATCTACAAAGCCATCTCACGCCCGGCGGTGAACGATCAATTCGGCAAGCTCGCGAAGGCGCGATGCGCGCGAACCGTACGGCTCAAGCTCCGACATGGCCCGAGCTTCCAGCTCTTTCGCAAATTGCCGAGACTTTTCCAGCCCGTAGAGCGATGGATAAGTTGCTTTCTGCTGGGCCGCGTCTTTGCCCGCGGTTTTTCCCAACGCGGCGGACGACTCCTCAACGTCAAGAATGTCGTCCACCACCTGAAATGCCCAGCCAATGGTTTCGCGAATACGTTTCAGACGTGCTACATCCTCGTCGGCCGCGCCGCCGCCGATGGCTCCGGAAACGACGGAGGCACGAATCAAGGCCGCCGTTTTCGACCGGTGGATGTATTCCAGGTCCGCGGGCTGAATGGCGCGACCTTCGGCTTCGAGGTCCGCGACCTGGCCGCCGACCATACCGTTGACGGTTCCCGCCGATGCGGCCACGTGCGAAAGAATTGCAACCCTCCGCCCCGGATCGATTGACGCGTTGGCAAGCGATTCGAAGGCCAGCGTTAGCAGCGCGTCGCCCGCGAGAATAGCAGTGGCTTCGCCAAACTTCTTGTGACACGTGGGCTTGCCGCGTCGCAAGTCATCGTTGTCCAGTGCGGGCAGGTCATCATGGATCAGGGAATAGGTATGAATGAATTCCAAGGCACAGGCGACGGGCAGTACCGGTGTCACGTCGTCCGTAAAGATTCGCGCGGATTCGAGACACAAAATGGGTCGGACGCGTTTTCCACCGGCCTGCACACTGTAGCGCATCGCGCGATGAATCGACGAGGGCTGTGCGCTCTCCGCCGGCATCAGCCGGTCCAGAGCAGCGTCAACCGCGGTCCGGTCTTCTTCGAAAAATGCGGGAAGGTTCATCAGGTGGAGGGATTGGCCGGCGCTCGCGGCTCAGCCGGTCAGGAATCTTCCTCAGCTTCGGGATCGAAGGCTTCGGCGGCCATCTCGCTTCCTGCCTTCTTCAGCAGAATTTCCACTTTGCCCTCGGCCTGTTCCAGGTGTTTCTGGCAATCGCGCGAAAGCTGCACGCCCTCTTCAAACAACTTCATGGCTTCATCGAGCGACAGGTTAGCACTCTCGAGTTTTCCCACAATTTCCTCGAGGCGCCCGATGGAACACTCGAAATCTGGTCTCTTCTCGGCTTCCGGTTTCTTGGTCGAAGCAGGATTTACGGTTGTCATAGTTCGTATTCTCTGCAGCAGTACTCACAAAAATGCTTAAAGTCATGTTGCGAATTGACGAGACATTCTAATGCACTCACGAGAACCGAAACAACCGCTTTATCGCGCTAATAGAGTCTTCCTACTCCGACCGTGGCCACTCTTGCGCACCACCGCATGCCACGCCCTTGGGACGAACATGGGAGGCTGCTAGAATGAAGGCGCGGAGGGTTTTTTCGATTTGATCGGGCTGCGACTCCTTGGATTGTTCGCTCTGGTGGCCGTGAATGGATTCTTCGCGGCGGTCGAGTTTTCGCTCGTTGCGGTGCGGCATTCGCGCGTGCGGCAACTGATGGATCAGGGCCGGGTTCGCGCAAAAATCGTAATGGATTTGATTGGCAAGCTGGACCGCGTGGTTTCCGGTGTTCAGGTCGGAGTCACGCTCACGAGTCTGGCTCTTGGGGCGCTCGGCGAATCGACACTGGCTTCGGCCCTGAGCCCGTTGGTCGCCAACCTCCCGGGAAAACATACCGCGGTTCTGGTTCACGGAATTTCGCTGGGTATTGCATTTATATTTCTAACCACGTTACACGTGGTGCTGGGCGAACTGGTTCCCAAGAGCATGAGCCTGCAGCGCGCGGAACGTGTCGCCCTGCTGGTTGCGCCTCCATTTCAATGGTATCTCGAAGTGTTCCGTCCGGCGATCAGCCTGCTCGATGGCGCCAGCCGCTGGGTGCTTAGCGGACTCGGTTTTTCCGGGCGATCGAGCCATACGCAGGTGCATTCCGCGGAAGAATTGCAAATTCAGATCCAGCAGGCGCGGGAGCGCGGAATCGTTGGCGGCGAGGAAGAAAAATTCATCCTCGGCGCGATCGAACTCGACCGCATGCAGGTGCGCGAACTGATGGTGCCGCGTCCCGACGTTCATTTTGTGTTCGCGGATGCCACGCTGGACGACGTGATGCGAGTGTTCGTCACGACACAGCGCTCGCGGCTGCCCGTCTTTGAGGGCGCCGGAGAACAAGTGCTCGGATACATTCATATCAAGGATATCGTGTGGGTTTTGCTGGACCGGGAGCGTCGCACGGAAGAAGGCTGGACAGCGGCTGAATTCAACGTTCGCAGCATGCTTCACGAGATTTCCATCGTTCCGGAAAGCAAGCCGGTAAATGAGATGCTTCTGGAATTCCGCGCGCGCCACGGCTGGATGGCCATGGTTGTTGACGAGTTCGGATCCATACTCGGTCTGGTGACACTCGAGGACATTTTGGAACAGCTCGTCGGCGAAATTCACGATGAGTTCGATGTCGTCGAAAAGCCGGTGGTCGTCGGCCAGGGCGCCGATGCGGCAATGATTTTCGATGCATCGCTGGGCCTTCGCGATATTGAATCGCAGTACAGCATCGTGCTGCCGGAGGACCGTTCCTATGCCACGGTCGGCGGTTTCGTGCTCGCTCAACTGGGATTCATTCCGCGCGGCGGCGAAGGTTTTGATTACGATGGCTACCGTTTTACCGTTGTAGAGATGGATCGCCGCCGGGTGGCGCGAGTTAAGATCCAACGTCTGAAAACGCCAGCGGAGAGGAGCGTTTTGGCAACGACACCCGAGGCAAAACCCACACCGGACGCTAAGCCCGCATCCGAAAAGGTGCTGAAACCCAAATGATCCGGCACTTTCTCCAACGACTTCTGTATACGTTGCCCGCGCTTTGGCTGATTCTCACGATGGTTTTTATGATGATCCACATCGTGCCCGGCGATCCCGTGCTTCAAATGCTGGGACAGGATGCGCGCGTGGAGGATCTGGAGCAGTTGCGTCACACGCTCGGTCTCGACCAGCCCATCGGCGTGCAGTACGTTGATTATCTAGAGGGCTTGGCGCGCGGCGACTGGGGCCGCTCCCTGCGCTACGCGGCTCCGGTGCGCGCCATCGTGCTGCAGCGCTTTCCCGCGACTCTTGAATTGTCACTGGCGGCCCTCGCCGTGTGCCTCGCGATCGCGATTCCTGCGGGGGTGTTTTCCGCGCGACGTCGCGGAAGCAATGCTGACCGAGCGACTTCGTTCTTCACTTTGCTGGGACTGTCTGTTCCGAACTTCGCGCTCGGACCGATTTTGATTCTGCTTTTTTCCGTCGAAATCGGATGGTTGCCCGTGTCAGGACGCGGCGGCGTCAGCCATTTGATTTTGCCCGCAGCAACCCTCGGTGCCGCGCTTGCCGCGATCCTTACCCGAATGGTCCGCGGTTCGATGATCGAAGAGCTTTCCAGCGACTACGTGCGCACCGCTCGCGCCAAGGGCGTCACCGAAACGTCGGTCTTGTTCCGCCACGCGTTTCCGAACGCGCTGATCCCGGTGATTACGATCGTGGGATTGCAGTTTGGATCGCTGCTGGCCGGGACGATCGTCACCGAAACAATTTTTTCGTGGCCGGGAATCGGACGGCTCGCGGTGCAGGCGATTTCGGCCCGTGACTATCCGCTCTTGCAAGGCTGCATCTTGATCATCGCCGTTTCGTACGTCGCGGTAAATTTGCTGACAGATTTGGTGTACGCCATCGTTGATCCCAGGGTGCGCCTGCGATGAGCCGGGAGAATCTTGTAGCTCGCCTCGATTGCGCTGAGAGGGTACGAAGGGTCAGAGGCGAGATTTTCTCACAGCGCAACGACAAACCCACCCGCCTCTACGCTCACGAAATAGAAAGCCTGAACCCACAGAACACGACACCGTGAACCCATCCTCGCCAATTTGTCAATTCCTCCGCACCAGCGGCCTCGGACGTTGGGGACTCGCTGTCACCGTGATTCTCATTGCGCTCGCGGTCCTTGCACCCTGGATTTCCCCGGCAAATCCCTCGGCGCAAAATCTTCCGGATCGCTTGCTTTCGCCAAGCGCGCATCACTGGATGGGAACGGACGAACTGGGCCGCGACGTATTGTCACGCACCCTCTACGGTGCGCGCGTTTCGCTGTTGGTTGGCGTGTCTGTAGTTCTCGGCGCGGGAATCGTGGGCTTGGCGCTAGGGTCCGTTTCCGGCTATTTCGGCGGCGCGTTCGACCGCTTCGTCAACATCGTTCTGATCAATTCCTTTCTCTCATTTCCCGGGATTCTGCTGGCCATCGCGTTTGCGGCGTTCCTCGGGCCGGGACTGGATAAAGTCATTCTTGCATTGGTGATCACTGGTTGGGCCGGATACGCTCGTCTGGCTCGCGCGCAGGTTCTGAAGGTTCGGGAAATGGAGTTCATTCTGGCGGCGCGCTCGCTGGGCGCTTCGCATGGACGTATATTGCTTCGGCACCTTTTGCCGAACACGCTGCAGCCCGTCTTGATACAGGCGACGATCGGAATGGCCGGAGCGATTCTCGCGGAGTCAACACTGAGTTTTCTGGGGCTGGGCGTGGTTGCACCCACTCCCAGCTGGGGAGCAATGCTCAACGACGCGCGCAACCACTTGTTTGACGCGCCGCACCTGGTGGTATTCCCGGCGCTCGGAATTATGGCGGCGGTTCTGGCGTTCAATTTGTTGGGAGACGCTTTGCGCGACTGGCTTGATCCGCGCACCCGAGCTTTCCTGACGACAATGGATCTGCAGCGGTGAAAAATTTTCGCAGGTGCACAAACAGTGTCTGTGCTACATGGGCTAGCTGAGATCGAGCGTAACTTCAGCGCCGCGATTTACTCCGAGTGTGCGTGCGGCGTTTCCGCGATTCACCGCAATCTCCACGTAACCCGCCGAGCCAAGCACGGCGATTGCCTCGCCCGGATTGCCCGCCGCAAACGTTTGCGCGAATCGCAGCACCTGCTTGCCATTCACGGCAAGCTTAATGGCTCCGCCGCCGAGCGCCCCGATCGGAAAATCGTCTGCCGTGAGGTTGGTCATCAAATTTCCAAACGCATCGACCCGCAAGATCACCCCTTTCACGGACTCGCCTGTGGACTTGGCCTTGGGCATGGAGAAGCGCACAAAATCCGTGACAACCTCGCCGAACGCTTCGGTCTGAAAGGCTTTCGAGAGCCACGCGGCGGTCGGCGCAAAAACGTCGCGGCCATGAAACGTGGGGCTGACCGGATTCAGAAAATAGTGTTCCGCGGTAATGTGCCGGACGGTGCAGGATTCACGCTCGTAAATCATGGAAAGCACACCATTGTCGGGAGCGACGAAAAATTGTTTCTCGCTACTCACCAGAATTGGGCGGCGCTCCGTCCCAACGCCGGGATCAACGATGACCACGTGGATAGTACGCGATGGAAAATAGCGGTGCGAACTTGCGATCGAGAGGGCGCCATCGAGAATATCGAAGGGAACTACACTGTGGTTGATGTCCACGATGCGCGCCGCCGGGTTGATATTTAAAATGACGCCTTTCATCGAGCCTACGAGATGATCGCTCGTTCCAAAATCAGTAGTGAGCGTGATGATAGGATCGGCCAAAGACACTCTCCGTTTCAGATGCGGGCCGCGGGAAACGAGAAACGCGCTCCGAATTTTACTCCTCATGCAAGCTATCGGAGCGGCACTCCCGTGTCAAGGCAGCGTGCCCGAGTGGCTATAACATAAGTAGCACAGGCTTCAGCCTGTGGGTGTTGGCCCTTGCAAGGACCAAACCCCACAGACTGAAGTCTGTGCTACGGAATGCCCGTGCCTTGACCGCTTCAGGGCCGGACGATATTCTGCATGCTGAGCCCTTTCATGAAGCGAATTTACCTCGATCACAACGCAACCACGCCGATGAGGCGGGAGGTTCTGTCGGCCATGCTGCCGTACCTCACGGAAGAGTACGGCAACGCCAGTTCGATCCACGCCTATGGCCAGAATGCGCGGGACGCTGTAGAACAGGCGCGCGCATCCGTGGCGAGATTTTTAGGTGCACGCCCCGCCGAAATCATGTTCACCAGCGGCGGAACGGAATCCAATAACCACGCTATTCTCGGTGCCGTAGCCGCGGTACCCCGCCCGGTCAGGCACGTCATTACCTCGGCGATCGAGCATGTTGCCGTGCTTGATCCGTGCCGGGCCTTACTCAAAGGCGGCATCGACGTTACGATTCTCCCGATAAACAGCGACGGCGTCGTGAACCCAGAAGATGTGCGCAGCGCGATACGCCGCGAAACTGTCCTCATCAGCCTGATGCTCGCGAATAATGAGATCGGGACGATTCAGGCCGTCGAAGAGATTGGTAAGATTGCCGCCGAAAAGGGAATTGTGTTTCATAGCGACGCCGTGCAGGCTGCCGGAAAAATTCCCATCGATGTCGAGAAGCTGGGCGTCAGTTTGCTTTCGATTTCCGCGCACAAGTTTTGTGGACCGAAGGGAGTGGGCGCGCTCTATATCCGGAAGGGAACTCCTCTAGCGCCGCTGCTTTATGGCGGGCACTCCGAGCGGGACCGCCGTCCGGGTACGGAGGATGTGGCGGCCATTGCCGGGATGGGCCGAGCGGCGGAACTCGCCGCGTACGCACTGGCCGAGGAAAGCCAACGCATTGGGCGATTGAGGGACCGCCTGGAGCAAGGCCTGCTCGAGCGAGTCCCGCAGGCCTGGATAAACGGCGCACGGGCGCCGCGCGTGCCCAACACGACGAACTTGACGTTTCCATTTATAGAAGGAGAGGCGATCGTGATCGCGCTGGACTTGAAGGGAATCGCCTGCTCTACCGGGGCGGCCTGCTCATCGGGCGCCGTTGAGCCATCTCATGTGCTCTTGGCCTTGGGACTTGCTCCGGAGGACGCGCGGGCCTCCCTACGCCTGAGCCTCGGACATCAGACTACCGACGCGGAAATCGACTTCACGCTCGAAACGATCCCTCTGGTAATCGAGCGCCTCCGTCAGCTTTCACCCACCTATAAGAAGCCCGCGATCGCATAAAGGCTTTTCAGGCTACGGAAAAACTCAAATCGCTGTCATTCTGAGCGAAGCGAAGAATCTCTCTTTGTTTGTTCTCTTGTACTTAAAATCGAAAAGAGATTCTTCGCTTCGCTCAGAATGACAGAACAAGTCTTTTTTCCCCGCAGACTGTCTTGCCGGATTCCATCGTACGCGCGATAACAAATTGGCACTCATTTGACGGTATACTATTGGGATGGATTCGACTCAAACACAGCCACCGATGACCGCCGTCGCGATGAGCGGCGGGGTGGACAGCTCCGCGGTTGCCGCGATTTTGAAGGAGCGCGGCTCTGCCGTCGTCGGGCTGACGATGCAGCTCTGGAACCAGCGCCGCCTGCCTGAGCTCGACCGCAGCGGATCGCACGGCCATCGCTGCTGTTCGCTGGATGATGTATACGACGCCAAGCGCGTCGCGCAGCACCTGGGCATGCCTCACTACGTTGTGAATTACGAGCAGCGCTTCGAGGAAACCGTAGTGCAGCCCTTTGTGGAGGAATATCTCGCTGGCCGAACTCCTGTTCCATGCACAATGTGCAATAACCACGTGAAGTTTGATCCACTGCTCGTGACGGCCCGGCAGATTGGCGCTGACCGCCTGGCGACGGGCCATTACGCGCGTATTCGCCGCAATGAAGTTACAGGCCGCTACGAATTGCTGCGCGCATTGGACAGTTCCAAGGATCAAACCTATTTTCTGTTCGGCCTGAAGCAGGAACAGATGTCGCGCACAGATTTCCCGCTGGGCGAACTGGATAAATCCGCGGTTCGCGAAATTGCCCGCCGTGCGGCGCTCCCGGTCGCGGAAAAGCCCGAAAGCCAGGAAATTTGTTTCGTGCCGTCCGGCAATTACGTCAAGTTCATCAGCGCCTATCTTGGCGAGCGCGGAGAGTCGCTGCCCGAGCAGGAAGGCGAACTGGTCACCACGAGCGGCGAGGTCATTGGCAGGCACCGCGGCGTTCACAATTTTACGGTGGGGCAGCGCAAGGGACTGGGTGTTGCTGCGGGCAAGCCTCTCTATGTGGTTGAGCTGGATCGCGCGGCCAATCGCGTCGTTGTTGGTGATGACTCAGACTTGCGCACCAGCGTTTGTGAAATACGCGATGTGAACTGGATTTCGTTCGCCGCTCTGGAATCGCCAGTGCGCGCCACCATCAAGATTCGCCACCGTCACGAACCGGCGGCGGCCACGATCGAACCTTTGGACGCCACCACCGCGAAGGTGACGTTTGATGAGCCACAGCGAGCCATCACGCCTGGACAAGCTGCAGTCTGCTATTCGGGAGATGTGGTTCTTGGCGGAGGATGGATCAGGTAGAGGCGGCGTCTCATCGCGGTTTTGACAGGATCATGAAAGAAAACTGCCGGCGGGACGCCGGCGCTACAAAACCAGCGGCGTTTCGCGTGGAACTATGGGTTGAATTGTTTGGAATTGCTCTGAGGATAAATTAGGAAGGGAAGTCCTGCCGCCGGCTGAAACTAAATGAACATTCCCTCGTCTTGCTGCTCGCCGGCTCCTTCAACGCCATCGCGCCTTTGCCGCGCGGTCCTGAAAAAATCAATGCCCGCCTGAACGCCCCGCAGCAGCGCAGTCGCTCGAACCACCGGCGCCATGACGGTGCTCCGGACTCGCGTACCAGCATCTTCCAACGATTCCATCGCGCCAGTAAGGATATGATCGACGTGGATCAACTGCATGCGCAGCCGCTCTAGCGCCTCGCTCAGGATGCGATCGATTTTCTGGGCTTCCGCGCGCGCGAGACGCGAAATTTCGGAAGCTTCCGCGACGATACCGGAAATGCGCGGAGAAATATCTTCGACCAGCACTTGAACCCGCGAGATCAGTGGATTCAACTTGGTGTTGAGGTCCGTCACAGTGCGCTCAACGAGGGCAGCCGTGCGTCGGATTTGAACGAATAGCGCAATCAGAATGATCGCCTGCAGCACGATCGCAACCGCGGTCACTCCGACGAAAAAAGGCATCCAGCTTTCCATATGTTTACCTCGCCGTACTTACTGGGCCTTTGCTTTTTCGCGTTGATACGCATCACGCCCGGCATCGACGGCTGCGGAAATCGTTTCCTTCTGCCGTGCTGCGGCGCTCTTGCTGCGCTCGAGAATGTCCTCGGCCCGCTCACGCAGTTCGCGCGCTTTGCGCTGGGCATACTCGCGTCCTTCGTCGGCCTTCAGTGAGAGAAACTCGCGGGTTTCTTCACCCGATTTAGGCGCAAACAAAATCCCAATCAGCGCGCCGATTCCAAGTCCTACCAGGAAGAAGCTGACTTTCGATCCGGAATTATCCGACATGGTGTTCTCCTCCAGCCTCGAACGGTAGCACACGGGGCAGCGAGAATCAATCAGTGGAACTACTCCATCCAGGGGCCTACGCCACAGGCGTTCCAGAATGGGTGTTACCCGTCAGGTGCGCCGCAACGCGCTCGGCCAGCCCACGGGGCACAACTTTCGCGATTTGTTCAATGCTCGCGGAACGGAGTTGTGCGACGCTGCCGAAATTCCGCAGCAATTTTTGAGCGGTCCGCGGGCCGATGCCGGGAATATTTTCGAGGCCCGTTTGTATCGTGCGCTTGGATCGTCGCTGCCGGTGAAAGCCTACGGCGAAGCGGTGCGTTTCGTCGCGTATCTGCTGGATGAGGTGAAGGATCGGGGAGTGGCGCTCCAGCCGGATGGGTTGGTCTTCTTGGCCAAGCACGTAAATAATTTCTTCCTGCTTCGCAATGCTGGCGACGGGCTGGTTAATGACCTCCAGCTTTTCGAGTGCCGCGGCCGCGGCATGAAGCTGGCCAACTCCGCCGTCAATCAGGATCAGACCGGGGAACGGCTTCTTTTCTTCCTGCAAGCGGCGGTAGCGCCGCTCGACCGTTTCTTTCATACTCGCAAAATCGTCGTTGCCCCACTCGCCGCGAATGATGAATTTCCGGTAATCCGATTTTTTCATTCGTCCGTCTTCCCACACCACCATGGACGCCACGGTGTCCGAGCCCTGCAGGTGCGAAATATCGAAACTTTCGATTCTGCGCGGCGGCTCCGGCAGGCTCAGCGCCTGCTCCAGAGCCTCGACGATGGCCTTCGAGCTGGGCTTCAATACGCGGAAACGCTGCTCGAAAGAATGCCGCGCGTTCTTCTCCACCAGTTCCAGAAAAGCGTGTTTCGCGCCGCGTTGCGGCATCAGGATTTCCACGCGGCTGCGCGGCGGATCGAGCGCGGCGCCCC
>Ga0157378_10005956_pt1 | contig 10687 bp, 10 predicted proteins | sample M65metaG_FD_115309 | JGI IMG/M metagenome (GOLD analysis project Ga0157378, IMG submission 115309) | Miscanthus rhizosphere microbial communities from Kellogg Biological Station, Michigan, USA - M6-5 metaG | ecosystem: Host-associated > Plants > Roots > Rhizosphere > Soil | place: USA: Michigan...
ACGATCGCGTCGAACTTTTCCTTCTCGGTTCGGTAGATGACATCCGCATAATCTTTGCGGATCATCGGGCGGTTCGGCGGAATAACGTTGACGTCGAGGTTATAAATTTTCGCGAACTCGCTGGCTTCAGTGTCGGCGGTGCCGGTCATGCCGCCCAGCTTCTTATACATCCGGAAAAAGTTTTGAAACGTCACCGACGCAAGCGTTTGATTTTCGTTGGCGATCTTGACGCCTTCTTTCGCCTCCACTGCCTGATGGAGTCCGTCGCTCCAACGGCGTCCCGGCATCAAGCGTCCCGTGAACTCATCGACGATGATGACCTCGCCGTCCTTGACGACATAGTCCACGTCGCGTTTATAAATGGCATACGCTTGCAGGGCCTTGACGACGTGATGGACCAAATCCATATGCGCCAGGTCGTAGAGATTCTCTACGCCGAGTAGCTTTTCGACTCGCGCATTGCCTTCCTCGGTCAGCGCGGCGGTCTTCGTCTTTTCTTCGATGGTGTAATCGCGCTCGATCTTGAGCTGCGGAATGATGGAATTGATGCGGTAATACAGGTCTGTAGATTCGTCGGTCGGCCCCGAGATGATGAGCGGAGTCCGCGCTTCGTCGATGAGGATACTATCCACCTCGTCCACGATCGAAAAATTCAATTCGCGCTGCACGCATTGGTCGAGGCTCGCGACGATCAAGTTATCCCGCAGATAGTCGAAGCCGTATTCGTTGTTCGTGCCATAGGTAATGTCGGCGCGATACGCCTCTTGCCGCGTACACGGGCGTAAATTTTGGAGACGCTTGTCGGCCGCGTCGTAGAGAGGGTCGAAGAGGAACGAGGCATCGTGTTGAATAATCCCGACCGACAATCCCAGCGCGTGATACAACACGCCCATCCATTGCGCATCGCGTTTGGCCAGATAATCATTGACCGTGACCAGGTGCGCGCCCTTACCGGCGAGCGCATTCAGATAGAGGGCCAGGGTCGCCACAAGCGTTTTGCCCTCACCGGTCTTCATTTCGGAGATGCGGCCCCTGTGGAGGATCATGCCGCCCATGAGCTGCACGTCGAAGTGGCGCATGAACAAGACACGCTTCGACATCTCGCGGCAGACCGCGAAAGCCTCCGGCAACAGATCATCTAGTTTTTCGCCGTTCTCGATCCGTTTGCGAAATTCAGCCGACTTGTCCGCCAGCGCGGTGTCGCTCAGCGCAGAGGTTGATGGCTCCAACGCGTTAATCGCGGTGACCAGGGGCCGCAACTGATTGATCTCGCGATCGTTCTTGCTTCCAAAAATGAGGTTCAGTAATCCAGCGACCATAGCGATCCTATTCAGACGTGCAAAATTATTCTGCGCATCGGTCAGTATACAAGAATTTGCCCATGAATCCTATATGGATGACAGTGCATGAAGCCAGCATTGCTGATTGAATGATCATTGTCTGATTACTTGACGATATCGACGCGTCCGCAGATGAGAGGTCCCGCACCCACTGATAGTTCGAACTGTCACATCAATCATAACTGAAATTAATTTGGCGAAGGGAATCGTCCACGGGGCAATCGCGAATTCAATATCACAGAGGAAAGTCGGATGCCTAGTACTGGAAGTCGATGGCATCCAAACACGTTGGCCTGCGTGACCTACTACCCAATCATGCTCAACTTGCTTGATTTTAGGATGGTCCTTCACCAAAACTCAACGTTACGCACTTCACCAACCATAGAGTTCAAGAGGAACTGAAAGGGTGTTCCCGGCTTTATGCTTGATGATTTGACGTATGGAACTGTCGGGGTGGTGGGAATACTGTTCCTAATCCGACGAACTTGCTCCTATTGCTCACGCAGCGATTGTCGGACGCCGGTGCTCCAACATCTCCGCTCATGACCGCGTGATCTTGAAAAGGCTTTAACCTCATTAAAGAAAAGCCCGTCAGGCTACACGCCTTGACGGGCTTTTCTAGCAGGCACTGATCGTTGGCTAGAGGGAGAAGCTTCGCATCGCTCGTCGCTGTAACAGAACAAAGGCAAGGACGATTGGGCCGAGAAGCAGCAAGGTACTTGGCTCGGGCACGGCAGTCGGCGTTCCTCCTGCTGTTCCGAACGTCAGATCATCAATCGTGAAGCCGCTAGCCTGGTTCGCAATGATGCTGATGATTTTAATCGAATTGGTGGGGAAAGATGCTCCAACGAAGTTCCCGGCGTTCCCCGTGGTCGAGCCTCCGGTAATGCCGCTCAACGATGCGTCTAATGCAGTAAAGGTGACATTGCCAAGGGCAGGATTGAGCCATACCCCAGCCCGGTTCACCGGGCTGGAAAAGATGATTTCTAAAAAGTTGCCTGCCGCAAGCCCAAGCACCGCCGGCGAAGTCGGATCGGTCATAATCTGGAGCGGAGCCACTACATTGGTGCCCGAATGGGCATTTCCAGCGATACCGCCGCCAAGACTGAGTAGCGCGACCGGGGTTCCTGGGTTCGCCGCGGTATTGTTTGGGTTGGCTCCGCCACTGTGAAAGAATAGGCTCGGAATCTGCCCGTGCATCTGGGCGCCGGCCGGCACGGGCGTGCCATTTGTGTACGCCGTAATGTTCAAAGGCGTTAAGCCAGACACACTTTCAAAATTTTGCACGGTCGCGCCACTATTGAAGGCGATGTAATCGGCACTCGCCACATTGTTCGTGTTGATCGTTACAGCAAACGCATCGGACCCTGCGAATGCGAAGATTACGGCCACTAAGGCAACCAGATTTCTCATTACCTTCCCTCCTTGCGAAAGCCTGAGCTCTTCCCCAGAATTACGTTAGCGAGCACAAATCAGACCACAGTGCTTTTCCTAAATATTCCGCACACAAGTCCTTCCCCGAGCCTACAGGTGTCAAGGACACCGACACGGGTGTATCTACGCATGAATGGGCACAACCTCCTAGAAAACCAAATGAAAACATGAAGGTGTTTTCCAACCCATTCTGTTCTCTCTGTCAAGCTTTTGGACGGTGCCGAAGCCCGTCCCCTAGATAACGACGGCACAGTGGGGAAGCGATTGTTGGACGGCGGGGGCTACGACATCTCGACTACTGACCGCGAGGCTTGAAAAGGTTTAATCCTCCCTGCGAAAGCCCGTTAGGTCATGTCAATTGACAGGCTGTTTCTTTTCGCTCTGGCCTGAGCGACCCCTGATTGCATTGATCTTGACTTGATAGAATCCCGGCGACTACTATCCACCTTATGTCGTGCGCTGGACAACGAATCGTCGCCATCGGATTAGCCCTCTGCCTGCTCACGTTGAGTGGGGTCATGTACCCACAGACGGTGGCGCATGCCGCGCATCACGCGCACCACAAAAGTGCCACGCATTCCACCGCTCTTTGTACGTGGATGTGCGCAGCGGGGCAGGCGCAGGAAAGTGTGTCGTTCCATTTTCAGGTCGAGCCGGAAATTTTTCATCCGGTCGATCATCTCAATCTTCACGCTCCCATCGAAGCGCTTTTCACATTCCTTGCCACGCGCGGGCCTCCTTCCCTGATCTAAAACCATTCGTTTGATCTCGTCACGCTCGGCATGCGGTGTCTTCAGCCGCACCAGAGCGAAGGCCGCACTAGACTTTCTGGTGCGAAATGTCAGCCGGCATATACGTATTCACACGGGCTTGTGACAGCCGTCTCCATATGGGGATCACACACTGTGTCGAGGGACATGAACAGGTTCAAAGTTTGTCATGAAGGAGACCTATGAGGGCGAGGCCGGTTCATAGCAAAGTCACTTTATTCGTTGTAATCGCCTCCTTCCTCTTCCTGTCGCCTCAGAGCGAAGCACAAACGAAAAGCGAAAAAACATTCAACGCCATTATTACCGACGCGCAGGGCATCGAAACTGAAGTCAAAAACGTGTTCTTTTATTGGGAAGAAAAAATCAGCGAGACCGCCTTCGTGCCTCATGAGGTCCGCCAACTGCCGGTGAAACGAGGCACGGCCACGGTGCAGGTGAAATTTGACTCAATGAAACAGATCGACGTGAAGCAAAGCACCGACAAAAACTTGCCGACCTTTACCATTACGCTGGCAAACGGCAAAACCGGCGACTTTGCGGCCGCACTCGCCGGAAGCTTCCGAGGCGAATCGGACTTCGGACAAACAGAGATCCCGATTACCACGATGACGAAGGTCGTTTTCAAATGATGCTGCCTATGAGTGAACCGCTGAACAGCATTGATTGGGATACCCGCATGGGCATACAGGCGTGGATGTATTCGCTCACCATTCATGCCATGCTGGTTGGACTAGCGCTCCTGCTCGGCACGCGTCTCATGGTCGCGACTCCGGAGGAGCCGTTTCACTGGAACGTCGCGCTGGTCGAGCACGCCCCTGTGACAGAAGCCGTCACGCCAGCCTCACCCGTAACTCCGGTTCAGCCGCCAGCGAAGCCCGTACAACAGACGCCGAAAAAGATTCAGCCGGCCCCTCAGCCCACTCCGGTCGAGCGCCGCATTGAAACAACCGTTCAGCCCATTGTCCAGCAGATGCAAACGAAGCCTCAGGAACAGATCCTTGAACGGAAAATCGAAACCGTGAACACTCCTCAGCAGATGGAGCAAAAGACGGAGATTCGTCCCTCGACACAAGAGCCCACGCCGGTTGTGACTCCGGCTCCGTCTCTCGTCGAGCAACCTACACAGGTCATTGCGGCCGGCCCCGCGCCAAGGGAACATATCGTCGAAACTCCCTCAGTACAATCGGCGGCAGAAATCGTGCAGCGCGCGGAAGTCAGTCAAGAGCCCTCCCCAGTCGCTGAACGGACGCCGCCTACTGTGACTGAAACAAGTCCGGCTCACACGGTTGAACAAACGGTGCGCGCACCGGCCGTCGTGCAGAATCACGAGGCAATTGATCGCGCGCCCGAACTTCCTTTGCTCGAACATTCGACAGCGCGTGAAGAACATCAGCTCGTCGCCAAAGCGCCCCCGACTTCGATGCCTCCTTCCCGTCCGGATTATGGATGGCTTACGGACATGCTCCAGCGTCGCAGCGCCGAGGTCCGACATTACCCTTCACAAGCACGCCTCAACCAATGGCAAGGGAAAGTCGTTGTGCGTGCCGTGATTCGAGCGGATGGACATTTAGCGGATGTGACCGTCAAGAAAAGCTCGGGCCACTCGGTGCTCGATGAAGCCGCCATGGATGTGATTCGACGCATTACTCCAATCCAATTGAAATATGCGTTAGGACGTCAGGAAGTGGTGGTCAATATTCCGATTTCGTACGAGCTGAATTAGGGGGACGCGATGAATCGTCATGTGACTCGCGTGTTGGGCGCAATAGCAATCGCCCTCGCCTTACCGATAGGGTTGCACGCCGCCGACCTCTCGTCCCAGCCTATCGGCGCAATTAGTTTTGCGCCCAAACTCATCGTCGACATTAAAGCCAAGTCGATGGTCGGACCGTCGATTCAACTGGATGAGCGCAACGTCGCGCACGTCGCGTGGATGGAAGAAGACACGAATGGACGGGCGGTTCGCTATGCTCATACAACGTCCCCATCGAGTGACTCGCTTACTTCCTCGATCCCGGTCAATGGCCCGAATGACCTGCCTTACTGGAGGCAAGAGGCCCCGGCATTGGACGTTCGAGGGAACATGGTCTACATCGCGTGGGCAAAAATGCCGGCAGTGCCGGTGGCCGACAAACCATTTGCCAATGAACTGCGCCTCAGCCGCTCGCTCGATAGCGGCCAGACGTTTTTGCCGTCCGCCCCGATCAACGACGACGGCGAACCCGTTCTCCATAGTTTCGATTCGATTCGTATTGATCGAGAAGGCGCTATCCATGTGGCATGGATCGATGCCCGCGGGAGCAAAAAAAATCCCGGCACCTACGTGAGTCGATCCACCGATCATGGCATGACCTTCGATAAAAATAAAAAGATCGACGACGACACGTGTGTCTGTTGTCGAACGTCGGTCGCCATCGCCGATGACGGCACGTTGTACGTCGCGTGGCGAAAAGTATTTGGCGAGGTCAGAGAGACCGTCGTCGCACGATCATTTGACGGTGGGCTGACATTTTCAGAACCCGTGATTGTGGGCAACGACAAATGGGTATATCCGAGTTGCCCGCATCGCCCCGCGTCGTTGGGTATCGATCATGAGGGACGCGTATACGTCGTCTGGTATACGGAAGGCGAAGACGAGACGCCGGCCGTGTACATTGCCTATTCCAATGATCGCGGCCAAACATTTTCACCCAAATACCAATTGAATCGATCAAAAGGAACGTTTCCGGACCATCCGCAACTAGCAGTCGATGGCCATGGTCGCGTCGTCGCCGTGTGGGAAGAACTCTCGCCGGTCCGACGCGAAGTCGTCGTGAGTTACTCCTTAGACCGGGGACGGACGTTCAGCGCACCGCAGAAGATCAACGAGAAGAAAGGGGAAATGCCCACCATCGCCGTCAGCCCCACAGGACAATTCCTGTTGGCGTGGAAAGAACATGCGATGCCGAATCATCGCATCGTACTCCAACGCATCGCGTTGCCGGAATTGCTTCCTGTTGCCATGGAAACTCGCACGCCCCAATGAGAACTGTTGTATCCCGCCCTCAACTCGTCGTCATCTGGATGATAATTTTCTGCGCTTGCGCCGCCGCAGACCTGGCGACAGCGGTCGACGATTTTTCCCGCTTGAAGCTGAGCCGAGCAGGGGCCGGGACGCTCGTTCCGCCATTTGAGCTGCCGACCGTTGATGGCAACACCATCGAATTTTCGAAGCTGAGAGGGAAAGTCATCGTCCTCAATTTTTGGGCGACGTGGTGCGGACCCTGTAAGGAAGAGATGCCGGCCTTGGATCGATTGAGTCGACGGTTCGACTCGGACGATGTCGCGGTGCTCACGATTACCACTGAGCACGAGCGGATGGCGATTCAGCAGTTCATGAAACAATTCAATTCCACGTTGCCCGTCCTACTTGATGAGCAACGCGACTTGACCTTGGCCTTTATGGTTCGCGGGCTTCCGACTACGATCTTTATCGCAAAAACCGGCGAGGTCGTCGGACGCGCCGTCGGACCACGCGATTGGGACAGCGCAGACGTCGTCGGATTTATCCAGCGGCTCCAGCAGTGAAATTAGCGACCCCATACATCCGCTCATGCGCAGCCACCTGCGTCCTCCTGTACGCCATCGTTGGATTTTTCGCAGGTGCCTGTCCCTCGTTACCGGGCGAGATGCCGACCCATCAGCATCACCATAAGCCGATCACCCATGCCTTTGCATGCGCGTGGGCATGCCATGTGAGCGTCGGCCAACATGCGGTTGATGCGCCTACCCCCGTCGTTCCGTTTTGGCTCATTCTCGTTCTTCTTGGCTGTACGACCCTGATCATCGTCCCTCCCCGGCTCATCACGATCTCCGCTCGGGCCCCCCCGCTCACTACCATCTGAGCCTCCGACATTGTTCTCGCTTCATCCGCAGCACAGGACAAGTGCGCGGTGCGGCTTGGATTCACATCTCCGAAAGGTTGAAAGGAATGTCGGTCATGCGATCTCATCAATCATCGTCCCACGCGTTCTTTTTATGGGTCTTCATCGTACCTTGTGGGCTCACATTCCTGGCTTCACCCTCGCTAGTGTTCGCGGAGGATCAAACCAATGAACCGAGCGGAAAGGCGCAGCGCAAGCAGCAATTGGAGCGGCAGCTCAAATCGATCTTGGATGAACTCGATGAGCTCAAGCAGGGCGATCGTCCGGCGCCGGTACAGCCCCTCCCCGTTCAACCCGAACCGCAGGCCATGACCGAACCGCAAATTGAGCAAGGGCCGGCGCCGGAAATCTCACTGGAGGACATGAGTATCATCAGCAAGCGCCTTCAAAAACATCCGGAAGGCGTCACCCTCACCTCAACTCCGCAGAGCGAGTATGACTCGCAGCCGACCCGGAACATGCGCGAATCGTTGGAGTCGTTGCCGGGTGTCATTGTCCGGCAGGCGAATGGTCCCCGAGACTTCAGCATTTCGCTTCGCGGATCTGGTGTCAAAACATCGTTTGCCATACGAGATCTCAAAATCTATGAGGACGGCATCAGTCAGACACAGTCGGACGGACTCTCTCGGCTGGATATGCACGATCCCTGGTTTATGCGAAGCGTCGAGGTGCAGGCCGGCGCCTCATCATCCATGTACGACAACTATGCCCTCGGTGGAATGGTGCATTTCAAAACACGGCGGGGCAGCGACATCAATGGGGTTGAGGCTTTTCTGAGCGGAGGTTCCTTCGGTTATCAGAAGTATGCATTCGCCGTGGGACAGGAATACACCAATGTTGATATTTCCATGTTCGGGAGCCAGCAGCTCGAGGACGGCTTCATCCGAAACAGTAATTACAACACGCAAACCATCAACCTGAATTTTCGTTTTCGCGTTGACGATAAGCAAAGTTTTTACTTCAAGGCCATTACGAATTGGCTCGATACCCGAGTCCCCACGCGGTTGACCCAATCGCAATTCAATACCGACCCACGCCAAGCCGGCGGCACAACGTGTGCGACTACAGGATCTTGTAATGATGCACTGCGATTGGGCCAGGGCCGAATCGATCGTAGAACCATCGTGGGCGGGTTATACGAACGGCAATTAGACACGAATACGGTGCTGACCATTGAAGCCGATTATGATGTCAAAGACATCAACCAGACGTTTACGCAGATTACCGACAATGTGAACCCCAACTACAAGAACTACGTGGACCTTCGGCATAACGGGCGTTTCTCATCCATGCCTCTCCAGAGCTACGTCGGTTTCTTCATCAACAACATGGAACAGGAAGGGCAGACCTTTACGAATCTGGACGACTTCCACGGCACACGCGGTACCCTGGCGCAAAACAACCGGGGCACGAATCGAAACATCGGCGGGCGATTTCGCGAAGAATTGGAGTTCGTACCCAAGTGGATTCTTGCCGCCGGATTCGGATTTGAGCAATCGATGATCAGCATTCAAACGATTAACTATAATGGGGCCGGCGCTATCGCCAGCCGAGCCGACGCCCAGCGCACCTTCTGGAACTATGCACCTGAGATGTCGCTTAGCTGGAAACCAGCCGACGGTTACCGCCATTGGATTCGCGCATCGACTGGGTATGGCATTCCCACATTCGGAAATCTGACGACCGGACTTGATGGACTAGCCGGGACGAATTTCGCACTCAAGCCACAAAAAAATCTCAATCTGGAAATTGGAACCGACTCAAGACTACATAAAACGTTGTCGGTCCATCTCGTCGGGTTCATGGTGTTCTTCAAGGACGAGATCATCGCACAGTCCAATTCAACGAACACGGGAAGCTTCGCCGTTAATGCCGACTCTTCCCGCTACCGAGGCATTGAAACCGGCTATGACTGGCGCCCCTTGGACGGATGGCGCTTTTCAGGAGCCTATACCCACATCGATACCGAATACGTGAACTTTACCGACCGATTTGCAGTCGCGGGAGGGCCCGTCACACAAGTGGTCCGTGACGGCAAACAGGTGCCGAACGTGCCGCGGGACGTGTTGAACTTCAAAGAAGAATATCGGCATCCCTCGGGATGGGGAGGCTGGTTTGAGACGAGCTACTGGAACAGTTACTTCCTCAATAATGGAAATACGATCGGAGCGCCGGCGTATTGGTTGCTCAACGCCAATGTGAACAAATATGTCGAGATCAAGAATCCGTATATCCGGTTCGCGAAATTTTATGTCGAGCTGGACAATTTGTTGGATAAGACGTATGTAGCTTCGGGCAACGTCGTGGCCGACAGCACGCCCGACGCGCAGAAAACACTGTTCTTTGCCGGTTATGGTCGAGCAATTTACGGCGGGGTGACATTGGGGTTATTCTAAAAAGAACGCAGATGAACATCGACGCAGAGCCCGGTCATGCTTCTCGCGCAACAAACGAGCATCTAGGTATGGTTTGCTTTCACACGGATAGCCATTTCCCTGTGCTCTCTAACAGAGACTGCCTGAGGTAGACAAACCATGCTTTCACATCTTGCGTGTATAGGCAGATCAGTGCGGATGTTTAAGGCGCCTGCTGTGATGATGATCGCGACAGGCCTGCTGTTTATGACTGTACCCAAGTCATACAGTGGGCTCGACCTCAGTCCCGACGAAGTGAAAGCGGCTGCACAGCAAGGGTCCGACCGTGCCGACCGTGAAGTAGAGCAACATTATCTTGAAGAGGCGAAAAGCGAAGGGAATCTCTCTGATGAAGGACGCAGGCGGCTCACGGATATTGCCGACATGAATCAGCAGTATGAAAAGTGGAAGGACCTATCGAGAACGGCCGGCGCAGTGGCAGAGCGGGCGCGCAGAGTCCGCGCATTGCAGTATAAGCTTGCGGAACTAGACCCCTCGACGGATTTCAGTGCGCCGAGAAAGAGAGCGGTTTGGAAAGATGAGATGCAGTACCTGACAAAACAGTCGCCTGAATTTCCGGAACTTGCGCCGTTACGGAGATTTCGTGAATGAATGTGGATTCAAGATTGAAATGTCGCGAGGCTTATCAAGTCGATTCAAGCGGGATGAATCAATTCGCGGGGAGAAAATCTGGCGCATTGTATGGGTCTCCTGTCACCATCAATCTAGCTGTTTCACCAGTCCTACCTCTTCATGACCTGCCCGGTTCTTATCCTTCTCTGATAAGATGAATCACTGCGACTTGA